>Ga0315284_10000086_pt1 | contig 126513 bp, 112 predicted proteins | sample YL17G09_16_MG_FD_203696 | JGI IMG/M metagenome (GOLD analysis project Ga0315284, IMG submission 203696) | Sediment microbial communities from Yellowstone Lake, YNP, Wyoming, USA - YL17G09_16 | ecosystem: Environmental > Aquatic > Freshwater > Lake > Sediment | place: USA: Wyoming | collected... | reverse complement strand
CCAAAATCGGCTGGCCCAAACGTCACACGCCTGGAGCAGGACGTTCCCGTTCCTAACCAACAGGAAGTCTACTCCCAAACGCACCCGGCCACCCCTCCTTGAGGGGTATTGATATGCTAACAGCCCCATTGATCATCGCCTGGCAGGGGGCAGAAGCCTGCGCGAGGCCAGTTACTGTTTGATAGTGATAGTATGGTAGTAGTAGGGCATTTGCAATGCTGGTGCGAGAATTACTGACGGGGCATCTCCTCCAATTACAATAGTGGGTTGAGAGGAATTGTTCCAGGTAGCCGTCCAGGACCAAGGTCCGTCGCTAACAGTACCACAGCCGTCGATAAAAAATGAGGTCAACCCATCTATACCATGAGCGCTCGTCGTAGAATCAAAGGTGCCACTGGCATAGAAGGGACCGCTAAATGAGAATTGGTTACCCACAATAGGCTCTACTAGAAGGTGGGTGATCTTGTAAATGCCACATCCAATCACATCTATATTAATAGCGAAGTCATCCACATTAGCCTGATCGGGGGTCACATAAAACTCATCGCCGGTATTGCTCTCCCAGAACCCGGCTGTAGGGCCTGAGGGGACTGAGGCAATGGTGAAGTACCACCAGGACCCGCCATCGGCGTTCGTGGTGCCTAATGTGTTATTGGCGCGCACCTGCCAGTAGTAGCTGGTGGCAGGAGTCAGGCCACTCAACCCGACGCTGGCGCTGGTGCCGGTGGAGATCCAGGAGGAATTGCAGGTGTTGTCGCTGTTGGTATCAATGCAATATTCGTAGCTGGTGGCATTGCTGCTGGCACCCCAACTCAAAGTGGGATTGGCCGGCTGGCCGGTTGCGCCATTGGCCGGCGCGGACTTATTGAAGTCGCCGGGGGGCGAGCCAGCGGCAATGGTGAAGGTCCACCAGGTCCCGCCATCGGCGTTCGTGGTGCCTAATGTGTTATTGGCGCGCACCTGCCAGTAGTAGCTGGTGGCAGGAGTCAGGCCGCTCAACCCGACGCTGGTGCTTGCAACCGTGGAGGTCCAGGTTGCATCACAAGCATTGTTATTGCTGGTATCGATGCAGTATTCGTAGCTGGTGGCACCGCTGCTGGCACTCCAACTCAAAGTGGGATTGGCCGGCTGGCCGGTTGCGCCAGTGGCCGGCGCGGACTTATTGAAGTCGCCGGGGGGCGAGCTGGCGGGAGCCCGGAGCACCAGCGGCAGATAGATGGTTGAAACAGTGGTCTCACCTGCCAGTACCCATCCCAAGTCTTTCAACAATCCCGTGGTGACCGGGCCCGGATTGTGATTGGCCGATCCATCGCTAACCGCCCAAACCATCATGCTGTTGGCTGTGCCCGCAAAGGTGCTGTAATCCAGGTGCGAATAGCTCGATCCACCCACCCAGGGAGACGGCGCGTACATCTTCACCCGTGTGCCGCCGTTGGCGTCATTGGCATTGGTCCCATTGAACCATAAGCTGCCGGAAGTTAAGAGTGTGCCAAGCGCGGTGGATGGGTTGGTATACGTGGTAAGTTTCGTCCCGCCATTGTCCTCCATAAACTTGTCGTAAATAGTGGGGTACGTTTCGATTCCATATCCACCGGTTCCCACGGAGTATCGGGCTGTGCCGGAAAAGTTGAGCCCGTGAGCTATTTCGTGTGCGGCAACCGTGACCAGGTCATATTGTCCAGGATTCGGGTTGGAATCCGTGCCGGTATACCAGGCGAAATTCGAGTTGTAAGTGATATACATATCGGAACTTGTCGGGTCAAGATCACTCCCATAGAGCGCATTGGCCAGTGAGCCCTGATACCAGGTATTCGCCTGGGGCGCCCCGCTAAAATCACGACGGAGAGGCTGTCCTCCCGAATACCCCAGTGTGGTCGGGGAGGAGAGGCTCGCCCAGCACGCCTGTATGGTGATCGGCACCGAGGAATGGATCGTGCTGGCCCAGATGGCGGCTGCCGTATTAAAGGCAATCTTTGCATCTTCCGGAAAAGTCGTGCACACCTGGTGCCATGGATCTTCATCACCGGGGGCGACATAAGTGAACGAGAACGTTGAGCCGGCTGCGGCAGGATCAGCCAGCGCTTTGTCCATTTCAGGCGCCGGGATTTTAATCCCCTGCATGGCCGGATTGGGATCAACCATGATCACTAGGGTGGGGGCGGCATTGTAAAGGGCAAGACCGTCTGCTGATAAATATGGCTCAAGCTCTGGAGGAAAGGAATCCTGCGCCTGAACTCCGCCATTTACCCCCGTCATCGGGAATACGAATAAACTGGCGATCAATAACGCGACGATGAATTTATTGAAGGTCTTGGTCATTTTGTTCTCCTTGGATTCAACTGGTGTTCTAACATTACTTCGGACGAGTACCGCAACTTTCTTAAGCTGTAGGGTAACTCGCCAGATTTCAAGGGATAAAATTCAAAGTAATTCTACAATTTCATGTGGTTGCGGCACGAGCCTTATTTTTTGTGAAATGTTATCCGTGTAATCGGCGCTCGTATGCGTCCCATCAGAGATTCAATGTTAAGCCTATTCTACTGCTTTTTGCATAAATACGTGAACTTGAAACGATCAAAATACGGGGTATTACAGCAATTTGGGTTCACATCTTTGCGCAGCACACAGTATTTTGTCAATCGTCACCGGTTGGGTAGCGGGTTTTCTTTGCAGGAGGCGGAAGGTCACTCCCCCCACCACCAGCGCGAACCAGAAAGTGACGGCGCGGTAAACCAGCGTAATCAGGACCGCCGCTTCCCATTTTACACGCAGGGCATTGAACGCCACCGGTAAAACACCTTCCACCACGCCCACCAGCGTCCCCGCCGCTGCTCCCTGCGGGGACGATGTCGCGAAGGACGGCGGCTGGAGCGTTTATTCTCCGCCGGATGGATCCAGTATAAGCCAGCCCAGCCGGATGATCGAGTAGGTCACGTTTAAAACGTGACCTACTGATCCGCGGCCGAATCCAACTTACGCAGGCGATAAAGGATTTCCTCCAGAATCTTACGGTTAAAACCGATCAGGTCTGCGAGCAGGCCGATCAACACGATCTGAAAACCGACAATCAGCAAGATAGCCGAGAGGATTAGCGATTGTATGTGCCCGGCACTCTGCTCGATGATGAAGAAGTATAAGAATCGAATCCCTGGCACGAATCCTATCGCGATCATCCCGATGCCCAGCATAAGAAAAACGCGCAAGGGCTGATACATGGCATAGGAGCGTACAATTGTTATCGCCGATTGAATCAGGTAATGGGGAATACTGCGCATCAGGCGCGAGGCGCGCGTTTGTGGCCGCGTCCGCACGGGGACGTAGACAACCCCCAGGTGGCACGCGCCGGCCTGGATCAGTGTTTCCAGCGTGTAGGAATAATTGCCGAGAACGGTAATTCGTAAAGCCGCTTCCCGGCTAAAAGCGCGAAACCCGCTGGTCGCATCCGGCACATTTAGCCCGGAAGCACTCTGCACCACCCAACTACCCATACGCTGTAACAGCCGTTTGGTCAGCGAAAAATGCGCCAGGTCGGACACGCCGCGATCGCCCACCACGATTTCGGCGCGGTGTTCCAGAATTGGCGCAATCAATTGGGGAATATCACCGGCAGCATACTGATTATCCGCATCGGTATTAACGATAATGTCCGCGCCGGCGCGCAGAGCCAGATCCAATCCGGCAACAAAGGCGCGCCCCAGCCCCTGGTGCTGGGGCAAGCGGACAATGTGGTGCACCCCCAGAGTGCGCGCCACTTCCGCGGTTTGATCCGCACTGCCGTCATCCATCACCAGCCACTCGATTTCGTCTATGCCTGGCAAGGCGCGCGGCAGGTCACGCAGGGTAAGGGGCAGGGTCTCGGCCTCGTTATAACAGGGGATTTGGATGATGAGTTTCATAAGAGGATTATATCTCTCTGTTCCCGATTGAGCAACTTTTTTTCTTTACTTGCAGGTATACACATTTAAATCCGTCGAATACCCATACGTTTTGCCTGGAAAACGCTTAATTGCTGTGCAGTGCATGGCTACATACCCTTGTTCAAGACGCGGAAAATTGTTTTCGTGAAGCACCAGATAGTCAGGACGGTAATGCTCAACCGCCCATAAAGCGGTGTCTTCGTAAGTGGTATGTGCAGTGAGTTGATTACTCACCTGCGGTTGGATCAGGCCCGCAAAATCAATCATTCTTCGCTGCGAATAATAGCCAATCATGCCTACTTCAAGCGTTCCTACGCTGACGTCAGGGGTAGTATGATCCCGCAGCCATTCACCGACAACTGGATAGATCCCCAGACGGTTATCCGGGCGCTGCCGCAATTGTCCAAGATCATAAACCTGGGCCGGAACAAGGTAAAGGAATACAGCCAGCGCTGCAATATAAAAAAAAGCGGTTCGGTGTGAAGTAAAGACCTCTCTTGGGCGGACACAAGGCCCGCCCCTACTTATACTGGAAATCCCCAAACCGAGCAGCACAATCAAGCCAGGCACCAAGGGAGCATAGTACCAAAAGTAACGGCTGACACCCAAAGCCGAATACGCCAGAAAATAAAGCATCGTCCAGGCCAGGAACAAAGCCCAAGGGCGCGCGCACCGAAACATGAAAACCATACCTACTACAGCCAAGCCTGCTTCCAGCAGATAAGGCCACCTGGCGTACCATCCTAAAATAGTCAACAAGCCTGGGGCAAAGCTCTGGCTGATCGCCATAGCCCCCTGATGCTGCTTGACTGCCAACGTGGCTGGTAAAGGCGAACCAAAGTAAACCCAGGCAAAGGCAAACCAGGGAATAGTAAGCCCCAGGAATAAAGCCAGAGCCAGCCAGGGAACAGGACGACGTATCCACAAAAAGTAATGTGCTGCCAGGATAAAAGCCACCAAGATACCGTCGGGACGGGTGAGGATGGCAAGGGCGACGCAGACAGCCGTCAGCGGATAGCGCCGACGGGCATAGAAAGCAAAGGCACCCAGGCAGAAAGCCAGGTAGAGCAGGGTCTCGGAACCCAGCGTGCTGACAAGCAAAGGAAAAGTAGGATAGAGCAGTAGTCCGCTCCATCCTACCAGAGGCGCTTGCCAGGTGTGCGCCAGGTCCCACAGGAAAAGCCCTCCCATTGCCAGGCTGAACGCGCCGAGGAGGTTGGCCAGGTGTGGCAGGTCAGGCCACAGATTTCCGAGCAGAGCCAGGAGAAGGGTAAACAGTGGAGTGGTTGTGCTTAGCACCCGCTCGCCGGGATTATATACAAATCCCAGGCCGTGCTGAAGGTTTGCGGCATAGCGGTAGGTGATAAAAGGGTCGTCGTAGGACCAATGGGAGAAGGCCGCAAAGATAACAATCGTTGTCAGCAAAAGGTAAATCGCCAGGGCGATTTGCTTGCGATTAGTAGAAAGAACAAGGCTAAAGCGGGGAAAGAAGAAAGGGTTCATACGGTGCGGAAAGATTCATGTGCTCATCAGCGCACAATTAACGGGAACATCAGATGGTAAACATTCTCGCCGATGAATGGGCGCGGTGGATTGTAAAAGGTGTCCCATGTCAGGCGGGAGATGGTAACCGAGTAGTCCGTCAGGAAAGAGGTATACGAATATCCATCCTGACCCTGCCAGACTTCATGCGCCCAGCCGGGGGCGAAACCATAGGCTTCCGTCCAAGGGCCGGTCGGCCCCGTCCCGATGCGGAAGTGCTCACCCTGGGATGTATCATGGTAGAACAGGTAATACGAACCGCCGTGGGCTGCCAGCGTAGAACTCTCAGCCATACCATTTGACAGCGTCAAAATCGCTCCCCAATCGTACCAGGGGCCTAGAGGCGAAGACGCCGTTGCCACCCCAACGATGCCTCCCGCTTGATCCAGCCCGGTGTAGTAAAGATAGTAAATGTCGCCAATCTTTAGCATGGTTGGATCACGGCAATCGGACCAGGTGTTGAAGCCACCCCAAACCTTGTCGCGATGAGTGGGCTGGAAAATCATCTCCTGTGTCTGCCAGGACGCGGGGTCAGCGGGGTTGGTGGAAGTGGCAAACATAATACTCTGTGCAATCGCGTTTGTGATCCCGGTGTAGTACAAATAATAGACACCATTCTCTTCATAAACAAACGGCGCCCAAATCGCCGCCTCATCCCATGTCCCCGGAGTTCGTTGCGGCAGAACAGGCGCCAATTCCTGCCAGGTACACAGGTCTGACGAGCGGCCATAGACAAACCGGTCATTTGGGCTCTCATGGATTGAGATCAAATAGTAAAAGCCGTTATACCAGAAGACACTGTGATCCTTCAGTCCAAACGTGGTGGGGAACCAGCCCGGCTGTGGACAAGGAGCGGCGAGAGGAGCTGCGCCCACCACGCGCCACATCAATACGCTCAAACCAATTCCCAGAGTAATTATCCCGATTTGTTTCCAACGCATTACTGCCATTCCACATAAATGGGCTTCAAGGTTACATGCAAGCGTTCACTGGTTGGCAGAGAAATTCCAAATACATCGAAGACAGCCCGCGGAGAGGCATCCAGAGAGACATCGTGGTCGGTTCCGTCCAATGACCAGAGCACCCAGATGCGCTGTCCTTCCCGCTCAAACTCATAGCCGCTCACACCGGGATATTCCTGCAGTTGCCGCAGAAAGCGCGCCGAACCCAATTCCTGGGCGGAAAAGCGATAAGCCTCAAAGGCTGGGAGCGGCGCCTGGTTGCCGGGGTTAAGCAAACCGGAGGCGCGCCAACCGAAGAGGCTGAACCATATATTGGCGCGCAAGCCTTCGGCAAGAGCCGTGGTGTAAGATTGGGCGATATAGTAGGACTTGGTGTTGGCAAAGTCGTCGGCCTGACAAGGCGGTTCCTCTCCACTTCTGCCACAGAGCAAGGCGATTTCTGTATTCACCAGGAACTTGTCCGGGTGCCCATATTGAGCCAGCAGGTTCCGGAGATAAGCCACCTTTACCCCCGATACTGGGCCGTTAGTATTCCAAGCGCTGTGCCAGTTGGAGTTGCCATACTGTCCTGATTGGCCTTGGTAATAGTCATAGGCATGGAAACTCACACCGTCAAAGTAGAGACCACCGTCATTACGCAGGATGCCCTCTAGAAACTTGGGAGGCAGATCGCTATTCCCAACAGCAGCACATCCCGCTCCAGGCCGCGGATCGCAATCCAATACGAGTCCACCCACCAGCACCTGTGCTTGCGGATCGGCGGCCTTGACCTGCGGATAAGCCGCCTTGAGCATCTCAGCATAGTACCCGCCACCGTAATAGGCATCATTCTGATCGCCCCAGCAGCCAAACGGACTATCGGGAGAAACTAAACTTGGATCAATGTCTGGCTCATTCCAGATTTCCCAATATTTCACATTATATGGCGGCACACTGTAACGCACAACCAGATCGTGCACAAAACTGGCAAACGCCCCCAACTTCTCTGGCTTGATTGGGCCGCAAGAGTAGCCTGCCACTTTTTGTGCCCACGAGGGAGTAAAACGCACGCTCAAAATTGTTTGCATCCCCTTGCCTGTAATGTTACGTAGTTCCTCTTCCAATTTCGTGAGCGCATTCCAATTGCGCTTCCCCTCCACTGGCTCCACGGCTACCCAGGAAACTGCGCTGTAACTTCGCACCCAGGATGTTCCTGCTTGGGCTACCTGATTTAATCCATCAGGGGCGATCTGCTCCATAACCATTCCCCAAACAGGTATTTGAGCAGTAGCTGGCAAAGTAAACGTCGCTGTTGGTAAGGCTACCTGCGTTGGGAATGGCGATGGTGAAGGCATAGATGACACCAGCGTTGGTGCCGAGATTAACGGCGAAGGCGTCACTCCTGGGGCGCAGGCAGTTAGACAGAAGACTCCAATCGCCCCAATGAGTAAGAGGCGACCCAGTTTCATGGATTGAACTCAAGGTAGAGCGGGTTGAGTGTTACTACATTAGGAAGAGATGGATTAGTGGTACACAATCCCTGGGCGTCGCAAGCGACCAATGGGGCAGGAGATGGCGTAACAGGGCGAGAAATTCCATCCAGTGACCAGAGTAGCCAAATACGACGATCACCGCGGTTGAATTCGTATCCTTTCACGCCAGCATATTCGGTGATTTCTCGCACAAACGCCGCATCGCGCAGTTCACTGCGGGCAAACTGGAAAGCCGTGTAAGCGGGACGCGGGCTGAGATCGGCGTTAAGTAAGCCCGAGTTGCGCCAGCCCAGCACGCTGTACCAGAGATTCGCTCGTAAACCCTGGGCAATTGCCGCGGCATAGGCCTGCGCTACGTAGTAGGCTTTGGTGGTCTCGAACGTCGAATCGTTGCTGCACGAGTCACAGAGAAGCGCCGATTCGGTATTCATCAGGAACTTGCCAGAGACACCGTACTGGCTCAGCAGGCTCTGAATAAACTGAGTCTTTGCAATGAACACGGGGCCGGTAGTATTATTCCAGGCGCTTTGCCAATTGGGGTTGTAATAATGACCCAGAGATCTGTTGTAGAAGTCATAAGCGTGGAAACTCACCCCGTCAAAGTAGGGGCCACCTCCGCCCAGCAGAATCCCCTCCAAAAACTTGGGAGGCAAATCGCTATTCCCAACCATAGCGCATCCCGCTCCAGGCCGCGGGTCACAATCCAGCAACAGCCCTCCTACTAACACCTGCGCTTGTGGATCGGCCGCCTTGATTTGCGGATACACCACCTTCAGCATTTCGGCATAGTACCCGCCGCCATAATGATCATCGCTCTGATCGCCCCAGCAGCCATAGCCGCTATCTCCCGGAACCAATGAATGGTCAATGTCCGGTTCGTTCCAGATTTCCCAATATTTCACATTGTACGGCGGCACACTGTAACGCGCTACCAGGTCACGCATGAAGGCGGCGAATTCGTCGAAATACTCCTGCTTCATTGGGCTACAGGAATATCCGGGGTATAACTGGGCCCAACCAGGCGTATAGCGCGCATTCACAATGGGCGTCAACCCCTTGCCGGCCACATCCTGCATTTGCTGTTTCTGACCGTCCAGTGCGCTCCAGTTGCGTGCGCCCGGGCTGGGTTCCACGGCTGCCCAAGACACGCCAATTCCCCCAACCCAGCTTGCCTTTGCTTCAGCAACCTTGCTTAGCCCGCCACGCTCGGTGACCGAGTCCATCTGTATTCCAAATACAGTTGGAGGTGGCGGGTAACCCTTGAAAACAAGTGGCAAGTAGATTTCAAATACAGTTGGAGGCGGTGGGTAACCCTTGAAAACAAGCGGCAAGTTGATAAAAGAACTACCAGAGGCATACGCCGGTTGTACTGCCCCCAGTTGTACGAGAATGCTGCTTGTTGAGCGGGTATCGCCACTCGGCATTGAGAAACCCGAGAGCCCACCCAACAGCGCAATTGCCCCGCCAATAACCAGCATCTTTAGAAAGCGAACGTGTTTCATAAGCCTACACTCCTTTGTAGAAATTGATTATCGTTGTGATCGAAATCAGATCCAGTACAAGAAACCCGACGAAGTATAAGTATGCGCTCAACTTGAGCCAACTTTGGCGAGACAGCCCAGCACACAAACCAATAGAAAGGAACATCATCGTGGGGATGATAGCGGGATAACCATAACGTGCTGTAGGAATGTAAATCTGACCAAAAAGACTAGGGAGGCCACGAATAAATGCACTCAACCATATGGTTAGCATGGCCAAGCCCAACCAAGCAATTGCCAGTTTCCAAGACATGGATTTCATCCTGCTGATGCTCCAAAGGCCCAAGGGAGCAATCAGAAGGCTCAGCACAGTGATCCACTTGAGTACATTGTAACAGATGGAGGGCAGACTGATATGTCCCCAGCCAAAATATCCCCAAAACGTTTGAAAGAGCCTGGATGCAGTTGCCCGATATATCCCGCTACTATTCTGCGGGTCGAGTAACGCATTTACAAAGAGGGTGGGAGACAAGTGGGCTGCCCACGGAAACCGCTTTGATGACATTTCCACCCATGGCCGTACGAATGGGCCAGCCCATTCAGCTGAAGCGTTGCGAACCTTGTTTCTGAATTGGCGGTTGCCCCAATTCCCCTGTTCTGCGCGTGGATTATCAAAGTCAGGAGACGTTTCCAGGGGCCATTCCCCTTCCAGAAGGATAATTCCATCGTAAAAAATTGTAACCGCCTCATTTTGTCCCTGAACGGGGACAGCCTGCAAGATCACCCATACACGGTTTGCGTCTTCCGCAATCATCGCTTGACTTGCGTGGAAAGAAGGGCGGACATCCACATTCACTTGCTGAACGATCATCTGGAGGCCATCAGACAATATTGGCAAGCGGGCCTGGGTCGGGGCAGATGCCCATATCCACGCTCCAATCGTCACGGTCTTGCCTTTGAGTTCCTGAACTTGGTCGGCTAACAAAGGCTGACTCACGCTTGAGGTTTCGGTTGAACCCGGGAGTGTCTCTAAACCGATAGCATAATTCCCTACTGGCGCTTCGGACCTTCTAGATTGGGTTGGCTTCTCTTGCATAGAATTGCGATACCATAAAGACGCATCACCCCAAGAAAATACGGACACAGTGGCAATGATCAAGGTTGCGAAGAACAAGGCCCAGGTAGCGAACCACCAGCGAGAGCGGCGCAACGCAAGAACGACAGCAAGGAGTGCCAGAGGGAACGCAACCAGCACAGTGTTCTTCGTCAGTAGACACAAACCGGCAGCCACAAGCGCTCCAATTACTCGTCCGAGTGAGAATCCGCGAAGGATCAACCTCACAGAGGCAAACAAGAAGAGTGAGAATACAAAGGTAGCGCCGACGTCGTTATTGACTGCCGTCATAAGTTCCGTGAAACCCGGCAGCAGAGCCATTGCCCCCGGGACGATCCAACGCAATGGATGGCCCAAGGGAACAAACTCGCACAGAACCTTATAAGCCAGCCAGAGCGTTGAGAGATACAACGCGAGGGAGACCAATCTGGCTGCGTAAAGCTGCGTATCTACATCCGCGTTTAGAATGAACCGCAACGGGAGCGCCACGAGGATATGATAGAGTGGCAGGGCGCCTGTCACGTTTGTCCCGATCCAGATGGGTTGCTCATGCGATTCCAGGTCGGGCAAAAACCCCAGGCCTTTAAAAAAGCCATGCTCGATCATCGAAGCGGCAATCTCGCGCCGCTTTGCCTGGTCGTAGGCGGGATACTCAGGCAGTGATTGGCGCGAGGCTAACAACCAGGCATATTCGAAATGACTGGGTTCCTCATAATGCTGCCAGGGTGGCATTATGAAGACAAAAATCAATCCATTCACCAGACCCAGCAACATAACAACAGTCAGTATCCAGCGCTCTTTGCGCGGTGCATTCGAAGGGATCACGGGTGACTCGGAAGAGGCAGTCGCATTGGACATGGGAGGAATCACTTGACTTGGCCGAGGGCTCCACCGCGCGATAACCTTCGCCGCTGCCATCCTCTAACGAGCACGGTCAGACCAATGGCCGCCCAGATCATCGCGAATCCATCCACCGGCGTGCGAAAGCGAGTCCCAGTAAAGTAAAGCACCGAAGTTGCCACATTGCCGAGAAAAATCAGAATCAACAGGCTGTGCTCATGCCAACGGGCGCCCAAATGGAACAGACCGAACAGCGCAAACGGAATCAGCGCCAGCCAGGCGGCTACAAACGACACAATGGCAAGGTCAAACATCGAGATTTGGGCTGTTTCATAGCTGCTTCCGATATTCGGGCGGAAAAATATAGCGTAAAGCAGCTTGCGACCGAGTAGGGATAGAAACTCGCCGGGCGAATTCCGAATGAACTCAAGTCCTTGGGCATAGAAGAATTGATCCCTGGCTATTTCAGACCAATTGGTAACCCCGAGTACAAGGTTCCGATCTATCTCGGTGGGAAAAACATACTCCCCTGTGGCGTGAGGGTTATTCCCTATCCAGAAGTTAAGCCCTCCGTTGGTAGAAGATAGCAACCAGGTACCTTGAGCTTTGGAATTATACGCAACCCACGGTGCCAGCGTAACACCGGCAGCCAAGCCAAAGAGCAACACGAATTTTCCCCAAACTCTCCAGTTCCCTCTCAGATACCACGTTAGCCAGACGACAGCCAATGGCAGCACCACAAGCCACGTAGATCGGGTCAGGGCGGCAAGAGATAGCAATACTCCCGCAGGAATTGCCAAACCGGGCGAATGTTGTTTCGCCGCTCGCAACAACAGCCAGATACCCGGAATGAAAAAAAAGGTTTCCAGCGTGACCGTGCTGAGATCGCTGGCATAGGCTACCGCTGGCGGGTAAACAGCCCAGAGCAAGGCAGTCAGCATCCCCTGCCGCGCTGAGCCGCCCACCTCGCGGGTCAGCGCATACAAGCCCAAAACGGTTAAGTCCGAGGCGACGATCTGGATCACCTTGACCAACCAATCGCCATTGGCGGGCCAGAGCGACCGCGCCGAGGCAAGAAAGAGTGGATATACTGGCGGGATGAAAGAACTGGGCTGATTGGGCGATAGACCGTAAAAAGAAAAAGAGTATGTGCCATGCTGAACGAGATTCCTCGCGATCTCTTCAAATTCAAGCTCCCAGGGTAACCGCGAACTGCCGACGATAATAACTGCCAGAATGCGCAACGCGACACCGACTACCAGAATCAGAGTAAGGGGCATGATGTTTTTTCGATCCACAGCTTTCATCACTCGCTTTCTTTCGGGTTGGCCGGAGCCTGAAATTCGAGAATCTGATAATAGCTCATCCAACGCAATCCAGGGAAAACGCGATACAACAGATTGTCCAAGCACCGAGCCAGCGTGAAGAGCGTACCACTTTCAGTACGCAGCAGATATTTGATCACCAACTGCGTCAACACCATTCTGCCTATGTGAATTCTTTTAAAGGCAAACGCTCTGGAAAAATTCTCAATTTCCTGTGGGCGCAGCGGATGCTCGCCGGGGCTACTATGTTGGGGTACGCCAAATCGTCCAACCACCCAGCGGCGTGCGAGGAGCAAGAGAGGATTACGCGCAGAATTCTCGTGAAAGACAGCTCGCGCCAATGGCCTGAGCACACAGGCCACTTCTTTGCCTAATTCCCGGTGATCATCCGTGTGATGCATGACCATCGAACCAAAGATCGCGTCGAAACTGGCATTCGGAAACGGCAGATGGTGCATATCGGCAACAAAACCTTGTGTGGGATATGGTGCCGCCGCTTGCCGCGCACGCTCCACGATCGCGTCTGCCAAATCGAAATGATAAACCTGCGCGCCCAAGCGCGCGAGGTTCCTCGTCCACACGCCCGCGCCGCAGCCGATTTCCAACACACGCGCCCCGCGCAATGCCTCCTGACCTAACAATGAGAGGATCAGGCGATATTCATTATCATCGTAAAAGATGTACGGCTCGGAGTGATCCTCCCAATGCTCACGTTCGCGCGCCAATGTCATGTTCATCTACTCTCAAACCGCTCCCCTACCACTCAGGACCGCACTGAACGTGCGCCAGAGAATCACAAAATCCAACGATAGGCAACAGTATTCTACGTAATAAATGTCTTCGTCAATATGCTCGTGCATAGGTTGTTTGCGCCCGTTGATCTGCCACCAGCCCGTCAAACCCGGTTTGACGGCAAACCGCTGCCGCTGCCAAACCGCATAATGAGCCAGAAACGGCAGTTGCTCCGGCCGCGGACCTACCAGGCTCATCTCGCCGCGCAAGATATTGAAGAACTGTGGTAGTTCATCAAAGCTCGTGCGACGCAGAAAGCGTCCCACGCGCGTGACCCGGTCGTCATTCAGACCGGGTTTCTTTCCATAGGAAGTTCCGTTCCAATACATCGTGCGAAACTTGTAACACTTGAAATGCTGCAAATCCTTGCCCACACGCTCTTGCGCAAAGATTACGGGACCGGGAGAATCAAGTTTAATAGCCACCGCCATGGGGAGATACATGAGAGCCGTGAAAAGCAAACCCAGGAGGGCTCCTATGATATCCATAAACCGCTTCGCGATCTGATAGAGCATTCTATCCTTCCTCCCTTTTGCGCGGTAGTACCGGGCGAAAAAAGAACATCCCTACTGTTCCACCTGCCACGCCAATGGCAAACGCCAAGGCCCGCACGACGATAAAAACCAGCGCGTCTATCACCAGCGCATTGTCTTGTTGCACGGCACGCCGGACAAAGGGGATGGCGCTGAGCCACAAACCGATCAGGGCCGCCACTGCTCCCCATACCAGGGGTGGAAAGACAAACGCCAGCCCGGCTAACCCCAATACCAAATACATCAGCGCGATCTGCACCTTGAGCAATTGCGGCGTGTAGGAATCGCGCATGGCCTTGCCTGGGTGCAGCCGATAGACCATCATCCGCCAATAGCCGCGCTTGATTTTGCGGCACAGGTAGGTGCGCCAAGTATTCGGATGCCGATGGTAGACGACCGCCTGCCGATTGAACATCAACCGACACCCGGCACGCGCCAGGCGATACGAGAGCTCCACATCCTCATTCTGTGGAAAGGCCGGATCAAAGCCGCCCCTCTCCCGCAGCACGGCGAGGCGAAACGCGGCGGCGTATGTGTCAATAAAGTCAATTGTTGCAAGTCGCTCCAGCCGATCATAACGCTCCTCAAACTCACACTGCGCCAGCCGCGCCACGCGCTCCTGCTGATGCGTGCGATAGGAACCCTTTACCCCCATTACCCGCGGATCAGTAAAAGGGCGCATCATTTCGGCAACCCACGTGGGCACCGGCTCGCAATCTGCATCGGTTAACAAGACAATGTCACCACGCGCCTGGCGTATCCCCAGGTTGCGTGCCACTGCTGGACCCTGGTGGGGCTGCTCCAGCAACTGTGCGCCATACGCCCGCGCCATTTGGGCGGTTTGATCTTGCGAACCGTCATCAACCACAATGATTTCGTCTGGTGGCTGCGTCTGCCTCTGTAAAGCCGCCAGACACGCCGGCAATGTCTTTGCCGCATTGTATGCTGGTATGATAATGGAAATCATCTTGTCCTATTTCTCAGACGGTTCAGCATGGTTGCCGCTGTGGCTAACTTTTTCCAGGTGACCTTTTCACGCCATAGGCAATAACTGCCAATCAGCACAAGTGGCACGTAAAGCACCAAGTATAGGACGACACTATATCCCAAGGCCACATTCTTGTCCACGGCAAAAATCGAGAGGGTTAGAATCGTCAAGTATTGAAAAACTCCGATCCGCCCCGGTGAAGAAGGGACGGCCGTACCGACCTGCAGCACCACCAACAGGAGCAGGGAAGCCCAGAACGGTAGCGCAAGTTCCAGCGCCAGAAAAACCAGGTAATTGGTGAGCGTGCTGAGTATCCAGACGATCAATGACCAGCCGAACAAACCGATCAGCAGGCGCGGGCGGCGCACCACGTCCAGACTGGCTAATCCGTAGCGTGTCTGCCGCACCAGCCATTCCCGCCACGCCGATGGAACGAAACGGTTTGTCCGCTCCACCATGCGCAAGATGAAATCCCTTTGCCAGGCCAGCAGTACAAAGCACGGCACCAGGATCGCAAGGACCAGTGCCATGCCCCGCGCTGAACCAGCCAACCATTCAGGCAGCGCCATTTGCGATAACAACACCATCAGCGAAAGCAGCAGAAATAGAAGGTCCGCCACTTTTTCCACCGCGACGGTGCCCAGGACATAGACCTTGCTATCTGCCTCGGCTTCCCCCATCAGGTAAGCCCGCGCGAATTCGCCCAGACGCGCCGGCAAAAAGGAATTCACCATCATTCCGACGGACAATACCGAAAACGCTCTGCCGAAGGAGGGCGCTTTGCGTACGGCGAGCAGCAACTGCCAGCGGATTGCCTTGGCAGCGACGCTGAACACAAAGCTGGCCACTGCCGCGCTCAAGAACGGCACATTCACCCGACACAGCGCGTTTGCCGTCTCCCTCAGGTCAACGTCGCGCAGGGCTAGCCAAAGAAAGCCCAGACTGAATACGACGCCTATCCACAGTTGCCAACTTCCCTTGCCCCAGCGCTGCGGCGCAGACGGATCGGCACGCGGCTCTTTTCCAAGTGCCTTCTCACGCGTGCCTGGCGTCAACTTCATGCGTTGCTCATCTTCCTGGCTTGCCAGGTCTGCAGCGCGAACATGAGCGCCAGAACTGCCCACACGATACGTTCCCAAGTACCCGACACGCTACCTGTCCATCCCAGGCAGAAGAATACCATCCCCAGATCAATCATGATTCGACAAGCAGGCATTTCAAGCGCCTGCCTGAATCGCCGTTTCTGTTGGCTCGCCAGGTAGTTGGCAAAACTCAAGGCGGCGGTCACGAGACCCAGCCCCAAAATCCACAGCGCGCCGAACCCAACTGAATACCAATCAATCATTCGTGTTATCCATTTTCCGCTCCCGTTGTAGGAACACTGCTATCTACCACAGCCCAATGCTCCTGCGCTTGCCGGCGCAACCCGGCGATCAACCCCAGCAGCATCCAGAACAGCACACCCGGCTTGGCCCCCAGCGCCACCGTGTCCGTCAATCCATACAGCAGGTGGGCGAGCAAGCCACCACCCAGGCCAAGGGCCAAAGAACGAGTGACCAGTGACCAGTGCTCAGTGTTTAGGGGTGGATGGCGGGTGGCTCTCCATACATCGGTCAACATCCAGAAGGCGCCGATGTACAACGCCAGAAAAGCGATCAGGCCAGGGATGCCCAAGTCCAGCGCTGCCTGAAGGAATTCATTATGGGCGTGACCAATGTCTATATCCGGACCAATCCGAAACAACGGATAGAGCACCGGCACCACCTTGCGAAAGGTGTTCATCCCCATGCCGGTGAAGGGGAAATCCTGGATGCCGTAGATCGCTCGTGACCAGACCTCCAGACGGCCTTCGAGAGTATTTAAAGATAGCGCCGGGTCTGCAGCCTGGTTACTACCTGTGACCCAGATGCGCGCTGCCTCCCAGCGGGAAGCAACGAGGAACCCAAGAACAATCGCAAGAACGACGAGGGCGATCAGGCTGTACCTGCGCCACCTGGGGGGCAAGGCGATCAGGATCAGCACGGGCAGGGTCAAGGCCAGGCCAATGTAGCCCCCGCGCGACTGGCTTAGTAGAAAAACCGCAGCGACGAAGAATGTCGCTGCCAGACAGAGTATGGTCACCCCGACCAACCGCCAGCCACGCATCTTCTCCTGCCAATCTTTTCTCTGTGCCCTCGCGTCCTCGTTCTTTGGGGGTCGCGTAAAAATAAACAAGGCGACACTTATTGCCATCATCAGCGGCAGTACCCAGATCAACGTCCCGGCTACCTCGTTGGGATGGAAGCCCGATTCAGCGCCTTGTAACCCCGTGATAAACCTGGGTAAACGGGCTGTAATTGGATCAAATAGGGTAATCTTGGAAGTAAGCCAACTTGTCCCGAAAACTCCCAGCGTGGCAATTCCCAGGCCAATCCCTAAAAAGGCCAGCAAACTCAGGATCCAGCCACGTGGGCGCTCTGCCTCGCGCGCCACAGCAAAGAAGACACCCATTCCCAGCACCATCCCGCCGATCTTCGGCAGACTGACGGCAATATCATACGTCGCCCACAGGCTGACCAGCACCATGAAGAACATCAGCAACAGTGCGGCATTGAGCGGCGTGCGCGGCAATGGCTCGCGGCCTGCCAGCCAGGCAACGATCCACAGCCCCGGCACCACGAAGAGAGCCAGCGATCGGCTGGGAGAGGGAAAGAGCAGCAACGGGGCTGCAAGTGCAAGCAGTACCCAATGCCACCGGTCACAAAAAAAGGCTATCTGCCGGAAAACAACTGTTACACGGTTCAATCTGAGGTTATTCAAAATATCCGAATCCCATCGGCATTGTAGGCAGGTTCCACTACGCCGTTGCGTTTCCCTGCTTCCCTTCCTGCCACCACTCGGCAGCAAATACCGCGAACACCCCCAACATAAGGCCCACCATTCCCGCCAGGGCAGTGTTGAGCAACTTGCGGGTGGAGACAGGTTTTGCCGGCGGGAGTGCCAGGCTTGCTGTGCAAGACATACCACTCTACAGCCATCTTCTCTCTATCCGTCAAAAGGACAAAACCCATCTTGGATCTACTGCTTCTTCTATAAATCTCTGAACTTGCTTTTATCGAATTACTCACAAATGACGGGATTTTGGTTCAGATATTTACGCAGTACTCTGTAAAATCAGCGTGGGCACAGATCACAAGCGGGTCACCGGCGTCGTCGCTGTAGCCAGCCTCAAATGAAATTTTTGAGTCCACTGCAAAAAGTCTTTAAACACAAAGGACACAACGTACACAAAGGTTTGAAGATGAAGGCTTTTCCTTCGTGTCCCTTCGTGGCCTGTGTGTTTAGGTGGTTTTTGCAGTGCAGTCAATTTTTAAATCCAGAAAGAGTCAAAACTATTTAAGCTTCTTCCGCGATTTGATCGGCCTTTTATAAACCAAATTTATTGCATAAGCGAACATTTTCTTTGAGATAATCTCGGGCTGGCGCCCCTTATAGTTCTGCCAGAACTCATAGGCATAAGCGACGATAATGCCGATCAGCAAACCCACTCCAGTGGCCAGCCCTGCATTATTTCGACTTTGGATTACTTTATTGTCCGGGGCCGGGGGGGTAGCAGGCGAAGCAAAGACCACCTCGATGCTGGTGGTTTGGGCTGCCACACTCATTTCAGTTGCTTTGGTTGCCAGGGCAGAATACGATTGCCAAGCCAGATCGCGCGCCCGGGTCAGTTCGTCCAGGGTGCTGGTTTCTGTGCTGATCAGAGAATTCAGATCCCGGATCTTCTGTTCGTTCTCCTCGATATTCTTATCGATTGGAGTATTGGCAGTATCCTCCAGGAACTTTAAATAATCCCCATTCTGGATTTCGAAGGAAAGGGTGCCGATCAGTTTATTCAGTTCGGTCTGGCGTGTTTTGAAACTCGAGATGAGCGCATCCAGGTCGGCGACCATACCAGCGGCACTGACGGTGGAGATATTGCTCCCCAGCGTCTCGGGCAGGTTCTGCACCTGCAGGGTATTGGTGCCTTGAAAGGCAGCATAAATCTGGGTTTTGAGCATGGTCAGGGCCAGGACGTTACTGATGGCCGCGGGCTCTCCGCCAGTGTTCACTGCCGCGCGCATGGAAACAGCGTTGTCTAAAAACAGCCCGATCTGGCGGCTGTCGGAATACGCCCGGTCGAGCCGCTCCAAGCGGTCCTGCACCTGCTGGTCACCCACGGAACTGCGCGCCTTGCGCAGGCTGGTGATGGTGATTGTGACTTCGTCAATCTGGCGTTTGTTTTCGTCGGTCTTGTCATGGGCGATAAAGTCATCCAGGGCCACCTGGGTTTTTTCGTAGTCTGTTTTAGCCTGGGTGGCCTGCGCCTGGGTGGCCAGGTAAGACGTGCCAGATGACGAGCCGCCATACAGTTCGTTGATCCGTTGCACATAAGCCTTTCCCCAGGCATTGGCGATCTCAGCCGCGATGATCGGGTCGTCATATGTGACCGAGATCTGAATCGTATCTGTCGATGGGATCAAATCGGCACTCACCATGCCCAGCAATGCCGCGGTAGTCCGCTCATTCTCTTTAAGCCTGGGGCCGATCTCTGCCAATACCTTTTCCGCTACGGCGCCGTTCTGGACCAGTGAAACAAATGACTGAAGTCGCGCCTTGCGGTCATAAAAGTATTGAGCGTTTACCACATCGGCCTCAGAGGTAGATGTTGTGATCGCCGAGCCAAAATTAACGTTGGACTCTGTTTTGACGGAAGCAACCAAGGCTACCGCTCGGTAAGATGGGGGGGACTTACGGTTGGTGAACAGCGAATAGGCAAGAGCCAGGATGCCCAATCCCAGAGTGCACGCCGCAATCCATTGCCATTGACGCAGCAGCGTTTCAATGTATTTTCCGAAGTCGATTTTAATTTCTTCATCGTAAGTTGGAGAGGGCTTTGCAGCCATAGGATTTTGATCCTCACTTATCTGAGTTTTTTGAAGCAGGCACACATGGTATCATGCGAGGATGTTTTCGTCAAGAAAACGCGTCAAGAGCGAGCGTGATAGAAAGGCGCGTTGAAGCCTGTCCTGAGCCCGTCGAAGGAAAATCCGCCACGGTCAGCGAGAAGAGCGGTTTGCCGCGCGCTTTGGCCGCATCTTCGTAGACCGCCTTTGTGGCCGGGTCGGCCATCACCAGCCGCCCGTAAAGGACGGCTTGGCGGAAACGCTCCGGCGGGCTTTACGCCTGAGCGGTCAGGCTTGCGTCCGACGACGACCTCGTCTCCGTAGCGCTTGCCTGCCCTCCCGCAAGGACATCCTGTAAGAGCGTCAGGACAATGTCGGGACGATGTAGCGGGCTAGGCTAGGGAAGACCAGGTCGCCCACCCTTCGACAAGCTCAGGGCAAGCTTGCCCGCGCATCTGTTCGATGATCGGATTCAACCTTTATTAACCCTTCGGCTTTGGCTTCGGTTGCGCTCAACCCCTGGCTCAAGGCAAGCCTTGGTGTCCTCTTGCACCCGTTCTTCGCGAAGCACCCTGCGGGTTGGGGGTCGTGGTTAAACAGGTTTTGCAGTAGACTCAAGGGTATAATTCAAAGGGTTGCTGCGCGGTGACAATGGCGAGGAGCGAAAATCGAACCCTGGACAGGCAGACTTTCAATAAGCGATGATCAAGCCAAATGAGCAATTTTGATCCGCCCCCACGCATCTCTGTCATCCTGGTCACATGGAACAGCGCAGCAACCCTGACTCGATGCCTGGGCTGCCTGGCGGCGCAAACGCTCAAGGATTTCGAAGTCGTGCTGGTTGACAACGGCTCCATGGATGGCTCCGTGGATGGAATGGAAAGCTGCTGGCCGGGGCTGACCCTGCGCGTGGAATGCCTTGAGTCAAACCGAGGCTTTGCCGCCGCCAACAATTTCGGCGCGCGCTTAGCGCGCGGGGAATGGCTGGCCATGCTCAACGCGGATGCGTTCCCCGATCCGGATTGGTTGGAAAAGCTGCTTCAAGCGGTGGAGCGCTACCCGGAATTCTCTTTTTTTGCTTCCCGGCAACTTCAAGCCAACGCTCCGCACTTGCTGGATGGCGCAGGGGATGCCCTTCACATCAGCGGGCTGGCCTGGCGGCGTTATGCTGGTTTCCCGGCGGCTCAATTCGGATTGGAACCCGAAGAAGTGTTCAGTCCCTGCGCCGCAGCCGCACTGTATTCGCGCCGGGCGTTCTTGCAGGTGGGCGGGTTTAATGAGGATTTTTTTAGTTACCACGAGGATGTGGATCTGGGTTTTCGCTTGCGCCTGCAAGGTTTCCGGTGCTTGTATGTGCCGGATGCTGTTGTAGAACATATTGGTTCGGCCGCTTTTGGGACTCAAAGCGATTTTGCGCTCTATCACTGGCAGAGGAATTTCATCTGGTCATTTATTCAAAACATGCCATCCGATTTGTTGTGGGGAGCTTTACCAGCGCATCTAATGGCCAACTTCATATATCAGGTAAATTATACCCTTCAAGGGCGTGGCGGCGTCTTATTGAAAGCAAAAAAGGATGCTTTACGTGGATTTTCTCGCGCCCTGCGCACGCGCCAGAAGATCCAGAAAACCCGCAAAGCCAGCAGCGTGGAACTATTGAGCAAAATAGAAAGTGGCTGGCTGCAACCATACCTGCTGGGTTACCACAGTCGTAAGGTCAGACAGACCATGCCATCCTGCCCCCCTTTCATCCCCCCATTTCTGCCTGCGCCAGTGCCGCAGGCACAGGTGAACTTCGAAATGGGGGGACAGAGGGGGGCCGGAATGATTGATTTGGATATTGTCATCGTTAACTGGAATACAGGGCCTCAATTACAAGAGTGCCTCCAATCTATTGCGCTTGCAAGCCCGGCGTCCGTTCTCCGCTTGCGCCAGTGCGTCGTGGTAGACAATGCATCGGTGGATGGTTCGGCGGACGGTCTGGAAGATTTGCCGCTTCCTCTCATGATGATTAGGAATCATGAGAATAAAGGTTTTGCATACGCTTGTAACCAGGGGGCGAAAGTGGGGAGATCTGAATATATTCTCTTCCTCAACCCCGATTTCAGGCTCTTTCCGGATAGCCTGGTGAACGCGTTGCGTTTCCTGGAAGGGAAACGAAATGAGCGAGTCGGTACTCTCGGCATCCAACTCGTTGATGAAAATGGGGTTATACAGCGCAACGCGGCTCGTTTTCCCACGCCAGGCTCTCTGTTTTATCAAATGCTCGGCCTCGACCGCCTGTGGCCGCGCCGTTTCCCGTCCCATTTCATGACAGACTGGGATCATCGAGAAAGTCGGGAAGTAGATCAGGTGACGGGAGCTTTTTACCTTGTGCGCCGGAAGATGTTCGAGGTATTGAAAGGGTTCGACGAACGATTTTTTATGTACTTTGAAGACCTGGACTTTGCCTACCGGGCAAAACGGGCAGGCTGGAAAAGCTATTACCTGTCTGATGCCCAAGCCCTTCACTATGGTGGAGGCGCCTCTAACCAGGTAAAGGCCAGGCGATTATCTTACGTGCTGAAGAGTCGCGTGCTTTATGTCGCGAAGCATTTTGGCGTGCCGGCCGCTAGGGGTATTCTACTTGCATCCGTGGGAATAGAATTTTGGACCCGCTTGGGATGGAGCCTCATCAATCTGTCGGGGAAAAATTTTATCGAAACCCTGTGGGCTTATGGAATGTTCGTAAGAACACTCCCACGCCTGCTGAGAGAATTACGAAGGGGATAGAAAATGCGCCTCCTTACCCTGACCCGTTACAGTTCACTTGGCCCCAGCAGCCGAGTACGGTTCTATCAATACGTCCCATACCTGACATCCTGTGGGGTGGAACTCCAGGTTGCCCCTTTGCTGGATGATGATTATGTTCGCAATTTATACACAGGGAAACGCCAGTCAATCTCCTCAGTGGTCATGGCCTACATTAGCCGAATTGCCAGGCTGGCGAATAGCCACTCCTTTGATCTCCTGTGGATCGAAAAGGAACTGTTTCCCTGGTTGCTTGCCTGGTCTGAAAGCTTGTTGGCAAGTCAGGGCGTTCCCTACGTTGCAGATTACGATGATGCCGTTTTTCATCGCTATGGCTTGCACCGCAGTCCGCTGATTCGTGCCCTGCTAGGCAAAAGTATTGATGGCGTCATGCGCCAAGCCAGCACGGTCGTGGTTGGCAATGATTACCTGGCCGAGCGCGCTCGCTGTGCGGGGGCAATCAGGATCGAATACCTGCCCAGTGTGGTGGACATTAACCGATACTCGGTCCGCGAGAAGACAGGAAAACAGTTTCGAATTGGCTGGATCGGCTCTCCGATCACTGCACCCTATCTGGGATTGATCTGGGAGGCGTTGGAGGAGGCCAGCAAGCAGATTAATGCGCGCCTGGTGCTGGTCGGCGCCGGGAACCAGGATCCGCTTCCGGGCATGGAAAAAGAGCTCCTGCCCTGGAGCGAGGACAGCGAAGTTACGCACATTCAATCGTTTGACGTAGGTATTATGCCTCTGCCGGATGGACCTTTTGAACAGGGGAAATGCGGCTACAAGCTTATTCAATACATGGCCTGTGGGCTGCCGGTGGTCGCCTCACCGGTAGGGGTGAACACGCGCATTGTCGAACAGGGCAAAACAGGTTTTTTGGCTTCCAGTAATACAGATTGGGTGCAGGCGTTGGTCATGCTCTCCAAGGATGCCGGGATGAGAAGCGACCTGGGGAAGGCGGGACGCAAGAGAGTCGAGCAGGAATACAGCTTGCAAGTCACTGCGCCACGCTTGCTGGAAATTCTTACAGAGGCGGCGTCGCGCTAAGAATTCGACCGCGGGATTTCCTGAAACTCTATCGTGGTAAGATTGACATAGCGCGGCCTCCAGCCGCAACCAAATCCGATGTCATTGCGAGGAGCGTTCTTTGCGACGAAGCAATCCCCTTGCAGACCACGAGATTGCTTCGCACAAACCGCTCGCAATGACACCACAAATCAAAATCTTCGCGGTTGTGATAGTTTTTGCTGGGTAATACTATAAAGTTGGGCATGGAAGAACGTCATGTGTGGAATCACCGGCTTCCTAAACATTTCCGAAAATATAGACCGAGCGTCATTCCAGTCAACCATTGAGCGCATGATGGAACCCCTCCGTCATCGCGGTCCAGACGACAGCGGCGAATGGGTGGACGCTCAAAATGGGGTTGCATTAGGATTTCACCGCCTGGCTATCCTGGACCTCTCACCGGCCGGTCACCAACCCATGCTTTCTGCCGATGACCGCTACGTCATCGTCTTTAATGGTGAAGTTTATAACTTTAACCAATTGCGCACTGAACTTGCCAGTTTGGGCCATACCTTCCGGGGACATTCCGACACGGAGGTCATGCTGGCGGCCATTTGTCAGTGGGGCATCCAAGATGCAGTGCAACGTTTCAACGGAATGTTCGCCTTTGCTTTGTGGGATCGCCGCGAATGCCGACTTACTCTGGTGCGCGACCGGCTCGGGATCAAACCCCTTTATTATGGCTGGGCAGGCAGCGTTTTCCTCTTTGGGTCAGAACTCAAAGCCCTGAAAGCCCATCCGGCCTTCCAGGCCGAAATTGACCGGGGTGCGCTGGCACTCTACCTGCGGCACAACTATATTCCAGCTCCTTATACGATTTACACGGGGTTTTGCAAGCTCTTGCCTGGCACAATTCTCACGTTGGCAGGAAATCAATTGGGTGAACTGCCCGACCCCGTGCCGTATTGGTCGGCCCGGCAGGTGGCCGAATCCGGGGTCGCGCACCTGTTTGAGGGATCCGATCAGGAGGCGGTCGTGGAGTTGGACGTGTTGCTGCGCGAATCGGTCCGTGAGCGGATGGTTGCAGATGTCCCGCTGGGCGTATTCCTCTCTGGTGGAATTGACTCGTCTGCTATCGTAGCCCTAATGCAGGTCCAGAGCAACCGCCCCGTACAGACGTTCACCATTGGCTTCCACGAAAGCAGTTATAACGAAGCCGAGCATGCCAAAGAGGTCGCCCGTCATTTGGGCACCGATCATACGGAGCTCTACGTTACCCCACAAGAGGCGCAGGCGGTTATCCCGCGCCTGCCTACCCTGTTCGACGAGCCATTTGCCGACTCTTCGCAAATTCCCACTTTTTTGATTGCCGAACTTGCTCGCCGGCATGTCACCGTCAGCCTGTCTGGAGACGGCGGGGATGAACTCTTTGGCGGCTATAACCGTTATTCCTGGGCGCGTAAAATCTGGAAGGTCACCGGTTGGCTGCCCGGAACTTTCCGGACCTTCGGCTCGGCTGCGCTGCTCCGGACGCCGTCTACTGCCTGGGATATCCTTTTGTCGAACCGGTTCATCCTGCCGCGCTGGCGTATTTCCGAGGCCGGCGAGAAGATTCGCAAGATCGCAGAGATCCTCCCGGCCGATAGCCCAGAGGCTATCTACCTTGATCTGGTTTCACACTGGAAGGAACCCGCCTCAATCGTACGCGGCGCGGCTGAACCCTCCACGCGGTTGACCAGTCGAGAATCCTGGGCGTGTTTACCAGATTACACTGCCTGGATGATGTATATGGATCTCGTCACCTACTTGCCAGACGACATCCTGGTCAAGGTGGACCGGGCCAGCATGGGCGTCAGCCTGGAAGCGCGCGTCCCCTACCTGGATGACCAGCGTGTGGTGGAATTTGCCTGGCGGTTGCCGTTGCGGATGAAGATACGCAATGGGCAAGGAAAATGGATTTTACGGCAGGTTCTCTATCAATATGTGCCGCGTCAGATGATCGAGCGACCGAAGAAGGGATTCGGCGTTCCGATTGATGCCTGGATGAGAGGCCCACTACGCGGGTGGGTCGAGTCGCTGCTCGACGAGCGGCGATTGAAGGATGAAGGTTTCTTTAATCCCAAACCTATTCGGCAAAAGTGGCAAGAGCACCTGACCGGAAAGCATAACTGGCAATACCACTTATGGGATATTCTTATGTTCGAGGCCTGGCTTGAGGAAAACAGGTGAGTCTTCGTGAAAATCCTGCTATTCGCAAATACTGACTGGTATCTTTATAATTTTCGCCTGGCCCTGGTACAGGCATTGCGCGAACGTGGCGATGAAGTGGTGCTGGTCTCCCCGGACGGTCCATATGGTCCTCGTATGCAAGAGATGGGGATCCGCTGGCTTCGATTTCCGCTGGCGCGCCGCAGCCTGAACCCTTTGGTCGAAATCTGGACGATCCTGCGCCTGCTCAAATTGTATTGGCAAGAGAATCCTGATCTGGTTCACCAGTTTACGGTCAAGTGTGTCCTTTACGGTTCGCTGGCCTGTCATCTACTTGGCATCCGCTGTGTAGTCAATTCAGTGACGGGCCTGGGCTACGTTTTTATGGAAGGGAAAGGAACGCGTCGCTGGTTGCGAGGCCTCATCGAGCTGTTTTACCGGCTGGTCTTGCGGCCTACCTGGGTTATCTTTCAAAATCCGGATGACCGGACAATTTTTCTAGGGGATCATTTGGCGGACCCGCAACGGGCGGCGTTGATCCGTGGCTCTGGGGTGGATGTCCGGCGTTTTTCTCCACAACCCGAATCGCCAGGGATACCCCTGATCATCTTGCCGGCGCGCCTGTTGTGGGATAAGGGTGTGGGCGAATTCGTGGCAGCCGCTCGACGTTTACGGGTGGAAGGTTTACACGCTCGTTTTGCTCTGGTGGGCGATAGTGATGAGGAGAATCCCGCAGCGGTGCATATTTCGCAACTTCGGGCGTGGGAAAAGGAGGGTGTGATAGAATGGTGGGGCTGGAAAGAAAATATGGAAGACGTATATGCACAGGCCTCCATAGTCTGTTTGCCGTCTTACCGGGAGGGCCTGCCGAAAACGTTGATCGAGGCTGCGGCCTGTGGCCGTCCGATTGTCGCGAGTGATGTGCCGGGCTGCCGGGAGGTCGTCCGACACGGGGAAAATGGTCTGCTGGTTCCGGTCCGGGACGCCTCTGCATTGGCTGAAGCACTGAGACGCTTGCTACAAAACCCAAACACACGAAGCGAGATGGGAATCCGCAGCCGAACGATCGCAGTCGAAGAGTTCTCGATGGAATTAGTCGTTTCTCAAACTTTCGAACTCTATCAATCTTGTAAAAACCACTAATTTACAGAGTACTGCGTAAATATTTGAACCAAAATCCCGTAATCTAAGAACAATTCGATAGAAACAAATTCAGATATTTATGCAAGAAGCAGTGGAAAGATATTATGACGATTTCATTTCTTCAGTTAGTGGATTTGTTTGAAGCCAGTTTGGGAGGAGTAATAGTAGCCATAGCTTTGAGCCCGTTGGCGATCTGGATTGCCAAGCGGATAGGACTGCTTGATATTCCTGGGAGTGCCATCCATAAGCAACATACCCACCCCACACCGCTGGCCGGCGGGATTGTACTGGCCTTGAGCGCGGTAGTACTGCTGACCGTTTTTCGTATGTGGCATAAACCTTATGTTGCTTTGTCAGCCGCAGCGGCTATTGTTTTCGTTTTTGGATTATGGGACGATGCCAGAGGCTTATCTGCCCCACAAAAACTGATCGGTCAGGTTCTGGCTTCTATTCTGTTAATCGCCTCGGGTATGTCTGTACAATTTCTTGGGGGTTTATCCATTGCCTTCCTCAGTCCGATTCTCATCAAAGTGCTCAATTGGGGTATCACCATCTTCTGGCTGGTGGGGATTGCCAATTCGATAAACCTGATTGATAGCATGGATGGCTTGGCCGCAGGAATTGCGGGGATCGCATTTGCTTTTTTCATGGGCATGGCCCTGGTCGCTCAGCAAAGCAGCTTGGCGTTATTTAGCGCCATTTTCCTGGGAATTTGTATTGGGTTGTATATTTTCAACGTCAATCCGGCGCGGCTTTTCTTGGGCGACTCTGGTGCACAAACGCTAGGCTTTATCCTGGCGGCGGTTGCCATGATTTATGCTCCAGACAACCTTCCGCAAGCTTCATCCTGGTTTGTGCCCATCATGGTACTGGGTGTTCCTATTTTTGATACCACCCTGGTCGTAATTTCGCGTTTGCTTCATCGGAGGCCCGTCTTTCGAGCAGACCGTGCCCACACGTATCACCGCCTGGTTGCTCTGGGATTGGATTCTAATCGGGCTGTGCTAGCTGTCCACGTGACAACCCTTTTACTTAATTTTTTGGCTTTTATCGCTCTGTCCTTGCCTCCGTTCAAAGCAACTGCTATCTTTGCTGCTGTTGTATTTGTGGGTATGATATTACTGATCCTTCTCGTGCGTATAGAACCGCAGTCTAGGTCTGATGGATAACTATGACGAGCCAAGAATTTTCTCCTCGTGAATCTTTGGGGCGCATTCTTGCGCGCTGGTGGGTCATTGTACTCATAACCGTTCTGGGAGGAATTGTCGGTTGGACATTTCATTTCCTTAAGCCACCTGTTTATGAAGCCAGAGCCGTAATTACCATCAACATGGATTTTACGAAGCGTGAGCTTACTCAGTACGAGGAAGATTATGCCTTTAATGCCGCGGGGGCAATTATTGCATCGACTCCAGAGAAAGATCAAATTGTTTCTGAAGCACGAGCGCAGGGGATCCTGATTGACACAAGTCAGCTCCAGCGAGCAATGTATTCGGAAGGGAAACAGTCGGTCTGGGAACTCCGCGTCAGGGACCGGGATCCGAAGGTTGCAGCTGGCCTCGCGAATATTTGGGCAGAAAAAGCTACAGAGGCTTTGGATGTCGCCCTGGGACATGCGTTGCGGGCGGACCAAATCCAGGATCAAATTGACAGCATTACAAACAGCCAGCCCAACGCGGCAGGATCGCCCGGGTTGAGCGCAGAGACTCAGGTTGCATTACAAAATTTATCGGACGAGCTTTTGCAAGAAAAACAAAAGAGTCGGGGAATGATTTCGATCATGATATTTGCGTTCGATGGATCTGCCCTTGTACCGGAAAATCCCATCCTTTATGATCTGGCAAATCTGGTCCTGGCCGGGGCGTGCATCGGATTTGTTATCTCCCTGTGGGTGGTAAACAGTTATAAGGTCCAGTGCTGTGACTGAGAGACTCAAGCGTCTTGGCCAACTCACCTTTGAGATTGCCTGGGCGGCTCTTATCCTTTTACTCCCGATTACCAGTTTTCCTCTGCTATCCAAATTGACAGGTGGGACGATGGTGGCTCCTGCATCCATCGTCCCGCTCGTCTGGTTGGCACTTTTTTGGTTTATCTTTTATGTGATCAAAAAAGGTACCATACCGCGTGAAAGCGTTCCTTTGCTCTTGTTTATTTCTGTTGCAATCATTGCGAGTGCCGTTGCCATTTTCTTGGACATTCCACCCTTTAAGGGTCGAGACATTCTTGGCGAGGAAATTGGTGCCATCCTGACCCTCATGATTGGGGCAACATTCTACCTGGTGACCGCCAGTTGGCTATCCAAATCTCGTCCTCGATTGACATTTACGTTAAAGTTGGTGAATGTAAGTGGTTCAATTCTGCTTATTTGGGCGCTGGTCCAGGCGATTTGCATATTTCTGTTTCATGGAAAATATCCGGATATACTCCTGAAATTTCAGCAGATTTTTTCCACGCGGAGTCTGTTTCTTAACCGAATAACCAGCTTTGCTTTTGAGCCTTCCTGGCTGGCACACCAATTGAATCTAATTTTTCTGCCTTTTTGGTTAGCAGCAACAATTACTCGATGGTCAGCCTTTCGCTTCCGTCTGTGGAGGATCAGTTTTGAAAATATTCTCCTGGCGATCGGCATGCTGGTGCTATTCCTTTCCTCCCGCGTAGGGACACTGTCCTTCCTTCTGGTTGTTGCATTTTTGGGAATTTATTTCAATGTCTATCTGGCCAAACGATTGCAGCAATGGAGCCAACAACGCCTGACCCGATTTTTTCCTCTTTTTCAAAGGGTTGTACGTGGTATTCTTCCAATAGTTATTCTACTTACCTTTCTGGGTGTATATGTTCTGGGAGCAGTTATTTTGGTGTACGGTCTATCCCATGTGGATTGGCGGTTAGGACGCTTCTTTCAGCTTAAATCGTTAGCCCAGTTGAAGTCACTAACAAACAATATTTATTCACTGGCTAACTATCTTGCTTTCGCAGAAAGGGTGGTTTACTGGGAGGCAGGTTGGCACATATTTAATCTCCACCCCCTGCTCGGAGTAGGGTTGGGTAATGCGGGATTCTTTTTTCAACACGCCCTGCCCGCTTATAGTTGGAGTCTTCCGGAAGTCATGGATGCTTATTATCGCGCCTCTGCTCTTCCTAACATTAAGAGCTTCTGGATACGCTTGTTGGCAGAGACAGGTGTCGTTGGTTTTTCCTCTTTTGTCGCTTGGTTCTACGTTTTGGTTAGATCCAGTTGGTTTGCGAGGCTTAACAAAACCCCTCTTTTCCGAATGATTGGGTGGGGCGGGTTATTTGTCCTAATTGCTTTCGTTCTTGAGGGCTTTAGCATAGACACTTTTGCTCTACCCTATTTTTGGGTATCCCTCGGCATCGTAAGCGCGGCAGGGGCATTATCGCGCAATTCCCAGATGGAAGATGCGGCCGACCGGTCGCATCACGCTGGCGGGAAGCACTAACCCTCAACTCTTAAAGAATGCCAACCGCTGCCGGATTACACTACTTCTTGCACGAGGGAGGCAGTGTATTGAAACCACCCCTGGTACTCCTCCACGGCGCCGGCGGTGATCATCTGTCCTGGCCGCCGGAAGTACGCCGTCTGCCGGATTGCCGGGTTTTCACACCCGACTTGCCGGGTCATGGCAAGTCGGAGGGTCCCGGCTGCCAGTCTATCGAAGATTATGCGCGCAGTATCGTAAGTTTCATAGATGCTGCTGGCCTTTCTCGGGCCTTGTTTGTCGGGTATTCAATGGGTGGAGCGATTGCACTTTCTCTCGCCCTCGATTACCCCGACCGCGTAGCCGGGATTAGTCTGATCTCAACCGGTCCGCGTTTGCCCATCCCGTCTTCCGTCCTGGAGAATGCCGTTCATCCATCCACACTTCCGTTGGCTATCAAGATTCTGCAAGAAATGTCGCTTGGCTCCCAGACCCCCGCAAGCTTGAAAGGTACGGCTTTCGAGCGCCAGGCAGCAACCCGGCAGACGCTCCTGTTGAGCGACCTATTGGCCTGTGACCGATTCAATGTGACCGATCGCCTTGATGCTATCCACACCCCTACCCTGGTTGTCTGCGGCACAGACGATAAACTGACCCCGATCCGTTTTTCTAAGACCCTTGCAAGCCGAATCCCCGGCGCTGCTCTACAGACGGTGGACGGAGCTGGTCATATGCTCGTCCTTGAGCAGCCGCGTCGCCTGGCAAGATTGATCAGCGTCTTCCTGGCAACGATCCCGTATTTGCCGGGAATGTAGCCCCTTCGTTTGTGTTTTCATAGCCCAAAAGTCGTTTTCAGAATCGGAATAGCATTCTGCACTGCGCGTGCCCGGTGACTCAGTCGGTTTTTCTCATCCATTCCGAGTTCGGCCATCGTACGTCCGAGTTCGGGAATGAGGAAGATGGGGTCGTAGCCGAAGCCGTTCGTGCCGCGCTCCTCTTGGATAATCTCACCTGCGCATTGACCAGTTGCCAACTTGACTTCTCTCGCAGGGGTAGCGACGGCGACCGTCGCCCGGAAGTGTGCCGTCCATGGACGCGGCTTGCCATGTAGTTGTTTGAGTAAATATTTGCGGCGGTCTGCGTCGGTGGCGTTGGGGATGGGGCAGAAACGATGGGAATGCAGGCCGGGTTGTCTTCCCAGGGTATCCACTTCCAGGCCTGAGTCATCGCCCAAGGAGACCATTCCACTGGCCTGGGCGAAGGCCAGCGCTTTTTTGATGGCATTCTCGGCGTACGTCTGGCCGTCTTCGGGGATCTCGAGGCTGAGGCCAAGGTCGGCAGGGGTGAGCAGGACTAGGTCAAGCCCCGTAAGTAGGGCTTTGATTTCGGCGACTTTCCCTTTGTTGTTGGTGGCAAGGAGTAAACTGCGCATAGTCTAATATGATTTTCGTCAGTTTTTGCAGATTTGTTCCAGTGCCCAGGCGGCGTGTTCCCGGATGAGCGGCTCATTGTCTTGCAACACCCTCTCGAGAACCGGGATGGCTGCCGTGTCACCAGAATTGCCCAGCGTCACAGCGACATTGCGGAGATAGCCGCGCCGTCGGGCGCGCAGGATCGGGCTATCCCTGAACTTTCGGTTGAATTCCTGCGCTGTGAGTACCAGTTCGCTCTTCAGATCCGGGCTTGGCAGGCCAAGACTCGGCGCTAGGGCTTGGTCATATCCCTTTCCTGCGAAACGGTTCCACGGGCAGACCATTTGGCACACATCGCAGCCGAAGACCCAATCCCCCAGCTTGGGCCGCAGGTCAGGCGGGATCTCGCCCTTGTTTTCGATGGTCAGGTACGAAATGCAATGCCGGGCGTCGAGCGTCCGGTCGGGCTGGATGCAGCCGGTGGGACAGGCTTCGATGCAGCGCGTGCAAGTCCCGCAGCGGTCGGACGTGAAGGGCGCGTCGGGCTCCAGTTCGATGCCGAGGAACATTTCGGCTAGTAGAAAATACGAACCAAGTTGCGGATTAATGAGGCAGGTGTTTTTTCCGATCCATCCCAGGCCGGCGCGTTGGGCCAGCTCGCGCTCCATGATTGGACCTGTATCCGTGTACCCGCGGTGCGGCAGCGGACCTCCGACTTGCTCCTCGATAAACGTGGCCAACGTTTTGAGCCGTTCCGGTAAAATGCGATGGTAATCCCGACCCCAGGCGTAGGCGGCGACGCGTCCAGTTGGACCAGCCTCCTCGGTAGCCGTAGCATCCTTCGGGTCTGGGTAGCGCACGGCGAGCACCAGGATGGACCGGCACTCGGGCAAAATCAGCCGCGGGTCACGACGGCATGCCCGGGCGCGTTCGCCTGCCAGATAGTCCATGGAACCATTCCGCCCCAGCGCCAGCCAATTCTCGTAGGCTGACAGGTGGGGCGATGGTTCTGGTGTAGTGATGCCCGCCAGGGCAAATCCCAGGCGGCGAGCTTCGTTTTTGATGGACTGAGCGGCGAGCGACACAGTATGGTTACTTCACGACAATTTGAACCCAGAATTCTGGGCCGAAGTTAAAGCCATTGTCGTTCTGTAAACGGAAAACACCTCTATATGTACCCGCCTTTGATGGGGCGGTAATGGTAATTGAGATATTCATAGTGTCGCCCGGCACAACGAGATCCGGGAAATGTACTGGCTTAACTTTATCCCAATTCGTATCTTCAATGGCGTTGCCATAGCTGAAGATGAGCACGTAGTCTAGGTTCCAGGTGCAGGGGCCGAGATTTTTTAATCCCCAAGTCTTGACGAAGGAGGCACCAGGCGAAATCTCGGTGTTATCTACGACGGTGACATCAATAATATTTGGATCTAAGTTGTCGCAAGCCTGTTGTGACGTAGCCTTGGGTGTGTTCAAGACCAGTGGCGTCGCCGATGGTGTGCCGGGCAAGGGAGTGTCCGTGATCAGTGGAGTGTTGGTGGTCTCCGGGGTCAATTTGGTCTCGGGAGTGTTGGTGGCTGTCGGCGTGGGCGGGACAGCCAGCGCGGTCCCTGTTTGCATGGCGAGAGCAGTTTGCGCGATCTGGGTAAAAACCGGAGCCGAATCAACCGTGGGCGTGACAGACGTACCGCCACCGCAGGCAGCGAGAGTGAGCAGGGCAAAGGCAATTAAGAGCCAGGATATTTTTGTCAGGTATTTCATTCTGGTCCTCCGTTTCAGTAAAATTAGCCAAGAGTGGTATAACACATATAACAATATGAAGCAGCAATTTTATTATAACAGAATCGATTTATTGGGAACGTTGCCCTTTTCACGAATGGGATGACGAGGTTGTTGCATCTTTACTGCTGATCCCGACGGGTGTTGTGTGAACCCGATGCCTGCTCCCGGTGAGGACATGTCGGCATCAACTTTTGGCCCTTGCACAAACAGAATATATGTGCTATTAGTTCTCTACCCCATTGAGGGGTAAATACTTTTTGTGAGGAGGTGCCAGCATGGCAACCCTGATTGCCGCCTGCGGACTGGACTGCGCCAAATGCGATGCCTACATTGCTACCCAGGCCAATGACCAGGCCGCTCTTGAAAAACTTGTCGAGAAATGGCGGGTGGAATATAACGCTCCTAATCTCAACCTCGACAACGTTTTATGTGATGGCTGTATGAGCGGTGGACGCACGATCGGCTACTGTGCCGAGTGCAAGATCCGCCTGTGCGCCGTCGAGCGCAGACTGGAGAACTGCGCTGCCTGTCCCGATTACGGTTGCGAGAAGCTGACGGCCTTCTGGCAGAACGCTCCACAGGCCAAGGCCAACCTGGAGGCTATCCACAAGGAAGGTTAAGCCGCACACCATACAAAAATGACCAAAGACCAAGAGCAAATAGCTGCTCTTGGTCTTTGTTTAGTTCTCAAGATTGGACGCTTTTATAGGCCTGGCAATTCACCTCCTCAAATAATAAAGAGCGAAGGGGAATAGGAAAAGGTAAGTAACCCGCCTCGCCAATTGGAATTCCACAGCATTTTCCGAATAAAATAGCCTAGAATCTCGTTAAGTATAGTGAAAGTAGAGAACACAGCAGAAAGGACAACGCGTGCTGGCAACCCTCTCTGTGGAAACCGAAACGGGGCTGGTTTCGAAAGCCCAACAAGGCGACCGCAGCGCATTTGGAGAACTCGTCCGCCACTACCATCCAGTCGTCGTGAATGTCGTCTACCGCATGTGCGGAGACGTGCAATTGGCGGAAGATGCGGCCCAGGAGGCTTTTCTCCGGGCCTGGCTCCACCTCGCCTCCTATCGCCCGCAGTCCTCTCTGCGCAACTGGCTGTACCGGATTGCCGTCAACGCCGCTATGGATGCTCTGCGAAACGAACGAGGTACGCCCGGAGATCTCGAAAGTGTCACGGCGGCAGACCAGCATCCGGGTCCGGAAGCGGAACTTTACCATCGAGAGCGAGCGAGGCAGGTCCAGCGGGCAGTGCTGTCATTGAGCGAGTCCAACCGGGCCGTGCTTGTTCTGCGAGAATATGGTGATCTGTCGTATCAGGAAATCGCCGCCGCGCTGGAAATCCCGGTCGGGACGGTGATGTCCCGGCTTAGTTATGCCCGCAACCATCTGCGTGGATTACTGGCAGATTTGGAGAAGGATTATGATTGAACATGTGACCGAATGGCTGGGTGCTTATCTGGATGGCGAACTGCGCGGCCTGCGCCTGCGTCAGGTGGAAGACCATCTGTTGGAATGTGCGGCCTGTCACACCGAACTGGAGGACCTGCGAAGCCTGTCGAAATTATTGAAAGATACCGTCCCCGCAGGGACCCTCACGCCGACCGAACGCTTCGTCACCAATCTGACTTTGAACCTGCCGCGCCGTCCCGAAGCGCCCCAATACCAAAAAGCCGCCGAGATCCTCTGGCGGCTGGTGCCGGTGGCCGTGCTGGGAGCTTGGATTTTTACCCAGACGGTGCTGGCCGTGAGCACGCTGGTCTCCACAGCCAACCTCACCGGCCTGTTCGGGAACGCGGCCGCCTGGCTGCAAAGTGGACCACAACACACCGAATGGTTTTCGGCGACTTTGAGCCTGTTCGGAAGTAATCTGAGCGGAAACGCCCGCGCCCTTCTGGATGTGCTGGATGATCTAAGCATTTTTCGATTGAGCTTTACAACGCAACTGGCCTGGCAGGCCGTGATCGGAGTGTTGTACTGGATTTGGCTGGCCGTTTGGTGGAACCGACGGAGAACCATAACGAATCCTTATTTCTCGTAAGCGCCTTCCCGATTCATAGAGTCAGCCGGGTTTGGAAATTCGCCGAACCCGAAGACATTCAAAAGGAGTGTGTAAAATGATTGACATTGGAAAGATTTTAAAACGTGCCTGGCACATCCTATGGAACTACAAAATCCTGTGGATATTCGGTGTACTGCTGGCCATTACTGCCGGGGGTAATGGAGGGAGTAACGGAAGCAGCGGGAATACAGGTTACCAGTTTAGCCCTGGCGATGGGAATGGCAGTACGTACAATCCTGCCTGGGTACAAGATGTGACTAACTGGTTCGAACAGAATCTGGTTCCGCTGTTCGAGCGTCCCCTCGATCACATTACCACCTTCATCTGGATCGGAGTCGCTCTTCTACTCTTCATCTTGATCGTCGGCACGATTTTCGCGATCATCCGCTACGTCAGCGAGACCTCGGTCATTCGCATGGTGAACGAATACGAGCAGACCGGCAAGAAGGTCGGCTTCAAGCAGGGTTGGAAGATGGGCTGGAACCGGCGCGCCTTCCGGCTGTGGGTGATCGACCTAGTGGTCAACCTGCCCGTAATTTTGTTCCTGGGGGTACTGGGCTTGGGTCTGCTGGTCTATTTCAGCGTAAAGAGTGGCTCTCAAGTGGCTATCGCGATAAGTATTGTCGCCGCCATCGGATGTTCCTTCCTGTTCATCTTTGCCTTCTTCATCCTGATGGTTCTACTTCGCCTGCTGCGCCAGTTCTTTGTGCGGTTCGCTGCCTTGGAGAACACCAGCGTGGGCGAATCTTTCCGCCGCGGCTGGCAGATGTTCAAGTGTAACTGGAAGAGTGCCGCCCTGATGTGGCTGGTCATGTTTGGGATCGGCATTGGGCTCGTCGTTGCCAGCCTTATCGCGTTCTTCCTGCTCATCCCAGTCTATGCGGTATTGCTGTTGCCGGCCGCCATTTTGGCGGTTATTCCTGGGTTGTTGGCGTTCGGCATCACCAGCATTTTTAGCAGTGGGGTACTTGCCTGGATCATCGCCGGCCTGGTTGCTTTACCGTTCTTCTTCGTGGTAGTATTTGCGCCCCTGACTTTGATTACAGGCTGGATTCAGATCTACAATTCGTCAGTCTGGACGCTGACGTACCGTGAAATGAAAGTGCTGGAAGGTGTTGTCTCGGCCGAAGTCTCTGCGCCTGTTAAGTAACACGTTCTGTAAAAATCACAAAAAATCCCCTGACTGCCGTGAGATGTGTCAGGGGATTTTCTTTTGCGTTGGGCTTAGCTGATTAGAAGTCCTCTCCGCCGCCCATATCTTCTCCTCCTAAATCAGGTAACTCTTTCTCGATATCCTCCGGGCTCTGGCCTTTCTCCAGCCGGTCCACCACCTCGCCGAATTCGGGTGGCATCTCCTCACCGAGTTTATTCCCCATTTTGCGCATCATGCGGCCCATGGCCTTTGGGTCGTTCTCCAGCCCGGCCAGGGCAGACGGGTCGGAGAAATCGCCAGCCAGCGAGTCCATGCGGCTTTCCTCAGATTTCGCCATGCGCACGCGCGGGACGCGCCGGCGGGCGTTTCTGCTTTTACAATTGGGGCAGGAGACGGGTCGAGTGCCGTATTCGGCGTAAGTCATGAAAACGTCGAAGCGCTGGTGACAGTCAAGACAAATATAGTCATAGAAAGGCATGAGTCAATTTTAACGCAATTTTCGGTCATCGGCTGCCCATCTTCAGTCTTTCGATTACAATAGAGCTATGTCTGATTCCGACTTCAACCTTAACAATCCCCAGCCGTTGTTGATCGTCATCTCCGGGCCTTCGGGCGTGGGCAAGGACTGCGTCGTTCGGGCACTCAAGGGGCGCGGCCTGCCGTTCCATTTTGTCATCACCGCCACCACCCGGCCGCGCCGCGGAGATGAGGTCAATGGCCGGGATTATTTTTTCGTCTCGAAGGAAGAGTTCGCTTGCATGATCGAGCAAGGGGAGTTGATCGAGTACGCCGTTGTCTACCACGATTATAAGGGCATCCCCAAACAGCAGGTCCGGGAGGCGCTCGCCTCGGGCAAGGACGTAGTCATGCGCCTAGACGTGCAGGGCGCGGCGACCGTTCGCAAGCTGGCCCCGGAGGCCGTGCTCATCTTCCTGACCACGCAGAGCGAACAGGAATTGGTCGAACGATTGAAGGCTCGCAAGACCGATACTACCGACAATCTATCTTTGCGCATTGCCACTACCCGCCAGGAACTTAAGCGTGCCACCGAGTTTGACTATGTCGTTGTCAATGCGGATGGCCGCCTGGATGAGACGGTGGACACGGTCATTGCCATCATCCGGGCGGAACACCAACGGGCGAATCCACGTAAGGTGAGTCTCTAATTACGAAAGATGTATGGTTTACAGAGTACTGCGTAAATATGTGAACCAAAATCTCTTGATCCAAGAACAATTCGATAGAAACAAATTTAGATATTTATGCAAGAAGCAGTAGAGGTGTAGTGATGAATGAAAATCCGACCCCCGAACAGTACCCCCAACCGCAGCAGCCGCGCGCTGTCCAGATAGCAGTGCCAAACTCGAAGCCATATGTGACCTATACTTTGCTCGGCCTGACGGTCATCGTCTACCTGCTGCAACTCGCTGGACAGTACTTGCTCGGCCAGGACTGGCTCTACCTGCTTGGAGAGAAGTACGGACCTTTTATCCGCGCCGGCCAAATTTGGCGGCTCATTACGCCGGTTTTTTTGCATGCTTCCATCCTGCACATTGCCTTTAACATGTATGCCCTGTTCATTTACGGGCGCGGCATCGAATCCCGTTTTGGGCACGTACGATTTCTCCTGCTCTATTTTTTGAGTGGCTTCGCCGGAAACGTTTTGTCCTTCCTGCTGACGCCGAATCCGTCGCTGGGGGCTTCGACGGCCATTTTCGGGCTGATCGCCGCCGAAGGGGTATTTCTCATACAAAACCGCAGCCTCCTGGGTAACCGCGTCAACCGCTCGCTGATGAACCTGCTTTACATCGCGGCGATCAACCTGTTGATTGGCTTCACCACCACTGGTGTAGACAATTTTGGGCACCTCGGCGGCCTGCTGGGCGGAGTGCTTTTCACCTGGTTCGGAGGTCCGCGCTGGAAAGTGGAGGGACTCTACTCGTCCCCGAAGCTGATTGACGAGCGCGAGGGCCGCGGCGCTTTCGCCGGGACGGTGGCGGTGCTGTTGTTTTTTGTCCCGCTGACGGTGTTAGGGTGGATTTGGATCGTGAAATAATTCAAAGAAGCTTCAATTGAAAAGAGAGGCCGACTCGCCCAACAAAAGCCATCTGCTGCGGAACATTCTCATCGCAGGCGCGGTTCTTCTGCTGTTGGTCGTCTTCGCCTATGCATTCCGGACCCCGATCCTGACCGGGGTGGCCGACTATCTCGTCGTCAGCGATAGGCTCCAGCCAGCCGATGTTATCTTCCTGCTCAACGGCGATTACAACACCCGCCCATTCTACGCCAGTGACCTGTACAAGCAGGGACTCGCCCCCGCGATCGTCATCGCCCGCTCCGAGAATCTGCCCGCCGCGGAACTGGGACTGGTGCCCAATGATACGGATATTGCTGTCGGCGTGATGGAGAAGCTCGGCGTGCCTGCCGATAAGATCATCGTCCTGCCGGTCTCCGGCGGTGTGACCAGTACGTTCGACGAGGCGATCGTGTTACGGCGATATATCGAGACCAACAATATTCACACGGTCATCCTCGTTACTTCCGCCTTCCATACCCGGCGCGCAAAATGGATTTTCTACCGGGAGCTTTCCGGATTGCCACTCACGCTTGATATGGCAGCGGCTCCCCATTACGGGTTTAACGCGGCCAATTGGTGGAGAAACGAGAATGGACTGATCACGCTCAATAACGAATATGTCAAATTGGTTTATTATTTTTTCAAGTATCGGTAAGATGTATCTGATGTGAAATGGATAAAATTGCTACCACAAAATCACCAAGACATAAAAACAAGAATTGCGTCGGAATTAAAAAATCATCACCAAATTTGTGTCTTCGAGCCTTCGTGGTAGGTATCTATTGACTGTCGAAGCCCTTGCAAGGGGAATCCCTCACCAGGTGTAAGGTTTTTCACAAGTAATAGGGAGCCCCCATGAATTGCCTTGCTTTCACCCAATCGCCTCTTTCAACCGCCGCGCCAGTTCCCCGAAGTGCGCCGTGTAGCGGATCTCGTCCGGGCGCGGACGGGGTAAATCCACCCCTAAATCCAGCTTGATTCTGCCGGGCCGCTGCGTCAGCACCAGGACGCGGTCGGCCAGGAAGAGCGCCTCGTTGATGGAGTGTGTCACCATCAGGACGGTCTTCTGACGCGCCTGCCAGATGCGCGAGAGCTCGCTCCACATGCGCTCACGCGTCAGGGCATCCAGCGAGCCGAAGGGTTCATCCAGCAGGAGGATATCCGGGTCGTGGATCAGGGCACGCGCGATGGCAACGCGCTGCGCCATGCCACCGGAAAGATCACGCGGCCAGGCAGATTCAAAGCCCTGCAATCCGATCAGGTCAATCAAATCCTGGGCGCGCTGCCGCCCCTCGCCTGCCGGGACGCCTTGCAATTCGAGCGGCAGGGTGATATTTTCGAGCGCCGTCCGCCAGGGCATCAGGTTGGCCTGCTGGAAGACCATGCCGATGCGGGGTTGGCCGCTTGAAAAAGTAAACGTCCCGGATGTTGGCTGAAGCAGACCCGCCAGAATCCGCAGCAGCGTGGATTTGCCGCTGCCCGACGGGCCCAGCACACAGACGAATTCCTGCGGCTGGATGGAGAAAGAAGCCGAGTCGAGCGCGTCCAACCCGCCGTTTTCGTCGGGGAAGGTAACGCTCAGATCGTGGACGGTTAGAATAGGATCAGTCATAAAGTTCCGCGTAGGGGCGACACAATGCGTCATCCCTACAAAATCAGGGAACAAATTCGTTCGTAAACGCCCTGATTAAGTCCAGCGGCTGGGTCAACAGGCCCATGTCCAGCAGGACCGTCTGCATGCTCTCCCAGGATTTGGGGTCTGAATAACCGAGCTGGTCAGCTTTCCAAAGTTCGATGGAGGTCACCAGCTTTTGCTTTTGCACGGCTGCGTCGGCCTGGGGCAGGTTGTCAACGTAAGCCTTGGAGGTTTCGTAGGCGGCCGCCGGGTCCGCGATCGTATCGGCCAGGCCATGCAGGAAAGCCTTCACCATGCGACGCACCTGGTCGGGGTTCTCCGAAATCGTCTTCTCGTTCGTAATCAGTCCATTAGATGACAACTGGACGTAATCGGCCACGCGCAGTTCGTCCAGAGCATAACCCTGGGCGCGCAGTTGTACCGGTTCGTTGGCGGTGTAGACCGAGACGGCTTGGTCCCGCTCGGTCGCTAGTGCCTCCACCTGGGTGTAGCCGATGGAGTCGAGCTTCACGTCAGACTCGCTCAACCCCCCGGCATGGAGCAGGGCGCGCAAGCCAATGTAATTCGCCCCATAGGTGCCCGGCAGGCCTATGGTTTTGCCGCGTAAATCTTGTGGGGTGAGGATACCCTGAGCGGACTTCGCCACTACCGAGACCGGGTACTGTTGATACCAGGCCGTCACGTAGACGACTGGCAGACCCTGGGCGCGGGCGAGCAGGACCTGTTCACCGGATACCACACCGAACTGGACCTGGTTCGCCCCGACCAGGGCGGTGATGTCGGTCTCCATCGAATAATCGAAATCTACCTGGATACCGGCATCAGAAAAATAACCTTTCTCGACCGCGACGTACAGCGGGGCAAACTGGACGTCGGGAATGTACCCCAGCGGCAGGCGGATGTGAGTCAGGTCACTGGAGGTTTTCCCGCCGCAAGCGGTCAGAAAAAGCAAAAAACAAAAAACAAAAAGAGAAATCTTCTTCATGCGTTAGTCTCCTGCCAGGTAAGGAATTTATTTTCCAAAAGAGTTACGATGCCATACAAAGCCAGTGCCAGTCCAATCAGTGTAAACACCGCCACAAAGACCAGGGCAGTATCGTACTGTCCGCGGGCCACGTTGACGAGGAAGCCGAGCCCCTGGTTCGAGCCGACCAGTTCGCCGACGACAGCCCCGATGACGGAAAGCGTCGCTCCAATTCGCAGCCCGCCCAGCAAAACCGGCAGGGCAGCCGGGAGTTCTAGGTAGCGCAACGTCTGGGAGCGTGTGGCACGCAGCGAGCCCATTAGATCGTGCAGGGGCCTGGGAACGGCCCGCACGCCCACCACCGTATTCACCAGCACAGGGAAAAAGACGATCAGCGCGCAGATCAGTACTTTGGAGAAGATGCCCGGTCCGAACCAGATGACCAGCAGGGGAGCAACGGCGACAATCGGGATGGCCTGCGTGGCGACCAGATAGGGGGCCACCAGTCGCTCGAACAGTCGAGACTTGGCGATGGCGTAGCCGAGTACCGCCGCCGTGATCGTCCCGGCGAGCAGGCCGAGCAGGACTTCCGTCAGCGTCACCACGGTGTGGACGAGCAGGCTGCCATCGGTCAGTGCCTTCCAGAAACGGATGGCAACCTGTCCCGGTGATGGCAGGATAAAGGTCGGCAGGCCGGCGCTGCGCGTAACGAGCCACCAGAGCAAAAGCGCTGCGGCGAGTGAGACGGGCGCCGTCCAGAGTAAAGAGTGGCGCGAGATTCTAGAGGGTTTGCGGAGAGATTTCGAATCCATCTTTTGATAACCAGGGCGGCGGGAGCAAATAAAAACGCCTCGCAGAGGATTACCTGCGGGGCAAATAGACAGACTCACGGTCCGGACTGGCCCACCGAAGATAAACCCCGAAAACAAAATCGTTTTCGGGGCACTTACAGCGGACCAGACCCGCGCGGGTCTCGTCGTCACCTTCTTTCATCCGGACTGTTACCGTCGGCCACGGAGTTTCACCGTGTCCTGTGCTTCGCTTCGCTCAGCACTCGTGGGCTATACCACCGGTCGGGAATTACACCCTGCCCCGAAGGTCAAGTATTCAACTGGCGAGATTATACCGTTATCGAGTAATGTAGTCAAATCGCCCTCGGTTAAATCAAGAAACCCCTTATGCAGGGGCTTCTTGATTTATTGCCGTAATGGTTATGCCTTGACGATGGCCGTATCGGCAACCGGGCAGACGGCTACACATTGCGGAGCATCGAAGTGCCCTTCGCATTCCACGCAAGTGACGGGGTCAATCACGTAGGGGGTCCCTTCGGTGATCGAGTTGGTCGGGCACTCTGGCACGCACGCGCCGCAAGCAATGCACTCATCAGTAATCTTCATTGCCATGGGTTATCACTCCTTAGTGAAAGTTTTTAAAAGAATCGTGCTTAAATTACTGTATTGGTGGTTTAATGTCAAATGACAAACGTCTTTGGTTTGGATGACTTTGTCACTGAGTCAAGGCGACCAGGGCATAATGGTGTGTCGGTCATTTGAATTTCAACCGGGGCATTTCTGTGTTTTTTGCCATGAGCCTGATGGCCGGCCTTCGGGCAGATTCGAAAAACCTACTTGCGGATATACGCAGCCCGTGATACACTTTATACCAAATGACAACACTACTAGTAGTGACGTCAGACATTTCCCTTGGGGAACTCATCCGCCAGACCCTGGAGGAGACAGGGCGGTTTAGTATTCGTATTGCCGGAGAGAAAAAAGCCGCGGTCAGCCATGCCAGAGAAGCGAATTGTCCGTTAGCCTTCCTGGACACTAGCCTGACCGAGAAGAAAATACTCGAAATCGGCACGCTTTTGCGTCAGGTCAACCCCAAAATACGTTTTGTGATTATCTCGGAAGCCGGGTGGCATCCGGCATTATTAGAAGAGCTTTCCCCCGAAAATTACCTCTCTAAACCTTTCTATCCTCCCGATTTGCTGAAGATGATGGACAAGCTCTTCCATGACTCACAGTCATCCGGCACCTTGTCTCTATTCGGTGAAACGGGTAACGATGTTCCCTGGCTCTCGGATGTCACGCGGGCAGCCCAACATCTCACCCGTCTAACCTTGGAGTCCTCGGCGCAGGCAGCGCTTATCACGCGCGGTGACCAGTTGTGGGCTTACGCCGGGCAGTTGCCACAATCTGCCACGCGCGAATTGTCCGACACCGTCTTACGCTATTGGGACCGTCAGCAGGAGAGTGACCTGGTGCGCTTCGTCCGCCTGGCCTCTACCGAAGCCGAGTACATGCTCTACGCCACACGGTTGGCGAAGGATATGGTGCTTGCGTTGATCTTCGACGCCGAGACCCCCTTCAGCACCATCCGGACGGATGCCAACCAGTTGGTACATTCGCTTTCGGCCTCCTCATCTGAAAAACAAACTAGCGAGGCGCAGATCGACACTGCGACGCCGATCAGGCCCGCCGTAAATGCCCTCCCTGGTATTCCTTCGCCAGGCCCAAAAGTGGACACCTCGGTTGTTGAGCCGCGACATTTGAAAGAGCCTGACTTGGCGATTCCCGTGGAGCAATCGGTTTCCGACGAACAGGCCGAGTCTCATGTCAGCGACTTGAAGAAAACGGACGAATCCCCGACAACCACTTTGAAGAACAAAATCAAGAAAAATGAGCCCGAGGAGGTGGATCTCGGCGAGACGCGCCCCAGTTCTATTACTGAGGCAGCGCGAAAGATTGTCCTCGAGCCGGCCTCCCCTTCTGTCTACAATCTGGATTATGCTTGTCTGCTCATGCCGCGCTTCACCCATCATCACCTGACGGGCGATCTGTCTGAGCTTCTGTCGGACTGGGTACCGCAAATTTGCATCGCCTTCTGCTGGCGGCTGGAATATATCTCGGTGCGGCCCGATTACTTGCTATGGGTAGTCAACGTACCACCGGCCACTTCGCCCGGCTACCTGATGCAAATCCTGCGCCGACATACCTCAGAGAATATTTTCAATGAGTTTTCGCGCTTCACAAGAGAGAATCCCTCTGGCGATTTCTGGGCACCGGGTTATCTCATTATGGGCGGATCGCAACCACCCCCGGCCCAATTGATCAAAGATTTCATTGCCCAAACGCGCCAGCGGCAGGGAATCTCACAGCAAATCCGCTAGCCCTTTCACGCGGTTTTTCCATGCCCCCTACTTTATATCTGATTGATGGCCACGCCCTGGCCTACCGTATGTACTTTGCCTTGACGGCCGGCGGTTCCAGCCAGCGTTGGCAGACTTCCAGTGGCGAACCGACGGCGGGGACGTACGGCTTTACCCGTGAGTTGCTGCGCATCTTCGAGCAGGAAAAGCCTGATTATCTAGCCGTCGCCTTCGACACCGGAAAAACTTTCCGCGACACGATCTTCCCCGAATACAAGGCCACCCGTGCCAAAATGCCCGATGACCTGCGCCCGCAGATCGAGCGCATCCGCCAGATTGTGGACGCTTTCAATATTCCGCGTCTCGAGATGGAAGGTTTTGAAGCCGACGATGTGCTTGGTTCAGCGGCGCGTTGGGCTGCCAGGCAGGGCTTGGGTGTCAAGATCGTCACCGGCGACCGCGACCTGTTGCAACTGGTGGACGAGCGCGTCATCGTTTACCTGGCGGGCGATGACCAGAATTACATCACCCCCGAAGACGTGCTCGGTAAACTGCACGTCCGCCCGGAGCAGGTGGTGGACTACAAAGCGCTGGTTGGTGACAAGTCTGATAATATCCCCGGCGTAGCCGGCGTGGGCGAGAAGACCACCGAAAATCTCTTGTCGAAATACAGGACGCTGGATAATATCTATGCCCACCTGGACGAGGTCGAGCCGCGCTGGCGGACCAAGCTCGAAGCCGGGAAAGAATCGGCTTACATGAGCTATAAGCTCGCCGCCATCCGGACCGATCTGCAGGTCACACTCGACCTGGAACAGGCCCGCACCTGGGCGTTCGAACCAGCCAAAGTGGAGGCCATCTTCCGCGAGTTGGAGTTCCGCTCGCTGCTCGAAAAGCTGAAAAAGCTGACCGGCGCCTCGTCTGCTGTCCCCGCCGGGACGCAGCAACTCAGACTCTTCGGGGAGGCACCGGCCCAGGCGGTTGCCCCAGTGCTCGGGTCCGGGCCGAAGACGAGCTTGAATACCATCGTCGTGGATACTCCCGCCGGGCTGGAGTCGCTGGTCAGGGCGCTGAATGCCGCGTCTGTTATCGCCTTCGATACCGAGACCACCTCCACCGACGAGATGACCGCCGGTCTGGTCGGCATTTCGTCGGCGGTGAAAGACGGCGAGGGGTATTACCTCCCGGTCGGGCACCAGGCCGGCGCGCAGTTGCCGCTCGAACAGATCATTTCTGCTTTACGCGGCCCGTTGACGGATGCCCGTATCCCGAAAATTGGTCATCACCTGAAATACGATTTCATTATGCTTGCCCGGCTGGGCTTGCGGGTTGCACCGCTGGGCTTCGACACGATGATCGCCGAATGGGTGCTCGACCCCGGCTCGCGCAACTTGGGGCTGAAGAACCTGGCTGCCGCCCGCCTGGGTGAGGGCATGACCCATATCGAGGAACTGATCGGCACGGGCAAGAACCAGCGCTCGATGGCCGAGGTGGCCATTGCTGAGGCGGCTCCGTACGCGGCTGCTGACGCCGAGACGACCCTGAGCCTGAAGCCGTTATTGGAGGCCGAACTCAAGCGCTTCCCGAAACTGTGGGATTTGTTCGTCAATATCGAAATGCCGCTCGTCCCTGTGCTGGCTGATATGGAAATGGCGGGGATCGCCTTGGATAAAGATTTCTTCGCGGCTTTCTCGGTGGAATTGAGTAGACGCATGGCGGCGTTGGAGAAACAGGTCTACGGGGCGGTCGGCAAGACTTTCAACATCAACTCCACCCAGCAGCTCTCGGACGTGCTCTTTGGGACCTTGCGTTTGACCCCGCCCGACCGTGGCCGGAAAACGGCCTCCGGGCATTACTCCACCGCTGCGGGCGTGCTGGACGAGATGAGTGGACAGCATCCTGTGGTGGATATGATCTTGGAATACCGTGAACTCTCCAAGCTCAAATCTACCTACGTGGATGCGCTACCGGCCCAGATCCACCCGGAGGATGGGCGCGTGCACACCTCCTTCAGTCAAACGGCAACTGTCACTGGACGGCTCTCCTCCTCCGACCCCAACCTGCAAAATATCCCTACCCGCACCGAGCTGGGTAGGCGTGTCCGGCGCGGTTTTGTATCCGAGCCGGGCAACGTGCTCGTCTCGCTGGATTATTCGCAGATCGAACTGCGCATCGTGGCGCACATGGCCGGCGACGAGGCCATGCTCAATGCCTTCCGCGCTGGGCAAGATATCCACGCCACCACCGCGGCAGCCATCTACGGGGTCCCGCTCGAGGCGGTGACGAAGGAGCAGCGTCGCCATTCCAAGGCCATCAACTTTGGTCTGATCTACGGCATGTCAGCCTTTGGTCTGACGCGTTCTACCGAACTGACCCTGGCCGAATCCCAGGATTTCGTTGAAGCTTACTTCAAGCAATTTCCCGGCGTCAAGAAATACCTGGACGGCATCCGCCACGAGGTCAAGCAGACCGGTTTCGTCGAGACGATGCTGGGCCGCCGCCGATACTTCTCGGCACTCAGGAGTACTCTCAACCAAGCCTTGCGAAATCGCGAGGAACGTGAAGCGATTAACGCCCCTATTCAGGGCACGGCTGCGGATATAATGAAGATCGCCATGATCAAAATTCCACCTGCCCTGGCGCAGGCCGGGCTACATGGCAGGATGCTCCTGCAGGTGCATGACGAACTGGTGGTCGAATGCCCTCGCTCTGAGTTAGTAGAGACTGTCCGGGTGGGGCGGCAAGTGATGGAAAATGCCTACCTGCTGAGCATCCCGCTGACCACCGAGGCGCGTTGGGGCACCAATTGGGATGAACTGCAGCCGATGGCGTAATTTTATAGAGAGAAAAAGATGGCAGGACGCGAAGACGTTTTCCAAAAAGTGATGAATACAGGCCATTCGGCCGCCTGGGACCAGCAATGGGACAAAGCCGCCGCGGCCTATCAGAAAGCCCTTGAAGAATTTCCCAATCACCCCAAGGCGCTTACCAGTCTGGGGCTGGCGTTGTTTGAGTCGCAGCGTTACAAAGAGTCACTCCAAGCCTACCAGAAGGCAGTACAGGCTGCGCCGAACGACCCGGTCCCGGTCGAGAAAGTAGGACAGCTCTCGGAGCGGCTGGGAAATATCCAGGAAGCCATTCGGGCATTCCTGCACGCCGCGGAACTCTACATTAAACATCAGGACGCGGAAAAGGCCCTCGCAAACTGGGCGCTCGTCACCCAACTGGATTCCGAACATACCATGGCCTGGATGTATCTGGCGATGGTACATGAGCGTCTTGGTCATGTTCAGCAAGCTACTACCGAATACCTGGCAGCAGCCAGTCTCTTCCAGCGCTCCGGGAATGGATCAAAAGCTGCTGAAATGGTAGGGCGCGCTCTGCGTCTGAGACCTAACAGCCCCGAGGCCCGCCAGGCGAATGCCAGGCTCATCAGTGGGCAACTGTTGCCAAAGCCGATGAACCCTCTGGAAGAGACCAGTCCTGTGCGGGTGGCGCAGGTGAAACAACTGGAGGAGCCCAAATCTGCCGATACGGGCCTGGACCCGGTCGCTGAGACGTGCAAAAAAGCCCTCACCCGGTTGGCAGAAGTCCTGTTCGACCTGTCTGAAGAGGCGGGCGACAATTCTATGTCACCTATGCGGAGCATGCAGGCCATCATGCGCGGCACCGGAGAATTGAACCTGGGACGGGGGGAACAATCCAAAGTCAAGTTCTACGTTGGCCAGGCCATTGATGCCCAGACAAAGGAGCAAGACGACCAGGCTGTTGAGGCATTAGGGAAAGCATTGGAGGCAGGTTTCACAGACCCGGCCCTCTGTTTTAACCTTGGCTTCCTGTGCTTCAAAACCGGACAGGTGGAAAACGCCCTGCGCCACTTGCAGACCGCCGTCAGGCACGAAGATTATGCCCTCGGATCCCGCCTGTTCATGGCGCAAATCCGGCGCCAATTGGGGCAGTTGCCTGAAGCGGCTGTTGATTACATGGAAGCGCTCAAGATTGCCGATTCGCTCGTTGTCCCGCTCGACCAGGCGGCTGAGATCCGCCAGTTGTATGAGCCGCTTATTGAGGCTCAGGTTAATGAGGATGATACTGGTAAGATAGAGAAATTGTGCGACAACATCGAGCAACTGCTCCTGCGTCCCAACTGGCGCGCTGAAATGAGCCAGGCGCGCGAACAACTTCCACCGTCTGCTGAAGGATTGCCACTCATGCCGCTGGCTGAAATCCTGACGCAGGCCCAGAGCGGCCGGGTCATCGAAGCTGTTGGCAAGGTCCGCCAACTGGCACGTGCCGGATACTTGCGTTCAGCCATGGACGAAGCCTTTGAATCATTCAAATTTGCCCCAACTTATTTGCCGCTCCATACTCTGATTGGCGATTTGCTGATCCAGGAAGGGCGCGCCCAAGATGCCATTGCCAAATATGCAGTGGTGGCTCAAGCTTATCGTGTGCGCGGCGAAGCTGCTCAAGCGGTCAATTTGCTGCGACGCATTGTCGAGATAGCGCCGATGGACGTGGGGGCCCGCACCCGCCTTATTGATCAGCTAGCCGCACATGGTCAGATGGATGAGGCTATCAGTGAGTACTTTGACTTGGCCGATATCTACTATCGCCTGGCCGAATTGGATATGGCCCGTAAAACCTACACTAGCGCGCTGCATCTGGCTCAGCAGGGTGGCGCCAACCGTGACTGGAGTGTCAAACTCCTACAACATATGGCGGATATTGATATGCAACACCTGGATTGGCGCCAGGCCCTGCGCGTCTTCGAGCAGCTCCGCAGCCTTGAACCGGACGATATTTCGGTCCGCAAAAATCTGATAGACCTGAATATCCGCCTAAATCAATCCCAGCGGGCCGGCGCAGAGTTAGAAAATTTCTTGACTCATTTGGAAAGCACGGGGCGGCGCGGCGAAGCCATTCCTTTTCTCGAGGAACTGGTCAACGACAACCCTCAGCAAACCGTCCTGCGCCGTGTCCTGGCAGAAGAGTACCGCCAGGCGAAACGGATCCCAGAAGCTGCTGAGCAATTGAATGCACTGGGCGAGGCCCTCCTCAATGCGGGCGACCGAAATGGTGCAATCCAGGCGGTCGAAGCCATTATTGTCATGAATCCACCTAATCAGGCGGACTATCAGTCGTTGCTTGCCAAGCTTAAATCGGGCGCTTGACATAAAGAGATTGACCCAAATATACGAACGAGACCACCGCACCCAGTGGTTTCGTTGTCAATTACTGCTTCTTGCATAAATATCTGAATTTGTTTCTATCAAATTGTTCTCACTGCTTCTTGCATAAATTTCTGAACTTGCTTTTATCGAATTACTCACCAATGACGGGATTTTGGTTCAGATATTTACGCAGTACTCTGTAGATTACGGGATTTTGGTTCAGATATTTACGCAGTACTCTGTAACTACGACTCGAGAAGGCTCAAATCGTCATCAGTACAATCGCCCCCAACGCGGCCAAAATCCCCGCCCATTGCGAGCGGTTGAGGCGTTCGTGGAGAAATACCCCAGCTAGCAGGACAGTCGTACCGGGATAAAGTGAACCCAGCACGGCGGCCACGTCCAGACGTCCGGCCTGCCCGGAAAGGATGTAGAAGGTGTTACCGCCAATGTCCCCCACCGCGTTCAAGAATACCAACGGCGCGGTGCGCCTCTCTGGCCAACTCAACTGGCGTTTGGCGGCCGCGAAAAAGAACAGGACGACCGTCCCCGCGCCGCGCGCGGCCAACATCGGCCAGACGGTGGCCGCATGGCTGCCCTGGTGCATCAGGATGAAATAGACGCCGAAACATACTCCCGAGATGAGCGGCAGCCGTAAATCTGCCAGGTGCAGATGTAATTTTTTCTGGTGGCCTTCCCCCTGTGAGATCAGCCAGATGGCCGCCAGCGCCAGGGCAAAGCCAAAGTATTTCGTCGGGCCAGGCAGACCCTCCGTCAGTGCGCTGGCGAGGACAGGCAGGACAGCCGCCATCAGCGCCGAGACGGGTGCGGCGATGCTCATCTGACCCTCCGCCAGGGAGCGAAAAAGCATCAATAGTCCCACTGACCCGATTACACCCGCAAGCGCACTCCAGCCCAAGTCAGGCCAGCCTGGAACTGGTTCCTGGATAACAAGAATTGCTCCCAACAATAGAACCAGTCCCGCGGCTTCACCATAGAAGGCGGCCCGGTATACACCCGCGCGACGGCTGACGATCCCACCGGTGAAATCGCCTGCACCCCAGCTCAACGCAGAGAGAAGACCGAACAGGCTGGATAACAAGCTAATATTTCCCTCGTCTTCCCAAAATCATTCTTCAACAACCAGGTATTTCAGGGTTGCACCGTTCAGGTCTGTGTAAACGCCCCGGTACGTCGGAGGCAACAGGGTAGCCATTTGGTACATAACCTCATCAATGATTTGCTGGCGGACGGCGCTGGTGATCCGTTGGCCGCCTGCCTCCACGCGGAACGGCTTGCCGACCACATAGTGCAACTCCGTGCGGCGCAGGTGCTTCAGGTTTTCCCGGTAGTTTTCACTGCCGTAATGGACAACCGGCAGCATCAGCGCACGGCTGTGGAGCGCCATCAGGATGGCGCCCGGGCGGCCTCTTTGCAGACTCCCGTTATGGCTGCGCGTCCCTTCCGGGTCGAGCAGGACCATATCACCTTTGGCCAATGTCTTGATCCCGGTTCGCAGGGCATCAATACCCGCTTCGCCACGCCAGACGGGGATGGTGCCGAACAGCCGCAGGATCCAGCCCACGATATTCTTATCTAGGACGCGTTCAGCCTGGACCATGCCGCGTACCTTGCGCGGCAGCAGCCGCGCATACAGTGTGGGGATTTCCGGGATGTGGACGTGGTTGGCGACGATGATCAAAGCTCCCTGCTTTGGGACTTTGTCCAGCTGTGTAGCATCCACGCGGAAAATCAGGCCAGTGAGGGCTTTAAAAAATGCCGCCGTAATCCATTGGAGGAGGCTCATACCGCTCACACAGGACAAACCACTTCAATCTGGCGCGGCAGCAGTTCGATGTCCAGGCGCGTCCCGTCCACACAGATGATTTCGCCGTCGCTTTGGGCGGGGAGAGTGCCCTCCACAGCGCTGATGGCCACTTTGGCAGCCCGCAGAGTCCGGATTTCTGGTTGAGTGCCCTGCGTGCCTTTCATGAAGTGGGGGATCAGGCTGAAGATCCGCAGGCGGCTGACCTGGCGGACGATTACCAGGTCAAACAATCCATCGTCGGGTTTCGAATCGGGCGCCATCTTGAACCCGGTCCCCATCCGTTTTCCGTTCATGGTCAGGAGCATCATCGTGGAGGTGGTAAGGGTCTGATCATCGTAATCGAGCCGGACGGTCGGCCCTTTGTAGTACAGAAAAATGGTTTTGAGGATGGCAATCAGGAAGCTGAACATACCCCACTCGGGCAATTTGGCGACCTCGATGGTGCCGATGGCGTCGAACCCGACCCCGACGTTGTTGGCGAAATACCGCCCCTGCGGGAACTTGCCTCCTGCGACGCGGCCGATGTCAATGATGCGACGGTGGTCCTCTTTCAGCACCTGGCAGCCGCCTGGCAGGTCTTCGGGAATGTTGATGCAGGGTGCGAAATCGTTGCCGCGTCCGGCGCAGATCACGCCCAGGGCCGGGCGGTTTTTGCTCGATTGGCGCGCTTCCATCAGGCCATTGAGCACCTCGTTGACCGTGCCATCGCCGCCGGCCGCGACGATTACCTCATAACCGGCCAGGGCAGCCTCGCGGGCCAGTTCGATGCCGTGCCCGACCCGTTCCGTGCGCACCAGATCGAAGTCCAGGCTGAGGTGGGTGAATTCAGCCTCGATCACCGGAATGGCACGTGCTCCTTTTCCATGCCCGGCATTTGGGTTGGCAATGATCTTGTATTTGGTCATTGGATACCTCCAGGGTTCAGTTACTGGATATTTTACACTGAATTTTATCATTTGATCTCTTGCGTAAGTCAATTTTGGATTCCGTAGGTTGGGCTTTTAGCCCGACGGGGCCAACTACAGCTACTTTTGCAAGAGGTCTATTGCTTTAGCGGCTTTTCGTAAAAACGGTAGCGCTTGTAGATTTTTGCTCCCATGCGATGGGCCAGCGGCCAGGTATCGGTGTTGTCCTCGCTGGTCAGTGACATGTCGGCCCACCGGTATACACCCGCGCGACGGCTGACGATCCCACCGGTGAAATCGCCTGCACCCCTGCTCAATGCAGAGAGAAAACCATAGAGGATAGAAATCAAGTTAAATTATCCCCGCTGCTCGCGCCCGTTCCAACACATTCTGGGCGGCCTTGACCAGCGGCATGTCAATCATCCTGCCGTCCAGCGCAAAAGCCCCCTTGCCTTCTTTCTGGAAAGATTCAAACGCCTCCACCAGCCGTTTGGCCTGGGCGATGGACTCGTCATCCGGCGTGAACGCCTCCTGCACTGGTGCTATCTGGTTTGGATGGATGATTTGTTTGCCGGTGTAGCCCATGCGGGCGCCGAACAGGGCTTCCTCGCGCAGGGCGTCCAGGTTTTTGAAATCAACCGAGACCATGTCAATTGCCTGCAAGCCAAATGCTGCCGCGGCGGTCACCACCGCGCTGCGGGCATAGAACACTTCCCAGGCTTCACGAGTCCGCACCGCGCCGAGGCTGGCAGCCAAGTCTTCCGCGCCGAAGATGAGCGCCTCCAGGCGCGGGAAGCCCCCAGAATGGGGGTGGGCGGCAATTTCTTTCAGATTGAGAATCGCTTTTGGGGTTTCGATAATAATGATCATGCGGATGGAATGGACCGGCCAGCCATGCGCCAGTTCCGCCGCTTCGATCTTCCCGCTGGCCCATTGGGTTTGCTCTGGCGACTCGACTTTCGGGAGGACCACCCCGTCCGGGCGAAAAGGCAGGATAGCCTCCAGATCTTCAGTCTCCAACCCCGAGCCGACGGGATTGATGCGGACCAGCTTCTCGCAGAGACCAAAGTCCAAGTCGCGCAGCGCCGCCGCGACGCTCCGGCGCGCGGCGGTTTTTCGGTTCAGAGCCACCCCGTCTTCCAGGTCCATGCAGATGCAGTCCACACCCAGCGTCAGGGCTTTTTCGATTTTATGCCGGTCGTCGCCAGGCATGTAAAGCAGAGCACGTCGTGCACGCATGAGATCTCCGTCCCCCCATTATCGCACAAAACAGTCTTCTGCTGGCAATAACTCTGCACTATCTTCGGAGAAAGACCGTTTTTCCACGACACTGGCCCCGCTCTGGCTGATATTCAATGGGAAGATGCGCGCCTTCAAACCGGACTGTTCGAACGCCCGCTGCATGGCGGAGCCGATCCCGGCATCCGCGGGTTGCCCGGAAAAGGAAATCAGGCTGGGTCCAGCCCCCGAGAGCGCCACCGCGCTGGCTCCGGCTCCTTTGGCAGCCTTGATGGCCTCCTGCGCCCCGGGAATGAGCGGCAGACGGTAGGGCTGGTGCAGGGAATCTTCCATCACTTCGCCGAGCAGGGCGAGATCGCCGGTTTCGAGGGCTTTGATGACCAATACCGCCCGGCTGAGGTTGAAGATGGCGTCTTGCCGTAAAACGTATTCGGGTAAGATCTCACGGGCGGCTTTGGTGGGGAAATAGAAATCGGGCAGCACCACGGTGATGGACATGGGACTGACCACCAACTTGCGCGTGACGATCTTGTCCCCATTAATGACCGAGGCTACCAGCCCTCCCAGCATGGCCGGGACGATATTATCCGGGTGACCTTCATACTGGGTGGCCATGGTGAGAATCTCATCGCGGGGGAAGGGACCGCCGAGCAACGCATTCGCGCCGAGCAGACCGGTCAGCATGGCAGCCGAGCTCGACCCCAGTCCCGAGGTCAACGGGATTCGGTTGACACACCGGATGGTCAATCCGTTGGGATCCTTTCCGACCAACGCATACAACTGCAGCACCGCGCCGGCGATGGCATTCTGTTCGTCGGTGGGGAGGATATCTTCTCCCTCGCCCGTTATGGAAACCGTGATTTTTTTATCCTTCGACTGGCTGAATTCTGTTTCGTTCCATAAATCCAGCGCCAGGCCGAGGGCATCGAAGCCGGGACCCAGGTTGGCGGTGGTGGCCGGGACGCGTACGCAGACTTTTTTCATGAAAGGATGACCTCCTCGAGCGCTGCCAGTCTGGGTGGGACGACCAGTGGTCTGGTCATATTCTTGGTAATGATGTCGGGATCTTTCAATCCGTGGCCGGTGCAGATGGCGACGATACGCTTTCCCCTGGCGTCGAAGCGCCCGACGGCGAGCTCATGCGCCAGACCGGCCAGCCCGGCGGCGGAGGCCGGTTCCACCCAGATGCCCTCCAGGCGGGACAAGGCACGCTGCATGGAAAGGATCTCGTCATCGCTGACGGCGATGATGCGTCCGCCGGATTGCTCGGCAGCTTCCAGGGCCTGTTCGCCGCGCGCCGGACGTCCGATGCGGATGGCGGTGGCGACGGTCTCCGGCTTATCCACCGGATGCCCCAGCACCAGCGGAGCGGACCCTGCGGCCTGCACACCCAGCATCTGCGGCAGCCCGCTGGATTTCAGGACATTATATTGCTTGAAACCGGCCCAGTAGGCGGTGATATTCCCGGCATTGCCGACCGGCAGGCACAACCAGTCCGGGGCGGCACCGAGCACGTCACAGATCTCGAAGGCGGCGCTTTTCTGCCCTTCGATGCGGTACGGGTTGAGCGAGTTGACCAGGCAAATGGGGTGCTTCTGGCTGATCTGCACCACCATTCCCAGGGCGTCGTCGAACGAACCGTCCACTTGGACGACTTGCGCACCGTAGGCCAGCGCTCCGGCCAGCTTTCCGGCGGCCACCTTGCCCTGGGGAATTAGCACGATGGCGTGCAGCCCCGCCCGGGCCGCGTAAGCCGCGGCGGAGGCGGCCGTGTTGCCGGTGGAGGCGCAGATGACGGCCTTGGCTCCACGGCCGAGCGCCTCGCTGATCGCGGCGGTCATGCCACGGTCCTTGAACGAGCCGGTCGGGTTCATGCCTTCGAACTTGACGAACAACTCAAACCCGCCGCCCAACTGCTCCGCCAGCCGGGTTGCCGGGATGAGCGGCGTATCGCCCTCCAGCAGAGTGACTGGTTGGGTATACTCCGGCAGGTCGAGCAAGCTTTGATAGTGATGCAGGACTCCTTGATAGGTTTGCATGGGTCTCCTCAAACAAAAACTTCCGAAGGTAGCGGACTTCGGAAGCCTGGGATATGACTAGGTACGGCCTACCGTCCGCTCATGCCGGGGGCGGGGTTGTAGTCGTGGTCGTCGTGAAAATTCGGTCTGGTCTAAACATGGTGGATGCTCTTACTGCTTCTTGCAAAATATGTGAACTTTGAACGATCAAAATACAGGGTATTACAGCAATTTGGGTTTACATCTTTGCGCAGCACACGTAAGGGTGGCATTATATCCTTTTTTTGACGACCCGGCGGAATGAATTTCGTGGATTCTGGGGTGGGGCGACGCCGTGGACCCTCGCAAGTGCTTCCTCGACTCGTTTGCAATCTTTCCCTGACTCGTTTGCATACCCTGGCGGGTGGTTAGTGCTATAATTTTCTCATCCGGCCCCAAAAGGGCTTTCAATGACCACTTCTGCCTTTGAAACCTATCTTGCCAAAGTCGAAGCCGATTACCGTCACGGCATCGCCACCGAGCACACCTACCGCTCCACGCTGGAGGCGGAATTTTTGACAGAAGAGGGAAAAATGGGACCAGAGATAGAATTCCTTGAACAACGCCTGCAAATACTTGAAAAAAGCATTAATACACCAGTTGATTTTGATAAAGACGAGAAAGGGCGGTTCTATCTGCGTTTCGATGTCTCCCCGTCTGTGGAACATGCATATATCCGTGAAGCGCACTTGATTAAAAAATTGCTTTCAAAAGCGAAGGAGGGTCAGGTTGATAAAGCATTGGCAGGATGGTATAAATTCCTGGCCGATGAGTTACGAAAACACCACGAACATTATCAAAAAATGCAAGAGAAATATGATGAATGGCGCAGCCTTCCTTTTCCAACTCGCATAGAGATACCTGAGCCACCGCATCCTCCCGAACTCGAAGTAAAAGATATCCAAAACGATAACTGGATTGTTGATGAAAGACTTCTTGACTTGATAAAGGATATGCGCTTCAGATTATCCAAATGGATGACAAGCAGCGATTAATAAAGTGACAAGGATTTGAAGTAAAATTATCCATCCAACCTCCCGGGGAAATTGCCCATGCCCACACCCTTTGACACCTATCTCGTCACACCTGCCACCTGCCCGGCGAACTACGCGGGATGTGCAGGCAGTGCCAGGGAAGTGCGGCTCGCTCGCAATGACACATGGAAGGGATGAACGATAGCGAATGAAAAGCAAGTAGAGAGGCTGTTGCAGGGCGTGGAGGGGTGGAATAAGTGGAGGGAGGAGAATCCCTATGTACAGATTAATCTCAGTGGAGCCGACCTCAATGGAGCCGAACTCAGAGGAGCCGATCTCAGGGGAGCCGATCTCATGGGAGCCAATCTCGTTGGATCCCGTCTTGTGGGAGCCGATCTCATTGGAGCCTATCTCAGGGTAGCCGATCTCACTCGAGCCAATCTCATAGGAGCCCATCTCGTTGACGCCGATGTCAGGGGAGCCGATCTGAGTGGAGTTATACCCGGGGGCACGGTTTTGGGTGGTATCGATCTGAGCGAAACCAAAGGGCTTGATGAGGTATTACATGGAGACCCGTCCCTAATAAGTACCGACACACTTCAACGCTACAAGGGAGAAATTCCCGAGAATTTCCTACGTGGGTGCGGGATGAGCGACTGGGAGATCGAATCGGCGAAGTTGTATCAACCGGGGCTCTCGGCGAAGGAAGTGAATGATATCGTTTATCGTATTTATGACCTGCGGGCAAACCAGGCGATACAGATCAATCCGCTGTTCATCTCTTACAGCCACAAGGATGGGGCGTTTGTAGATGAGATGGAGAAGCACCTGGATGAAAAGGGTATCCGCTTCTGGCGGGATATTCACGATGCGACAGTGGGGCGGCTAGAGAAGGTGGTGGACCGGGCGATACGGGAAAACCCGACTGTGCTACTTATTTTGTCGAAGAATTCGGTCAAAAGCGACTGGGTTGAGCATGAGGCCAAGCAAGCAAGGGAACTTGAAAAAAACTAAAGAGGGATGTGCTGTGCCCGGTCGCGCTGGATGAGGCATGGAAAGAGTGCAAGTGGCCAGCAAGGTTGCGCGAGCAGATCATGGAATACAATATCCTGGACTTTTCGAAGTGGGAGGATGAGCAGGAGTTTGGGAAGGTGTTTCGGAAGATGGTCGAGGGGCTGGATCTGTTTTATAAGGGGGGGGGTAGGCAATGGCGCCCTTCGACTGTATCACAAGCAAAAAACAAACGCCCCCGCCCCTAACTGCTTCCGTTGGAAGCCTCACCGTACACTAAGTACGGGGTTCGGTGGCGGGTGGCGCTTGCTTGTACTCTTATTATACACAACATGTAAAAAAAATCAATCATGAATTTAGATGTCTCTTATCTCAATTCGTGACCCATCTCCCGGCGAGGGCGTTCCGCCGCAGCGCATCGGAACGAGGGAAAAAGCAAAAGAAGTTCAATGATGCACTCTGGGATAGTTGTCACGCCTATCGGCGTCTCCACGTCTATCGTCATTTCTTCTGTCAACTGGTTTTAGCTCATATTGTTTCAGTGTTTTTTCTGCTACTGCTTCCATTACGATAACGGCAGTTAAATACTCCCGTTCGCCCAACTCTTGCCACACATCGCAGGTTATCTTATCGAGCTCCATTTTAGATGGTTTACAACGATTGCCATCCTTGCTGAAGCAGGCGTATTTCTTTAGCTCATTCTGTAGCACGTCAATCGCTTTGAGCCTTTCACCCAATGTCAAGTAAGCAGCCTCGAATTTTCCGCAACCGGTTTCGCGTTCGTAAAGTTGCCACAGGCCGTTTCTAAGCCTTTGAATAACAGGTGAACTCCTCCTATCGGTTATTCTTCTACCGCCTTGGCGCCTATCACTAGCACTTCTTCTGGCCGGTTCGGGTAAAAACTCTTTTCCCAATATCTTCAACAGACTTTGAAAGCCGTTCAACATATTCATGTAAAATAATATTCCTTGGATATCCCATAAGCCGTCGAATACTTTATCAGGGTGTGTATCATCCAGTAGTACAGGAATGATATTGGTCTTCCCCTTGCTTGCCTGGAATGACATGATCTCTTGTGTTATCTGTTCCGACCCACAGGAATTTTTCGAGACAACGACTATCAAGGTATCAGACTCTGCAAGACCTTTGTTTGGTTCACCCTTGAAATCATCTCCAGCGGGCAGACTATTCGTATCAACCCCAACATCAATATGGTGATAGCGCAATAATTCGGCCAGCAGATCGACAAAATATCGATCGGCAGAAGCGTGTGTGATAGAAACTTTTGGCATGACCTGGCCTCCTCGCATAACAAGTCGGGTTCAGTTTGGAACATCAAAACACGGTTTGCCTTTCCTGGATTGTAGCATATATCAGGGGGCTGACAGGCCAGGCATTTCAGGCTGGTGACTATCCACATCATGAAGGCAATCCTTGTGGTAAGATTGCGTCCATGAATTTTTCCCGGATTACTGACGACTTGTTTATCGGCGATACCCCGAGTGTAGCTGACTACGACCATTTGCGTGACCTGAGCGTGCGGCTGGTGATCAACATGCGCCTCGAGAAGCGCCTCGCCGCGGACCTGCATCATCCACCGCTCAAGTTCCTATGGCTGCCGACTGTGGACAACCCATTGCTGGTCATCCCCCTCTGCTGCCTGAGGCGCGGCGTGCGCGCCGCTTTGGAGACCATCAAAACGGGCGGGAAAGTCTACGCGCACTGCGCCAAGGGCCGTCACCGCGGCGTGGCCATGGGAGCCTCCATCCTGATTGCGTTGGGGTACGCACCCGAGCAGGCAATGGAACTGATCAAGGCCCGGCGTCCCATCGCCGACCCCGACATTTTCTACATCCGCAGCCGCATCCTGCGTTTTGCACGGAAATACCATTCAAAGTAAGGGCGACCCGGCCTAGTCAGATTAGATGGTTGGTTTATCCCAAAAGGGTCGCCCCTACCCATCTGCCAGCTTTGCCACCGTGACGCCCTCACCGCCTTCCTTTGCGCCACCCTCCTCGAACGAGGCGACCTGCGGGTGGTCCTTGAGCGCCGCGCGGACCTCCTGGCGCAGCTTGCCGGTGCCTTTGCCGTGGATGATGCGCACGAAGGGCAGCCCGCTCATGTAGGCTTTTTCCAGGTAGCGGTCGAGCATGTCCAGGGCATCCTCGGCGCGCTGGCCGCGCAGGTCAAGCTCCATGCCGGGAGAAGAAGTGAGTAACGAGTGACGAGTTGACGAGTCACTCCTTTCACTCATTACCATTACTCGTTTCTCCTTGCTCGTTTCTGTCTCTTCGGCCTTCCGCTTCAACTCATCCAAGCGGACCCGCATCCGCAGCGGACCAGCCTGGACCTCGGCTTCGTCCTCGTCAATGGAAATGATCGTCCCTTCGTTGCCGAGCGTACGCAGGACAACTTTCTCGCCAACGGACAATGGACGCTGGACAATGGACGATGGTCTATGGTCTATGGTATGCGGTCTGCGCTTTACCGGCGTCTGTATCTTCTCCTCTGCCTCCTCCACCTTCTCTTCAATCTCTTTTACCGCGTCCAGCGGCTGGCGGGCCTTCTTCAACTCTTCTTTCAGCATTCCGAGCTGCGTCTTCAGCAGCTCGACTTCCAGTTCGCCTTCGGCGCGCGCTTGTTCGAGCACTTTCTGGCGCTCTTCTTCGATTTTTTCCAGTCGTTCGGCCAGGTCACGTTCCAGGCGGCGCGCTTCGGAGCGGGACCGTTCGGCCTTTTCGCTCTCCTTGAAGGCAATCTTGCGTTGACGGTGGATGTCGCCGATCAGTTTGTCGGCGCGCAGGTCATCGGGGTTGATCTCAGCCTTGGCAGCTTCGATGACCTCTTGCGGCAGTCCCAGGCGCTGGGCGATGGCCAGGGCGTTCGAGCGGCCGGGCAGGCCGATGGTCAGTTTGTAGGTCGGGCGCAGGGTCTGGACGTTGAACTCCAGCGAGGCGTTGACCACGCCGGGGGTGGTGTGGGCGAAGGTCTTCAACTCCGGGTAGTGGGTGGCGACGAAGGTGGTGATGCCCAGCGTCAGCAGGTGGGATAGGATGGCGCGCGCCAGCGCCGCGCCCTCCTGCGGGTCCGTGCCCGCCCCGAGTTCGTCCAGGATCACCAGCGAGCGCCAGTCGGCCTTCTTCAGGATGTGGACGATGTTGGTGATGTGGCCGGAGAAGGTCGAGAGGGATTGCTCGATGGACTGTTCGTCGCCGATGTCGGCGTAGACGGCCTGGAAGCAGGGCAGCTCCGAGCCGGACTGGGCCGGGATGTGCAGTCCGCTCTGCGCCATGACCGCCAGCAGGCCGACCGTCTTGAGTGTGACGGTCTTGCCGCCCGTGTTGGGACCGGTGATGACCAGGGCAAAGGTCCCGGAGGTGGGGTCAATCGTGATGGGAACGACAGATGCCGGGTCGAGCAGCGGATGACGGGCGTGGGATAAACGGATTGACCATTGACGATTGACGGTTGACGATTTCCCATTGTCGGCCGTCCGTCGTCTATCGTCCATTTTTTGGAGGATTGGCTCCGCCGCGTGGATGTTCTCCGCATATTTCGCCTTCGCAAACGCCAGGTCGAGTTCGGCCAGTGCGGCCACGCCGGGGACGATCTCGCCGGCCAGCGCGCCGACCAGGGTGGAGAGTTCGGCCAGGATGCGGCGGACTTCGTCCCGTTCGGCAATCTGGGCTTCGCGGTAGGCGTTGTTGAGTTCCACCACTGCCAGCGGCTCGACGAACAAGGTGGCCCCGGTGGACGACTGGTCGTGGACGATGGCTTTGATCTGGCCCTTGAACTCCGCCCGCAATGGGATGACGTAGCGTCCGTCGCGCTGGGTGATGACGGCATCCTGCAGTTTGGAGGCGGTGGACGCGTCGGTCAGGTAACGCTGGAGGCGGGTCATCAGCCGGTCGTGCGCCACATGCACCTGGCGCCGGAGGTCGTACAACTTGGGCGAGGCGCTGTCCGCCACTTCGCCGCTGTCGGTGATGCAGCGCGAGATGACTTCGATCAATCCTGTTGGGGCCGGCAGGCGAATGGCGATGTCGGCCAGATGCGGGGAGGCTTCGGCGTGTTTGTCGAAGAAGCGGCGCAGGTCACGCATCGAGACCAGCGTGGACTGGACGTCGAGCAGTTCCTTCGGGTCGAGCACGCCGCCGCGCGCCGCCAGGTCTACCTGTTCGCGGATGTCGTGCGCGCCGCCGATGGTCAGGTCGCTGGTGACGAGCAGGCTGCGCGCCTCGCTGGTCTCGGCCAGGCGGGCGACGGCTTCGTCGAAGTCGGGCGTGGGCGTGAGGGCGCGCGCTAGTTCCGCCGAGGCGGAGAAATCACAAAGGTCCGCCAGGCGAGCCAGGATCTTGGGGTATTCGAGGACGGAGAGGGTTTTGGTGTCCATGCAAAGGTATTTAACCACAGATGCCCAAAGGGCACAATGTGAACACGGATGTACACGGAACTGGAGAAACAAACAGGCGGATTTGCAATCCGCCTGTTGTTACAGGGTACTGCGCAAATATTTGAACCCAAATCGTCGTTTTTTCCTTGCTTTTTGGCCGATTAAATTCACGGATTTATGCAAGGAGCAATAATCGGCGCAGAAAAAAACCGGATGTCTATCTGTGCGGGTGTTCGGCTACCTTTTGCTGGAGCCACAGGTTGACCAGTGTCTCAACTGAGACGCCGCGCTGCCGCGCCTGATTTTCCACCTCAGATAAGAGCTCCAACTCGATGGGGATGGCGCAGGTGACTGCAAACTCGGCATCCGGCGTGTCCGTGTCGAATTCGGTGAAATCGTGGGAGTCCCAGAATTTCCCCATCTCTTCGAGGGTGGCGGTTTTTGAAATTGAAGTGTGTTTCTTATTTGCGTCCATAGGATTTGCGCTCTTTCTTGCTCATGTCACGGGCACTGATAATTATCGCTGCTTGAGTGCCGGGTTTGTAGGCGAAGAAAACTGATAGATACCGTCCGTCGAATGTCTGACCGAATGCGGCATAAACATCCTCATCTGCGGTGTAACCTTTCTCTGCAAAGCGGAAGCGAGGCTTGTTGAGCAAAAATTGCCGTGCCTCGGTGGCGCTGATGTTGTGCTTCGACAGCAGTTTGGCTTCAATCGTATCCGGGCAAACGATGTAGTCTATCTGCATGAGAAAAGTATATCACTTTTCAGAATGCCCGGCACAGTTGGGCAGCGAGGATTTTTGGATACTCGAGGACGGTGAGGGTTTATGGTGAGTCTCCTATTTTTGAGTCTGATTGGGCCCGTTAAGTGGCAAGTGGACTGCCACAGTAGCTGCACGTGGCCTGACCCTCGGCGAGGGTCTGCGCCGCGCCGCAGGAGGGGCACTTGACCGCGTTTGTTGGCGCTTCGATGGGTGTGTGATCCACAGCAACCTGCTTTATGTCGTTGGGATCGAACTTCACGTAAATGGTTTGACCGGGGGCGAATTTAGGCCGCGAGGCGTCCGAGACGGTTTGTTGGGTGTGGGCGCTGAACGCAGGGCGGCCCTTGGGAAACACTTCGATAGAGAATTGCAACATGGACGCGTTGTCTCCAATGCGGACGCCGGTATCGGTCGTGCTGAGGATTTTGGCGGGCGCTTCTTCGCCCGTCATGCGGATCTGGTTGTATGCCTGCTCCTGGGCGCGCAGTTTGTTCTCCAACTGCGGGTCGTTGAAATCAATTAACATGGACTGATCCTTTCGGGACGATAGTGCCAATATACGGGATAATTTAAACAATTATAGTGCTGTTTTGCGGTTTCTACCTCCCCCTTTTGTTTGGTTCTTTGCGTGTCAGTATGCTGATTGTTTCAGGCGGGCGAGAATCTTGGGGTATTCGAGGCTATGAAAGGTTTAGTTAATTCCACAAAAGATTATGATGTTTTTTGTCAGAGTCATACGCTTCAATTTCATTAACTTCGAAATGGTGATTTATTCGCATTCCTGTGCGAAATGGTCCGTGTAGAATATAAGGATAATCATCTCTACCACTTTCTTGAACTACAAAGTGGTAAGCATTTCCTTCTGGTTCTCCTGGCTTAGGATTTGTTTCATTTACAAGTTGATCAAAACCCGCAACACAGCGTTTAATCATATTTAGCAGACGCGGATTATAAGGATCAGCACTTCCCATAACTGCGAAGGTGTCTTCTAAACGCGGTAAGCCTGGAATTAAGTTCCAAGCTTGGGATGGAATATCGAAAAGTTTCCATTCACTATCGTGACATAGTACTTCGAATTGCTGCCGAGTAAGTGGAACTTTCTTAGAATCCATTAGATTCGCCTTTCGACCACTACATGACGAATTATAGAATTAAATTCTGGCCTCAGAATAAGATTTTTAGATCTTTTCTGTGCCCTGTATATTTTACCTTCTTCTTGGCATTGTTGTTCTCATCGTTTTAAGTCACCTGATTCCTAGTAAATCGTGGAGTATTCCCGTGCCGCTCGAAATTGGAGCGCACGCGCCAGGGGAATTGTTTTGATTACTTCCAAATGATGGCCCGGCGAGTTGACCGGGCTATTTTGTTGGGATGAGGCGCCCGCAAGAACGTCCCGGATTGGCAAGAACTTCGCTGGAGTCATCGAAACAATGTCCTTCAAGTCTGATAGGTCTAAAAAGTCTGACAGGTCGTTCCCCGACTTGTTCGACCTGTAAGACCTGTTGGACTATTCGACAAAAGGATTAAGATGACCACCTGAACCGCAACTGCTCTCTATTCCCTATTCTTGATTAACCTGTAACGAGTAAGGATCAAAGTGAGAGGAAGCGATGATTAGTTCCTTCAAATCATCCCAAGGAGCCTCCTCATAGGAATAGAGCCGGACAAAGCGCTTATACATGCGGTCGCCTTCGAGTAGACCTTTTGGATCTGGTAGAAATGCTCCGTGGATGAAGGCCAGGCGGACGTGGTCGTCGTGGATGCTGATCTGACACAACCCTGCGCTGACCGGGCCGCCGCGCTCTTTGAAGTAGTAACTGAAACCATTCCGGTGAACGGTCTCGGTTGCGCCTGGAGCAACGGAGGCAATGATGTTTCTCAGCTCCAGGACGATGTCTTGCAAGCCCGGCTCCGTTTGCTGGAGAAACTTGTCGAGGTAGCGGGAGGGGAGCAGTAAAAGATCCCCATTTTACTTCTCATTTCGACCATAGCCGGTACGCGCCCCCGCTTACCCCCGGTAACCGCAAGATCCATCCTGCATCCATACGGGTGAAAGCTTCACTGGCGCCATACAGGACTTCCGGCGTTTGTGCAGAAAGTGAAACGTCGAGCGTCACTTCACACGGCTGGCTGGCCGGATTAAGCGCCACAAGGATGGTTTCATCCCCTGATTGCCGCTTGTAGACAAAAGGAAATTTCCCTGCTTCGGCGTAAACCGGCTCGAACGCGCTGCCGGCGTACAGCGCCGGGTGCGCCTGACGCAAGGCGATCAACTGACGCACACGATTGAGCAACGATTCGGCACCCGCGCGCTGCGCGGCGACTGTCGGGCGCTCCGGGGTGTTTTCTACCGGCAGGTAGAGCTGGTCAGCCGGAGCAGTGGAAAAACCGGCATTTGGAGAGTCATCCCACTGCATGGGAGTGCGCGCCCCAGTGCGCCCGTAGCCGCCTTCTTTCGAGGTCAGCCCATCGAGCGAGCGCATCCCGATCTCGTCACCGTAGTAGATGAATGGCACGCCCGGCATGGTCAGCAGGAACAGGAAGGTCAGTTCGAGGTCACGCGGGGTGCGCCCGTTGCCCAGACGCGGAGTGATGTCGTGGTTGCCGCTCGGGATGGCGATGAAGCCCTGGTCGCGCGTGGACTGGTAGAGCTGCAAGTATTCGTCCAAAAATGCGCGGATATCGCCGCGCCCGCTCGGATCGAAAAAACTGCAAGCGCTTTGCGACGGCTTGCGGAAGAGCGACAGGAAACCTGGGCTGCCGTATGGCAGCAGGAAGTCCATGTGGAAACCGGCCGGGATCGCTACGGCCGGTTTGGACCATTCGGAGATGATGGCGGCCTCGGGGTAGTCGTGGTCCAACCAGGCACGTATCTCCTGCCACAGGCGCGCCGTCTCTTTGCCATCCGGATCGTTTTTGACCAGCGACCCGGCCATATCCACCCGGAAGCCGCTGGCGCCCAACTCCAGCCAGAATTTCACGATGCTATTTAGCTCCTGCCGCACAGCCTGCGGAGCGGGCGCATCCACCGGCTGCTGCCAGGGGTGCTGCGGGTCGGGGTTGGCGAAGCCGTAGTTCAGGGCCGGTTGGAAGTGGAAGAAGTTCGTGACGTAGTTGCCGTCCCGTTTGGCGTAGCCGATGACCGTTTGCACGCCCGGCGCCCTCCATTTCCAGACGCTGTCCGTCCAGATGTACCAGTCTGAATAGTGGTTACGTTCCGGTTTGCAGGATTCCTTGAACCAGGGATGCTCCGTCGAGGTGTGACCAGCGACCAGGTCCAGGAGGATGCGCAGGCCGAGGCGACGCGCCTGGTCGAAGAGCGTACGCAGGTCCGCGTTGGTCCCGTAGCGCGGCGCGACCCGGTAGAAGTTGCTCACGTCGTAACCGGCGTCCTGGAACGGCGAGACAAAGCACGGGTTGAGCCACACGGCGTTGACGCCCAGGTATTGCAAATACTCTAGCTTTTGCAGGATGCCAGGCAGATCGCCGATGCCATCGCCATTCGAATCGAAAAACGTCTGTGGGTAGATCTCGTAGAATACGGCCTTTTCTAACCAGTTGGGCATATCTTCTCCTTATCGAGCAGGCTGGGGCGCGGCCTGGCGCAGGCGCAACATGCCGGTGAAAGCCAGCAAGTTCATCACCAGGCTGCCGAAAACCAGGTAGACCATGGCGCGTGGGCCGCTGCCTTCGATGACCTGGCCCATCAACGTCGGCAGGACCATGCCGCCAAAACTATCTCCGAGCAAAATGATGCCACTGATGCGCCCGGTCAGGTTGATGGACTGCCCTGCCAAAGTAAAGCCGGTCGGCCATACGGGGGCCATGCAGAAGCCCAGACCGAGCGCCATTACCCACAAGACTGTGCTCGAGCCTGAAAAGATGATCCCCAGGGCCAGGATGGACAGGCAACCGGATAAGGCTGCCAGGATGACCTGTTTGGGTGCGAAGCGGGTTGCCGCCGGGATGGAGATCAGCCGGCCGATGGTGAACGCCAGCCAGAAAGCCGAGGTCAGGTAGGCTGCCCCGGCTGCGCTGGCGAGGTTGAGTGTGACCGCGTAGGTGTAGACCCATCCGCCGAAGGTGATCTCTGCGCTGACGTAGAAGAACAGGAACAGCATCGCCGCAATCACGAGCGGATAGGAGATCGGGCCGCGGGCGGTCCGGAGCGTTTCATTGTCGCGCGGGTGAGTGGGCTGGGGACTACCCGAGAGGGTCAACATGCGCAAGCTGACCAGGGCTGCAAAGGCGGCCAGTGCCCAGTACGCCCAGCGGTAGCCGCCTGCCACGTCTACTACCTGTGCGACGAGGAAGGGCGCCAGGAAAGCTCCCAGGCCAAAGGAAAAGTGCAGCCCATTCATGAACGGTCCGACTTTCTCGCCATGCGTCCAGACGAGCAAGGTGTTTGCTCCGGTGTTGATAAAGCCATCCGCAAAGCCCTTGCAGGCCAAGATGGCTAGCAGCAGCCAGAACCAGGGCGTGAACGGAATGACAAAGATCATCGCGGCCACGAACAGTTGTGCAATGCCCATCACCGGATGCCCCTGCAGCCGGTCAAAGACCCGCCCACTGATCCAGGTCCCCAGGGTGTAACCAATTGCCCCGGCCAGGAACAGCAGTCCCATTTGTCCCAAGTGGGAGCGGGTCTGGTCGGCCAAGGATGGCAGAGTCGGCCCGAGGATGGCCGAGTCAAGTCCCAAACAGATGAAAAGGAAATAATAGCCGAATGTGCGGCGGATAGCGTCGTTTCTGGTGAAGGCGCTTAATTTTTCAAACATCGAGGATGATTATCGTTTCTGTCATAATTCTTCCGGCCGGTAGGCGGCTGTGTTGATATCGCCCACGAACTCCGGCACGTTGGCATGTCCCAGCATCTGGCGGATGGCGGAGGCCTCGCCGGTGTGATACCAGTAGTGGTAGATATTCCGCATGAGCAGGGTGCCAACGCTTTCGTCCACTGGTTTGCCGTCTCGCAGGAGGTAACTTTGTATGATTTCAGGCGTCAGCGTATCGAGGTAGGCGTCCGCAGCAGCGGTGACTCTCCGCCAGGCTGCCCACATGTCTGCTAGCGCAGGCGTGCTGGCGGGTTTGCCGTAGCCGACCAGATCGTACAGGCCGGGGGCAATGTCTTTATGTTGTGCCAAGACTACCCAGTAGCGGTGTTCCTGGTTGGCGAGATGGCCGACCATCCAACTGATGCAATTCATCGGCATCAGGCGGCGGACGGCATCTTCTTCGGAAACGCCCTCCTGGCAGCGGACGAACTCGCGGCGGGCAAAGCGTAATTGGGCGACAAGCGGATGGGGTGGCATAGGGAACTCCTTAAGATACAACGAATAAGCATGAGGCACTTTTGGTTGTGATCATTCCAAAAGTTGCGGTAGACTATCTAATGCAGTATTTTACCCTCTAAAAACAAAAAATCAGGGCGGACCATCGTCCGCCCTGAAAATAGACGCATTTTCCTATTGCGTTTCCTAATGTTTTCTTATGTTCTTATATGCCAGGGATAGTAACCACACTCCCAGACACACAAGGGAAAAGGCGCCCGACAGGATGAGGATGCTTTCCATTTTTTTATTCTCCTTATTATTTTATTCCCAGCGGAATGTTTTCGCCGAGATGACGATTCCCAGGACGAGCATCCCGGCCAGCACGCCCACATCGAGCAGATGCTTTCCCCAGGCTTCGCCGATCCACAGGCCGCGCAGCAGGTTGACCACGTACGTCAGCGGCAGGAAGGTCGAGATCTTCTTGATCGCCTCGGGCAGCAGTTCACTCGGGAAGCCTGCCCCCGAGAGGAATAGCATCGGGTAGAGCATCACCATCCCGACGATCTGGGCGGTGCGCGCGTTCGGCATCAGCCCGGCCAGGATGAAGCCCAGGCTGAAGAAACTCAAGCTGGCAAGCACGAACCCGCCCAGCACGCTACAGGCACTCCCGTCGAAGCGCACGTGGTAGACCAGTTTCCCGGCAACGATCAGCAGGACCATGCCCAAGCTGGTCATCGCGAAGACCACGATCACCTGCGCGGCCAGGATGATAAGCGGGCTGATGGGTGTGGTCCGCAGGCGGCGCAGCACACCATTTTCCCGGTAGGCGGCCATCGTGATGGTGATCGACATCAGTCCGCTGGTGGCGATGATCATGGCGGTGTAGGCAGGCACGGAAATGTCAATCGTCCCGTAACCGCCGAACATTGGCGTGGGGGTGTTGCCGTAAATACTGCCGAACAGGAACAGCATCATCAACGGGAAGGCCAGCGTGAAGAAGGCTCCCACCGGCTCCCGCAGGAACAACTTGACTTCCATCCAGGTCATTTTCAATAGACTCTTCATCTTGCACCTCACAACCCGTTAGAGAAATTCGTGAAAATTCGATGCAAATCTATTCCCAGCGGAATGTCTTGACTGAGACGAGCACGCTGACGACCAGCAGGGCCGCCAGCACGCCGACATCCAGCAGGTGATCTCCCCAGGGCTGACCGGTCCACAGGCCGCGCAGCAGGTTGACCACGTAGGTCAGCGGCATGAAGGCCGAAACCTTCTGGACGGCTGCGGGCAGCAGTTCGACCGTGAAAAACGCCCCGGAGAGGAACAACATCGGGTACAGCAGAACCATCGCGACAACCCAAGCGGTGCGCACCGTGGGCATGGTACCGGCCAGGATGAATCCGATCCCGAAGAAACTCAGGCTGCTCAGGACGAAGCCGCCCAGCACGCTGAAGGCGTTGCCCTCGAAGCGCACGTGGTAGACCAGCATCCCGGCGGCGATGAGCAGCAGCATGCCCAGGCAGGTCATGGCGAAGACCACGACCACCTGCGCGGCCAGGACGATTAGCGGGCTGACCGGCGTGGTCCGCAGGCGGCGCAGGATGCCTTTCTCCCGGTAGGTGGCCATCGTAATGGTGGTGGACATCAGTCCAGTGATGCCGATGATCACGGCGGTAAGGGATGGTATGGCAACGTCGATTGTCCTCTGACCGCCATACATCGGCGTGGGTTCGTTGCCGGAAATCATGCCATACATGAAAAAGTAAATCAAGGGGAAGACCAGCGTGAAAAAGGCGCTCATCGGCTCACGCAGGAACAGCTTGGCCTCCATCCAGGTCATTTTCAAAAGGCTTTTCATTTCACCCCTCACTCTCTCATCTCGCGGCCGGTCAGGCTCAGGAAGACATCTTCCAGGGTCGGCTGCTCGGTGCGCAGGTCGCGGAACTGGATGCCCTGATTGGTCAGCAGGCTGACCACCTCGCTCACCAACGGGACCTTGCGGCCGTTCTTCCCGTGAACGACCACCCGCTCTCCCTGGACCTCGAGCCGGACCGCGCCGGAAAGGGCTTTTTCGAAGCCTGCCGGCAGAGTCCCGTCCAGGTTGAAGACGACACGTTCTTCCACCTCCAGGCCGCGGATCAAGGCCGCCGGGGTGTCGAGTGCCACGATCCGCCCGTGGTCGAGGATGGCTACCCGGTCGCATAGGCGCTCGGCCTCTTCCATGAAATGGGTGGTCAGCAGGATGGTCTTGCCCTTCGAGCGCACGTCGCGCACCAGGTCCCAGATGGCGTGACGCGCCTGTGGATCCAGACCGGTGGTCAGTTCGTCCAGGAAGACCAGTTGCGGGTCCGGGAGCAGCGCCAGGGCGATGAAAAGACGCTGCTTCTGTCCGCCGGACAGTTTGGAAAAGGAGGTATTGCGCTTCTCTTCCAATCCCAACTGCACGAGCAATTCCTTCCAGTCGGCCGCTTTGGGGTAGAACGAACTGTACAGGTCGAGCGCCTCCCAGACCTTCATCCGTTCCGGCAGGTTGGACTGCTGCAACTGCATCCCGGTGCGTTCCCGCAGGATGTGGCTCTCGCGCTGCGGGTCCACGCCGAGGACACGGACCATTCCCTGGTCCGGTTTGCGCAGGCCCTCCAGGCACTCGATGGTGGTTGTCTTGCCGGCCCCGTTCGGGCCGACCATCCCAAAGATCTCGCCTTCGCGGACTTCGAAGGAAACCTCGTCCACGGCGACAGTGGCGCCGTAGGTTTTGCGTAGTTTTTCGACTTGCACAATCGGGTCCATGGTTACCTCACTTGCTTTTTAAAATCGATTCCAAGGCCGCCACGTGTTCGTGGAAAACTTTGCGTCCTGCGGGGGTGGCGGAGACGAAGGTGCGCGGCTTGCGCTCGACGAACAGTTTGTTGACGGCAATGTAGCCGGCCTCTTCCAGCTTGCGCAGGTGGGCGCCCAGGTTGCCGTCGGTGACCTGCAGCAGGTCGCGCAGGTACGAGAAGTCCACTTCGTTGGTCGGCTCGAGGGTGACCAGGGCGGCCATGATGCGCAGGCGCACAGGCTGGTGGATGGTCTCATTCAAGGCGGCCATGGCCTACCACCTCGAGCGGATGTAGAGAGCGAGGACGATCATCCCGCCGCCGCCCAGTACCCCCATCCAGAGATAGAAGATGCTAGGCAGCAGGAAGTAGCCGACCAGCGCCAGGGCCGTGATCGGCAGCGCCCACCAGACAGAGGAGAAAGAGAACAGCAGGCCCATGGCCAGCTGGCCGAGCATGATGAACAGGACGATGAAAATGGTCGCTTGTTTCCCATCCGTCGGCCGGGCGACCGCGATCGTGGCAATGCCGTAGAAGACCAGGAGCAGCCAGAAGAGGCCAATTCGCTTTGCCGTCGGGGCTGTCGACGGGCTGCGGACGCGCTTGCCCATCCGGAAGCCCAGGACGGTGCCCAGGATGGTGCCCAGGATGCTTCCTACGGTCCAGACATAGCCGCTGATTTCCGGCACGAACTGGGTGGACAGAAATCCAACCAGCCAGACGATGCCGGTGACGATCAGGGTGATGTAGGTGCCGCTGTTGGCATACGAGTGGAGGGTTTTCTTCCTCATGGCCTGGATGGTGGCCAGGGCTTCTTCGGCCTCGTTAGGGGAGATGTTCATGGGATCACTCTTTTTGGCCATGGGTTCACCACCTGGAGTGGATGTACAGGCCAAGGGCGATCATCCCGCCGCCACCAAGAATGGCCATCCAGAGATTGAAGATGCCCGGTAGCAGGAAGTAACCCACCAGCGCCAGGGCGGTGATGATCACGCCGGGCCAGATGGATGTAAAGGAAAGCAGCAACCCCATGGCCAGCCAGCCGACCATGACGAACAGGATGATGAACATGGCGAGTTGTTTTCCGTCTGCCGGCCAAGCGACCGCAATCGAGGCGACGCAGTACAGGAACAACAGCATCCAGAAGATGGCGATGCGCTTGCCAGAGGTGCCAGATGAGAGACTACGTACACCCCGGTTCATCCTGATGCCGATGACGGCCGAGAGAATCCCGCCGAGGGTATCCAGCCCTATCCAAATATAACCGGCAGTCTCAATGGGCAGGAACTGCGAACCCAGGAACCCCAGCAGCCAGACGACACCCCAGATAATGAGGAACAGGTATGCGCCGCTGCTGGATATAGCCCGGCGGGTCTTCTGCATCATGGTCTGGATGGCGGCCAGGGCTTCTTCGGCTTCAGTGGGGGAGACATTCATAAGATTACTCCTTTAGAGTTGTATTATATCTAGAGAACTCTATAATACAGAGTATTCTATAACATTCTTCGCTGTTTGTCAAGGGGAAAATGATGCGTATCACCCCCTGATCGAAAGCAGGAGCGGAGGTTATCCGCTCCTGCTGTTTGCACGGAATGAATGATCCTTCCTGCTTTTAGCCGTGCCGGCTCATAAACCGTTCCATGCGCTGCAGGGCTTCCTCGATTTGCTCATACGCCGTTGCGTAACAACAGCGCGCAAATCCCTCCCCACCCGGGCCGAAAGTGTTGCCCGGCACGACGGCCACGTGTTCTTCCTTCAACAGTTTCTCAGCGAAGGTCTCATCGTCCATGCCGGAGGCGGTGATTTTCGGGAAGGCGTAGAATGCGCCGCGCGGCTCGAAGGTGGTCAGGCCGAGCCTGTTGAAGCCATCCACCATCAGTCGGCGGCGCCGGTCGTATTCAGCCACCATCTCCTGCACGTATTTTTCGCCATGGGTCAACGCTTCGAGGGCTGCGTGCTGGGCAGTTGTGGGGGCAGACATGATCGTGTACTGGTGGATGCGCACCATGCCCTTGATGATGCTTTCTGGTCCGGCCGCGTAACCGATACGCCAGCCGGTCATGGCGTAGGCTTTCGACAGCCCGCCCAGCAAGACGGTGCGCTTCTTGATCTCCTCTCCCAGTGATGGGACGCAGACGTGGTCGAAGTCATATACCAGCCGGTCATAGATCTCGTCCGAGACGATGAGCAGATCGTGTTCGACCGCGATTTCGGCCACCCGCTTCAAGGTCTCGCGCGTGGCGACCGCCCCGGTCGGATTGTTCGGATAACCCACAAAGATGACCTTGGTGCGGGGCGTGATGGCGGCACGGACACGGTCCGGGTCCAACTGGAAATTATCTTCCATCCGGCCGGGAATTTCGACCGGCACGCCCCCGGCCAGGATCACCTCTGCCTGGTACGAGACAAAGCACGGGGTTGGGATGATGACCTCGTTGCCCGGGTCGAGCAGGGCGGTCATCACCAGATAAAGCGCCTCCGAAACGCCCACCGTCAGGAGGATTTCATTCGCCGGGTCATAGGAGACGCCGTACAAGCGCTTCAGGTTGCCTGCCACTGCCCGGCGCACTTCCAGCTTGCCGGAATTGGACGTGTAATGGGTCTCCCCAGCCCGCAGCGACTGGACGCCTGCCTCCAGGATTGGTGTGGGCGTGGTGAAGTCTGGCTCGCCGACCCCCAGCGAGATAACGTCTTTCATCGTCGCAGCGATATCGAAAAATTTGCGAATACCCGAAGGCTTTAGCCCGGCCACGCGCTGCGATACATAACGCCCATTAGAATCTTCCTGCATTCAGTCTCCTATAATTGGTAGATTTGCCATTCACTGGTCGCCTCGTGATAGGACAACTCGAATTCTCGCCCATCGCTCGTACGGACCCGGAAACGTTTCTCGTCCGGGGTGCGCCACTGCGCCAGGATATTGGCGATTTCCAGTCGCCGGCCTTCCCAGGTCAGCGCAACCGGCTTTTCGGCGTAAGTATAATCGGAATGGCATTCGACAAGTTCACACATATTTGGCGTGGCGGATTAGCAATCCGCCCCACATTTTCAATTTCGGCTCGACCGTCTGATGAATTGACACTACTTAAGAACGATTGAACTGTTATCACCGATGTTCAATGTCATCGGCGAGGCTCCGGCGGAGCGTCCCTGGACCCGGGCCTGGCGGCCGATAAAAGAGCCTTTCAAGGCCGCCGCTTCCACCGTTACCCCGGCCTCGAGGATGCTATCTTCCACGCGACTGTCTATGATCTTGCAGTCCGCGCCAATGGAAGCATACGGACCAATGACGGAGTTGCTGATCTCGGCGCTTTCGTGAATGAACACGGGCGGAACGATCTCCAGGCCATTTTGCTTTTCGCTTTTGGTTTTATTCGCTCTGCCATGCGCCAGCAGGTAACGGTTGGTCTCCAGCGTGGCGCTAATCGTGCCGGTATCCAACCATACGTCGACGGCTTGTGTACGCATTTTCAGCCCGCGCTCGATCATGATGTTGATGGCGTCCGCCAGGAAGTACTCGCCTTTCAATGCTGTACCGCGTTTCACCTGTTCCTCGACAGCCGAGACCACTTCCCGTCCTTCCTGGAAATAATAACAGCCCACGATCACCAGGTTGTTGGCGAGACTTTCCGGCTTTTCGACGAGACGGGTAACCCGGCCCTCTTGATCCACTTCCGCCACGCCGAACCGACGCGGGTCCGGGACGGGCTTGACCCAAGCCACGGCCTCGGCTTTTTCGTCTGCCAGGAAGGAGAAATCGGTCTCCATCAGTGTATCCGAGAAACACATGATCATTGGACCAGTGAGGTATTCGCGTGCCAGCCAGAGTGCATCCGATTGGCCGCGCATCACCGACTGGAGCACGTAATGGACTTTGTAGCTGGGGTAATGCTCTTTGATGTAAGGCGGGATCTGCGTCTCGCCCAAGTAGGGGCCGAGGATGATGACGTACTCGGCGGCCTCGGGGCGCTGCCTTGAGCCGGTCGAAAGGTCCGGCACGCTGCGGAAGGTGTCCAGCAGATGGTCGAGGGCGGTCTTGCCGGCCACGCTTACCAGTGGCTTGGGCTTGGACCACGTCTGGGGGCGCATGCGGGTGGCCCAGCCGGCAGTCGGTATGACGATCTTCAAGGTTTTAGACATGGGTCTATTTTACAGCCTTTTTCATAAGATTCGGATGGCGTATCTCAGCGATAGAAAACCAGCCCGATGGCGGCTGCCACGAGCACCAGCCAGATGGGGCTGACGTTCGTGAAAGTCAAAATGAGGAAAGTTCCCAGGGCGATTAGCCACTTATCCCAGCCGTGTGCCAGTGACGTAATGAGATTCTGGTTTTTCAAGCCGAATACAGGCACTGCCACCTGGTAAGTGGTCCATAACAGCAGACCGACGACAAACGGACGCACGCCGTTGATCGCAGCCTTGAGATTGGGATTATCCTTTATGCTGAAGAACCCGATGATCAGGATGAGCATCAGCAAAGTAGTGGGGACGGTTGTCCCGACAGCCGCCATGATGGCGCCTTGCCATCCGGCTATCTTGTAACCGACGTAAGCCGAGGCCTGTGGCGCGGTTGGACCAGGCATGGCGTTGCTCAGCGCGATCCCGTCCGCAAATTCCTCTGGCGTGACCCAGCCCACTGCGACCGTCTCGCGCTGCATCAAGCCCAGCGAGGCCGGCCCGCCGCCCCACGAAAACATGGCTACTTTCGTAAATAACCAGAAGATTTGCCAGAGCAGTTTCATGTTCATGGTAGCGTGCCTCCGTTTCTATGAATGCCCCAGGACGGGGTGAGGCTGGTACAGTTCCTCAAGGCGTTTGATCTCTTCGGGCGCAAGCTTGATCTCCAATACGGCAATGGACTGGTCGAGATGCTCCAGCTTGCTTGCCCCGATGATGGGTGCGGTGACGTATGGTTTGCTCAATATCCATGCCAGGGCGACCTGCGGGCCGCTGGCGTTGTGTTCCTTTGCTACTTCCCTGGCATGCTCGGCCACGCTGAAGTCTTCCTCACGAAAATACAACTGGTCGGCGAATGGGTCGGTCTTGGCGCGGACGGTCTCGCCGCCGCCCTGGTGGGAGCGGTTGCCGGCGAAGAAGCCGCGCGCCATTGGGCTCCAGGGAATGATACCGATGCCCTGGTCAATGCAGAGCGGGATCATCTCACGTTCCTCCTCACGGTAGACCAGGTTGTAGTGGTTTTGCATCGAGACAAAACGGGTGCAACCGTGCAGGTCGGCAGTGTATTGTGCTTTGGCAAACTGCCAGGCAAACATAGACGAAGCGCCGATATAGCGCGCCTTGCCCGATTTGACCACATCGTTCAACGCCTCCATCGTCTCTTCGATGGGAGTGGCGTAATCCCAGCGATGGGTCTGGTACAGGTCCACGTAATCCATCTTCAAACGGCGCAGGGATTTATCAATCGAATCCATGATGTGCTTGCGGGAGAGGCCGCGGTCGTTGACCTCGTCGCTCATTGCCTGGAAGACTTTGGTGGCAATGACGACGCTCTCGCGCTTGACCCCGAAAATTTTGAGTGCATTACCGAGCACTTCCTCGCTCGCGCCGACCGAGTACATGTCCGCCGTGTCGAAGAAGTTGATGCCCACATCCAGGGCGCGCTTGACGAATGGCAGCGCCTGCTCTTCGTCGAGCACCCACTCGCGCCATTTCGACGAGCCGTAGGTCATCATGCCGAGGCACAGACGTGAGACCTTGAGTCCACTTTTACCGAGGTTTGTGTATTCCATGTTTCCTCCAGATAGTTCTGTCATTGGTTACGGTGACTTTAGATTTTCACTTCCAATTCGCCGATGACCTTTTCCATCAAGTCCACGGCGGTTTTCAATATAGCGGAGTCAAAGGCAAATTTGGCTCCGGCAGTCGCGAACAACTGGGGCAGTGTCACCGTGCCGCCCAACGCGAGCGCCTTGCGGTAATCGGCGACGGCTTTCTTCTGATCTTTGATGGCGTTGCCGAAAATCTGCACCGCGCCTAATTGCGCCAGGCCATATTCCACATAATAAAACGGCAACTGGTGAATATGCAGTTTGCGGTGCCAGCCGGTAACCTTGACTTCCTCCAGCCCGGTCCAGTCCACGGCGGGGATGAAACGGTCCCAGAGGCTGGCCCATATTTTGTCGCAGGCCGCCGGGTCCGCGCCCGCCTTCGGGTTCTCGTAGACCCACTGCTGAAAAGCGTCCACCACGGCCATGAAGGGCCAGAAGAGGATCTCACTTTCGATGTGCTCAATACGGGCACGCGCTGCAGCGGAGTCCGAATAGAAGCCGCCGTCCGCTTTCGTCAGATAGGGTGAAGCCAGCAGTTCCATGCCCATCGAGGCCACTTCGGCGAATTCCATCGGCACGGCCAGTTGCTGGATGTAGGGGATCTTGGCCGTCTCGAAGATGTGAAAGGAGTGGCCGGATTCGTGCAGCGTCGTCATCACGTCGTCGTGGATACCGACCGCGTTGACGAAGACGAACGGCTTGCGGATGGACGTGTACGAGGTGCAATATGCGCCGGGGGCCTTATTCTTGCGGTTTTCCAGGTCGGTCAGACCCTCGGCGAGCAAGGCGTCGAAATAGCCACCCAGGGCAGGGTCCACCTTATGGAAGATGGCCGAGGCACCGCGCTTGAGTTCATCAATGGACTGGAACGGTTTGAGCGGTGGTTCATCGGCAGAAGGCGCCGGGCGGCTGTACCAGCCGTCTATCAGGTCCCACGGACGGAGCGCCTCCAGACCGAGGGCCTGCTTCCGTTTCTCGTAGATGCGGGTCGCTGCCGGGACGACCACTTCCTCGATGGCTTTGGCGAAGGATTTGCAGTCGTCGGGGGTGTAATCGAAGCGCAGTTTCTGCTGCCAGGTGTATTCGCGATAGGAGGGCTTGTTGGCATTTTTGGCAATCTTGGCGCGCACGCCCATGAACTTCTGCCACAGGTCATTGATGGCTTTTATATCGGCTAACTGGCGCTTGGCCTTGAGTCGCCAGGCTTTTTCGCGTTTGGCGCGATCGGGCTGCTGGAAGGTCATGGCAAGTCGCGTCAGCGTGACCTCCTCGCCTTCCCATTGGACGGTCTGCGCGCCGTAGATTTTGTCGTACTCGATGGCATATTTCTTTTCTTCGGCCAGCAGGGACAGGTTGGAGGCGCGGAACAGGTCGGCTTCGGCGCGCATGTTGCGTAGCGGGATGTCAAACCCTTTCGGTTCGAGTTTACTGGCGAGCAGTTTCTCCTTTAGCTTCTGCTCGGCGGCCATCACGTTGGGGAAGATGCCGTCGAGGAACTGGTTCATACGCTCGTCGGCGCCCTTGTCGGCTGTGTTGATGGACGTGGCGACCGAGAGGCGAGAGTACATTTCCTCGATGCGTTCGCCAATGCTCGACCAGTCGGCCGGCCAGGCGTCCACATTCGTGGCGGTGATGGGGCGAGATTCGAGGTCTTTATAATATGGCTCGATTTCGGGCCAAGTCCAGGCGATGAGAGTTTCGGGGGTAGTGGGGAGGTTCTTGAGCATGGGAGTCCTTTCTGTCGGAGTAAGAAGTAACAAGTAAGAAGTGAGAAGGATTATCAGATATGGCTTTTGCTTCTCCCTTTTTACTTCTCACTTTTCAACACGGATAAATTCGCCAGACTTGCCGCCAGACGTTTGATCCCGACCGATTCGAAGACCACATCCACGGTCTCGTCGTTGTCTTGCAGGCGCGAGTTGAGCACCATCCCTTCGCCCCAGGCTGGGTGCTTGACTCTCATTCCAGCACGGTATTGGACCTCGGTGATGGGAGCAGACTTTTCGGCTCCGCTCAGGGGGTCCGCGCGCAGCCACGATGGGGAGGAACGCTCAGAGCGACGCGGGGCGCGCCCTTTCCCGGCCAGCAACTCTGGCGGGATGTCGTCCAGGTAGCGCGATGGAATGGTCTCCTCGGCGTAACCGCGCCCGCCGCGCCGCAGGGCGCGCAGCAAATAGAGCCGGTCTTCGGCGCGTGTGATGCCCACGTAGAACAGGCGGCGCTCCTCTTCCATCGCTTCCGGGTCATCGAAGGAACGGCTGTGCGGCAGGATGCCGTCATCCAGGCCGACGATGAAGACCACCCCGAATTCCAGGCCTTTGGCGGCGTGCAGGGTGAGCAGGGTAGGAGCATTCTTCCCCTCGGTCAGGGTGTCCTGGTCGGAGATGAGCGCTACGCTCTCGAGGAAGTCGGTCAGCGTACGGTCCTCGTACTCGACCGTCAGTCGGCGGAGTTCCTGGACGTTCTCCCAGCGTTCCGCGCCCTCGTCTGTACCGTCGTCGAAGTGTTCCTGATAGTTGATGTCTTTGGCGATGCGGTCGAACAGCTCAGTGACGGTGGCGCGCGGCGCCTCGGCGCGCCAGTTTGACAGGAGCGCGCCGAAGTTGGCCAGCGGCAGCGCGGCGCGACCGGTAAACTGCGGCCAAAAAGGTGAAGCGTCGCCGCGTGCCAGGTCCATCAGCACCGCCGACGGGGAGGCGCCCGCCCCGTGCGCGACGGTGTGCAGCGTCAGGACGGTCTTGTCACCGATGCCGCGCGGCGGGATATTGATGACCCGATCGAGTGAGATTTCATCGGCGGGATTATGCACCAGCCGCAGATAGGCGATGATGTCTTTGACTTCACGCCGTCCATAGAAGCGTTGCGCCCCGACTAGCCGATAGGGCAGCCGCGCTTGCAGGAAGGCCTCTTCCAGCAGGCGGGATTGGGCATTGGTGCGGTACATCACGGCGCAATCGCCCGGTTCGCAGGTCTTGCTGGCAACCAGGCTGGCGATGGTGTCCACCACGAAGGCAGCCTCGCTGTAGTCGTCTAATGCCTCATAGTAGAAAAGCTTCTCGCCCGCGCCGCGCTCGGTAAACAGGTTCTTGCGGCGGCGGTGCGGGTTGCGGTCAATGACCGCCATGGCCGCGTCGAGGATGGTCTGCCGGGAGCGGTAGTTCTGCTCGAGCAGAATGACCTGCGCCTCGGGATAGTCCTGCTCGAAGCGCTGGACGTTGCGGTAGTCCGCGCCGCGCCAGCGGTAAATCGATTGGTCCGGGTCGCCAACAACGAAGATGTTGTTATGTCCCGACGCCAGGTGTTTCAGCAGAACATATTGGGCAAAATTGGTGTCCTGGAATTCATCCACCAGCACATGATGGAATCGCTTGGCGTACTTCTCGCGCACGGCAGGGAATTCGGAGAGCAGGTGCGCCGTCCACAGCAGCAGGTCGTCGAAGTCCACGGCGTTGTTTTGTTTCAGCAATTCCTGATAACGTTTATAGATGCGCTTGACCACCTCGTCGCGGTAAGTCTGGACGGGGTAATCTTCCGGGAAAATCAGATCATTCTTGGCGTGTGAAATTGCGCCGTGCACCGATTGTGGCCGATAGGTTTTCTCGTCCAAGTTCAGGTCACGGATGGCGGCCTTGACCACGCGCTGCTGGTCGTCTTCATCGTAGATCACAAAGCTGGAGCCGAACGGCAAATGCTCGGCTTCGCGCCGCAGCAGGCGGGCGCAGACGGAGTGGAACGTCCCCAGCCAGAGACCGTCGGCGGTCAATTCGCCCAGCATGTCGTGCACGCGGTTGCCCATCTCACGCGCGGCCTTGTTGGTAAACGTGACGGCCAGCATCTGGTACGGGCGTACACCTTCGTAGGCGATCAGATAAGCCACGCGTTGGGTCAGGACGCGCGTCTTCCCGGACCCGGGTCCGGCCAGCACCAGAACGGGTCCGTTGCCAGCCGTCACAGCCTGGCGTTGCTGGGGGTTGAGTTTGTCCAAAAAGTCCATAGAGAATAGAGAGTAGTCGAAGTGGAGGGAAATAGGGAGCAGCGTGTTTTGACTACTCTCTATTGTGATTTGATTGTACCGTCAGGGAGAGGGGCTGTCAACGCGAGGGCCGCCTGTTGTATAATCATGTCATGAATCTAACTCTTGCAGGGAGGATCGCTATGTCCTTACGCCGATTTATGCTCGCCTTCTCCAGTCTGTTGGTTGTTCTGGCGTTTCTGGCTGCCTGTGGTGGAAGTAAACCAACTGCCACCCCGACCCCGGAGCCTGCTACGCCTACCCTTACACCAACTGCCATTCCCCCGCGGACGCTGAACATTTGCCTGGGGCAGGAACCGGCCAGCCTGTACCCAGTGGACAACCCCTCGTCGGCCGCGCGCAGCGTGCTGGCGGCGGTCTACGATGGGCCGATTGATACCAACTCCTATGGTTATCAGCCAGTTATCTTGCAGCGTCTACCCAGCCTGGTGAATGGCGACGCGCAGCTCTTTCAAAAATCGGTCTACGTTGGCGACGAAGTGGTGGACGCCAGCGGCACCCCGAGAACGCTGGCGGCTGGGGTGAAGGTCCGCCCGGCTGGTTGCCGCAGCGATACCTGCGCCGTACCATACGATGGCACCAGCGAAATCCAGATGGACCAGGTGCAAGTTACTTTCCGTCTTCTCCCCGGACTCACCTGGTCGGATGGCGAGCCCCTCACCGCCGAAGATTCCGTCTACGCCTTCAGTCTTGCCTCCAATCCGGCTGTGGCTGGTTCCACGTACCTGGTGGATCGCACGAAATCCTATGAGGCCGCTGACGATGTGACGGTTCAGTGGTGGGGCAAACCCGGGTTCGTGGATCCGACCTATTACACCAATTACTGGTCGCCCCTCCCCAAACATTTATGGGGTCAACTTTCCGCTGACAAAATCACTGACGCCGATGAGACCTCGCGCATCCCGCTCGGCTGGGGTCCATATGTGATCCAAGAGTGGGCGGCTGGGGATCATATCACGTTGACGAAGAACCCGCATTACTTCCGCGCCGCTGAAGGACTGCCAAAGTTTGACACTCTTACCTTCCGCTTTGCCGCGGATACCGAAACTGCCATCAGCGAGCTGATCGCCGGTACCTGCGACATCCTCGACCCAAGCGTCGGCCTGGATGGACAGGTGAGCCTGTTACGCTCGCTGGCTGGACAGGATCAGCTCCAGGCCCTGTTTACGACGATACCGGTCATGGAGCAACTGGCATTTGGCATCCGCCCGGCAGCCTATGATAATGGTTACAATCCGGATTACGACCGTCTCGACTATCTCGGCGATGTGCGCGTCCGCCAAGCAGTAGCCTTGTGCATTGACCGCCAGAAGATAGTGGATTCAGTGCTCTACGGGTTATCCTCCGCCCCGGCTTCTTATGTTCCGGCTGAATATCCGTTATATAATCCAGATGTGAGGGCCTATTCCTTCAATGTTAACGCGGCAAGCGCATTGCTCGATCAAGTCGGTTGGCGGGATGTGGATAACGACCCGGCCACGCCGCGTCAGGCCTGGGGCGTGCAAAATGTCCCGAACGGCACGCCTCTGGAATTGAGTACCATTACGACCAGCGCAGCCCAGCGGGTGCAGGTTAGTGCGATTCTGACCGATTCGCTGGCACAATGTGGTATTAAGGTGAATGTGAAATATCTTGATCAGACGGCGTTATATGCCGCCGGGCCAGACGGTCCGCTCTTCGGACGCAACTTTGACCTGGCCGAGTTTGCGATGGGCAGCACGGGGGTGGAACCGCCTTGTGAATGGTTCAGCAGTTCAGAGGTCCCAAACGCCGCGAATCACTGGGTGGGGACAAATGTCAGCGGGTACAGCAATCCTTCTTTCGACGCGGCGTGTCAGGCGGCTCAACAGTCCTTGGCCGATGAGCCGGCTCACGCTGCGTCTTATCGCCAGGCCCAGTCCATCTTTGCGGAGGATTTGCCCGTCATACCTTTGTACTGGCGGGTGAAAGTCGCCGCGGCCCGCCCGGAAGTGTGCCATTTCTCGCTCGACCCGACGGCCGCGAGTGCCTTGTGGAATATTGAGGCTTTTGACAGTGGTACGGGCTGCCAGCCGTAATTGGTTGTCTCGTGGCGAATCCGGGAAGAGGGATTCTGTCAATCTAACGGGAAGGTATCGCCGCGCAGGTACGGTATGCTGACTCCTGTTTCACTTATCCTCGTCTGTTTACTCCCATCCCCGCGCGACCTGGAAATTGTGCGGCTTTTGGGCTGGTATCGTATCCCGTTCCGCAGTGCGCCCAAGGTCGTCGCCGTGGACTATCTGGCCTTCTACCAGCCGGGTTCCTTTGGTGAGCAGGGCGGACGGATCGAACTGACTGCCCAGGTGCGCGGTCACGAACTGACCACGCGTGCCGAACTCCTGCGCGACGAACCGGACCATCCGCGGGCAAGCGAGGAATACTACAAGATCCAACTCGGTCCGCTGGAAAGACTGACGCAGCCCATTCTGGCCGAGAAATGGCGCCGGCTGGCGTTCTTATATACGACCGGGGAATACCTGCTGAAAGCCAAAACGCTCAATGATTTGGTCGTTCAAAGTGACGAAAGGCAATTGTTGTGGCGCTCACTGCGCGAACGGGCGGAACAGTCTCAACAATATAAAATTGACTTGCCAGGAGCGGATATTCCGCCGGAGATGTTGATCGCGTTGTTGGGGATAAAAGAGATTCAGAATCCTTACAATGTTTCTAAGGAACCTGAAGGGCCTGAGGGAGGGTGGTGATGAAGGAAAAGGCTTTTCGGAAGTTGATCGTTTGGTTGGCATAGATACTTTTCATGTCGGATTTGCCCCTACGGGATGCTTCCCCTTCGGGGACGATGTCACGAGGGGATGTGCCGAAGGCGGAGGGGGCGGCGCTGAGAAATTCCCATCAAAGCAGGCGCACACGCGAATCGAACAAATGTGCACAAATGGCATAACTTGGTATAATTACATTTGGAGATAATTTCAATGACGTCAGTTTCCGCTAAATTACCCTTCGATGACTTCATCAAAACTTGTACGCCTTTGCTCAAAATTCCAGAACTTGAGCAAACTATGCGGGAATGAGTTCGTGGAATTGTTGCCGAACTTCTCAACTTTCAACCAAATACTGATTCGGCGCACAATCTGAAACAATTCTTACAGAAAGACGAAAACTTTTTGGGTATTTTGCTCGCTCTAACAAATTTGTCGCAAGAAAATTTTTGAGAATTATCACAGCACAGAGATTCGCGGAACAAGATTTCGGACCCGAATGGGGCGCTGGCAGAATTTATAAGAAAATCAAAAGTGATGACAATTTTGCCGAACAAATTGCGCGTTTGTTTCTGGAAGGTCGGGACAGTAAGTTACTTGCTGAACAAGTGGCAGATTTTTACCTTGACCAACTTTCATTACCAGCAAATTGGTCTGAAATAATCCGTGACCAAAATATTATCGGTAATATCGTTCGCAAAAAGTTAGCAGGTGAATATACCGACCAAAAAGGCGCATTCATAGAAAAAGAAGTTCGCGGAATTCTTGATAAGGTATATAAAAAATATAGCATCTCAAATGCTCATGGTCAGGTTAGACTTGTCGGAAAAGAAGTAGATCATGCAATACCATCTCTTGAAGACCCTTATGTTATGGTCATGGTTTCCTATATGGAAACTACATCAAGCAATCAAACGACCAGAGCAAATGAACAACAAGTCATGTTTCAAAAAATAGTTGGCGAAAATGTTCGTTATCCAAATAATCAAAGAGTTTTTGTAAATGTTGTGGATGGAGCAGGTTGGCTTGCTCGCCGTTCTGATTTACGTAAGATGTACGAAGGTTGTCACTACTGTCTTAATATGCAAATGCTTGACCAACTTGAGTCCATTGTATTAAATCACGTTCCAAAAAGATTTTTCGGCAATTAGCCGTCTAAAGGTATCGAAATGATAGAAGAATATCTTGACAAGGTTATTTTAGGGGATTGCCTCGAAAGCCTGTCTAACATTGAATCTGACAGTGTGGACATGTGTTTCGCTGACCCTCCATTCAATCTTGAAAAGAAATATACCTCTTATAAAGACCAACGTCCTGATGAAGAATATATTGAATGGTGTAGATTGTGGCTTAATGAGATAGTAAGGGTTACCAAACCCACCGGTTCAATATTTGTTCACAACATTCCTAGATGGTTGACTTATTATGCTACTATTTTAAATGAGTCTGCATATTTCCGTCATTGGATTGCATGGGATGCGATGAGCAATCCTCTCGGCAAAACTCTTTTGCCTGCCCATTATGGAGTTTTGTTTTACACAAAACAGCCAAAGGATTTCAAGTTCTATGAAATTCGAGCACCTCACAAAAAATGTCGCATTTGCGATAATTATCTAAAAGATTACGGCGGCAAGAAAGACCAAATGCACCCATTCGGGGCATTGGTAAGTGATGTTTGGACAGATATTCATCGTATACGCCACAATGTCCGCCGTGATGAACATCCATGCCAATTGCCGATTCATCTTCTTGAACGTATTGTTCTGATGAGTACAGATGCAGAGGACGTTGTACTAGATCCATTCTTAGGTACTGGCACAACAGCCATTGCGGCGAAAGCATTAGGTCGACACTACATTGGACTTGAGCTTGACCCAATGTATAAGAAAATTGCGGAAAATAAACTCGCAAAAGTAGTGCCTTCAATGTATAAAAACTATTATGTCTCTTATTACTTAGGAAAACTCCAAAGTGTTCGAGACACTGATGCCGCAGAACTTTTCCCGCCGCAACTCACATCAACGGAAAAGAAGTTAATTAAAGCCAATGGGAATGGCAATGGACACAAACCAATCGAAGAAACGATAGAAGAACTTGGTTATGTCTCACAGCCAATCTTGTTGGAAAAGGCGCCAACTTATGTAGCAAAATCCAGGAAATAAATTCAAATATAAAAAGTTCCGAAGCAATTATCGCTTCGGAACTTTGCTTTTAACTATCCTAAAACCCCTCCGCCACATACTCGCCCCACCCACATAGATCGGGGGCAGGCACGTCGCGGAGCGTGTTGCAAATCTTACCCGGCGTGATGTCGTTCTCGGCGCACTCGATGCAATCCCTGACTCCCATGAAAACTCCTTGATTTCTTGAATTATACAGTAGAATGATGGGCGAAGATTCGTCCGGTCATAAGGAGATGCCATGTCAACCCTTCTGATTGCCAACGGTACGCTGGTCACGGATACAGACACCTGCGCGGCGGACATCCTCATCCGCGACGGGAAGATCGCCGCAGTTGGGCCGGGCTTGCAGTCCCCGGATACCGAGGTGGTGGATGCGACTGGTAAGTTGGTGCTTCCCGGTGGAGTTGACCCTCATACGCATTTCGACCTGCCCATGTTCGGCACGGTCTCTTCGGATGACCACTACACGGGTACGAAGGCCGCTGCGTTTGGCGGGACGACGACGGTGATGGACTTTGTTCCCCTGCCCCCCCATCTCCCCCCCCATTTGCGTAGCGAATGGGGGGGGATAAAGGGGGGGGTGGACGCCTGGCACAGAAAAGCCGAAAAGGCCGCCATTGATTACTCGTTCCACATGAACCTGACGAAGCTGGACGATGCCATTGCAGCCGAGATTCCATCCCTATGCGAGATGGGCATCACCACGCTCAAGACTTTTACTGCCTACAACAACCGCCTGCGCCTCTCGGACGGCGAGATATTCCGTGCCCTGCGGATTGCACGTGACAACGGGATGCTGGTGATGCTGCATGCCGAGAATGGGGATGTCATCGAGATGCTCACTGCCGAGGCGCTGGCGGCCGGTCAGCGGACCCCCGAATGGCACGCCAAAACCCGTCCAGCCTGGGGGGCGGTCGAAGCGACCTTGCGGGCCTGTTCCCTGGCAGCCCAGGCGGACGCGCCGCTGTATGTTGTCCACATGAATGCCGCCGGCGAAGCAGACATGCTGCACTACGCTCGTGAACACGGTGTGCGAGTGATGGGGGAGACCTGTCCCCAATATTTGTTCTTTACCGAAGAGGACCTGCGCCGTCCGGACGGGGCCAAGTGGGTCTGTTCGCCGCCCGTGCGGACGGCTGCCGATAACGCCCGTCTATGGGAGAGGCTGGCGGATGGGACGATCCAGACCATCGGCACGGATCACTGTCCGTTTTTTTTCGATGGGACGAAACCGATTGTTTACGAAGGAAAGAAAATTGCCATCCCTGGCAAGGAACTTGGCAAGGGCAATTTCACCAAGATTCCCAACGGTCTGCCTGGGGTAGGTGACCGGCTGCCAGTCCTTTGGACAGCAGCCGTCCGGTCCGGGAAGCTGACGGCGGAGCAATTTGTCGCCCTGACCAGCACCAATCCGGCCAAGATTTTTGGCCTGTACCCACGCAAGGGCGCGTTGCTCCCCGGTTCCGATGCGGACCTGGTTGTCTGGGATCCTGAAAAGAAGGTGAAATACGGCGTGGCCCTATCCCACCAGCGCACGGATTACAATCTCTATGAAGGCTGGGAGCTGATTGGATATCCTGAAAAGGTCTTCTTGCGCGGGCGGTTGATCGTGGATGGAGAGAAATGGTTGGGCCACAGCGGGATGGGACAATTCCTGCCGCGCCGACCGAATGCGCCTGTTTTGTAAAGGAATTTATGGTGAGCCAATGGTTCACCGACGGTTGCGGCTCCAGCAACTACTGCCCCGAAAGCCTTGTTACACGCGTCCAAGGGGCCGTTCCCTTGGTGAGAACTTCCGACAGGATGTTTCTTATGATCATTTGCACCCCTGGTGAAACCGTCCATTCAAAGCAGGCAAGAGCCTCCGCAAGTTATAATAGTTAGGTAATGTCAAGTGAAGCTCTAACACCAGATTGTCATTGTGTCCAGTTTTTATTGTGGTGTAAGCATTGTCTAAACCGTTGCAAAAAATTGAGACTATAAAGCGATAAAGCGGAGGATAAATTGGTCCTGTTTATCACAATAACTTGGAAGCGCTGAATTACCTTACCGGTTTATTGTTTCTATCAAACAGGATTTGTTCTGAATAAGTCATGAATACAAAACATGTGGAGAAGAAATTATGCTCTCTCGAAATTCACAATTGATCTTCACAATCAGTTATGTGCTTTTAATTCTTGTGGGATTGGGCATACGTATTTATTCGTGTGTTTTGTCCATCTCGAATTATCCTTTAACGATTGATTGGTCAGAATCGGGGAGAATTTTTGAGGCCGCCTCTGTCTACTCGCCGATTTTATTTGGAAAGGCTTTACCCAGGCTTTGATTCCCTCAATCCCCCACCCATCTCGCAGTAAGTAAGCCTGTTTCTTTCCCCAGCCTGTCAACTGGGACGGTATCGCCCATCCTGTGTTTCTGGCAAGAGCAGACGCGCTTCTCCCAGCCTTTCCAAGTCTGCCGGTGATAATCCGTTCTATTGACATAACGAATCTACTTTCAAATAACCTTCATAGGGGTCATAGTTCTGCCACTGCTCCAAAGCGCGTATAAATGCCATTTCTCGTAGGTGAGGCGTTTGCCCCAAACCCCAAACTGCGGAAATCCTTGACACACCATCAAAAAAAGGATAAATAGGGTATCGCAACACAACTGCTGTTACAATATGCGTAGTGTTTTCCTTATACCAGCAGTTATACACAAGAGAGGCAATATGACGGATTCCCCATCCATTGCCAGGTTGACGATCATAACCGGGAGAGACGCCGGGAAAGTCGTGGAGCTTGCACAAGCTGAACTGGTCATCGGACGGGTCGCACCGGCTGGCTTGATCATCAACCATCCAGAAGTATCCCGGCGGCATGCCCGTCTGGTATATCAACAGGGCAATTACATTCTGGAGGACCTGGGCAGCAGCAATGGGACTTTCATCAACGGGCAACCGGTTCAGGGGTCGCAGGCCCTGACCGATGGGGACGAGATCCAACTGGGGACCGAGGTCAAGCTCATCTTCAGCCAGTCACAAATCGCGGCCCACTCCGTGGTAGAGGTCTCGGTTGCCGGCGTCCAGTCTCTCCAGGGGGGACAGTTCGCCAAAACCATGATGGATGGCGATCTCACCGCAGGTGCCATTCAGGCTTCCATATCGAACATCCCCCCCAATTTACTGATCACAATTGCCGGCCAGGAGACAAAGACGTATACCCTGACCAAGGATCGGATTACCCTGGGCCGTGCAGACGATAACGACATTGTGGTGCAGTCGGAGATCATGTCACGCCACCACGCCACTCTTGAGAAAACCTCCCTTGGGTATGAGATCGTCATTGCCCCTGGCGTTATCAATACGCTCACCTGCCAGGGCTGCCCGGTCGTCGAGCGGCAGCTGATGTCACACGGGGACGTATTGCGCATCGACAGCGAAATTCCGGGCATGATGGTCAGCATTGCCTACCAGGCACCCTCGCAGGCGACTGCCAGGATTTCCGCCGTGCAGTTCGGTGAGAAAGATAAGCTTACCTTCGGGCGTGACCCGACCAATGAGGTCATGCTCGACAATCCCCGCGTGTCACGTTTCCATTCCCAGGTGACCCGGGTAGGCCGGCGCTATTACGTCACCGACCTGCGCAGCGCCAATGGCACCTTTGTCAATGACAAGCGCGTGCAGGGTGACGTGTGGCTCAACCCGCGGGACATCATCCGCATTGGCCCATATAAGCTGGTGATGGGTGAAGGTCAGTTCACCCGTTACGACGAAACCCAGGGGCTGAAGGTAGGAGCTTACCATTTGAATAAATGGGTGCGCAAGGACCTGAACCTGCTGCAGGATATCTCGCTGGTTTATCAGCCGCGCGAGTTTATCGTGGTGGTGGGGCAGAGCGGCGGCGGCAAATCTACCCTGGTGGATGCCATTGCCGGTTATCGTCCTGCCACCGAGGGGAAAGTGTTCGTCAATGACACCGACGTCTACCGTAACTTCGACGCTGTCCGCAACGAGATCGGCTACGTGCCTCAAAAAGATATCATCCACATGGAACTGACAGTGTACCAGGCACTGGATTTTGCCGCCCAACTGCGCATGCCCAAAGATACCAGCAAGGCGGAACGCCATAAGCGCATTATGGAAGTGCTGGCTGATTTGGACTTGACGCACCGCAAAGACGTACAGATCAGTGGGCTGAGCGGAGGACAGCAGAAACGCATCTCCATTGGGGTGGAGTTGCTCACCAGTCCGGGCCTGTTCTTCCTGGATGAACCAACCTCGGGGTTGGACCCCGGCACCGAGACTGCCTTTATGCACCTGATGCGCCGCCTGGCCGACCAGGGTCGTACCATCGTCATGGTCACACACGCAACCAAAAACGTGATGTTGGCGGATAAGGTGGTCTTCCTGGCCCGCGGCGGTTATGTGGCCTGGTTCGGGCCGCCGGATGAAGCCCTGGCTTATTTCGACCAGTATCGCAGTGAACAAGACCGGCGCGTCCGCTCGATGGAGTTTGACCAGATCTATGCCATCCTCGAGGACTCCAGCAAGGGGAAGGCTAAGGATTGGGCCGAACGCTTCAAAGCGAGCGATGCTTTTGCCAAATACATCACTGAACCGTTGAAAGAGCACCAGCAGAAGACAGGCGCAGGACAGACCCAGCCGGCCAAGAAGCAAGCGCACAAAGGAGCGCGCATCTCGTCGTTGCACCAGTTCTTTGTACTTTCCGCCCGGAACGTCACCATCCTGATGCGTGACCGCTCCAGCCTGACATTGATGCTGGCTGTCCCACTGGGAGTGGGAGCATTATCCCTGGTCCTCTCATTTGTAATGAGCCGGACGCCGTTCAGCTATAAGGGAGGAAATCCCGGTAATGGTGGAACCACCCTGTTCTTGCTATCGCTATTTGCCCTGCTGGTGGGTGGCATGTCGCAGATGCGTGAGTTCGTCAAAGAAGCCGATATCTACCGGCGCGAGCGCTTGGTCAACCTGAGAATATTACCCTATGTTACATCCAAGGTATGGGTGGCAATGGTGCTGGCCCTCTGGCATGCTTTAGCCTACACAGCCATGCATTACCTGGCCTTCCGTATGCCGGGAGGTCTGCTGGAATTCAGTGAGGTGTACGTAACCCTGGTGCTGGCAGTGATCACCGGTATGATGCTCGGTTTATTGGCCTCGGCTCTCTCGCCCAACGCAGCTTCCGCACCGTTGACCTTGATCATGATGATTGTGCCGCTGATTGTGTTGAGCGGCGCACTGGCCCCCGTGCCGTCAAGCATCAGCCAGGTAGCCTCCACGCGCTGGACTTTCCAGAGCCTGATCGGAATTGTCGGGATGGGCTCCGATGTGGCAGCCGACCCGTGCTGGCATCTGGATAAAAGCCTGCGCGATTCCATGAACCTGGATGCTAAAACCCACTTCCAATGCAAGTGCATGGGCGTGCAGGTCTTCGACCAGAAATCATGCAACTTCCCGGGTGTGGGAGATTATTACACAGCCGAGATCGACCAGCCGGCCCCTGTGGAACCAGCGCCAATGCCTGACCAACCACCCGAACCGGTGATTCCGCCAGCGCCCAACCCGCCAGAGGACAAATATAACCAGGTCCAAATGGTGCAATATCTGAATGCGCTGATCTCGTACCAGGATGATGTGAAAAATATCCAGGACAACTACCGCAATCAGATGGATCTGTACCAGATCATGGCGGATGTTTACAAGAGTCAGATGGCCAAGTATCAGGAAGACCTGGCAACCTATTATGTGGCCCGCATCTCGGCGGTCAAAGCTGCTGAGGGGATCATCAAGGGTATAACGGATAAATACGGCTGGGCTTTTGTGAACAAGAAAGACCCGAAAATCTATTTTCCCTGGTTGTTCAATACGTGGATTGCCCAGGTCGAGATCGTCGCCGTTTACTTTGTGATCATCCTGGTCTTGATCAAGAGAAAAGATGTTAAATGACTCCACGACTCCTAACCCTTTCCTCTCGTTATGGACATCCTCTACAGAGGCAGGGGAGATCATTGATAAAGAGGAATTAACATGCATAAAAAATATTTACCCCTTCTCACGGTTTTCCTCCTGCTGCTCAGCATGGCTTGTGGATTGGAGACTAAGCAATTAGGCCCAATGTCATTGACACTGACACCGCTAAGTGCGGCAGTGGAGGGTACCGCCACGGCCCACGCCGCGAATGTAGGAGGCGCGGGTGATCAGCTCGCGACTACCGTCGCCAAGGCCACCGCCCGTAGCGCGGATATCTATGCAACCCAGACCGCCCGGGCCTCGCTCAATAGCGAATCCAGGATGGCTACCGCAACGGTCATTGCCCCAGTGGTGGCTGAACTGCCCCGCTATGGGGTAGACCCAAGCCAAGGCCAGGTAGCTTGGATGCATAAACCGGTGACCATCGACTTGAATGGCTACCAGCAGTTTGGTTACGCCAATGATTATCAACAAATTACTGCCAAGGATTTCGTGCTGGCAGCTGATATCACCTGGTACACCTATAACAGCCTATCCGCCTGCGGGTTTATGTTCCGCTCGGACGGCAATAGCAACAAGCCAAACCAGTACATGGTATTTATCACCCGCTTTGCCACCGGCTACCTGGTCTTTACCGCCACGGTCAATGGTGAGATCAGTAATGTGCGAACATACTACCCGAAACAGCAGGATAAATCCTTCACCTGGTTGAACGATGCCACCAATCGTCTGGCAGTAGTGGCGCGCGGCACGCTGATTGATGTTTATACAAACGGTGTGTTGATCGGCGAAGTGGATACCACCCAGCCACCTCCGAGTTCGCTCCCATCGCCGCCCAGTCTCGAACTCCCCACAGGCGCCACTCCTGAGCAACTGCAGGATTACCAAAACCAGATAGACCAGAACAGCCAGACCGTCAACCTGATGCAGACCCAGTTGGCAGATGCCAATAGAAATTATGCCAAGAACAAGGCCATTTTTTCCGACGGCTTGCTGGGCTTTCTGGGTGTCAGCGAATCGGGGCACACAGTTTGTACGTTCGATAATGCCTGGCTGTTTCTCATCGAGAGATAAATAGCGCGCGAATATTCCGGTGAGCTACTGTCCTGGATACAACCCCCCTATTCCCTGCCCCTCTCCCAATCGGGGAGGGGAATCTGTCAAAAAAAGGGGCGAGCAGGCACAAAACGCCGCTTGCACCCTTTTTCCGTATCTACACCCATTCCCGTTGTTGGGAAAGGAGCCGGGGAATGAGTAAGGTCTACTTTCGAGTCAGCCAGTTTGGCGGACACACAGGTCCGCCCCTACTCTCTAATCTCTATCCCCTACTTTGCATAATCCACGGCCCGCGTCTCCCGGATCACCGTCACCCGAATCTGACCGGGGTATTGCATCGTCTCTTCGATCTTCTTGGCGATGTCACGCGCTAGACGGGTGGCCTCGAGGTCGTCAATTTCTTCCGGCTTGACGATGATGCGCACTTCACGTCCGGCTTGGATGGCGTAAGCTTGCGAGACGCCCTTGAAGGCGGTCGCCATATCCTCCAGGGTGCGGATGCGCTTGATGTAAGCTTCCAGGTCCTCGCGGCGGGCGCCGGGACGGGCACCCGAAATAGCATCTGCGGATTCGGCAATAACGGCTTCTACACTTTCTTGCTCGACCTCATGGTGATGGGCGGCGATGGCATTCACCACCACCGCGTTCACGCCATAGCGCTTGGCAAATTCAGCGCCGAGTAAGGCATGGGTGCCTTCCTGGTTGTGGTCCATGGCTTTGCCAATGTCGTGCAGGAAACCGGCCTGGCGGGCAACTTCCTCGTTGGCGCCCAATTCTCCGGCCAGGATGCCAGACAATTTCGCCACCTCGACCGCATGGGCCAGTTGGTTCTGTCCATAGGAGGTGCGGTACTTGAGCCTCCCCATCATGCGCATTACTTCCGGATGTAAACCGGTCACTCCGGAGTCAAAGGTGGCCTGTTCACCCGCCTCGACAATGGTCTTGTCCACGGCTTTCTGCTCATCGTCCAGCACCTTTTCGATGTGCGCCGGATGGATGCGTCCATCCAGGATCAGGCGGGCCAGGGCGCGCCGGGCCACTTCCCGACGCACCGGCTCGAAGCACGAAATGGTCACGGCTTCGGGCGTATCGTCCACGATGACGTCCACTCCGGCAGCCTGCTCGAAGGCGCGAATATTGCGGCCGTTGCGACCCACGATACGACCCTTCATCTCCTCGTTTGGCAGCGGCACAAGGGAAGTGGTGAACTCCGCCACGTTGTCTGTTGCAACCCGCTGCACGGAATCGGCAATAAGCTTACGGGCGCGCTTCTCGCCCTCTTCACGGGCTTCCGTCTCGATCTGGCGGATGATGCGGGCCATATCTGCGCGTGCATCCTTTTCTACTTCAGTTAGCAAAATGCCACGCGCTTCGTCAGCGGTCAATTGGGCCACGCGCTGGAGTTCTGCTAATTGCTGCTCGTGCAACTTCTCCACTTCGTTGTAGCGCCGGTCCGCCGAGCTCTGGCGCTTGTTGACCGTCTGTTCGCGTTGTTCCAGCCGATCCATGCGAGTATCCAATTCGGACCGGCGGTGCTGCAAACGTTCCTCTTCTTTATTCAATTCGGAGCGTAAGCGGTTGATCTCGGCCTCGGCGGCCTGGGAAACCTTCAAGGCATTGTCACGTGCCTGAATTTCGATGGTACGCGCATGCTCGCGTGCTTCCAACAAAAATTTCTCGGCTTTTTCGCGATTCTGACGCTGGACTCGTTCATATTGAGCCCGGCTGATGAAAAAGCCGATGGCAAGCCCTACGATCAGGGTCAGGCTAGCGATCACAAGGGTGATGGTTATGGGTTGCATGGTTATTCCTCGTTGTCCGATATATTCCCGACGCCCGCCGTCTGGATTTCTTTCCAGACTTCAGAGACGACCGGGGCTAGGGTTGTGTACGAGAAGCCGCGGCGAGCGAGAAATCCGCCCAACTTCTGGCGGAACTCGGGCCACTCCAGACTCGCTAACCGCCGCGCGTACTTGCGGGCAGCCACGAAGGCCAGGGCTTCCTCGTCCACTTGCTCATCCAGTACGGACTGGATTGTTTCGTCGCTGAGACCTTTGCGCCGCAACTCCATCCGCAGAGCCGACTGGCTGCGTGGGCGGAAGGTATTGCGGTTTTCCACCCAGGCCTGGGCGAAGGTCTCGTCGTTGACCAGCCCGGCGCTCAACAGGCGATTTACCGTCTCTGCGGCGAGCGATTCTGAAACACCTCGTTTAGTCAGGTTCTGGCGTACTTCCGCCGAGGAGCGCGGCCGGTAACTCAGATAGTGCAAGGCCTTTCGATATGTAACTTCGCGTTCATCCTCGGCTTTCAGGCTGGCAATTTTCTCTTCGCCCAGTTCCTGCCCCACCTTCAGCCAGGCGGCCACGATGGCGGCCAGGCCGAAGACGAACTCCCCGTTCAGGTAAACGTTCACCCGCTGAGGGTTCTTTTGCTGGGGTTCGATTGCCGTTATCTTCATATTCCTCCCCTCTCCCCTCGGGAGAGAGGCCAGGGGTGATGATTAAACACACACAGCCGCAGACCGCCTTATCGTGGAGGCCACGGCTGTGGAAAAATACACCTGGACGTGCACTGTGCCTGTTCCCCGCCCCGGGCAGGGACACAGATAACTTAATCGAAAGCCGGCAACGGGTCCGTTACCGCTGGCGGGGTTGTTGGGATGTTATTCGTCTTTCGGTCTAAGCCTGTCCTGTTTCCTATACCAAGTTCGTATTCAGTTCAGACGATCAAACTTCCCAATGGAGATGCCCTGATTTCGGGTCAGGGACGTGCCCAGGATTTTCCGAGAATTCGTTATACGAGCCGTGGCCGCTGTTTCGTGATCTTCAGAAAGCGGCATCCATACTGGATACGTTTTTATTATACCCGAAAGCGCCGGAAAGAGGCAAAATTCACGCTCGCCTGGATCGGTTGTCAACCCAGATAAGGTCAGGCGTTTGCCTTAAACGTGACAAAAGGAACTATCTGCATCGAATGACCTGTGCCATAATAAACGCGTCCCCGCGGAATTTTCCATCCTCATGGAGGTCATATGCTAAAAATCACTGACGAAGAAGCCCGAGAATATCATCATCTAAATGGCAAACCGGGCAAGATTTCCGTCGTCCCGACCAAGCCGATGGATACCCAGCGTGACCTGAGCCTGGCCTACACCCCCGGCGTGGCCGTCCCGGTGCTGGATATCGAAAAGGACCCCGAAGCGGCCTACGAGTACACCTCGAAGGGCAACCTGGTGGCCGTCCTCACCAACGGCACGGCCATCCTCGGCCTGGGCGACCGCGGTGCGCTGGCCAGCAAGCCCGTCATGGAAGGAAAGGGCGTGCTCTTCAAGAGATTTGCGGACGTGGACGTCTTCGACATCGAAGTGGACAGTCACGACCCCGACGAAGTCATCAGGGTGGCCAAGGCCATCGCGCCTACTTTCGGCGGTATCAACCTGGAAGACATCAAAGCGCCGGAGTGCTTTTACATCGAAGAAACGCTCAAAGGTATGCTCGACATCCCGGTTTTCCACGATGACCAGCATGGCACGGCCATCATCTCGTCGGCTGCACTAGCCAATGCGCTGGATGTGGTCGGCAAGAAACACGGCGAGATCAAGATGGTCATCTCCGGAGCGGGCGCTGCCGCTATTTCCTGCGCTAACCTGGCCACGCGCTGGGGCGTGCGGCGCGAGAACATCCTGATGCTCGACAGCAAGGGCGTCATCTACAAGGGCCGCACCGAGGGCATGAACAAGTACAAAGAAGCCTTTGCAGCGGATACGGACAAGCGTACCCTGGCGGAGGCGGTGCGCGGCGCGGACGTGTTCTACGGACTCTCGGTTGCCAACGTGCTGACTCCGGAAATGGTCAAGACCATGGCCGAGCGCCCGTTCATCTGCGCCATGGCCAACCCGGATCCGGAAATCAGCTACGAGCTGGCCAAAGAAGCCCGCCCGGATGTCATCGTGGCCACCGGCCGCTCGGACTACCCGAACCAGGTCAACAATGTGCTCGGTTTTCCATTCATCTTCCGCGGCGCGCTGGACGTGCGTGCCAAAGCCATCAATGAAGAGATGAAATTGGCCGCATCGAAGGCTCTTTACAATCTCACTCGTGAAGACGTGCCCGATTATGTCCTGCGCGCCTATGGTGTGGACAACCTCAAGTTCGGCCCCGATTACATCATTCCCAAGCCACTGGATATGCGTGTCATGCTGTGGGAATCTACGGCGGTGGCCCAGGCAGCCATGCAGACCGGCGTGGCCCGCAAGAAGATTGACATTGACGAATACCGCATCCAACTCGCCTACCGGCAGGGCAAAGGGGCGCGCGTCCGTTATTTCATCATGCACAAAGCGCAATCCGCCAAACCGAAGAAACGGATTGCCTTCGGGGAGGGCGAAGAGACCAAGATCATCCGCGCCGCTGCCCAGGTCCAGGATGAAGGCATCGGCATCCCGATCCTGATTGGCCGGCCGGAGGTCATCCGGAAAAAGATCAAGGAAATGGCACTCGACCTTGACTGCCAAATGATTGACCCCAACAATTTCGACCGGTTCGAGGAGTACGTCAACGCCTTCCACGAACTGCGCGCCCGCAAGGGCATGATCCTGCCAAAGGCTTACAAACGCGTGCGTGAACCAACCGTGTTCGGCCCGCTGATGGTCAAGATGGGCGATGCGGATGCTTATGTGGCCGGCCTGACGTACGAGTACCCGGAAGTCATCCGCCCGGCGCTGCAGATCCACCGCACCCGCCCGGGCGCCCGACTGGTGACCGGTGTGTACATCATGATTGTCGAGGACCGCGTTTTCCTGTTTACCGATGCCACGGTCAACATCGAGCCGACCTCCGAGGACCTGGCTGAGATTGCCTGCCGGGCGGCCGAATTCGCCCGGCAACTCGAACTTGAACCGCGTGTGGCCTTCCTCTCCTTCTCCAACTTTGGTTCCACCTCTCACCCGCTCACGGACAAAGTCCGCAAAGCCGTGGAACTGGTCAAGCACACCTACCCGGACCTGATCGTGGACGGCGAGATGCAGGCCGACACCGCCGTGGTGCCCGAGATCATCGAGCAGCGTTATCCGTTCAGCGCGGTCAAGGACGCCAACGTGCTGGTCTTCCCCTCGCTCGAATCGGCCAACATTGCCTACAAACTGCTGGCCCGGTTGGGCAACGCTAAGGCCATCGGCCCGATCCTGCTCGGCACCGGCGCGCCCATCCACGTCCTGCAGACCGGCGATGAGGTGGATTCCATCGTCCAGGTGGCCGCGGTGGCTGCCATGGACGCCATGAACCGCGGGTAATTCCTCTCTTACCTTGTTTTTTGTATAGGGCGGGTCAATGACCCGCCCTATACTATTTTATGCTAGAATAAACGCATGAACGATACGTCCCGCGTTGATACCCCGACTGTGCGCCTCCACAAACGACAATTCGCCTGGCAGATCCTGGCGCCGTTCCTCGTGATGACGGTGCTTGTTATCGCTGTGGCTGCTCTGGTCGTTTCCGGCGGGCCCTCCGGGACCCGGGCCTGGGCCGACGTTTCGATCATCTGGATCCTGGCTCCGCTGCTGATTTTTGCCTTGCTGTTTGTCATCGTATTGGGTTTCCTGATTTACGGGATCGCCAAACTGACCCAGGTCACGCCGCGCTACACCGGCAAGGCGCAGCATTTCTTCGCCCTGCTTTCCGCCGGGACGCGTAAAATCGCCGACGGAGCCACCAAACCCATTGTCTGGATTCAACAGGCCGGGGCGGTGATCAAATCTATTTTCAAGCTGTAGGGGCCCGGGCGGACACATGCCCCTTCGGGTACACGTAGGTCCGCCCCTACCCAAGGAAGGAATGTTCACATGGAAGAAAATGCCATCATCCCCGCGGAAGAACAACCCGATAATTTGTGGAAAATCAAGACGCTGGTCATCGGCGGCGTGCTGGGCCTGTTGACCGGCCTCGGCGCGGCCTACCTGCTGACAAAGCGCGCCGAGCAGAAGGGCCAGTCGCTGGCAATCACACCCGGCAAGGGTGTGCAATTGGGCGTGATGGTAGCAGGGTTGCTGAGATCAATTCTGTCGTTGGGGGAAGACTAGTCCGGCTGGAGCACATATCCGGTGTGGATTGGGCATCCATACGCCGAAGCGAAACGCCTGCTCAAGGAAAAGCAGGCGTCAGGGGAAAAGTAGCGCCAGGGTGGGCAGATGGGTCCAAGAGTCGGGTGAGGGAGGCCTATAACTCTACCATAACACTCATAAGCCCTTGGTTGGCGGTGCAAGATCGCCTCTCACCACCAAATCCCACCCAGACCCTTATAATGGGACAAAAAAGGGAGTTATCTCCCACCCAAAACCTGCTTTTGGCAGGTTTTGGGTTTTAAGGGGTATTTATTGCTATTTTGAAGGGCAAAATGTCCAAGGGATTATGTTTAATAGTTTAAAGAAAAAACACCCCATCATCTGTCAACCACCGAAAACAGAATTCCTGGTTGCATGCATGTCAGAATAAGATGAATAATAACCTTATTGGCTTTGATAACCAAAACTTTTGTTGACAACAGGGACTGTGTGTCTTGGGAATCGCGCATAGATGATTAATCATTGACTCTTTTAGCCTTCTTTGTTACAATATAACCGGTTGCGCATTCGGTTGCGCATTCGGTTGCGCATTCGGTTGCGCAAAGAAAATCTATAATTCCCCTTTTATCGGTAATTTATAACAAAATAAACCTATTCTCCACAGGAGGAATACCTATGTACCAAGCCACCATTAAAGATGTGGCCATCAGGGCCGGGGTCTCTAAGACCACCGTTTCTCATGTCTTGAATGCCACACGCTTTGTCGAGGAAGAAACACGCCAAAAAGTGTTGCAGGCCATCCAGGAGCTTAACTACCGGCCAAGTGCCGCTGCTCGCAGCCTGACGACAAAACGAACCGGTACGGTAGGTATCGTCGTCTCGGATATATCCAACCCATTTTTTGGAGAACTCCTGCTTGGCGTCGAAGAGGTTCTTCGTCCTCAAAATTATGCATTGATCATCTGCAATACCAACGAAACGCTAGAGTACGAGGCACATTACCTCAATCTCCTGTTAAACCAAAGAGTGGACGGGATCATTGCCGCAGCCACCAGCCAACCCTGGATAGAGATATCCAAAGCAGAGGTACAGCATACCCCAATCGTATTTGTAGATCGAACCTTCGAAAACCATCAGGATTTTTATGTGGGCGTTGACAACAAAGCCGGGGCTTATCAGGGAACCCAGCATTTGATCCGATGCGGATATCGAAAAATCGGGATTTTGGCCGGTTTGGACCGTCTATCCACAATGCGCGAACGCTTGAATGGATATTGCCAGGCTTTGGAAGATGCCGGACTCCCTTTAAGAAATGAATGGATCGTTCCATCTCAATTAAGCGTTGATGGTGGCCGGAAGGCGATGCGAGAGCTTTTCAGCCAACCCGAATCACCCGAGGCAATATTTATCAATAATAATCTGCTGGCATTGGGCGCTCTGCTCGAGATGAGTGAGCTAAATCTACGCTGCCCAGAAGATGTCGGAATTGTGAGTTTTGATGATCATCCTTGGGTGGCAGTCGCATGCCCACCTCTTACCGTTGTGCGACAGCCTATCCGAAAACTCGGCCAAGCCTCCGCCGAGATGATCCTTGCACTGATCAACAATCAACCGGTTCAGGAGAAGCACATTATTTTGGATTGCGAAATCGTCGAACGGCAATCCTGCCGGTCTATCCAAATTAATAGTTAAAGATCATATCGTTGGATATCTTTATGAATACGAGCCAATCCCTATCTGCTGATTATTATGTGGCAACGGATAGTCGGGATAACAACCCACTGTTTGTAGACCCGCAGAACAAGGATTACCGCCTGCGGCCTGAATCGCCGGCAATAAAACTCGGGTTTGTCAGTTTCGATGGGCGCGAAGCCGGGCTGACCGCAGAATTACCAACGCAATGGAGGCATTAAGGATGCAAAAGATCAAAATCCAGGATTTATCGCAAAAACTTGTGCCAGGGATCGAGGTGCAGATGCCTGCGGCTGTTGTTCCTTATCGGGAGAATTATTTTGAATGGACCGGATCCTCGCTGGTGGCAAAGATGCATACGAACGAGGTGAGTGGGGGAGTCTTGAGGGCCTGGCAACATGCACCCGTTTTCCGGGAGATTGAGACGCATATCGACGCGGAAATGTTTTACTTCGTCTCTGGTGTCGCATTACTGTTATTTATCGATGTCAAAGACGGGCAGCCGGATCCGGAAACGGCTAAATTGGTCCGTGTCCAGCCAGGCACCCAAATCGTGATCTCTGCCGGTAAAGGTCATTTCGTCCCGGTTGCAGAGGGCGACCAGCCCTTGAAAATCATCGTGGTCGCCCCCAAGATGGAAGCACCCAGGATGCCGCTGCCGGTGGTAATAGAAGGCATCCTTTAGAGTCAATTAATCCAAAAAGGAGAGAGGAGGTGCAAAGGGATGGTAAAGTACTAAAGAGGAATAAGCGAAAAGTGTAAATGCATTTCAATCATACAAAACTATGAGAAAAGGAGCAAGAAGATGAAGAAGACGCGAAGTATTTTCGCCATTTTGGTTGCGCTATGCCTGCTGTTGGCTGCATGTGGTGCCCCACCTGCAGTGGTTACCACCCCAACAGCAACAGAGGTCAGCGCACCGGCGCCCACAAAACCGGCTGAGGCAGGTCCAATTCCGGTGGAAGGTGAGCCCTATGTCAACCACTTCTTTACCACGGTTGACGAATATAAGGCAGCCACGGGCAAAACCATTGATAGCTTTGGTGAGTCGCCAATGCTTGCTGATTTGGTAAAAAGTGGACAACTCCCCCCAGTCAACGAGCGCTTGCCTAAAGACGTGGCTGTGGTCCGCCCGCGTGAATTCATCGGCGTGTACAGCGACCAAATCCGCACGATCGGCTATTACGAAGGGGCCGATATCTTTACGCAGTTCACCGAGGATATGCAACAATTTCTACTTACCACAGATCCGAAATACTCTCGTTTCTACCCCAACATCATCAAGGATTGGGAGCTCTCCGACGATTCCAAGAGCCTGAGAATCTACCTGCGGGAAGGCATGAAATGGTCCGATGGTGACGACTTTAACGCCGACGATTTTGCTTTCTGGTATACTGACATGTTGCAGGATCCCGAACTCACACCGGAGATATCGGAATATTGGAAGCCCGGCGATCAATTGATGGGCTTCACAAAGGTAGACGAATTCACGGTGGAGTACACCTTCGCGATCCCCTACTACCGGGCGGTAGATGTGTTCGCCCAGGGATTTATATTTGCGCCGGAGCACTTCATCAAACTGTACATGCCCAAGTATAGCGACAACGCGGAAGCGCTGGCCAAGGGGGAGGGCTTCGAGACCTGGCAGCAGGCGGTCCAATTCCACGCTGGCACAACTGGCACACCCTTCTCATCCGATCCAAGGGCACCCACCCTCAATCCCTGGATCCTAAAAGACAAGGGCGCTGCTTCGGTGCTGTGGGAGCGCAACCCATACTACTGGCGGGTGGACACCGCCGGCAACCAGCTACCCTATGCAGACACAATCATGACCCTCGTGACGGATAACATCGCCGCCACCGGCCCGGTGAAAGCCATGTCCGGCGAGCTGGACTTCGTGGATTACAGCGCGCTGAACATCTCAGACTTTCCCGTGCTGAAGCAGAATGAGGAGAAAGGCAACTACAAGATCTACAGCTGGGAGAGGTTGGATGATTCCTTTGCGATGGGTTTTGCCCTGAACTACACGCACAAAGATCCGGTCCTGCGCCAGATCTTCAACGATATCCGCTTCCGCCAGGCTCTTTCGCTGGCCATTAACCGCGACGAGATCAGTGAGACCCTCTTCTTTGGCCTGTCCCATCCTTTTACTAGCCCGGCCTCCCCTGCTTGGACAGGCTATGAGGACTGGATGGGCACCTACTATGCGGAGTATGACGTTGACCGGGCTAACGCGCTACTAGACGAGATGGGCCTACAATGGGATAACAACCACCAATGGCGCTTGCGCTCTGACGGCCAACCCCTCACGATCATCGGTACGTACTGTACGGAATGGCTGGCCTATGCTGAGGACCTGCTTGACATGGTCGCGGGCTACTGGGCCAACATCGGCGTAAAATTCGAACCCAAGTTTGTCCCAGAGGCAACCCTGCAAACCCAGTTTGTCGCCAACGACACAGACATCGGCCTCTCCAACTCCGACGGCGGGACAGAGTTCATGGCGAGAAATTACTACCCCATCCGGCTCATACCGCCCTGGCATTGGGGAGAAGTTGACTGCTGCGCGATGTCCTCCTACCCATGGCGCGTGTGGCTGGATACCAAAGGTGCCGAAGGGGAAGAACCTCCGGAGTCGATCAAACGTATCTACGAATTGGTGCAGGAGTGGGAAAACACACCATACGGCACCCCAGAATACAAACAGCTAATCAACGAGGTCATCAAAATTAACGTCGAGAACCTATACTACTTCGGCACCGTCAGTGCCCCTCCTCTCTTGTTTATTATCAGCAATAGGTTAGGCAATGCGCCACAGGAGGATGGCACCTTTGGTGCGTGGCAGACGGCTCCGTGGATGTACGAGACTTTCTTCATCCGTCCGTAATAACACGATGATGCAAGCAGTCTCATTCTGCCAAACCGGAGGAATGAGACTGCCCTCCTTGTCGATCTTTCATTCGTTGTGCTAAGCCCACGAAATGGGCTTAGCACAACATAGAGAGGAGCAGTCTACGCATGTTGTCCTATTTTATGCGTCGCTTTCTTTACATGATCCTCACCATTTGGATGACGAGCGTTGTGACCTTCTTCGTCATCCAGCTGCCTGCCGGCGACTTCGTAACCAACCTGGCAGCCCAATACGCCAGGTCGGGCCAGGAGCTCGAACAGCCAATTCTCAACAACCTCCGAAAACAGTTCGGCCTGGATCAACCAGTCTACGTGCAGTATCTCCGCTGGTCCACGAACGTCTTGCGCGGAAACCTGGGCTGGTCTTTCAATATGCAAGAACCAGTTGCTCAAGTCATCGGAGATCGCATCTGGCTGACGTCGGCTATCTCCATCACCACCCTGCTCTTCGTATACCTCACCGCCATCCCGATCGGCGTTTATTCAGCCACACACCAGTACTCGTTAGGGGATTATTTGTCTATCTTTCTGGGTTTCATCGGGTTGGCGACTCCGAGTTTCATATTGGCGCTGATCTTGATGTACATCTTTGTTAATGCAGGTTTAAGTGTCGGAGGGCTTTTCTCTCCCGATTACATGCGCGCTTCCTGGAGCCTGGATAAGGTACTCGACCTGCTCAAACACCTGCCTCCACCGATCATCATTATTGGCACGGCAGGCACCGCCGGGTTGATTCGCGTGATGAGGGCCTCCTTACTCGACGAACTCGGCAAGCAATACGTGGTCACTGCCCGGGCTAAGGGAGTTAGTGAGATCCGGCTGCTATTCAAATACCCGGTGCGGGTGGCCCTCAACCCGATCGTCAGCACCATTGGTTGGGAGCTGCCCGCTATTGTTTCAGGCGGGGTAATCGTCGAGATGGTGCTCAACCTGCCAACTACCGGCCCGATGCTCTTTAACGCGCTGCTCACTGAAGATATATTTCTGGCCTCCAGCCTGTTGATGTTCTTGTGTGTCCTCACCGTCATCGGGACATTTATCTCCGATATACTGCTGGTTACAGTAGATCCCCGCATCCGGTTTACGAAGAAGGAGGTCTGAGGCGTGTTAGCAAAACCAAAGCGATCGAAACTAAGCGCTGAGGAGAAGTATTACCTGGCCTCCCAGTGGCAGTTAATGTGGCAAAAGTTCCGCCGCCACAAGTTAGCCCTGTTGGGTGGAATTATTTTGATTTTGCTGTATATGGCGGCTGTTCTTGCTGATTTCCTGACTCCTTATACGCCCGAACAGCGCTTCGAAAAGCAACAATACCACCCGCCCACTCGCGTTCATATCTTTGACGAGAATGGCCGTTTACGCACCCCATTTGTCTATGGCACGACCTCGACCAGGGATGTGATTATGCTGGCGCGCATTTTTGAGGAGGATACTAGCGTTCGTTACCCTATCCGTTTTTTCTTCCCAGGCGAATCGCATAAACTGTTGGGTTTTATCGAAACCAATATTCACCTCTTTGGTGTCGAGGAGCCCGGCAATATTTTTCTTTTCGGCACCGACAGCATCGGGCGTGACATGTTCTCACGCACCCTCTATGCAGCGCGCCTGTCGCTATCCATCGGTCTGCTTGGCGTAACCCTTTCTTTCTTGATCGGTGTGATCCTAGGGGGCGTCTCGGGTTACTTTGGGGGCGCGGTTGACATCCTGATCCAGCGCGTCATCGAATTCCTGATCTCAGTACCCTCGATTCCTTTATGGATTGCTCTGGGCGCCGCGCTGCCGCGTGACTGGTCTACCATCCGTATCTACTTTGGGATCGTTGTCATCCTCTCACTGGTAGGCTGGGGTGGGCTGGCGCGGGTGGTGCGCGGCAAGCTGTTGGAGCTGCGCGAACTCGATTACGTCCTGGCCGCGCGGGTGTCAGGAGTATCCGAAGGGTCCATTATCCGCACTCATTTGCTGCCGAACTTTGCCAGTTACCTGATCGTTTATGTCACCCTGGCTATCCCGGATATGATCCTGGCGGAAACGGCGCTCAGTTTTCTCGGATTAGGGCTGCGCTCGCCGGCGGTCAGCTGGGGCGTGTTGCTAGAGAAAGCCCAGAATATTCATAGCGTGGCAATCTATTGGTGGACAATCATACCTGTCTTGTTTGTGGTCGTCACCATCCTGGCTTTCAACTTCCTGGGCGATGGTCTGAGGGATGCGGCAGACCCCTATAAACAGTAATCCGGGGAAAACCCTTAATGAACGATTCTAAACAGGCCCAATTTATGGAAAAGATCGATCGATCTCAACTGCCTTTATTAGAGGTGAATGATCTAAAAACATATTTCTATGTCCACGAAGGTGTATTGAAAGCGGTGGATGGTATTAGTTTTGGGATTAACCAGGAGGAAACCCTGGGATTAATTGGTGAGAGTGGCTGCGGGAAGAGCGTCACCGCCCATTCCATCCTGCGCATCGTGCCTTCGCCTGGGAAACTGGTCAGCGGGCAAGTCCTCTTTTGGAACGACAGCCAGACAATCGACCTGGCCAAACTCCCCCCTTCCGGAACAACGATCCGCGGCATTCGCGGTAAAGACATCTCGATGATCTTTCAAGAACCCATGACCAGTCTTTCCCCTGTCCATACCATCGGGGATCAGATCCGCGAAGCGATTTATCTGCACCGGACGAAGGACAAAAAAGAGGCCCAGGAGATTACCCTGGATATGCTCGACCGGGTTGGGATCGCGAACCCAAAGCAGCGGATCAATGAATATCCTCACCAGCTTTCCGGCGGGATGCGCCAGCGGGCCATGATCGCCATGGCGCTCTCTTGCCACCCGAAACTGCTCATTGCCGATGAGCCCACCACGGCGCTGGATGTCACCGTGCAGGCCCAAATCCTGGAACTGATCCAGGAATTACAGCAGCAGTTCAACATGGCGATGCTCTACATTACCCACGATTTGGGCGTGATCGCCGATGTTTGCGATCGGGTGGCGGTCATGTACTTGGGTAAGATCGTCGAGTTTGGATCCGCCCGCTATATCTTTTACCATCCTCTCCATCCTTATACCGTTCGTTTACTGAAGTCCAGGCCGTCGATGAGCCGCAAAACGGGCGCGCGGTTGGAGTCGATTATGGGGAACGTACCTATCCCGCTTGATCCGCGCCCGCAGTGCGGCTTTGTGGATCGCTGCACCGAAGCGATCCAGGGACGCTGCGACGCGCTGGTGCCGGAGCTGATGGAGCTGGAAGAAAACCATTGGGTGCGCTGTTTTTTATATAAGGCGAGGTAGTTTCATGGAAAAAATAAAAATGAATGAAGGGAATGTAGCTGCCAGCCTCAAACACCCCGACATGTTGTTAGAGGTTAAAAACCTGAAGAAGTATTTTCCGATCTCAGGCGGTCTTTTCAAGCCCGTGAAAGGTCAGGTGAAAGCTGTAGATGACGTCAGCTTAACAATCGAACACGGCGAAGTGCTGGGCCTGGTAGGCGAGTCTGGCTGCGGAAAAACGACCCTGGGCCGCTGCATTGTGCGGTTATACCAACCCGGGGCAGGAGAAATTCTTTTCCAAACGTCCAAAGGAGAAGTGATCGACCTGGCGAAAATGTCTGGAAACGCAATAATGCCTTACCGGCGTGATATACAGATGATATTCCAGGATCCGTATTCCAGCCTCAATCCCCGCCTGACGGTCTTCGATACCATCAGTGAACCCATTCGGGCCAATCACGTGGCTTCAGGACAGGAATTGGATGATCGTGTCATGTACTTGATGAAGGTGGTGGGCCTGGAAACCCGCTATCTGCGGCGCTATCCACACGCTTTTTCAGGCGGGCAGCGCCAGCGCATTGGCATCGCCCGGGCATTGGCAACCAACCCGCGCCTGATCGTGGCAGATGAGCCGGTCTCTGCGCTGGATGTATCCATTCAGGCGCAGATCCTTAACCTGTTGAAAGATTTGCAGGCTGAATTTGGGTTGAGCTATCTGTTTGTGGCGCATGACCTGAACGTGGTGCGCTACGTCTCCAATCGAGTAGCCGTCATGTATGTCGGCCGCCTGGTGGAACGGGCTCCTACCAACGAGCTTTTCACGTACCCCAAACATCCTTATACAGAAGCACTGCTTTCTGCAGTCCCAAAATCGGAGCCGGATGAGGTGCGCCACCGCATCCTCCTGCAGGGAGAGATTCCCGACCCGGCCAACCCACCCACGGGCTGTTATTTTCACCCGCGTTGCCGGTATGTAAAAGATGTTTGTAGAGTCGATGCCCCTCCATTGGAGGAAGTAAGCCCGGGCCATTTTGCCGCCTGCCACTTTGCAAAAGAACTTACCTTGCGTGGAGTCGGCGCCGCCTGAAGAGGTTCAAAAATGGGTCCTTTTTTGCTGGTCTTTGTAATTGCTTTCGTCCTGGTGATAATCTTTATCGTGGTTTACACCCGGCGCGTGGCAGATTTGGCGTTGACCGACCTGTTTCGGGCTGCCGAAAGCATTACCAATGGGAATTTTCCTAAAAAATGGCACAGGCAGATCAACCGGAGCCTGAGGTTGAAGCGCGTGATACCTGCCTTAACGCCTGAACCTTCAGGGACCGGGCAAGCCCTGCAGAAGATCGACAGGCTAATTCGCTTCTTCGAGAAGAGCCCGTTTTTCGAGAACGCAGAAGCTCGCGAACTGCTGCTTACCCAATTGAAGGAAAATCGCCAGCGTTGGGCAAATATGACCTGGGAAGAAATAAGTAGAGAATAGAATACTTCCATGCTCAATCATAAATACTCCCAAATAAATAATCGAGATAAACAACTGTTGCGGGACTTGGCAAAGCAGTACCTGGAAATCTGCCATGCGGATCGGAACGTGACGGCCAAAGCTCTCTGGAGGGATCATAACAGTTTGAGGAAAACGCGACCGCCAGTGACGATCCATAGTTCTTGGCATACAGGACCATCGATCGATCCGTTTCTCGCCCCCAATGAGACGGAGGCTTTTGGATGGGTCGAAAACTGGCTCAAAAGACAGATCTGGCAGGGAACCAACGTGCAGGATGATACGATGTTTTTTCCCTGGTTTACTGTTCGAGCACTATTCCAGCAGCCTTCGCGAGGGATTTGGGAATCAACCTGGACATTGCAACCGATAAAGTGAGCGGTGGACGGCGTTATATGCCTGTTGTAAAAGAAATGAAAGAACTCAAAAAGCTGGAGGCTACCCCACATAGAGTTTTCGTGAAAGATGGTGTACAAACCAGGCAATTGCGTGATATTTTTGGCGACCTCCTACCTGTTCATGAAGATAGAGGCACCTTTTATCCCCTGTGGGGAGGGACAGACCTTTCAGAAGCAGCAGGTGCCTTATTCGGCCTGACAGAATTGTTGTACATGCTGTATGACAATCCCGAAATGGTGCATACCTTAATGGCTTTTATGAGAGACGCGGTGATCGCAAACCTCAAGCAGGGCGAAGCAGCAGGGGATTGGTCACACGCTGAGCATAAGAATTATTTCATGCCTCCTTTTGTCGATGATTTACCAGATCCGGCGCCAAACTCGTATGGCGCGAAGCTGAAAGATTTGTGGTTCTTTACGCATGCACAGGAATTTGAGGGGGTAAGTGCAAAGCTGCTCGAAGAATTCTTACTGAATTACCAGATGCCAATCATGGAATTGTTTGGATTGGCGGCTTACGGATGCTGCGAAACATTGGATAAGAAGATCGAAATTCTACGAAAAATTCCGAACCTGCGGCGGATAGGTATTGGGCCAACCGCCAATGTGGAGTTGAGCGCTGATCAAATTGGCAGGGATTACATTCTATCCTGGCGGCCGAATCCGTCGATGGTAGGCCCGGGATATGATCTAGATACGTGTCGTGAAATCGTTCGCCGAGGTTTTCGAGCGAGCAAGGGGTGCAATATTGAATTGATGTTAAAAGAAATGATGACGATTGAAAATGACTCACAAAGATTAGTTGATTTTGCACGGATGGCGATGCAAGAAGCGGAGGATGCGTAAATAGATTATGGAAAACAGGAAAATGGTGAATATGGAAAAGAATGAAGATGTTACGATATTAAAAACACCTTTGTACGTCTCGCCGCGCACTGGCGATCCGCACACCATCTGGCAGCACGTGCGCATCGCCGCCTTCGCAGAGAACGGCCGCGTGCTCTACGAGGAGTTCGGGAAATGGGAGATCGTCGGCCCTGACGGTGTCGAGCGTGGCGACTTTGGAGACATAGACACGTGGCGGCGCAATAACCAACTGGCCCAGGCTGGCTTCCACCAGGCTATGTTGGCCTGGCTGGAAAACGATAGCCGACCCCCTGGCACCCACCTGGAGCGGTCGTTGCACGAGTGGGCGGTCGTGTCGGCGCTCTACCAGAGCGCACTAGAACACTGCCCGGTCGAGCTGGACGGTTTCGACCCGCCTCACGACCTGGTGGAACGCTACCGCGCTGCGCAGGATCGGTAACCTTAATAATTTGTCTAATTCTCTTTCTGTACACACACAGCAAAAAGACAAGGAATATGCAATGAGTGAAACAATGACCTCCCGCCAGCGACTGTTAACCGCCTACGCCAGGAAAGAAGCAGATCATGTGCCGGTCTGCCCGGATATATCCGCCATGGTTCCAGTGCGCCTGACCGGCCGGCCCTTCGACGAAGCCTTCATAGATGGGCTGCCCCATAATGGGTACGCTTCCGCGACGGTTGCCAAAGCCTACGTGGATGCTGTCCGCTACTATGGCATGGACGGCTGGTATATCTACGGTTCTATTGATGAGATCAAACCTGAAGACCGATCGGAGTGGCAGAAAACATATCGGTGTTTACCCGGCGGAGGACAGGTGTGCAACGAAGTAGCCCATACCCTCTATGGTGAGCTTACAAGAACAACCTGGTACCCGACGGGTGACCCCCCGTGGGAGACTGAAAAACCAGTCAAAGACCTGAAGCGCGATTGGCCTAGGTTGAGAGCGCTGCTCGGCGAGGACGAAAACTGGCAGTGGGAGAAGGAAATCACCGACCGGGATCGAATTGGCGAACTTGGCGTATATTCGTTGTGCATTGGAATCCCCCAGGATTGGTGGTTTTTTCAACGCCAGGGCGGGTATAACATGATGTTCTATGACTATGTGGATCAGGAAGCCTACATGCAGGGAGTTTTCGATTTTTACACCCGCTATGCACTCGCCCGCCTGCGCGCCGCGGTCGCCGCTGGCCCGGATGAGGTTATGCTGGGTGGGTCGGCTTCCAGCCTGAGTGTCTCCAACCCAGCTAATTTCCGTAAATACGACCTGCCCTTCCTCCAACAAGCCGCCCAAATCTGCCGGGAGGCGAGGGTATTTTCTCACCTGCATGTATGCGGTCGTTCGCGCCGGGTGGTCGAGATGGTGGCTGAAGAGAGCGAGGTGGACGTGATCGAGCCGCTCGAAGAACCACCCGGTGGCGACGTGGATATCACCCAAATTAAAAAGCGCTATGGTCATCGCCTGTGCCTTAAGGGGAACATCAATACCTTCGGTTTCATGCTGACCGCCACTCCCGATCAGGTCGCCGAAAAGGCCAGGCGTCTGATCGACGATTGCGCGCCCGGCGGCGGGTTCGTGCTATCTACCGGCGATCAATGTGGGCGAGATACGCCGGATGCCAACCTATTTAAGCTCGTGGAGGTCGCCAAGACTTACGGGCGGTACCATTAACGACAGAGAAGGAGATTGCCATGGAAAGAGCGGTTTATTTTGACGCCTGGTTTTCACGCCAACACTGTTACCATCCAAGCCTGCCTGCCAGGCGATTACAGATGGTGGCGGATCTGGTTGATTATCGGGCGACGATGCTCGTCTGGTCGGGCCTTGGGGGCGGTTCCGTCTCCCTGCCATACCTGGAGCACGAAGCACGCGGTCCGATCCCCCCTCGCTTCCGCTTTTACGGGTTCATCAACGATGTTGAGTTCATCCGAGAGGTCCAACGGCGGGGTATCAAAGTCTTTGGAATCATCTTCGAGGTACAAGGCTGGGAATTCCCGGTGGAATTGAATGAGGCAGAGGATACCATCTTGGCTTTAAATGAGCTGCGTGGGGTAGGTAAACGCGCTTGGATTGGCCTGCGTGAGTTTTCACAGAATCGCTACCCGAAGCTGTGGGCGCCTTTCGAAAAATATTTCCCAAGAGGTCTGATCAACAGCGCCGGGGAAAAGGTCACTGACCTGATTGCTGAATGCTGTTCGCGCGATATTTATGGCGAACCATGCCATGCCGAGTGGGTCGAGTGCCCGGATAGAGAACACCAATGTTTCATGATGGACCGCAACAACCCCGTCTGGCGCGAGTACTTGAAAGCAGTCATTCGGATCCAAATAGACGCCGGAGTAGATGGCATCCAACTAGACGAAGCCGAACTACCTATTGCCAGCATATTCTCCGGAGGCTGTTTCTGCCGAGATTGCATGCATGGATTTCGAGAGTATTTACAGGAGCTGCCAACTGAGCAACTGCCCTTTGAGCTGAAAGGGTTCAATCTGGAGACATTCCATTATGGTGAATGGCTTTTACAGCAGGGTTATGATTTTAAGAAGGAGCGCGAACAGGCCCCACTGATTTGGGAATACCTGCGTTTCCAAAGGCGCGCAATTAAGCGCTATTTTGCCGAACTGGCCTGTTATGCGCGTGAATACGCAGCCAGCCAGGGGAGAACGGTGATGGTCTCGGGTAATTTCTACAATCTGTTCGACCAGAATTATCCCCTTGAGCCGGAAGTAGACCTGATCATCACTGAAATGCGCAATACGCTTTATCGCCAGCCTGAGTGGTACCGTTACGTCGCTGGGTTCGCAGCTGATAAGCCGGTTATTGTCGTCGAGAACCCCTTTGGAGGGATCATCCCCGAATTATTGGCAAACCTGCAATCTGGCCGAGGATATGATCTGTTCCGCATGTCGCTCTATGAAGCTGCCGCTTTGGGCGCAAATATGAGCGTACCCTATGGCTGTTGGATGGGCAACGTAATCCAAGATGCTTTCTATGCCCCACACACCCTTTGTCTGGAAACCCAGCATTTTCTGGCCGAACACGAGCAGCTCTACAGCCCGCATACATACTCTGATACGGCTATCGTTTACAGCATGGAAAGCAATTTCAAGCCCGTGACTCGCAATTACCTGTTTCAGGATGACAATAAGAGCGTTTCAGGTCTGAAAGAGATCCCGTTTTGGAGTATATGTCAGGCTTTCAGTAATGCTAACCAGCCTTACGACGTCATCTTCTTTCCGGATGGCAAACTGCGCGCGGATGAACTTACCCTCGACGATGTCTACCAATATCACACGATGATCCTGCCTGAGTGTCATTACCTGACTTTGGCCCAGGCAGATTTGCTCCTGGCTTATTTAAAACAGGGTGGTCGCCTGTTCGTGCTCGGAGAAATGGGGCTAAACCTGCCAGCAACGCAGCGACGGTCGATCCTCAATCATCCCGGTGCGCTTCAGCATGAAGACTTGGATACTTTTCAGCTGGGACAATTGCCAGGCGGAACTCAGCTACACCTTTCCCCTTCTATTGATCTGGCGACTAATATCCAGCGGGTTGCCGCCGGCGCTGCTCTGCACCTGATTCGCTACGACTATTCCATTGAGCAAGATTGTGTACCCCTCCTGCCAGAACTGGAGCTTAAACTTCGCCTGCCAGATAAGTTTTCGGCGCTTGAAGTTTTCAGTCCGGGGGCTGTGCCGCAAGCCAGCTTAGCCGTTTCGGATGGTTTGTACCGCCTGTCACTGCGCAACGTGCCGTTATACACCATTGTTCTCCTTAAAAATGCCAAAGCAGATTAACCAACCGAAAGTAAATCAGGCAATTCGGCCCGATATAGTCCGTTCCTGCCGCGTGCGCCAGGAACCAGCGACAAATGGCTTCGCCCGGTTGTGCGAATATATATGGAGTACGAGCCTGAGCCGCGGTTTACCTTCTTGCGCGGCGCTGAAGAGCACAACAACAACCTACCAACCCATATTGAAGGCAAGTAAAACGAGACATGTCTATGATCAGAAAAGAACAATTATTACAAGTACAGCGAAGAACAAGCGAATATCTATCACGCGCCGGGATTGTGATCACGCCAGATGAAGCCAAAAGCATCGAAGTGACAGACTTTGGGTTAGAAGATCTAGAAAGAACAGGGTTACAACTGGTTGTGTACGTGAATACCGAGCGAGTCTGCGCTAAAGAGTTGGTGCTATTTCCTCGCCAGACATGCCCTGAACACTACCACCCACCCGTGGCTGGCGAGCTAGGCAAGGAGGAGACTTTTCGCTGCCGCTGGGGTAAGGTTTACCTGTACGTGCCCGGTGATCCGGCTCCCAATCCACAGGCGCACCCGCCTTCCGGCCGCGAACATACCTACGCAGTATGGCACGAAATTGCTCTCCAACCCGGTGATCAGTATACGCTAATGCCCGGTTCAATTCATTGGTTCCAGGCTGGCGACGAAGGAGCGGTAATATCCGAGTTCTCGACGCGCAGCCGGGACGAAACGGACATCTGGTCCGACCCCGATATCCAAAGGATCCCTTAAATCACCGAGTAGTTCTTTTAATAAATCACTTACACTAATATCTGGAGGAAGCCAAATGTTAAACTGGGGCATCATCGGAGCAGGCAACATCGCCCGTGTCTTTTGTAATGCTATGCGGTTCTCGCGGCTGGGACAGGTCGTGGCAGTAGCCAGTCAGTCCCAAGAGAGGGCTGCCTTGCTTGCTAAGGACTTCTCGATCCCCAAAGGATACACAGGATACGAGGCGTTATTGGCAGACGAAGAAGTACAGGTAGTTTATATTTCCACTCTACATCCTGAACACGCTGAATGGGCAATTAAAGCTGCCGAGGCCAGGAAACATCTGCTGGTCGAGAAACCAATCGCCATGAATTACCCCGAAGCTGCTGCGATCATAGACGCCGCGCGCGCGAACGACGTTTTCTTGATGGAAGCCTTCATGTATCGCTGCCACCCGCAGTCCAGGAAACTGGTCGAATTGGTACGTGACGGGGCTATTGGCCGGGTACACTTAATCCGGGCAGCGTTCAGCTATAACGCAGACTATGACGAGAAGACGCGTTATTACGCCAATGATAAGGGGGGTGGCGGGATCCTCGACGTGGGCGGGTACGTAGTTTCGATGGCACGCCTGATCGCAGGTGCCGCAGATGGAGAGCCATTTTCAGAACCGAGTCAGGTGAAAGGATGCGCACAGATCGGACCAACCGGGGTCGATCACTACGCCGCTGCCACACTTGAATTTGAAAACGGCATCATTGCAGAGATTATCGCCGGCGTCGGCTGCCGCATCCCCTGGGAAGTGTCTATATATGGAGATCGGGGAGCACTAACTGTCCCAAATCCCTGGATCCCATCTTCCCCCTGCCGCACGGCGCGCATGCCATTGCCATCGGACACGATATTCCCACCAGCCAAGGTTATACTTAATACCTTCCACGATGATTCGTCGCAGGAGATTGTCGTACCGGTTGACCGGGATCTGTATGCAATTGAAGCTGATACGGTTGCCGAGAACCTACCTGATCGGCAAGCTCCTGCAATGGACTGGGAGGACACCCTGGGCAATATGCGGCTGTTGGACCGGTGGCGTGAAGAAGTAGGCTTGATTTACAACCAGGAGAAGCATTTCCATCCACGAACGATTGCTAACCGTTCCCTGCGTCGCTCCTCCAAGCACAATATGCATTACGGTAAAATCCCCGGGCTGGGTAAACCAGTCTCGCGGCTGGTTCATGGCGCGGATCACAACGTCACCGTGCCATTTACGGAAGTTATGTTCGATCACTTCTTCGAGCTCGGTGGCAACTGTTTTGACACTTCTCATGGCTATCATGAAGGTCGCTGTGAGAGAAATCTTGGCGATTGGATCCGCAGCCGGAACATTCGAAATGAGGTGGTGGTGGTGGAAAAGGGGGGCAATCCCCCCAACGGAACGCCAGAAGGTTTAACCAGGGAATTGCTGGAGGGATTGGACCGGCTTGGCATGGACAGTGTGGACATTTTTTTGATGCATCGCGATAATCCGGATATTCCCGTCGGCGAAATTCTTGCTGTCATGAACGAGCACCAAAAGGCGGGGAGGATGACCATTTTTGGTGTGTCCAATTGGTCACTGCCACGGCTGATAGAATCTAAGGTATACGCCGAGAGAATGGGACTTAATTACTTTTCCGTCGTCAGCAACCAGTTCAGCTTATCGAGAATCCTGGATGCCTGGTGGAACAGGAAGGGCAACTACCAGTACTGGGCGAGCTGTTCTGACTCTGATTTTCGCCGCTGGTTTGAGGAGACTCAGATGGTCCTGATGCCATGGTCGAGCCAGGCGTCAGGATTTTTCCTTGAAAAGGAGCGCAAAGGTCCAGACGAATTCGATCTGGTGCGCTGCTGGTACAGCAAGGAAAACCTGGAGCGGCGAGAACGAGCAACCAAGCTGGCCCGGATGTATGGCGTCGAACCGGTGAACATTGCCCTGGCGTGGGTCCTCTGCCAGAAATTCCCTGTGTTCCCGATAATCGGCCCGTTACACCCGGACGAAACCCGGAGTTGCATGCGCGCTCTGGACATAAAACTGTCGGAAGAGGAGATGCGTTGGCTCAATCTGGAGTCATAAATCGTGGTATAGGCGGTTCCAACGAGCTCCTGGCCGAAAAAAGAGTTCCATCTTGACAACCCTATACTGTATCTGGTAACCAACACCACATCGTGTTACGGAGTCTTCCCCTTTACAACATTTTCTTCCTGAAGGAGCCAACCAATGATTAGCAGAGAACAGTTCCGCAAGGCACAGAAGAGAGCCTCAGAATATATTACCCGTGCAGGGATCGTCATCACTCCAGAGGAAGCTATGAACATCGAAGTCACAGAGTTCGGGTTGGGAGACCTGGAGAATATCGGGCTCGAGTTGGTGGACGTCCCCGACCCACAGCCCAAGGAGGATTGGGCGGTTGTCAAATTGCACGCCTCAGTGATCTTCACCGAATATAAGACTTACCTGGTCGGAAACAACTTGCCCACCATGGGTCACGAAGTCGCCGGGGAAGTCGTGGCGGTAGCGCAGTCTGGCCCAGTCAAGATTGGCGATCGAGTCGTCAATTTGCCCCAATTTCCCTGCGGGAAATGCGCCTTGTGCATGGCGGGGAACTACATTTACTGTGACTTCGAGGTTGTCGTGGGTTATGACAACGGTAGTGGGGGTTTTGCTCATTATGCCTTGAAGCCAGCCTGGCTTCAACCCCTCATCCCAGAGGGCGTGTCCTATACGCGCGCAACTATGGCGATTGATGACTTCGGTGCCTCCTCTGGTGCTTTCAAAGCCATCCACATTGGCGCCCTGGATTGTGAGCTGCCATGCCAAAGACCTGAATATGCCGCCCAAGTATCCCACCGTACGGATTGATGAAACGTATATTGGTGATGGATTCCTGGATTACGCTACTTATCTCCAAGAAATCAATAAATTGACTCCGCCTCCAACCCTGATGATCGAGCACTTGAATGAAAGCCAATTAATTAAAGGTTTGAGGTTTATTTTCAAGAAAGCCGAAGAAGCCGGAATAACATTTGAAGGCTCCGATCATAGGGAAGAATTGGTTGATGTAGAAAATACCAGTGGAGAATATTTTGCGCCTCATTTGGAAACGGGACGATAATTGGATCTAAAAAAATGAAAAAGCAAGTAAATTCAAACTACTCGGCACCCAAAGCCACTTTTTATGTATCGCCGGATGGAAATGACCAAAACCCCGGTACGATTGAATTACCACTTTTGAAAATGTAGAAGCTCGCGAGCTGCTAATTACCCCATTGAATGAAACGCGCTAGCGTTGGGTACAAATGACCTGGGAAGAAATAGGAAAAGAATACAGAAGTGGAGCTTATTCTACAGTTGAAGATAAACCCGTATGATACCGTCACGATCTTATCTTAAATCTATTATTTCACGCTTTTTAGATTTGATCCTGCTTGTCATAAGCCTGGTAACAGGTTTTTTTGAGCTGATTATCTGTGATCGCATTCTGATGTTTCTTTTCTCTCTTCTAAAGGGAACAAACAAGATATCTCGTCCTGTTTATATGGCTTCATGGTTTCTCCTGGGTATTGGATACCCGGTATTTCTCGTATTGACCGGTGAGTATCACTTTGAACGTTTGGGGAAACCAGCCTCATGGGCATTGTTCGTAAAAACCTTCGTCGTTCAAGCTATTATCCTGGCGATAGGTTACTTTATTTAGTACGGTTTTTTCTTTTCAGCATAATCGTGGAAGTTAATATAGAATGGCAAATTATAGAAAAGGAGATAACGCAATGAATACCCGCAAACTATATGAACCTACCTGGGATTCGCTCGTCAAGCATCCCACCCCGCAGTGGTTCAAAGATGCCAAGTTTGGCATCTATACCCATTGGGGTATTTACTGTGTGCCGGCCAAGGGACCGAATGCAACCTGGTACCCCCACCATATGTATCAGGAGGGCACACCGCAATGGGAATACCACGTCCAAACCTATGGCGGACCGGAGAAGTTCGGCTGGAAAGATTTCATCCCGATGTTCACGGCCGAAAAGTTCGATCCAGACGAATGGGCCGAACTGTTCAAGGAATCGGGCGCGCGGTATGCCGGTCCGGTTGGTGAACACCACGACGGCTTTACCATGTGGGACACCCAGTACAATGATTGGAACGCGGCCAGGATGGGGCCCAAGACCGACGTCGTAGGCCGCCTGGAAAAGGCCATCCGCAAACAGGGCATGCGCTTCCTGGTGGCTCTGCACCACGCTGAGAACTGGTGGTTCTACCCGCACTGGCGCAAGGAGTTCGACACCTCTGATCCGCGTTACGCCGGGTTGTACGGCGAGGCTCACGACCTGGATGGTAAAGTCGGTAGGGGGTTCTTCGATCAGAGCCGCCCCAGCAAGAAGTTTCTCGACACCTGGAAGGCCAAGATCCTGGAAGTGATCGATAAATACGACCCGGATGTACTCTGGTTCGATTTCGGCCTGCGCGGCTTACCGGATAAACCCAAAGAGGAATTCCTGGCCTATTATTACAACAAGGCCATCGAGCATGGCAAGGAAGTAGCGGTCACTTATAAAGACTACGATCTTGCCCCCGGCAGTGGCGTGGTCGACCTGGAATTGGGCCGCATGGACAGGTTGACCTACTATGAATGGATCACCGATACGACCGTGGATGACGGGGCGGGTTGGGGCTACCTCAAGGACACCCCCTACAAGACCACCACTGAGCTGGTGCACTACCTGATCGACAATGTCAGCAAGAACGGCTACCTGCTGCTCAACGTGGGCCCCAAGCCAGACGGCACGCTGCCCGATGAGGCCAAAGAACTGCTGCGGGGCATGGGCAAGTGGCTGGCGGTCAACGGCGAAGCCATTTACGGCACCACCAACTGGATCACCCATGGGGAAGGCCCGGCGCAAATTAAAAAGGCTGGGGCTTTTAACGAAGATGAAAAGCCAGGATACGGACGCAAGGATGTGCGTTTCACTTTAAAGGGCGATGCCTTATACGCCACTGTGCTGGGTTGGCCGGGCGAATATGCTGTAATCGAAACCCTCAAGTGCCTGTACCCGGATGAGATCCAATCGATCAAGATGCTCGGCGTGGACCAGGAGCTGGAATGGAAGCTGACTTCTAACGCGCTGGTTATAAAGACCCCTGATCAAAAACCTTGCGAACATGCCTACGTGTTTAAAATCGTGCGCGGGCAGCCGTATCTGTGACATCAAACAGGGGCCGGGGATGGTTCCCCGACCCCGCTGACAACTGTTATCAAGGAGAGTATATGCTACAGGCTATTATGACCAGTCCAGGCAAGATTGAATTCGCGGATGTCGAACGCCCGCACCCGGCTGCCGACGAAGTGATCCTGCAGGTGAAGCGCATCGGCGTGTGCGGATCGGATATTCACGTGTTTCACGGCCTGCACCCTTACACCAGTTACCCGGTCGTTCAGGGTCACGAAATTGGAGCCGTGATCGCCGAAACCGGTGCTCATGGAAGCAGCTTTGCACCCGGCGACAAAGTGGTCTTCATGCCCCAGGTGACCTGCGGGGTGTGCTATCCCTGCCGGCACGGGATGTACCACATCTGCGACAGCCTCAAGGTAATGGGCTTCCAGACCAGCGGGGCGGCGCAAGAATATTTCGCGATCAAAGCGGAGATGGTTCTCAAACTACCTGAAACCATGTCCCTTGATGAAGCTGCTCTGATCGAACCTGTTTCTGTAGCGGTGCATGCTCTATCACGTGCGGGCAGTGTGGAAGGTCTGAATGTTGTCGTGTTGGGCGTTGGCACCATCGGCAGCCTGGTGGCTCAGGTAGCGCGGGCTTCCGGGGCAAAAGGCGTCATGATCACCGATGTCAGTGAATACAAGCTTGAGAAGGCGCGCGCCTGCAGCTTCGAGCATGTGGTTAACCCACAAAAAGAAGATCTGGGCCAGGCCATTCTCAACGCATTCGGACCGGATAAGGCCGACCTGATCCTGGAATGCGTTGGAGTGCAGGATACGATTACCCAGGCGGTCTCTAATGCACGCAAAGGCAGCACCATCATTGTGGTCGGCGTCTTCGGCAAAAAACCGCTGGTCGACCTCGGCCTGGTGCAGGACCGCGAGCTCAGCCTGATCGGCACTTTAATGTACCAGAAGAAGGATTTTATCCGGGCGATCGAACTGGTTTCAGCCGGCAAGTTATGCCTGGACCAGATGGTGACCCACCGGTTCGCCTTCAAAGACTACCTGAAAGCATACAAGGCAATTGAAGCTTCGGGTGGAAATTATATGAAAGTAATGATAGACCTGTAGAAAGGGATACTATGAAGTCATTTACATATTTTCAACCCACTGATATCCGCTTCGGCCGTGGAATGATTAACGAAGTCGGCAAAATCGTTTCCAGCTATGGCAAACGCTGCCTCCTGGTTACTGTCCCAGCCGAAAATATATTCGGCCCGCTCTATAATCGGATCAAAACCTGCCTTAAAGAAGCGGGCGTTGAGTATGCCCACTTTGACGGAGTCATTCCTAACCCCACTACCGATTGTGTCACTGCAGGTGCGAACATCGCTAAAGAATTCCATGCAGAGGTAGTATTAGGGGTGGGGGGCGGGTCAAGTATGGACACAGCCAAGGCGATTGCCGTCGAAGCCACTCATCCCGGCACCGCCTGGGACTACCTATTCTTCAAAACCCCCCCAACGGCAAAAACGCTTCCGATCATCGCTGTTTCAACCACTTCGGGGACCGGCTCGCAGGTGACCCAGGTGGCGGTGATGACTGAGACGAAGACGAAGACCAAGTCTGCTATCTACAATTCGATTGTGTATCCGCGCGTGGCTATCGTCGACCCCAATTTGATGCGGTCCCTCCCCAAGCACATCACCGCCTCAACCGGCTTTGATGCCTTCTGCCATGCTTTTGAAAGCTACCTGCATCCGGCAGCTTCGCCGTACACGGATATGATAGCATTGGAGGCCATTCGCACCATTGCCAAATACTTGCCTGGGGTCGTCGAGGACGGTTCCCGGATGGAGGGTCGCGAGGTAATGGCCTGGGCTGATACGCTCGCTGGGCTGTGCATTGCCAACGCTGGAGTCACCTTGCCGCACGGCATTGGGATGACCATCAGCGGTCACTGCCCCCAAATTATGCATGGCGAAGCGCTGGCGGTCACCTACCCCGAGTTCACCCGCTTTACTTACCCTTATGCCATCCCTCAGTTTGCCGCCATGGGCCGCATTTTTGAACCGGACCTTCAAAATGTTCCTGATGAAGAAGCGGCGGCTCGTTCTTGCGAAGCGCTGGATGCATTTCTGAAAAAGATCGGTATGTGGCTCAGCCTGAAAGGCCTGGGAGCGACCATGGAAGATGTTTCGGAAATTGCTGATAACAGTAGAGTACTGCCCGACTACAAGAACAACCCACGTATTGCAGACCGTGACGAAATTTACCAGATGTTGGTGCGGAGTTACGATCGGGAATAACATTCCGACCTGCTGGTAAGGAATGTTAAAAGCCTCCCCACCAATTACTTAGCCTGCATCAAGGAGAATTAATAAATGACCGAGTTAAAAATTGAAACCGGACCTTTTGAGCCAACCTGGGAATCGTTACGCCAGTACCAATGCCCGGATTGGTTTCGAGATGCAAAGTTTGGTATTTGGTCACATTGGGGCCCGCAGTCGGTGCCGATGTATGGCGATTGGTATGCCCGGCAAATATATGTAGAAGGTTCAGACCAGTACCGCTATCATCTCCGAAAATATGGGCACCCGTCCAAGTTTGGATGGAAAGATGTGGTGAAGTTATGGAAAGCTGAAAAGTTTGACCCGGACGGTTTGATGGATCTATTTATCCAGGCCGGGGCAAAGTATTTTGTCGCCCAGGCTGCTCACCACGATAATTTTCATAACTGGAAATCCAGTCACCATCCATGGAATTCGGTCAACATGGGTCCTGGCCGGGATATTGTCGCTTCATGGGCCGAAGCTGCCAGGAAACGCGGGCTGCCGTTTGGATTTTCTGAGCATATCGGCGCTACCTTCACCTGGTATAGACCTACCAAGGGCTCGGATAAAGCGGGGCCTTATGCCGGGGTTCCCTACGATGGAAATGATCCGGCATATGAAGACTTTTACCTGCCCAATCGGGATGCACCTGAGTGGAACGTTGAATGGTACACTCGCAATCCATGGTGGCATGAGAAGTGGTACGCGTATATCAAAGAGCTGATCGATCTGTACCAGCCAGACCTGCTTTATTCGGACGGCGGCGTTCCGTTTGGCTCTTATGGCTTGAATGCGATTGCGCACCTGTATAACACCAGCGCCCGGCTGCATGGGGGAACGAATCAGGCCGTCTATAACCAAAAAGACCGCAGTTCAGAAGTGTTCACGGTGGGCGTGTTAGATATCGAGCGCAGCCAACTGCCGGGGATATTCCCCTACGTCTGGCAAACGGATACCAGCGTGGGGGACTGGTTCTACAATGTCAGGGATGTATACAAAACACCCGCTCAGGTGACCGAAACGCTGGTGGATATTGTCAGTAAAAACGGAAACCTGCTGCTGAACGTCCCTCAGCGTCCAGATGGGACTCTGGATGAGGAGTGTGTCTATATTTTGGAATCTATGGCAAGCTGGATGAAAGTAAATGGAGAAGGGATCTATGGGACGCGGCCATGGACAGCTGCTAGCGAAGGACCTTCACAGGTGGTGATTGAAGGCTTCAAAGAAGATGCCGTACCGTGGACTATAGAAGATTATCGTTTCACAGCGAAAGGGAAGCAGGTTTATGCCTTCCAAATGAAGTGGCCAGAGGGCGGTAAGACGGTGATCCGCAGCCTGGCGAAGGGGAAGGTCCCCAATGTCGGTGCGGTCAAAGTCTTAGGTTACGATGGTCCTGTTAAATTTGAACAGACCAGTCGGGGATTGGCGCTGGATTTACCGGAGTTGAAACCGTGCGAGTTCGCCCAGTGTTACCGGGTGGATTTCGACTGAGCTACCGGTGGTGAGGTCAAAAGGAAAAACGATGACAGGGATCCGTCAGAAAGACCAGGAAATCCTGCGCGGGTTGGTAGAAGAGCAGGCCGAAATCGCCGCCCTGCCGGTCCAAAAAGAGCGCGCTGAAATCTGGCGCCGGCTGAACGACCTGGAACCGACCAGGATCGTTTTGTTCCCGTGCTGGTTGTATTGGATGGCATAGCGCTGGAACAACGCGCCCCCGGCCGAATGGCCGACCAAGATGATCTTATCTGCGCCGATCACCTGGCTGCGGAACGTTTCCAACTCTTCGACCAACAGGTCAATCGTGTAATAACTGGTGTCTGGTTTGATCTGCGAATTCCCCGAGTCGCGCTGGTCATAGTAGATCACGCGGTACTCGTCTGCCAGGAAATCGAAACTCTTCTTGAAGGTCTGGCTGGACATGCCCGGGCCACCATGGACGACCACAATCGGGGGATTGGTTGTATTCGTCCCCACCACGCGGTAGTACAGGTCGAACCCATTCACGTTCACAGCCTGCGCATCGGCAGTGCAGTTGCGGCAGGGCAAGTCCGCGGCCTGGGTGGAGTAGTACACCCGGTAGGAAATTCCAAAGAAAAGCAGAACCGCGAGGATGACACAGGCGAAAACGGCAAGGATAACCTTCCCGACTTTTCTGACTTTGGCTTGTATCGACATTTTACTCCTCCAAGTGAATACCTATATTTACTCAGCCTTGCGGCACACCAGGCCCTTGAGGTAGGCTCCCTCGGGGAAGTGCAGGCTGACGGGGTGGTCGGGTGCCTGCGACAAATGCTCCATAATTTGCGCCTCCACTCCCGCGTCCAGGGCGGCGGAGGCGACGATTTTCTGGAACAACGCTGCGTCCACGCCGCCGGAGCAGGAGAAGGTGACCAGGATCCCGCCCGGGCGCAGTAGCTTGAAGCCCAGCAGGTTGATATCCTTGTAGCCGCGCGCCGCCTTTTCGGCCTGGGCAGCCGTGGGGGCAAACTTGGGCGGGTCGAGCACGATTAGGTCGAAGGAACGGGCTTCGTCACGAAATTTACGCAGAAGCTGAAAGACGTCGCCTTCCAAAACAGAGTGACGAGAAACGAGTAACGAGTTGAGGGCGACATTTTCCCGGCAGAGAGCAAGCGCCTCGGCGGAGGAATCCACCGAAAGGGTAGACTTTGCCCCTCCTGCCAGCGCGTTGACGGTGAACCCGCCGGTGTAGCAGAAGCAATCCAGCACTTCACGGCCTTCGGCTAACTGGCGCACGCGCAGGTGGTTCTCGCGCTGGTCGAGGTAGAAACCGGTCTTGTGGCCGGTGGCAATATTGACTTTGAAAAGCAGGTTGTGTTCGCGGAGGGTGAATAGTGAATGGGGAATAGGGCCGCGCAGGGGGCCCATGCGCAACGGCAGGCCTTCCAGTTCGCGCACATCCGCGTCGGAACGCTCGTAGATGGATTGCAGGCCAGTCGCCTCAAGGAGAACGTCGGCAATGGTCTCGCGCCAGAATTCGGTCCCGGCGGTCAGGAATTGGGCCACCAGGGTATCGGCGTAGCGGTCCACGATCAGGCCGGGGAGGCCGTCAGATTCGGCATAAATTAAGCGCAAGGCATCGGCAGGGGCGGGTCTAAGACCTGCCCGTACCAATATTGCATTTTTAATTCGTCGGCGAAAGAAATCAGCCTCCACCGCCTCCGACGGGTCGAAGGTCCAGACACGCGCCCGGATCTGGGAGTGGGGCGAGTAGTCGCCGCGGGCGAGGAAATCGCCTTTCGAGGAGAGCAGGTCCACAGTCGCGCCCGCTTCGGGGTCGCCATCCACGCGCTGTACCGCGCCGGAGAAGATCCACGGGTGGCGGCGCAGGAGCGATTTCTCGCGTCCGGGTTTGAGGGTGAGGGTAGGCATAGATAATTGTAGGGGCGCAATATACCCTTCGGGTACGATGTATTGCGCCCCTACGGGTTATTGGATAATCCCGATTTCACGCCCGGCCTTCTCGATGACGCCGAGGGCATACTCGATCTCCTGCGGTTCATGCGCCGCCGTGACAGTGGCGCGCAGGCGGGACTGTCCCTCCGGCACCGCCGGAGAGACCACCGGCAGGACGAACAGGTCCTTGTGCTGGCAGGCCTGGGTCAGGGCGAAGGCACGCTCATCCGCCCCGCACAGCACCGGGACGATGGCAGTGGTGGTCAGCATGGTGTCGAAACCGGCGCTCTTCAGGCCGTTGATAAACTGCTGGCCATTGGCATTGACCTTTTCGATCCGCCAGGGTTCATCCAGGATGACTTTGAAAGCCTCGTTGGCAGCCGCAGCCTGCGCCGGGGGGAGGGCAGCCGAGAAGATGTAAGCCCGGCTGGCGTGACGCAGGTACTGGATGAGTTCCTTTTTCCCGGCCACGTAGCCGCCCACCGACGGGATGGTCTTGCTGAGCGTGCCCATCTTGATATCCACCACGTCGCCTAGTCCGAAGTGCTCCTCGATGCCGCGCCCGGTCTTGCCGAGCACACCCACCGAGTGGGCCTCGTCAATCATCAGCCAGGCGTTGTACTTCTGACAGAACTTGACCATCTTTGGCAGATCGAGCACGTCGCCGTCCATGCTGAAGACCGCGTCGGCCACCACCAGCTTCGCCGCATCGCCCGGCACCTGCTGGAGACGCCGTTCCAGTTCATCCATGTCGTTATGTTTGAAGCGGCGGAACTCCGCCCCGGACATGATGCAGCCGTCCACGATGGAGGCATGGTTAAGCTTGTCGGAGATGACGTAGTCGCCGCGGCCCATCAGGGTCGAGATGACGGTCAGGTTGGTAACGTAGCCGGAGGTATAGGTAACAGCCGCCTCGGTGTGTTTGAAGGCCGCGATGGTTTCTTCGAGTTCGGTATGGATGGTCAGCGAACCGGCCAGCGTCCGCACCCCGTTCGTGCCGGTGCCAAATTTATCCACGGCGGCCTTGGCGGCCGCGTTGATGCGCGGGTGGCCGATCAGGCCCAGGTAACTATACGAGGCGTACATCCCCATCTCCCGCCCCTTGACGACGACGCGCGCCCCACCCTTGATCTCCTCCACCGGCTGGTTGTAGAAATACAAATCGTTCTCGCGCAGTTTTCTCTCGCGGTCAGTGAAATATTGGATGCGGCGGGTGACGGCGTCACCGGTGGTGTGGATGTCCATGACTACTCCTCTTCCGTAAAAATCCGGGTAAGTGTAGCTGAGAGGCTGGGTTCTGTCAAATAGACGCACCGACCGTGTTAACCCAAAGTAGTAGAGTCCCCTTCTACCAAAGTTAAAATGTCCCCTAGAAAGGGACAAGAAAGTGGACAAACTACTAACGATGAGCACAAAAGAATTGAGCAGGCTGGAAGTGATGCAGAG
>Ga0315284_10000085_pt1 | contig 126657 bp, 103 predicted proteins | sample YL17G09_16_MG_FD_203696 | JGI IMG/M metagenome (GOLD analysis project Ga0315284, IMG submission 203696) | Sediment microbial communities from Yellowstone Lake, YNP, Wyoming, USA - YL17G09_16 | ecosystem: Environmental > Aquatic > Freshwater > Lake > Sediment | place: USA: Wyoming | collected... | reverse complement strand
CGATGCCAATATCAATCCATTCAGACGCTATTTTGTCGATTCCGCAACGGAAACATTCGACGCTCATAATCCATCCGGACATAATGTATTCCCGACCGGCTCAGACTGGGAAACGCAGAATTATATTTTTAATATGCCGACCGGAAGCACAACAATCGATTTCGTTTTTGTATGCGATATGGCTTATGGTCAGTCCGCAACATTCCAGAATCGTCAGGACCCCCATTACTTCCTGCCGGAATTTAACAGGAAAGAGGCCTGGAAAGCCGATGTCATCATCGTTTCAAATAATCTTCAGTCCGGCATTACATCATCATCCGTAGAGCTCGAAGTTGATGTTGTCGACTGGCAAGCTGGTCTCGATGTCGACCCGAATTATCCTGATATGGCAAATCCCGGAGGAATAAGCGCGAAGAGCGATGTCGCTTCAGTTGAGTCATATATCCCCGGAGTGAGCAATGTAATCCAGACAACCAATCCATCCTCAGGAGATGGAACCCCAACTTCCCCGTACATTTATAATTTGACTCTCACTAATTCATCCGGAGCTGATTGCGCTGAGTACTATGGAATAGTAGCTGTTCGCGATGACCTTCAGGGGCAGCAGGGACCGATTGGGATACCGGAAAATCCTCACGGTTTCCCTTTCCCTGGCCCTGATATCTTCGATTACAGTATTTACCAGATATTCAAGATTCGAGTTAACGGCGCGCCTCCATCCATAGATTCCTATGGCAATCCTGGATTTGTTTACGAAGGCTCAGTCGTCAGTTTCCATGTCAATGTATCCGAGCCTGATGGTGATACGGTCGAATATTTCTGGGAGCAGATTTCACCCCTGACTCCCATTGGTAAATTCTTCGATGACACAATCAAAAATGCGGTCTGGGAAGCGCCTCAGCTCAACGATGTCCCTCTTGAAGGGGTCGATTTCACACTACGGATTACCGCGTATGACCCTGATGGTCAAGATTCCTGCGATATCGTATTAAAAGTCCTCGACAGAAATAGTCCTCCAAGTTGCAAAGGCATAAATGCTGACCCGTACTGGGGTGTCGCGCAGGTAAACCAGGATTGCACCTTCACTGTGAACGCAATGGACTCTGATGGCGATAGCCTGATTTTCGATTGGGATTTTAATTATAACTATCCCACTTTTGATGTGGAGGAATCGGGAATATCCGTTCAACATAAGTTTACGGATGGCGGACAATATACGGTTGCCTGCAGAATCAGCGAAGACAGAACATATCCTCATACAGTTATTTGTACAACTCAAATGTTTATTGAGGGTTCCTTGCTTGATCCATTTCAAATAGATGATTCCTTAAGCCCCGATGCCCGCCTTGTTATGTGCGATATGAAATATATCCCAATCCCATATCAAGTAGGAAACCTATATCATGTCATTTACCTCGACCTTGCCACCAACAGCATTTATTACTGCCGTGGTGTGATGGAAGACCGACGAGCTTTTGATTCCTACCAGATGATCTTCGATGGCTCCGCTTATGATTCTGTAAGGGATGTCAGGCTGATGACATCCAATCAAACCATGCATGTCGTCTTTTTGGCGCATAAACCTTTGGAATCGAATGTGGACATCATGATAGTCTCAACCACGGATGGCGGGGAAAATTGGGATGCTTATGAAGGTCTGCGTGTTGTTAAAAGCGCAGTTGCTCCGGACACCTATTTTGACAGAATCGCAGCATCTATCGGAACGTCGTCCAGAAGGTATCTCATTATGGTTGAAATGCATATGGACGATCCTGCCACGTCATACGCGATATTACCGCTTGCTTCAACCGATAGCGGTGCAACATGGGATAGCGTGGTTCTGGACAATATCACAAGCACCACTACAACGGGCCCTTATGACAATCCAACGATAATCACATCGGATGACAGAACAATCCATGTGTTCTGGTATGATAATGGTCCAACACCCCGGTATTATTACAATTACAGCACCGACTTTTGCGACACATGGCAAACAGATATTCTAATTTCCGATCCCGCCATTGAGGCATCGCGGAACCTGGGAGCCATGGGGGTTCAAAGCTTCGGTGCGGCTCATTTTGCCTGGGCTGATACCAGTGGCAAACTTTATTACAGACAATTTCAGAACTACACGACTCCAGTTCTGACCAATATAGTCAACTTGGGACCCGACACAAGCAACATGGATGGTCTTGACATTTTTGTGTCTTCAGATGGCTCAACGGTTATGATTCCGTTCTCCTTTTGGTCATCAGATCCTGTTTTGACTCACAATATTCTTATTTACAACAGCATGACTTCGGGAGCCACGTTCAATCCTGGGGAGATCGCATCGAGTGCAGATACCGGTTTGTGGGGAGTCAAATGCGAAGGGCACTATAATCAAAATCCCAACCACTACGAGCTTCTCACAACCTGGAACCAGGGCAGCGATCCCGAGGGTCACGTATTCGGTGATTATTATTACTTAATCGAACGATTTTAATTCCGGTCTTTGTGGTGTAGTCATCCTGACTGCTGGGATCGCAGTCGTCCCGACTGCGATCATAATGCGGGTTAGAAAAGGTGTCTGCCCCCTTTTTAAAACCTAAAAAAAATCCTAAGGAACATTTTTTTAAAATTAATGATTCTCAATTTCTAGGTAGTACTTACTTAATTGATTAATTTTAGATATTATTTGCCATAATATACCAACAGCAAGCCCAATGCTTAGGATTGATATGTGTAGTAAGATATCAAGATAAAGCCACCAAAAACTTATATTTCCAAAGGCCTTTTCACTATTAAGAACAAGATTAATAGTTCCAGATATTATCGCTCCTATAACAATTATAAGGAATACATTTAACCAGAACTTCCAACTTTCAATTAGACTATTTAAATAAGCTATTTTAGCATCTGATGGTATATTTCTTTTATGCTCAAAAGGGTTACTTATTTTAACATTTATTAAACCTGAAATTAGCCCATATATACCAGAATAAATTAGAGACCACGAGATGTACATTGATGTATAATAATTATAATTCCAAGATAAAGAACAAAATATTAATAACATTGTAAAAAATGTATAAAGTGATATTTGAAGGGGTGTAGATTCTTTTTTAAATAGGTAATATATGATTTGATCTCTGTATTTTAAAAAGATAACCGGAAATACAGAGAATAATATAACCCAATACCCTAAAGGATATGTTGGTTTAAAGTGCCATACAGGAGTTTTATGTTCACTAATCATTGCATCATAAATCAATGGATTAAATATTACTGGGTTTAAAGTAGTAACAATAAATATTGCTACTGCATAAATTCCTAAATACAATTGGTTCATTAAATCCTCAGAATTGAAGAAGTGTAATTTATTTGCTTTGTTTTAATGCTCAATCCTCCAGATATAGTTCGATAGCTTCTTTGATGTTCTTCAATGCATCCTCATACGTTAATCCCCATGATGCGCACCCAACAAATTCCGGGCATGATGCGTTAAATCGTCCGTCTTCGTCCTGCTGTATGATTACCGTTAACCTCATGAATTACCTCGTGCTTTTACGCGCTGGATTGGGTGGGATTATAGCACCAAACATCATTACCGACAAGTAATTTCCAGACTACAACTTTTTGTCAATATCCTTGTTTTCCTCAAGGCATAAACTCATAACCTCTTTGAGATTTTCATGAAGCTCATCAAGCGTAGCGCCCTGACTATGAGCTCCGGGAATACCGGGAATAGTTCCCACGTAGAGGTTGGTTTCCGGGTCAAATTCCACATAAGCTGTAAAGGTTTTCATCTTGATTCTCCTGCATAATATCATACATCAAGCTAACATCTATCATCAATCCACAAACTCCAAACGAACTCTAATCCGACCCTTTTTTGTTTCTTCGCCCGCTCCTGAGAGCTTGAATCGTGGAAATCCTCTGAGTGAAACGATATCTCCTTCAACAAGCTCTTTCGCTGGTTTCATTGAATATCGATAATTCACCATGGCGCCACCGTTTTCGATCAAGCCTTGAATCTTGTTTCTCGACGGTTTAAACGCCACGGCGAGAATCGCATCAAGCCTTAACGATGATACGGTGCCCGTTATATCCTCTTTTGGTTTGCCTGCCATCTCAGATGGAATATCCTTGGTTACAATTATCTCAGCATCATAAATTGATGGGATTGTCAGTTCATTATCAAGGAAAACAAAATAGGCATCGGATGTGGTTAATATGTCCCCTACTTTATCCGGTTTTATTCCATGAGCAGTAAGGGCGTTAAATACAGCTCCTTTGGAATGATAAGCGATGAAATTCGATGGCTTGAACATATAGCACGATATATGGAACAAGCTCCGGTTGAAATTGGATTTATACCCGATGAGCCTTTTTTTCAAAGCCTGCTTATACCCGCCCCATTCCTCGAACGACAGTTTGTTCCGTTCAAGAGCAAATCGTGCGAGGCTTATTTCCCATGAAGAATAAAAATCGCTGAGGAAATATCCTCTTGTCTGGTGTTCCGCTTTTTTTTGCACATGCGTAATAAATGCAATGTCTTCTGGAAAAACGCTTTCTATCAAGATTTGTCAGTTCCTTCTTCCTTCGGTTCTATCTTTCCGCTCTTTTTCTTGTATCCCTCTCGCGCAGCTTTTTTTATTGCCTCCATCCACTCGCGGATAATTTTCTCCTCGCCCCACGGTTTCGGTTTATAGTATTTGCGATCTTTTAACTCATCCGGGAGATATGATCTCCCCGTGTAGCCGAGAGGATAATCATGCGGATACTCATATCCCTCTGAGAAACCGTATATTTCCTTCGCACCTGTGAATGGAGCGTTTCGTAGCCACAACGGTATTGGAGGATTCTGGCCTTCAGCGACATCCTTCCTCGCTGCATTTATTGCAAGATAACTCGCGTTTGATTTGGGACTGACAGCAAGATAAATAGCTGCTTGCGCGAGAGGTAATGCAGCTTCAGGCATGCCAACAAACTCAACAGCTTCACGTGCCGCGTTAGCGACAACCAAAGCCATGGGATTAGCGTTCCCGACATCCTCAGCAGCCTGAATAACAATTCTCCTCGCTATGAATTTGGGATCTTCACCAGCTTCAAGCATGCGAGCGAGATAATAAATTGTGGCATCGGGATCGCTCCCCCTCATACTTTTGATGAACGCGCTGATTGTATCGTAATGCTCATCTCCGGTTTTATCGTATTTCAATGAGCGCATCATGAGAGCTTTACGGGCATCATCAAGAGTGATTTCAAGAGCTCCATCAGATGGTTCTTTGAATCCTGACGCAATTTCGATTGAATTGATAACGAATCTTGCATCCCCACCGGCAGTATCAATCAGGAATCTCCTCGCATTTTTCCCAATGATTATAGTTATCCCCTCATGTTCTTTCATGCCTGTTATCGCTCTTTCAATAATACTTTCGAGTTCCTCATCAGAGAGAGGTTCGAGCTTGTAGATTTTAAGACGAGAAAGAAGCGGAGCGTTAATTGAAAAATACGGATTCTCAGTAGTCGCACCGATTAGTATTATCGTACCGGCTTCAACATGAGGGAGGAAAGCATCCTGCTGAGCTTTGTTGAACCTGTGCAATTCATCTATGAACAGGATTGTTCTTCCCATACCCATTTTAAGATGCTCTTTCGCTGTGGCGATTATCGCCTTAACCTCTTTCACGCCACTTGTCACAGCGCTGAACTCAATCATGCGGGTATTCGTGAGTTTGGCTATCAGTTTCGCGAGTGTCGTTTTGCCGCATCCGGGAGGTCCCCACAGGATAAGCGAATGCAACTCACCGGTTTCGATTATCCTGTGGATAATACCGCCCTCACCTATCAGTGCCTTTTGCCCTACAAAATCGCGCAGGGTCTCAGGACGGATTTTAGCCGCCAGCGGACGAGCATCCGCTAAGTGTTCATCCGATGCCTTCTTTTCAGAAAATAACGATTCCATTTCAGAATAGTAATTATATCAAACATCGTGACCTAAAATGATTGATGTGGCATGTGTCCGGTAGCGAGCGCATCCGGGGTCTGTTGAAAATGTACTGGATGCGCTGAACTCCAGTTCGGCAAAGCTTGAATAGACAGGGAAAATGCCGAACTGGAGTTCAGCGCTCCCGGTGGATTTTTCATATTTAGAGCTTTTTCAACAGCCCAAGGCGCACGCGCTCCAAAAAATGGGAAATTTCCCCATCTTTTAAAAATTCCTCACAAATAGTTAAAATTTTAATTTTGTTTAACCCACTTTGAAGGAAATTATTCATGGTTAGTATTTTTAATCAAAATAGAGAGGTAAAGGATAGATGAAGATTTTCGCAAGAATAATTCTTGTAATAACCTTTATGGTTATACTCACATGCCCGATACTGGCATCCAACCAGGATAGCCACACGCTGACAGTCACAATCTCCGCGATTAACGAGCTCAATGTATCCGGAAATCTTGGGATTACGATTGATACAGCGACAGCCGGTCAGGAACCGGTCTCCGAAACCGATGCTACATCCACAGTCGATTACACCACGAACAGCGCCACGAACAAGAAAATCACGGGACAGTACTCGATTTCGAGTGGAAACGATGACCACCTGATAATCGAGGCGACCCTGACAAGCACGAGTGGAACATCCCTTGGTCAGATGACCCTGGCAGACACGACCGCGGTTGACCTTGTCAATGCTCTCCAGCAGTGCGCCGATGCCGGTGAGACACTGACATACGAGGTTACGGCTACGGTTGAACAGGATGTCGGCAATCATGTGTTTGTAGTCACCTACACCCTGACAGACCAGTAAGTTTTATCCAGAACTGACGATATAAATTAATGGTATTTAAAGTCCACCGGGAAATTTGTGACTTTCCCGGTGTGCTTGTCTTTTTGAGGGCAGGATGTCTTTATGCTTGCGCGTATCTTGCTGATATCCGCCTCACTCATGATTGCATCGTCAGTCGCTCCTCCCGCTTTCGCTATTGACATTACACTTACAGGCGACTGGTCGACAACAATCGATTCAGATGACTTGATTTCCGGAGCTGGGAGCGATTTAAATCCAACATATGAAAGCCCATCGGACCAGGTACTTGTAGATATCACAAACACCATGGGAGGAGGAGACAGCTGGAGAGTCGATGTGCACAAATCCGATGTCGTCTGGAACTCAGATATAACTGTCTATGCCCATCGAACATCGAATGGAACAGGTGGAAGCGTCTCAGGAGGAACATCCTACCTGCAAATCACCGTCTCCGACCAGACTTTTTTCACCGGCACCGATGATGTCGCGGATATCGGGCTCCAGTACAAAATCGATGGTATCTCGATTGACATAAATCCGAATACTTACACTACAACAATTGTTTATACAGTTGTCGATACATGATGCGCTCTCGGAGGTGCGCAATGAGAATTGGAAAAATAATCATCGGAATTACCTTATTCGTTCTGCTTTCAATAATCATTCCCATGCAGCTGGCATATGCGCGTGTCAGTCTGCTTGGTCCGATGACTCATGAGTACACGGTTAAAATCGGCGAGGAAATGAAAGGAGAAATTGTTCTCCGAAATCCCGACACTGAGGATGTGACCCTGAAGCTGTATCATCGCGATTATTCGTTCACTTCGGAAGGCAAATCGAACTACATCGAACCCGGAGCATTGAAACGCTCAAATGCGGTATGGATAAGACTTGAAAAAACGAGGGTTTCAATAGCTCCTGATGACACTGCTATTGTGAAATTCACGATAAAAGTACCTGATGATCAGGCTTTAACCGGAACCTACTGGAGCATCATCATGGTCGAGCCTTTATCTCCCGTAAATCTTGTCGAGGAGACAGGTAAATCGGTCAATGTCATGATACATGAGACTGTCCGCTATGGCGTTCAAATAGTTACGACAATAGGCACCTCAGGATTAAAAAAATTGGAATTCAGAAAAGCATCTTTGAATACAAGCGATGATGGCACCATGCTTTTGAGTGTCGATATCGAAAATCTCGGGGAAAGATGGCTTAAGCCGGATGTCTGGGTGGACTTGTTCAAGGAAGATGGAACATTCGTGGCAAGATTCAAAGCCGCAAATAAAAGACTCTTTCCGGGAACAAGCGTGAGACATCCGATTTCACTCGGAAACCTTAAAGCCGGTAAATACATGGCGCTGGTAGTAGCGGATGATGGCGATGAATATGTCGTTGGCGCCGAATACACATTGAATGTGGGTAAAAAGTAAAACTGACAAACCGCGTATTAAATAACACATTTCTGAGATGCGTATTGATTGCGCTTTTGGCATTTTTCGCCCTTCCACAATATGTCAACGCATCCTCAAAACTGATTGAGATAACATCCATAGGACCGATTCAAACATCCCCGACAGAAGTTGTCTCTATCTCATTTCGCGTACAAAATCCCGACACAGCTTATGTTCAGTTCAATATCAATTTCGAACTACCGAATGGCTGGAGTACTATATCCGGTGACGGTTTGATTGATTTGCCAGCCAAGGGCAATGCGATGCGAATCGCAAGCTTCAAAATCCCTCCTGATGCTGTATCCGGAGATTTCAAAGTCAGAGCTTTGCTGGAATCCTCGACATCAGGCAAAGTCCTTGATACCTCGGAAATCCAGATTACAGTTCTTCCCGCTCCAAAAATTGAGCTCTACCTGAACGGTACAGCGAAAGCTCAAATATTGGCTGGTGAGAAATTCAACCTTGAATTCAACATTCAAAACACCGGGAATGTTCCTCTTCTTGTCGATTTCAGCCTGAAAGCAATTGATCCGGGAAAAGGAAAAATTCTATCGCCATCTTTGCTTCTCGGTCTTGATGAAAAAGGAGTCATACCTGTTGAGGTTGAAGTACCGGATACAATAAACCGTGTTGAGGATGTCATTATCATTCTCTCAGCTAAAGCATCGCAGGTATTCAACGGTGAAATCGCGGTTGAAAAATCGTTCTCCTATAGATTCACTGTCTATCCGAAATCATCAGGCAAAGTGGATGAATATAATCGACTTCCCGGAAAAGTCGCTGTTCGCGTATTAGTGGAAGACAGAAACGATGTACGTTCCAGCGAACAAGTTGAAGTTTCGTTAAAAGGTCCTTTGAATGAACAGAAGACAGACGAAATAGATTTGTTGTATCGAGGCCCGAATCCGGGCAGAAACATGATTTTCTTCACGAAGGAGGAAAATGCTCACCTCGCTTATAAAACAAAAAACTTCGGACTTTTCCTCGGCGATGGTTATTTCGACCTGTCGCCTCTTATCGATATTTCGAGAAGCGGGCGAGGTGCCGAACTCGATGCCACATTCAGTGATTTCGGGATAGACACTTTCTTTTCTCGCTCTTCAAAAGGGCAGTCGACTGAAGATGCATTCGGTCTTGATTTGAATTATATGTTCGATGAGGAGAACAAGCTGAGCTTCAATTTCCTCGAAACCGCCGTTGGCGGACGAAGAACCTCTTTTCTCGATGATCGGAAGGTATATGGTGTAAGAGGTCAGTTTGGTGATCCCGATGAAAGCAACCTGGATATCGAATACTCATGGGGAGGTTTTGATGGGCGCATCGATTCCGATAATGCTCTCAGGGTCGATGCAAGGCTCCATAAAGAAGACCTTGACTTTCGATTCAAGCATGTAGATGCCGGTAACGATTTTCCCGGATATTATCGCGATCAAACATCCAATGAAATCGCAGGCTCGATCCCTTTGGGTGAGGATTTCAACATAAACGGCAACTGGCGTCAACAGAGACGAAATTTCGGTGAGGGAGAGAACAGTTCGATAATTGATGATAGATTCTTCAGAATCGGTGCAGGTTATAACTCACCTAACGCGGGTTCTATCAGCTTTGATTATATTGATCAAACTCGTCGTGATATTTTTGAGAATCCGAGATTTGACAATACTGAGCGTTTCTGGCGAGCAGGCGCAAACCTTATGCTGGGCGACCTTACTCTTGGCGGACGATTGGAACTTGGAGATAACGAAGACCGCATCAGGAAAGCCACAGTGATGCATCTCAGCCAGCTCGGCATGTTTTCATGGCGCGTGAATGAGAACCTGTTTATATCGGGTTTCGGTGAATATAAAAGAGGCGATTTTTTCAATATCGATCGCAGAAACTCTATCCGCACCGGCATGACATTGCGATACAATCCCACCAAATCGACATTTCTCTCATCGGGATTCAATTGCGAGGTTGAAAGGCACTCTTTACGTCGATGGAATTTCCCTTTCACTTTCAGATATACATTCGTCGACGGTGATGAGCTGGAAATTCGTGCACGGCACAGTATCAGATCAAAAGGGGCGTATCGCGATGATGATACAGCTGTGATGGTCGAATACTCGATACCCCTTTCTATTCCTCTCGACCGTCGTGATGACATCGGCACACTTAGCGGAGTTGTCCGCGATTTGGAGAAGAACGGAGCAGGCATAAAAGATATTCTCGTAAGAACGGAGAATAAGGCTGCCTTAACAGATGAGAATGGCAGTTACACGATAAAAGGGCTTGGCATCGGACGTCACTATGTAACCGTTGAGAGCCAGAATCTCGGAGTCAATCGAATCACAATTCCAAGAACTCCTACTTATGTGGATATCCCGGCAGGAACCATAAAACTGGATTTCGATGTCGTTACCGCATCGAACATAAACGGAAGAGTCTTCATACCATCAAATAAAGAAGATATCGCAGACAAGGGTCTTATGGATATCCTTGTTGAATTGACATACGAGGAAGGTGCTGAGAGAATCCTCACGGATGAATCCGGACGATTCACATTTGAAAATCTAAAACCGGGAACATATAAAATAAGCATGGACAACACGCGAATTCCAGCGCATTATCATCTCGAAAATGATAAATATGAATTTGAATTGAAACCCGGTGAAACTCTTGAAATGAATATTCAAGTAGTGGAAGATTTGGTAAAAGTACAGATAATCCAATCAGGAGAGCTATCGACAGAATAACATGACGATAAGACCGTTCCCTAATGAATGATTGCGATATTATAATGTACGGGCGGGTTGACCTTGTTAGCGAATGCATCTCTAAATCCGAAAAGTACATTAAATGCTATTGACGAGTAGATTCGAATAAAACCTGCCCTGGAAATGCACATAAATGAAGCCTTGAAAAACATGGAACCAACAAAAGCCAAAATAGGATATATCATCGCAAGTGAACAATGTGACAATGTCTTCATGGGCGGACTTCTTGTCACGGATCAAAAGGGGCTCCCTATTGAATTCAGGTACACGGATCCGGTCACACCGACGAAACTTCAAAGGATTATCTATGGTTCCGCTCTGGATAGGTACCTGATTGTTGAGGTCATCGCTCGTTCGCTTGTGGAGAGCATTTCCGACAAACCGGATATCTTCATAACAAACTCGCGACTTATTCTCGAGCTGAGCGAGGTTTTTAAAGCGCCTCTTATTTCAATACAGCAAGGTGAAGAAAGTCCATTTCCCGAACTTGGTTACATGACAAAGCTTCCCACTGGTGATTTTCTAATGCAGATACATCCATCCGGAAGTCCTGTGCATATCGCTTATACCGGCGACCCTCATGGATTTGAAAAAATTCAGCCTCTCCTCGCAGCATCGGGAAGCAAGATGGATCTGATTGAACCTTTAAGACGAATAGAGAAAGCTCTCGATGAAATTCTGGCAAGCTCTGAAAGACGGGGTTAATCGATGAATCCCTTTATAGACAGGGCAATCTGGTTTTTGACTGGCGGCAGGGAACTATCAGTTCATTCAGCGATACTCAAAAAGCGAAAATCCGAAGTCCATCAACTTGAAATCCCATGTATTGAAACTCAAATTAAATTATATCACCCGAGTATTGAAGCTAAGGTTAACAAACAGGAGGACAGAGTAAGTATAAATCGAATGGCATTGGAGGGTATTCGACCAGTTCAGTCAATCATCCTATTTCACACAATTAATCTTCCGGTTCTTGGTTTCACTATGCCATCCATTCGCGTGATTACTCGGATACGACGTTTCACCCCAAGATTACTGATCAACTCTTTGAAAATCGGTGTGTCTGTATTAATCAACGAAATACAAAAACTTCCCAAATCAACAAATGTAATGCACGAGAAATATAAACGAATTTTGTCATCAATAATTCCAGTACCTACGCTCAGGCAAAAAATCAAGGTTTCATCTATTCAACCGAATGATATCCCTGATTATTTCATCAGAATTCGTCCTGTTTCATTTTTATATTTAAAACCAATCGAAATAGCGACAAGGCGCATTATATTCGCGAAAACACTCGGAGTTCCAAAAGAGATGGTTCATCTTCTTGCGATTTTCAGGGATATCGAGAAGGTATCGCATGAAAGATTGCAGTTTGATGAGTCAAGCAGCACTTTGATTTGCAGGATCGAGAATGATGATGAGAAAACACACAAGATTTGCGATATTCTTATTGGCGTTAACCTGATTGATAATAAACTGCACATTCTCCTGTACAAGCGATAGGCAAAAATGTGGATTGTCCCAACAATGTTTATAAGATTTCATAAACTCCAATTTCGATATTAAATTTAGAGATGTAACCTGGGTGCCGCCCACAATCCGCCGAAGCCATATGAACATAATTGGTTTCCGATCAATGCTCGGTGGCGAAGAAGGATTGTGGGTGTTTTATAGAGCTCGAGTTGCTATGTCACCCACAATCGCGATGAAGTCTAATCACAACCGAAGCTTGATTACAACGCGATTGTGGGCGGCACCCCTTATTTTTATCATTTCCAAAAATAATTTGGACAAGTGTGTACTTGTCCTCATTTTTTCGAATATTTAAAGAACGCCAAAAATATATACAAGGCAGTAATATATCCCGACCACAATAAACAAAACGCCCGTTACTCGCCTCGCCCACCATTCGATTTTCGTCAGGGCATTGTAAACCTGTCCGAGGCATTTCGCTCCAATTGCGATTAATATCGCAAAAATGAGCACTGGAAGAGCCGTTCCGAAGCCATATACGGATGGCATCATCACATTAGAGTTGTATTTAATCGCTAAAGGAATAAGGCTTCCAAAGAATAACGCAGCGGAAACAGGACAGAACGCGAGTGCGAAAATGACTCCCAGTACTAACGCACCGAACATCCCCCATCTCTCAACAAGATGCTTCACCTTTTCACCCTGTACGCCGCTACCGCTTCTATAACCGATTTTGATTAACTCCAGAAGAAACATGCCGGTGATTATCAAAATAATGCCCAGCAATCTGTTCATGTATTTATCAAGGAAATGAGAGATCCCAACCATGGACGTAAGCCCGGTTATTATCAACACTGCAACAGCGATATATGCGAGCATCCGCCCAAGAAGATAAAGAACTCCCGTCAAAAAAACATAACGGGAGTTTCCTACTTTCTTGCTGATATATGAGATAGCGACGATATTCGTTGCGAGCGGGCATGGGCTAATCGATGTGAGAATCCCTAACCATAGAGCTGACATAATCGCTATTACATTCACGTATCTTATTTCTCCTCAAGGTAGAGCCGCACTTCATCCTGAACATACTTGATAAAAGCATCCTTGTCGTTCAGATGATTCCATACTTCCTTCAGATTTTTCCATTTCAATTGATTCCCGTCTCGCATTTTGACTAAAACAAGCGATTTAGTGGTTAGCTGGTAATCTTTGATGAAATGCTCATTTTCAGGTTGATCGGTATTGAGCACCTTCCACAAAATAACGCCATTTTTAAGCGCATCGGTAAATCCGGTATCCACCGCTTCTTTCGAGTAGTTTTCGATTTTTATGCAATTCGAGCATCGCATGTTTCCATGGAAGTAATAAACGATTATCCGGTCTGATGTTATGCCAGGAGGAGTTCCTGATGGTTTGGTTACATTAGAAGCAGGATTTCCAGGATTAGATGCTTGAGTGACTCCCGATGATTTAGTCGTATCAGAAACGGGATCATCTTTTACTTCGGTGTTGTTAACTCTATTTTCCGGTGCACTTCTCGCTTTGGATTCCTTGAGAACACCATACCCGATACTCACGACAAGAAAGAGAATCAGGATGATTGTATAAATAGCTGATGTTTTCATAATTTACTTCACCTTTGGTTATTTACCTATTATGTCTTTTAATTCTTTTACCGATGGGCATCTGCCGGTGATTTTCACTTGACCGTCTACTGCCAGTGCAGGTGTTGTCATGATACCGTATCCGGTCATCACATTGATATCGGTTACTTTTTCGAGTTGATATTCGATTCCGAGTTCCTTCGCCGCTTTTTCGGCATCCTCAGCGAGTTTCTTACACTTCGGACACCCGGGACCGAACACTTGAATCATTTTCATTTCTATTCTCCTTACAAAAATGGGGACAGTCCCCATTTTTTATGTTATGTACCCGAAAAACATTCCCGTAATCGTCGCCATTACAATAACAAGCAGAATAAATATTACAGCTTTTTTTGTCCCCATGATACTTCTGATTACGAGCATACTCGGAAGCGATAATGCGGGTCCGGCAAGAAGCAGGGCAAGTGCCGGACCTTTCCCCATCCCGCTCCCAATCAATCCCTGCACGATCGGTATCTCGGTCAGGGTTGCAAAATACATGAACGCTCCTACTATCGAAGCCAGGAAGTTCGCTCGCAGACTGTTACCCCCAACCGCGTCTGAGATCCAGGCTGATGGAATCAAGCCCTCCTGACCGGGTCTTCCGAGAAGACCTCCCGATATAAGCACTCCCAATAAAAGCAGCGGGAAAATCTGTTTCGCGAAACACCAGGTCGTATCAAACCATCCATACGATTCACCTTTGGATGTGCTCGTGATTATCGAAACTCCTATTATCCCAACCGTGAATGGGATAAGAGGTTGCGTGGGAAAGATCACCGCGAGAATAACAACAGGAACTCCTGCAATAACAACTTTCCACCATTCAAGATCGAACCATGCGATTAACACTATTCCAAGCACCAACGCGAAGACAGATGTTATTATCCACTTTATGGAAAAGATAATGTTCCAAAGTCCAACAGGCTCTGATGACTTGGCCCAATTCGCAAATACGAGAATGCCAACCATTGAAGCGAAGAATATTATATTCTGAATCAACGGTCTCTTAACCTCAATTGGAGGCATCAGCGCTTGACTTTGCGCTTTTGCTTTTTCCTCTTTTATAAAAATGAAATGCATGGCAAGTCCGATAATTATGCTGAAAAGAACAGCACCAGCCGCACGCCAGATTCCAATCTGCGCTCCCAATATTCTCGCTGTGAGAATTATCGCAAGCACATTAATCGCCGGACCGGAATACAAAAACGCGCATGCAGGACCAAGTCCCGCGCCCATCTTATAAATCCCGGCGAACAACGGAAGCACTGTGCATGAGCAGACTGCGAGGATCGATCCTGAAACCGACGCCACACCATAAGCGAGCACTTTATTCGCATTCGCACCGAGATATTTCATCACCGATGCCTGGCTCACGAAAACTGAGATTCCTCCTGCGATGAAAAACGCAGGTACAAGGCATAACATCACGTGTTCGCGAGCATACCATTTGACAAGAGCAAGGGATTCATAAATCGCCCTGTCGAATCGTCCGCTTCCAAGAGGCATGTAGTACGCGAACAGAAAAACAGCTGTTACGATTAAAAGCGGCTTGTATTCATTTTTCCAGTACATTCGATAAACAACTCCATTGGGAGCCCGTGCGTCCGCTCGCATAATTACCGGATCTTACAAGTATGCGAGCGAGACGCACGCGCTCCCAGGAAGCATCTATTTCATAAGACTCAAATTCTCTCTAACATTCGTCTCAATGACGCGCTCAACGCACTTGAAAAAATTCAAAACGCACGGAGACCTTAGACTGTAATAAACGTTCAAACCATCTTTTTGATATTGAACAATCCCTGAATTTTTAAGTACCGACAGATGTTTCGATACGGTTGACATATCAGCTCCGACCATCTCGGCAAGTTCATTTACGCATCTCGCCTTGCGTGAGAGTGCATCGACAATAAAAAGCCGAGTCGGATGAGCGAGTGCTTTCATTATTCTCGCCCTTATCTCGAATTTCCGTTTGGTTCTTGAATCCATTTCGAACCACACCTCGCATTATATTCCTATTTGGCAATATAACCAAATATTGGATGAATGTCAATATTGGCAGGAAAAAATCAAAAATAATCAATCCATAAACCCTTTAAATATTGGAACCAAACGCGTTCGCGTTGAGTCTTTATTAATGTTCTTGATTGACTGTGGTTCAATCAGGGGGGATACAAGATTAAAACCTGAAGAAACCTCCTGTGAAATAGGATCACAGAAACCCACCGTAGGGGCGTATAAATGTACGCCCCTACCGCTTTTTTAATGAGAACAGGAAATCCCAAGCCCAATCCTGCATATCATAATGTCACAATGTATCAATCGCTTTCAGCCATGGATAACCGCTCGTAGGCCCTGGGGTGCCGCCCACAATCGCGTCGTAATCAAGCTCCAATTACGATTAAACTTCAACGCGATTGTGGGTGTCATAGCAGTTATAATAATTATCTGTAAATATTAAGATCAAACGCCTATAGGGATCGATATGTTCATAAACGCTAAATCGCAAAAATTTGTTTTTTTAACCTCAGCTCTGTTCATAGCTTTATTTTTTCTTTCATCATTCGGATACAGTGCAGAGCGGGTCGGACGAAACGACCACAACCTTGAAATAATTCAGAACTTAAAATGCGACTCGGAGAAACCTTTGCGATTCGTCGTGCTCGGCGATACTCGCAGCAATATGAAAATATTTTCCGAGATAATTGAACTCACTAATTCATTGAAGCCCGATTTCATAATCCATGTTGGAGATATAATCGAAAAAGGCGAGAAGACCGAATATATAAAAATCCTGCCTTATTTCGATAGATTCGAATCACCATTGTTAGTTGTTCCCGGTAATCACGAAATATCCAAATCGACAAAGACTCTTAAGAACTTTGAGAACTATTTCGGTGCACGAGAGATGTCGTTTGAGTTATGTGGTTTGCGATTCATCCTTGCGGATAATTCAGGAGGATATCTCTCCAAAACGCAGCTGAGCGCGATTGAGAAAAATCTCAAGAGCGATAAAATCCGTATGATTTTCATGCATTCACCACCGAATCCCCCATGGCCCAAGCACACATTTAAAAATGGCGCAAAGGAATTAGTGAATATAATCAAAACAACTGGATGTGAATACGCATTTTTCGGGCACGTTCATGGATACGACCATCGAATGATCGGCGAAAAATGTCATGGATACATAACCGGTGGTGGAGGAGCTGAGCTGAGCGGTGGCGGTTTTGCCAAAGAGATTTATCACGTGTTGCTTGTTACAGTGGATAAAGGAAAAATCGAAGTTAAGATGGTCCCATTGAAGTAATTTGCATCTAACACCGGGATCGCGGACATCCCTGTCCGCTATTGACTGAAAACCAATAATCATGCGGACAGGGATGTCCGCGATCCCGGTAATAAAAATAAGGGCGAGGGATCCTCGCCCTTGCCTCCCATATTATATTCAAGTTAACTATTCCTTCTTGAAACCGGCTTTCAATTCCGGAAGCTTCTGGAACAGCTGTTGAAGATTCATGCCTGTTAGAGCTTCGAGGACTGGTGGAAGCTGTGCAATTATATCTGTAACATCCTTAGTGATTTTGCTGGCTCCACCACCAGAGCCATTACCTGAATTGATAATGACTATTTTTTCAGTCTTCGTCAATGGTTCACTGATAGCTCTCGCGACCTCCGGTAACTTCTCGATGAACATCTGCAACAGGGCAGCTTCGTTGTAATTGCGCCATGCCTGAGCTTTTTTCTCCATCGCTTCTGCTGTTGAGAACCCTTGAGCCTTGATAACATCAGCCTCAGCGAGACCAACAGCCTTTTTCGCATCAGCCTGACCCACGCCGGTAGCTCTTACAACATCAGCCTCAGCGAAACCTCTAAGCTTGGTCGAATCAGCGGCACCCTCAGCCGTTGTCTTGAGCTGATATCTCTCAGCGTCAGCAAGTGTGCTGATTCTGAACTTTTCAGTTTCAGCGGGTTTTTCAATCGTAGCGGTAAGCTCTCTCTGCTTTCGCTGGATCTCTTTCTCCTGAACATCGATCTGTTTCACTTTCTCGACCACCATTACCTGAACTTCCTGTTCCTTTACAGCTTGAGCGGTTTGATATTTCTGGAGGTCGTAGGCAAGGTCGGCGACCGCTTTCTTCTTGTTTACATCAGCCGTGTATTCAGCCACCCGCATCTGGTAATCTCTCTCTGCTTCCGCGATCCTGGTCTCCGCACTGAACCTTGCAGATTCACCCTCTCGCTTCGCTTCAGCGCTTCTGATGATTGCATCTCGATCAGCTTCAGCCTGACCGATTATCGCATCTCGTTTGACCTGCGCGATGCGTGGCTTGCCGAGAGCATCAAGATAACCCTCATTGTCCCTGATATCGCGAATCGTGAATGAGATAATACCAAGACCCATATTCGCGAGATCCTCAGCGGCAATCTCCTGAACCTTCGCAGCGAACACATCCCTTTGCGAGTAAATCTCCTCAACAGTTAATGTGCCGAGAATTGCTCGCAAATGACCTTCGACCGTCTGCAGAGCGATTTTTCTTATATCCTCGATGCTTTTCGAGAGGAATTGCTCGGCAGCGGTGTTGATACTGACATCATCGCCCTTGACTTTAATCTGCGCGATACCGTCAACCATAACCGCGACACCTTTTAATGTGTAAACCTCAGGTGTGCGTACATCGAGAGTTATTAACTCGAGTGAAAGGCGATCATATTTCTGCACCATGGGAAAGATGAACGCCGCGCCTCCTTTTACAATCCTGAATCCCTTGCGGGTTTCAATGCCCATCGCATCCTTTATAGTGCGACGGCGTATGAAACCTCCTGATATGACAAGAACTTCGTTAGGTCCGCATTTCACAATCCTTGCTATAAAAATAAGGATTATGAAAAGAATTGTAAGTATGACAATAATAGCAGGTACAATTACTTTAAGATTTGGTATGGCTTCCATATTAAACCTCTATGCCTCCCGGCTTCCTGAACAAAAAATATAATTTAATTAAGACTGTTTCTCCTGAGTCTCCTCGTGTTTTATCTCCCTGACAAAATATGTCGGTCCGACAATCCTGACTATTTTCACGATTTTGTTACGGTCTATTGCTGTATTATCAATGCTTCTCGCCGGTGATGTATATCTGCTTCCACCGGCTATATATGCAATTTCACCTACAGCTGAGCTTTTTATAGGGGTGATAACCTCGGCATCGATTCCGATAAGTTCAGCAACCCTTGCCTCGCTCGTACCGGATACAGCGCGGATAAGTTTCGAAAGCAGGAACCAGACTATATAACCTCCAACAAAACCGGAAGCTAATGAGATCAGGACAATTATCGATGTATCCAGTTTGGTGACAACCTGAAGGATAGCTCCTGTAGCTCCGAATGTCGTAATGAAACCAGCGATGACCATGGGGCTTACAGGGCTCAACGCTTCTCCTCCCGGTGCATGGGTATCAGCACCTGCGTGCCCTCCATGATCGACTCCGACATCCCCTGCATGAAGGTCTCCCGCATGAAGATCTCCCACGTGCATGTCAAAAGTGGAACTGCCGAAATCGTGACCGAATCCGGAGATAAACAACTGTATCGTAAGCCAGACAAATCCCAGCAGCAGACATATCCAGAATACATTGGTTAAGACACTGCTTGAACTTGCTAATAAGATACACATATTAATCGCCTCTAAATCATGGTATGAATGCCATTGAGGGAATCCTAATTAACCATGATTATTTATGAATGTCAATTTAAATGACTCACAAGCGAAAAAAAAGTTTCAGAGAAGCTGTTAAATTGGTTTAACGCCTTCTTCAAGCATCTGGCACCAGACATGAATTATCGTAATATGCATCTCCTGGATTCTCGGTGTTACATTAGATGGAACGATTACAGACATGTCGACTATGTCTTTTGCTTTTCCTCCATCGCGTCCTAAAAGCGCCATCGTGGACATTCCTCTGGATTTCGCAACTTCGAATGCTTTCAACACATTCGGACTGTTCCCACTCGTTGAAATACCGATAGCAAGATCACCTTTAGCACCGTATGCCTCAATCTGCCTCGCGAAGACCCAATCGAAACCGTAATCATTTGCCGCAGCTGTTAGAAACATCGGATCGGCAGTTAGAGAAATCGCCGGACGAGCTGCTACTTCGGTGACACATCGACCAACAATCTCGCTCGCAAAATGCTGGCTATCGGCCGCTGACCCTCCATTTCCGAAGATCAATAATTTATTGCCTTTCGCGAGTGTCCGATAAATCATCCCGTATACTCGTTCAATATCCACAATCCGCTTTTCAAGCAGGATTCTTTTCGCTTCGATAGACTCGTTCAAAATATCCACGATTCTTGCGCTTACAATCATATTCCTACCTCCCGAACCCGATTGTTCCGGAGAGATTTTTAGTCATCTCAGAAAAAATATCGAGGTCTTTATAGCAGGTGAGATCCATTGTCAAAGGGGTAATCGAGATTTCACCATCCTCGATAGCCCGACAATCCGTGCCGACCGGATTATCCGAATATTGTTTCTCACCGCATATCCAGAAATACGGATTGCCACGAGGATCAAGGCGTTTCGTGACCACATCCGTGTACCATCTGTATCCAAGTCGCGTTAACCGTACACCTTTGATTTTATCAAGTGGAAGGTCTGGATAATTGACATTCAAAAGAGTCTTTCGGGGTATTTCAATCTCAAGCATCATCTTCGTGAGCGCAGATGTGAACTTCGCGGCATCCTCAAAATGAGTGCTGTCAAAAGAACCCATCGAAATCGCGATTGATGGCACTCCTATGACCGATGCTTCCATGGCTGCTGATACAGTGCCAGAATAGGTTATATCATCTCCCATATTCGGTCCGGGATTAATGCCGCTTATAACGAGATCTATCTGTTTATCGAAGAGCTCATAATATCCGAGCATGACACAATCAGCAGGCGTTCCATTCGACGCATACGCAGGTACTGAGTATTCAGTATGGTAATGCGGATCCATTCTGAGCGGTTTGTGAAGCGTTATCGCATGTCCAATAGCGCTTCGAGAACGTTCAGGAGCGACAATCTGAACTTCACCCAAACACGTTACTGCTTTACTGAGTTCTATTAGTCCTACCGCATAAATGCCGTCATCGTTGGTTAACAGTATTCGCATACATCCTCCGAATAGTTTCTAACGAGTGAGAGCTAATATACATTATTAATGCGATAAAAAAAAGATGCCAGTCCTGACTTATATTAAAAATAAAGGGGTCAGTCCCCTTTATTTAAGATACCGATAAACAGTAACAATAAAAATAAAGGGGACTGACCCCTTTATTTTTGATATAATTAACATGTGCCTCGACCCCTAAGGATTATCGTCCCTGATGTGCCCTACCACATTACCCAAAAAGGTAATCGTGAACAGAATGTGTTTTTTACACATGAGGATCGCAAACGATACCTGAAATGGTTGTCATCCTATTCCGAACTATACGAATTCGATATCATCGCCTACTGCCTGATGTCAAATCATGTTCATATGGTCGGGATTCCACGAAAGTCAAACAGTATCGCCCGGACAATCCAAATCCTGCATACCCGACACACACAGACTATTAATCGAGAAAAAGGCTGGAAGGGCCATCTGTGGCACAGCAGGTATTTTTCCACGCCGCTCGACGACAAGCATCTATGGGCGGCGATTCGCTATGTCGAGCAGAATCCGCTTCGCGCCGGCATAATCGCTCGTGCCGAGGATTATCTCTGGAGCAGCGCGCGAGCCCATTGCGGATTAGCTGTCGATAATGTCATTTCCAAGAATGTAAAATTGGAAACAATTTTTGATGATTGGGTGAAGCAGTTAAAGGAGTTACCGGATAAGGAAGTTATTGACAGAATTCGAGATTGCACTTATCGCGGAACTCCATGTGGTGACAACAGATTTCGATCTCGTATATCGAGAAAGTTTGGGCAGCGTATAAATTCCGACAAGAGAGGACGTCCTTTTGGCTCAACGAAAAATAAAGGGGTCTGACCCCTTTATTTCCTTTATTTTGGAAGTGTCATTTTGGCAATCTTAGAAACAAAATCTCTCACCAGGCGCTTCGGCTCCCTGATCGCAGTTGATAATTTCACGATTGCAATTGAGGTTGGCAGTGTGTTTGGACTTCTCGGACCGAACGGTGCCGGGAAAACCACAGTAATAAAAATGCTGACCACATTGATCCCACCAACATCCGGACAAGCTTTCATCGATGGATTTGATGTAGTACGGCGTGCCACGGAAGTGCGGCGTCATATTGGTTACGTACCGCAGTTGATCTCAGCTGATGGCAGTCTAACCGGTTATGAGAACCTGATTGTGACTGCGAAATTGTATGATCTCCCATCCCGAACTCGCAAAAAAGATGTCCTTGATGCGCTGGATTTCATGGGATTGTCTGATGCCGCTAACAAACTTGTTCGGTATTACTCGGGTGGGATGATACGGAGACTTGAGATCGCTCAATCCATGCTCCATCATCCGCGCATGCTATTTCTTGATGAACCGACCATCGGACTTGATCCGCTTGCACGCAAAGCTGTTTGGGATCATGTGCGCCAGCTGCAAAAACAATTTCAAACCACAATTTTACTCACAACGCACATAATGGAAGAAGCGGATAGCCTTTGCGATCGGATTGCGATAATGCATCTTGGCAAAGTTGTTGCGATTGGAACAGCATCTGAATTGAAATCATCAATCAAAGTTGAGAATGCGACATTGGATGATGTTTTCATTCATTTCACAGGCGATAAGCTCGACTCGGGAGGTAGATTCCGTGACACAGCTCGAACACGTCGAACGGCACGCAGGCTTGGCTGATTTTTTCGCTTTCATCGTAAGGTTTATCATCAAGACTTGCATTGTTATCGAGATTGAGGCACGCAAACTGAGCCATGATCCTTCAGAGCTCATCACACGCGCCATCCAACCCGCCCTGTGGATTCTCGTCTTCGGACAGGTCATCGGACGAGTCCGAGCCTTCCCCACAGGTTCATTAAAATATATCGATTTTATGACTCCGGGTATCCTCGCGCAAAGTGTCCTGTTCATTTCCATTTTCTATGGCATTTCTGTCTTGTGGGAACGCGATCTTGGAATCACTCACAAATTGCTCGTATCTCCAACTCCAAGGACAGCCCTTGTGCTCGGAAAAGCGCTCTCAGCCAGCGTCAGGAGCTTATCTCAAGCTATCGTAGTCTATGCCCTCGCACTCATTACCGGCGTAAAAATGAACTGGAACCCATCAGCACTAATAGGCGTTCTGACAGTTATAATAATTGGATCCTGTTTCTTCTCCACTTTCTCATTAATCATAGCTTGTCTCGTGAAGACCAGGGAGCGATTCATGGGCATAGGTCAGGTTTTAACGATGCCGATGTTTTTCGCGAGTAACGCTATATACCCTATTTCGATTATGCCAACATGGCTCCAGATTGTGTCAAAGATTAATCCGTTATCATATATGGTGGATATCCTTCGTTCGCTTATGATCCAGGGGGGATCGAGCGTTTTCGGTGTTGGCATCGATTTCATGATACTTCTCGGATGGACCATTCTCTTCATCCTGATCGCCGGACGGCTTTATCCTACAATAGTCCAATAGAAAACTGCATGAGAAAAATCAATTTACCTTTATCATTCTGTTACCGTTACAAAAAGGATGTAAAAGAAAAAAATGTAATATTTCGATAGGAATGTTATTTAAAGGCATTTCGCCTAAATGGGGAAGACAGGAACTCAAATAAATAACATATAAACATTATGGCAACGAAAATGGGTATCGCGATTACGGCCCAAATCGCGAACCATATAGCTCCCCATGCGAATGCGAGGATTAACCATATTGCGAGAAGGATTGTGTCGACAATTGATTCGGAAGCCCCGATTTTATCATCCACCGGTGGAGGTATTCTCACGCCATATATTTCTTTGATGTTATTCATTCGGTTTTTGTTTCTTCCCGGCATCGCTGATTTATTAAACCCTTCTGTTCTTGCTTTGGCTCTGACGCGATGCCGGGCTACACAGGATTAATCATTTCAAAGGATACTGCACGATTTCAAGTTCAATATTATCCGGTCCCAGGAAAAAAGCCCTTCGCGAACCATCCGGTGTCTCGATTATATCAGTCTTGAACCTTACACCCCGACTTGTTAAATCCTTGTATGCAATCTCGATATCATCAACTGCAAAAACCATATGCGCATATCCGAGAGGATAATTTGGCACGAGACCGAATTCCTTGGCGCGTTTGACTCGTCGCTCATCATACATCAACTTGATCGTGAAATTATCGCCAACAACCTCCACAAGCTTCGTTTTCAAATGGGGCACATCCCAGACTCTCGATTTTTTCAATCCGAGCTTCGTTGTGAAGAAATCGACAGCATCACCAAGATCGCTCACTGCGAATGTTATGTTATCTAAGGACATTTTCATAGGATTTCTCTCATTTCACCAGGATCGCCAAACCGGGAGAGCATAACTGGAGTTCAGCGCTTCCAGTACGGTGCTCCCAGATATGTGTTAGAAAATAGTATCAAACAACACACCGATATAAAACAAAATGCTTACTACACCGTTCAATGTAAAAAACGCGAGCCCCCACATGCTTAAGTTGGACGGCGTCACAATTATATGCTCTATTAATAATATCAGCGCGATTAATCCCAACATGATGAAATAAATGAACCCGAGACCGGCGATGTGTCCGAACAGAATCAAAAATCCGATTGTCACAATGTGCGATGCGAATGATATTGCGAGAGCGCCTGTAATACCGAATTTCCGTGGGATTGAGTGCAGCCCGGTGATGGAATCGAAATCAATATCGCGACAGGCGTAGATAATATCGAATCCCGCGACCCAGAATATGACGCCGAGTGAAAGCATAATTGGAGCAAGCGCGAATTCTCCTCGAACCGCAATCCACGCGCCGGTCGGAGCTATCGCGAGCGCGAGTCCCAGAACCATGTGCGACCATGATGTGAACCGCTTGAAATACGAATAACCGAGTACTATTAAGAGCGCAATCGGCGAAAGCAAAAAAGCCATTATATTCAGGAAATATGTACATGTGATAAATATCGCTGAATTGATAATTACGAAGGCAAGCATCTCATTCGCGCTTACTTTGCCTGATGGTATCGACCGTTCTTTCGTTCGAGGATTCACCGTATCAATATCTCTGTCTAACCATCGGTTGAATGCCATCGCCGCGTTTCGTGCAGTGAACATGCTAGCGAGAATCAGTAGAAGTTTTTTCCAATCATAATAACCGTTAAATGCGATATGAGCCGATGCGAGCGCGAATGGAAGCGCGAATATTGTGTGCGCGAGCTTGATGTCATCGAAAATCCTGGTGATTTTGCTGAGTGGGCTTAGCTTCTGGTTTTCTTTTGTTTCCATAATCATCGTTATGGCGAGTATCGTATATCAAGGTCGTGTTCGATATCGAGATGGTCGAGGACTCTCGCGACAACGGTATCTGCGAGTTCATTGATTGTTTTCGGTTTCGAATAAAATGATGGCATCGCCGGTAAAATTAAAGCTCCAGCATCGTTCAGTTTCAATAGATTTTCGAGATGAATTCTGTTCAGCGGTGTTTCACGTGAAACAATTATCAGTTTTCTGCGTTCTTTCAAATGCACATCCGCCACTCGAGTAATGAGATTCTCTGTCGCTCCCGATGCTATCCGCCCGATAGTTCCCATGCTCGCAGGGATAATCACCATGCCCCCCGTTAGATTCGATCCAGATGCTATCCCCGTTTCAAGATTCGATGAGTCATAGCGTGTAACTTTCGCGCCTGAGAAGATAAAATTCGCATTTTCATGCGATAGCTCTATTTCGATTAATCGTTTTGCGGTCGGTGTGATAATCAGGTGCATGGGGATTTTGCCGGATTCAAGAATTTCGATTAGTCGGTATGCGTAAATCATTCCTGATGCGCCTGTTATCGCAATGATAATCGGATGTATGCCTTTGTAGATTATTCTCATCGTGGTTTCTCCCCCACGTGAATCGTGTTGACTTGAAAGATGAAATGCTTGTATGAAACGTTGATGAATCCCGTTTTTAAAAGCATTTTACTGAAATCATCAGCGGTGATGAATTTCTCTCTCGATGCCGCGAGATACCTGTACGCACCGCTTGCAGAGAAAATTCGTCCGATGAATGGAATCACATGACTTATATACCATGATGATATCGATTTCGATAAGCCATCATCATGCTTGAAAAATTCGAGTGAGAGAAATTGCCCTCCACGTTTCAGTATTCGATAAATCTCCTGGACACCGATTTGAAGGTCTGACAGGTTTCGCAATCCCCATGTAATCGTGATTATATCGAATGTTTCATTTTTAAAAGGCGTGTGAAGCGCGTTAGCCTCGATAAATTCAACTCTATCGGAAACTCCCAGTTTTTTCGCTTTTTCATTTGCGATTTCAAGCATTTGTGATGAGAAATCCAATCCAACAATTTTCCCTTTGAAATATGGATTCTTCAGAAACTCGAAGAGCACATCACCGGTGCCTGTGCAGAGATCGAGGACTTGAACATCATCGCCGAATTCCTGAAAACGGGAGTTTTGCACCGTGGTTCTACGCCACAATCTGTCCAGACTGAAGCTTAATAGATGATTAAGGAAATCGTATCGCGGAGCGGCGCGCGAGAACATATCGCGGATTGTGTTCTCATCTCGCGCGAGCGCTTTGTTCATGAAATCATTGTCAGACATATTACAATCCAAGCTTGTTCCAGATATCATCGATTCTCTTTTTTACATCAGGATGCATATTAATCGAATCGGGCCATTCGCGCGGATGACCCTCCTCGGGCAGTTTTTTAGTCGCGTCAATCATTACTTTACTGCCGTAGAGTGGGGATGGCGATGCGTGATCGAGCACATCGAGAGGACCTTCAACAAACATCATGTCCCGCTCGGGTGAAACATTGTTTCCGAGTCGCCACAAAACCTCGGAGATATTTTGAACATCGACATCGTCATCAACAATAATTATCATCTTCGTGAACATCATCTGACCGAGTCCCCACAATGCACAAGCGACTTTCCGAGCCTGACCGGGATAAGATTTTTTTATCGAAACAAACGCAAGGTTGTGAAATACGCCTTCGATCGGGAGGTTGATATCGACAATTTCCGGGAGAGCCAGTTTGAGAATTGGGAGAAAGATTCGCTCTGTTGCTTTCGCCATGTAGCAATCCTCCATGGGAGGCTTTCCGACAACAGTTGCTGGATAAATCGGATCTTTTCTATGCGTCATAAGCGTAACATGAAAAACGGGATAATCATCAGCGAGGGAGTAATAGCCGGTATGATCTCCAAAAGGACCTTCGCGTCTGCGTTCGTGGATATCGACATAACCCTCGAGAATAAATTCAGAATGGGCTGGAACTTCGAGATCAACCGTCCTGCATTTAACAAGCTCGACCGGTCGCTTTCGAATGAATCCCGCGAAGAGGAGTTCATCGAAATTATCCGGCAGAGGCGCAGTTGCGGAATATATCGTGGCCGGATCGGCACCGATAGCGACTGCGATGTCAAAACGCTTCAAACCCGTTTCCGATGCCATTCTGAAATGGTTCGCTCCGCCTTTATGGACGTGCCAATGCATTCCTGTCGATGTCCTGTCATAAACCTGCATGCGATACATGCCCATGTTTCGTATCCCTGTTTGAGGATCTTTGGTGATGACAAGTGGAAGTGTGATAAACCGTCCGCCATCACCGGGCCAGCATTTTAAGACAGGGAGTGAATCAAGATCGGGTTCGCATTCGATTTCCTGGCACGGGGCGGATTTGATAATTTTCGGAGGATAATTCGAGATTTCAACAAGCTTTGGAAGCATCCGGATTTTATCGAGCAGCCCCTCCGGAAGTTCCGGTTTCAGAAGTGTTTTTATTTCATCAGCGATTTCCTCGATATTATTCACACCAAGCGCCCATGACATCCGATCGAACGAACCGAACGCGTTCATGAGAACAGGTGTCGAGAAACCTTTGACATTTTCAAAAAAAAGCGCCTTATTGTTATTCGATTTGCATACCCGGTCGGTGATTTCCGTTATTTCAAGGTCGCGACTAACCTCTTCCTTTATGCACGCGAGCTCGCCTTTCGATTCAAGGAATGAAACGAAATCACGTAATGAATCGTATTTCATCAGTTGGTTCATCAACCTAACCTTCTCTTCTTTCATGGATAACAATCATATATGATAACCGATTATGAGCGTTTTCGACCTCTCATATGCCAGAGCGAAGGAGAAATAAAGGGGATGAGATTCACTTGTCCAAAATAGTATTTTAAGCAAAGAATAGCAAACAAGTTCTCCGTTAGATGTAGAATTGATTTGATTACAGAATCATCAAATCAATGAGAGCCCGATAAATGATACGCACAGCAAGCCTTTTCAGTCAGCTTTTAGAGCATGTTTCCGTGGGCGAAGTTTCAACGTTCGAATTGCTCAATGATCCGTTTAATACTTCTCCCGTCTCACCTGTATCAGAACAACTTAAACTACCAATGTGACTCTTGGACAGCTGATTTGCATGAGGGTATGAAAGTAACAGGTAACCTGGTTTGAAAATTCGACTTTTATCCTCTACAATCCCTTATTTAATGCGGGGCTTAGTGCTAAACCTGCCCTATTTTGGACAGCAGTGACTTGTCCCCTTTTTTCTCTTGAAGACCAAAATCACCGATTCTACAGCAGGTGCTGCATAGTAACGTTTTTCAGGTAATAATCGTCGATTACATCTTAAATACCAACCTCAATCAACACTGAACGCGTGTCATAAAGTCCCAGCTCATTAACTATCGTAAGAGTGATTTCCTGTTTCCCTTTTTCTCCACCGTAGTAAATGAAGTTATCAAGATAATCCTTGCTGATTCCTCCACCAGGCATATTCCAGAAATAACGTATTTCACCTCCAGTTTCATTCTTTACCTCCAGTTTCAGTTGAACCTTTTCCCCGATGGGAATCCTGCTTTTTTCGGAAGTGAGTTTCTCTATCCTGGGGTTATCAGGATGATCTCTGAGTTTTTTAACTGGCGTTTTCCTCTGAAGTTGTGCATCAATAGTCCCGGCTATCTTTCTAAGGTCGCCCTGAATCTTGCCCTCCGCTTTAATCATGAACAGGATATTATTGCGGATAAAATCGATACTCGAGAAACCCTGATTCTCACGATTGAAAGTTACAAAACAGATGTTACCGACATCAAGATCAAATCTGCTCCCTTGATCTTTAATTGCAGGAACCTCTTCCTGTGTATCCGCGTAGCGTGATATCAAATATTCTTTGGCAGAGTCGAGTGAGGGACATACTATCATGCTCACAAGCAACTCTTCACGATTTGATCTCCACCATTTGGTGATATTTACATAATCTGTTTTATCTCTATTCTCCAAACTGTAATTATCCTCGTTCCATACTTTTTTCATGTCACTAAGTTGCGGAAAAGATTCAAGCGCGAAAGGAATACCGGATATTACTTTTCCAGTTTCCCCTTCCCACTTATCGAATATATACATTTCCTTTACTAATTTAAGTCTTTCCAGATAGTCCCTTGAGTTTTGACTAAATGAGCTATCGAAAGTTGTGATAAGCAAAATCAGAACCATGATAGTTATTATTGATCTATTTGTTTTCATTTGTATCAGCTCCTTCGCTCAAAAAATACTAAAAGAGTAGTCTAACGGATTTTGTGGATAATCGTCTTTCATTACTTTTCCTCTATATGAAGACCATAGTTCATCGGTCAACCAGGATGCATTCCCCGGAGGTGCATTTGCGGGGTCACCGTCAATGTCAACTTTCAGGCAGGCATCAAAAATATAATTTTCATTATTTTTAAAGATACCGCCAAAGCCATGATTACCAAACCCTTCATCGCATTTCCAGTCTTTACCTACTGCCTTAATGCAATTTAGTGAGCCAAAGGGTGTTTTGTATTTGTACGTGAGAGTACAACCAAGAACATTCGAAAATATAACTTGTGACTTGCCCATATCATAACAGTTAACCAGCCCGATATTGGGATAATTTGAAAGAAATAGAGTCAGTTTAAAGTTTCCAGTTGTACCACCTAAAGCATACTGGGGCCCATAAACGTAAGAGCCACCGCAATCGTTGTACAAATGATGAGTAATTTGTGCGGCAGCTCCTTCAAATGTGGTTTCACCCATTGCCCAAGAACAGGACTTCTGAAAAACTTCATACCATGGTTCTGTCTGGCCAGATGTTGTCCAAGGAGATTGAGGTTGACCGAGTATAATGCATATGGGATTAGTTGTGGAGGCAAAATATGACTGCGGCGATCCGGAACTATTGACATTCTCATAGTACCAGTTCCATTTCTGGATAAAGTATTTTATTGAGTCAGGTGTAGCATTTCCGAGTGTGAACGTAACTGTTTTAGTTCCACTACCGCTAAAATTGACTGTTTGCTTATTGACATCACCCATCAATCCCGCAATTAATGTGCCACCAATTTCTGCAGTTTGTACACTGGTTGAGGCTGAAAAAACCACATTAATATTTACAATCTTGCTTTTGATATATACAGCAGGTTGTGTCTTTTCCGTTTTTTTCCACTCAGGTACATCTACGTTCTCTGTGTAATTTTTGCGAATATTAATTGCATCTGAGTTGGTTGACGAAGAATCATAATTGAATGAAATACTGTCCAGGCAAATCCAACCTGATGGCACAACGAATCCTTTTGCATCAAGCTTATCGATAATATCAATTCCTACATCATAAGAACCGAAAGGTGGGAAATCGACGATAACATCATAACCATCATCACGGATAGCTGCCATGTCCCATACTTTAGTATAATTCACATTTGCACAACCAGGTTGGATAACTGTAGTTTCATAACCACCCGAAACGTCATTAAGAGTGTTATTATTTCCCCATTCGGTTTGTGTCTTATGGTTTACAACATAAAGCCTGGCATTCTGGCCGGAATAATTCGTGCCACCTGCAACTGGATTTACTGCTACCCACACCTGTTCGTCTTCAGCGAAATAATCCTTGTAGTACGGATTAGGTGCGCCAATAACTGCGCCTGTGATCTGGTCCTGAGGAGGTGCCTGACAGGCTAGTTCAGCTTCGACATGTGCAGGTGATGGTAACCCATCTTTAAAAACTGTGAATCCCACACCGAATTCACTGTCGATGAGATCCGAATAACTGATAAAATTATCGGGGTGTTTGTATTCTACAATCAGATCATAGGCTCCGATCTTTGTTCTATCAGCTGTTATGATTTGCGTTGTGAAATCTCTTTGCCGATTATCAAGTTGCATGATTATTGGTTTTGTGCGGTCTGAGATAAGGCCACCACTCTCGTAGGAGTGACGATCTTGAACAACATATATATGCACAGTTGATCCTGGTGGGAAATTTTTCCCTGTCGCGAATACATCTTCCTTCTCATGAAGAAAACCATTCAAAGGATTACCTTTTCCATCGCTGGAGAAAATAATCGCTCCAGCCTCACGGATTGGTCTTAATCTGAACTGTAATTCGGCAATCGGTTTCTTGTCGCACACCAGCTCGCATGAATACTTGTAATTGCCGGGAGTTTCTAAATCCAATCTCCCCATCCTTGAGTCTGAATATTCCACGCCTATATCCCACCATAGAACTGATGATGAGATTATTCCGTTTCTGTTTGATCTGAAAGAGGAGTATGAGATTTCTCGTCCATCTGATCTCATAATTCTTACATCATATCTCTTGTCAGGTCGTAGTCGGCAGAAACTTCCAGCTACAATATCCATAACATCAAATTCCATTGTCTTCTGACCTTTTGAATTCGTCAGGATGATTACAGGTTCCTCATTGCTTGTCGACCTACACCCCATGACTAACTCAACTGCAAACAGAAGCATAATGACAGAAATTAAAAAAATCAATCGTGGTAATTTGAACATAAATCACCAACCTCCCTAAATGATTTTAAGAAAATGAATTGTAATCGGTGGCTCCTTTTGAACATTATTGAAATCGTGAATTATGGTTCCTTCCAGTAAGTGCGCGTTTTATGCTTAAGCAAGTGTAAGTACTATAAATGTAAAATATTATATGAAACCCGTTGCAAGCACTTTCCTAATAACCGAACCTGCACATCTCAATCATATGCCAACATCCAATCTCTACTATTTTGATTTTTTTTAACATTATCCAGATATATTTGATTTCAGATAAGATATTATGATTATGAATTTTCAGCTAATTATGTTACAGGCATCAAGTAATGTCAAGTATAAAAATTTGCCGAGGATAAGGATAAAGGGAATTGTCCCGAATGGCACTTATTTACGGGTATGAGTATCAAAAGTTGTGCACGGTACAAATTCAAAAATTATCCATAAAATCTGTTTACATTAGATTTAATCGTTGCTAAAATATTCCAAACGTTGGTATTTCGTTTAAAAGGTCGGAGAGATGAAACGCGCGGGAAGCCTTCCTGGACTCATAGTGCTTTCATTGAAAGATGGCGAGGTGCTCGGTGCGATACGCCGCGGAGTCGAGGACCCGTATCTTGGACGGCTTCTTGGGCTCGCGTTCGAAGATGATGAATGGTTTGAGGGTCCCAAAATTATCCCGTTTAAAATTGTTGAATCGTTCGGACTTAACGCGGTTATTGTCGGAGACCAGCATGAGATAATGACTCTCCATGAAGCGGCAGATATTCGTCTAATCCTCAAAAAGAAAGAAAGCTATATCGAGAAACATCTGATGACCGTTGAAGGCAGATATATCGGCGAGATATTCGATTTCGCTTTCAACGAGGATACCGGGCAAGTCGGCGAATATTATATACACAGGCTTCTCGCCGGCGAAGAGCCATGTTACAGATTCCCCGCCGAACGTACTCAACGAGTCGGACATTCGCTCGTGATTGTCGAGGATGCTCCAATGGTTGAAACGGATGTTCGTCCGTTAGTGAAACGTCCATGGGCATGGATGCCCGAAGAGGCGATATCGAGAAAGAATCAGCCGGAGCGACCCGCGTTGAAACTCGAGGATGTAGTCGAGGAGGAGAAACCGAAAACGCTTCATGCTGTCGACACAATCAGCCTGTTCGAAAATCTCTCGGATGTCGGCGAACCGAAAACGAAATCGCAGCGTTTGAAAGAAAATTTCCAGCGGCGGCAATACGCGTATCTGCTTGGACGTCGCTCAGATCGCGATATACACGATGATGAAGGCAATGTGATTGTGCGAAAAGGTCAGCTGATTGATGAAGAAATCATAATCCTCGCGAAAAAAAGCGGCAAATTCATGCAACTCGCAGTCTCGAGCAGACAAAAAAGATAGATAAATCTCCAATCAATGATATATTTATATTCTGCATTAACGAGGAAATTCAACGGGTCCCCCTTCCAACCCGATATCGTATTCGATAGTCATTAAGGTGAAGAAATGAACAAAATCAAACGAAATCAAAAACCTGCGTGTTTTGCATTTTATTCATTCGCAGTGTTGACGCTGATAATGCTTGTCGGATGTTCAAGCGGAGGAGGAGTCACATCACCATCATCGATTATGGGGAAAACGCCGATGAATCCTGAAGATATTCAGTCGGGAGTTATTCCGATCGCTGTCTTCGATCTGATTATTTCATCCGATTTATCTCAAGCGGAGATTGTGCCATCGCGGGATGCTGATGTTTACGGCGATTCATGGTTTTCAGTCCTCACGAACTTTTTCAAAGTATCACCATGCCGCGATTGTCTCACTATAAAAGGCGTATCGATAAATTCCGATAATAATGTCGTACTTTCAATCTACGCGAGACATCCGTTCAAAAAAGGAGATCAATCCCAGCCACCGACAGCTAAAAATCGCGATGACCTTCGTGTTTTCGATACCAAGCTTATTGTGGTTACAAAGGATGATGCGGGACCATCGTTTGATGATTTTGGCGCACGACTGAGCTCTTCAATTGTGGTAAATGCCGATGGTTACACTGATATGATAGATCCGGTCTATGATCCTCTTGATAAGAAAGATGACAACACACACCCGTATATAATCCTTTTTGAAAATCCGAATGAAGGCAATGTCGACCCATCATCAGCAACCGGATTCACCGATCTTGCGAACGCATCAGGACATAATGTGATGAACCAGGATACCGAATCTCTTACCGATCTCGTCCTGAAAATCCAATCCGGTAAAACACATCAATTCAAGCTTTACCTTACTGCGAATTATGGTCTAAGTGCCGAGAATTATCTTCAAAGGCTCACTCCGCGATATTATCTTCCCGAATTCAATGCGAAAGAGGCATGGAAAGTGGAGGCTTGCGTTGAATCAAATAGTCTTGGACCAACATACACACAATCGATGGCTGAGGTTCTTGTGAAAATATGGGACTGGCAGCACGAGGCGACATTGGATCCGGGTCTTACAACTCTCGACAGTATCAGAGCGCCAAGCGATATTAAAAGCGTCGACATAATGGTTCCCGGACTTTTTTCGGGAGTTGTATCAGAGACAATGCGCGATCCCATTGGAAACGGGAAAGGCGATACACCGCTCGAATATCATCTCGAAGTCTATAATAACCTTGGTGCCGGCGCGGGTGATTTCGCGGGTCTTGTTAGAGTTGTGGATGAACGTCATGCAGGCGGCAATCAGACAATGACGCAGGATGGTATCGACAATAATGGATTCGACCTCGCCCCGTTCGATATCCCCGGCTTCAGGACATATGATTATATCGAGTTTCCAATAATAATCTTCTGGAATGTCTCGCCTGTCGGACGATTCACGCTATCACCCGGCAATGAACCCCTTTATATAGGCAGGGATGAGGAATTCAATTATGATGCGTCAGGGTCATATGATGTAGACGGCTTAATCTCATCGTACGAATGGGATTTCGATTACGACCGCGTTACATTCGAACCCGAAGCTGGACACGATTCAGCGACGGGAACATACAAATACTCAACAGCGGGAATCCACAGGATCGCACTTAGAGTTAAAGACAATACTATTCCTATCATGAGCGATATAACATACAAATATATCACCGTGCTCCCTGAGACTCAGAATATCGATCCAAGGATGATATGCGCATGGGATTTCGGCTGCAATAATCTCAAACTCCCGGCAAAGCGCGCGATAAAGACCCATGAGAATTTCGTTCATGTAGTCCTTGGAGGTCTTCCTTTCGGTGAGAGATACATAATCACAAGCGACGACTATGGCGCTCACTTTGGTGCGCCCGTGAAAGTAACGAGTGGTCTTACAACAAATGCAACTCAACATATCGGAGGATTCGATATATCATCAACAGGAAGACTCGGATACGTTTATTTCGATGAAAACGCTGCTGAGGAATCGGCATGGTTCATTCTAAATCACAGTAACGATGGCGCAAGCTGGGGACCTCCGGAAATACTCTCCTATTCAACTGAAAAGAACTATGTTGACGATTGCGCGTTAATTTATGGCGTAAACGACCGCGAATTTATTATCTTCAGCATGCTTGATAAAAGCGGTTCATTTGATACAAGCACCATGTTCTACATTCACAGAGCATCCGAGGCTGATCTTTTCCAATCGCCACCGATTCCGCTTGTTGCATACGGTTTACCGCCTGATCAGCTTCAGTTCTATCAACCCAATGCAGGTATAGGATATGACGGTCAAATCCATGTCGTATATCCGATCATGCTAAAAGTTGGCGCCGAACAAAGATACTCGTTATGTTATGGACGTATCGCAGCTGATGGAAGCTCTGTTACTCATGAGCCTTTGAAAATCAGCCAGACAGGAACCTATGACGCGCAGAAGGATTTCGATCTCGCGGTCGATGGGCAAAACGTGTACGCGGCGTTTATCGAATGGGACAGGATGTCACAGACCGAGGACCTTGTGTTTGTCGCGAGCGATGATAACGGTGAAACATGGTGGAGTCCGCCGGTTAAAATCACCGATATGGAGATTCATCAAATCGCGAATGACCATCCGGTCAGCATGGTAGTCGATGATAACCACAGGATACATGTCGTATGGGCGCATAACAAAAACCAGATTATACCTGAATTCCGCGATATCTTGTACGACTACTCGGATGATGGCGGACACACATGGCACACGGATCGAATGATTTATGGCGATGGTGTCGATGGCGATCAGTCATACCCATCGTTAACGCTTGATGAAATAGGGCGAGTGCATCTTATATGGTGGAACGCCGATGAAACCGCCGGCAAAGGAGTTTGGCACACAAGATTCAGAGGGTAACGCAGACATCATGTCTGCAGTATCGCGGACATCCCTGCCCGCCTTGAAAAGAAAAAAGGACAACATTCTTTTTGATAATTGGTACGATTTTAGCTTAACATAGTTGCAAACAAAGATAGATAGTGGCTTAATAAAGGGCTCTGTGCCCTTCATGTCCCTTTTTGCCCCCTCCTTTTTAAAGAACAGTGAAACTTGTTTAGAAATATGACTAAAATTTAATTTTAGTAATTTTTTTAAAAATTTCTTGACAAAACTTCTAAAATATGGTTCAATAGTTAAAGATTCAAAGAAAGGATAAACCGATGGTTATTTTACTAGCTGATTTGGCACCTGAATTATATGTAGAAATTGAAGAATTAATAAGAAAGGGTGAATATGAAGATTTTACTCAATTTATAAAAGTTGCTTGTGAAAACCAGGTCAATTTAAAGAATTTCAGCGAATCAAGTATTAGTAGCAAAACTAGAATTAATCATTTAGTTTCGCGTAAGGAAAAATCTATATGCCATTCTGAAGCAAATGTTCAGACTCGAAAAAAGAAAAACTATCCTAAAGGAGTATGTGATTGGAAAAACTTACAAGATAAGGGAGAAAAGTATATTATTTTTAGTGAGGAAGAATATGACAAAGCAAACTTGGCTTTTAAGATGCCTGATTTTGACAGTTTGCCTTTGTCGATTTGCAAGATTGACGAATATATAAAAAATTGGCCTTGGGGACAAGCTAATAGGTATCTCCCAATGAAGATGGTTGTGCGTGCTGTTGCAAATTTCGCGAATAATAGGAATTGGCCTCACTTTGATATCTTAAGAAATAAATTGGCAATCCCATCTATGGTGTTTGGTATTTTGCTGAGGCAATCCGATGAAGATAAAAGTCGAAAAAGAGGAGAATCACTTTCCACAGCTTTGCCACATAATGACCGGGAAAATAGTTCCTTAAGGTTTATAAATTCTTTTTTAGGTTCCTATACTAAATCAGGCAATTTTTATCCTGGTGGAACATTCTTTTATGGTTTCACCGCCTTTTCTGAAGGCAATTTAATTGGTTTAACAGAGTCAGGAAAAGAATTCTGCAAGTTAGTTAATCCGATATTGGATGGATCAATCGATGATGCTGAATCAACATTAAGTGAAGATGAATGCAAATGGTTGTATAATTATGCATTATCATTGCCTGGTGAAAGTCATGCTTTTGATTTAATTCAAAAGGTTCTTGGAAATGAGGAACTTAATCCAACTGATTTTGCTCTTCGTGTAGCCGGAGAGTTAGGAATTAGTCCTGAAGATGGTAGTTTTAAGATCAAGTTTAATGGGGTAGTTAGTCGCATGATTGAGCTAGCAATTATAGCAAGAATATGGAAAGGAACTCGAGCAAGTTATAAGGTGTTTAATAAATACTAATATTGGAGAAATATAATGAATATGAAAGATAAAACCATAAATTTTCATTCAATTCAAAAAAACACTAATTTATCTAATGCCAAGGAATTGTGTTTGAGTTTAATGAATGCTGATTCTGAGGATGAAGTTATTGATATTCTAAGTAAAGTAGGATATTGGGATAATCCGCGTTTTTGGAGATACTATGGAGATGATGAAAACAATTGGAGTACATTTGAGAACCAACAAAGTAGACCTGAAGAAGCTTTAGTTGAAAAAATTATCAATTCTATTGATGCAAGACTAATGAGTGAATGTCTTGCAAGAGGGATTAATCCGGAATCTGAAAAAGCACCAAAGAGTGTACGTGAAGCCGTTGCAATTTTTTTTGAAGATAATCCTAAATCATGCATTGCAGGTTTAATAAAAGAATGGCGAGATAATAAAAGAAAATCTATAGCTGAAACTATAACTTTCGCTGCAACAGGGGCAAAACCGGAAGAGGGTGGTCCAATTTGCTACATTATAGCTGATTGTGGTGAAGGACAAACACCCCAAATGATGCCATCTACTTTACTTTCGCTAAAAAAAACCAATAAGGACCGAATTCAATTTGTTCAAGGCAAATATAATATGGGGGGAACAGGTGCAATTGCTTTTTGTGGTAGAAGGGGGCTTCAATTAATTCTAACAAAGAGGAATCCAAATATTGTAAATGATAATAATACTGATGCAACTAAAGATTATTGGGGCTTTACAATTGTTAGGAGAGAAGATCCTGGAAGAAACTATAAAAAATTTATTTATACTTATCTTGCACCTATAGATGTAACCAAACCCAGGGAAGGATAAGTGCTGCGATTTTTGTCTGATTCAATGCCTATATTTCCTAAAGGTCAGAATGCCATTAGTCGGTTATCTGAGTGGGGTACTTTAATAAAAGTGTATGAATATGATTCAACTGGGTTCCCAAGCCATATATTAAGAAAAGATGGTTTACTCTATCGCTTCGATATACTAATGCCAGATATTGCATTACCTGTTAGATTATACGAATGTCGTTCCTATCGTGGGCACAAAGGCAGTCATGAAACAACCTTGACAGGAATAAGAGTCCGCTTGGAAGATAATGTTGGTGATAATTTAGAAATTTCTCCTATTCCTTGTGAAATTAATGTTGATGATGAGAAAATGTTAGCAACAATATATATTTTTAAAAAGGGAAAAGCCAGAACATACTTGAAAAATGAAGGGGTCATCTTTACTATAAATGGCCAAACCAACGCTCATTTAACAGCAGGTTTTTTTGGGAATGCTGGTCTTGGACATTTGCATGATTCTCTATTGGTTATCATTGATTGTAGCCATTTTAGTAAAAATGCTAAAAAAGATTTTTTCATGGCAAGTCGAGACCGTTTGAAAAAAGGTAAGTTGACTGATAAAATTAAAGATGAACTTATAGATGTTTTAAAACACAATCAAATTCTTAGGGATCTGAATGAAAGAAGAATTAGAGAAGAAACTGAGGCAAGACTTAAAGAATCAAAGCCACTAACTGATATTTTGGCATCATTAGTAAGATATGATCCTATTTTATCTAGTCTTTTATTAGAAGGCAAAAAAGGCTCAATTCCTTTTAAGCATAGGAAAGTTGGTGATTCTGCTAAGCCTGTAGAACTAAAAAAGTATCCTTCCTTTTTTAAATTTAAAGGTTATAACTATGGACACATTTTACGACGTGATTGTGAAATAAAAAATCGTTGCAGGGTAACATTTGATACTGATGTTGTATTTGATTTTTTTATGAGAGCAAATGATCCGGGGAATTATCGTTTATATCATATTATAAATAATGACCAGATTGAATTTAAGCCGAATTCTTTTAATCCACATGACAATGGGATTTTTACTCTTAATTTTTATTTGCCTGAATATGTTAAAATAGGTGATAAGCTGAAATACAAGTTTTATGTATATTCTAGCGATCGTTTTGACCCTTTTATTAATGAATTTGAACTGACGGTCATAAGAGATTCTATTCATACTTCAGGAACTAAGACTAAATCAAGGCCGCCATCTAACAAAGAAGGTAAAGATAGGGATATGCCATCTGGTTTCGAGATACCGCCCATAAATAAGGTTGCTGAATATCCAAAGGATAATGAGATAGCTTGGTCTAAACTTCCGAAAGGAGGACCGTTTGACCAATATTCAGCTCTTAGGATAATACATGATTTAAGAAATACTAATGATAATTTGGAAGAAGTGTATAGTTTTTATATAAATATTGATAATATTTATCTTAAGATGGAACAAAAATTGAATAGGCAAAAGCAGGAAATTGCTGAGGCTAGGTTTATATTGGGAATGGTATTAATAGGTCTTAGCATGTTAAGATATAATAAAGAGGATAGAAGAAGAGGAGAAAGCATTGTGAATCATTATGATGAGGAAGGCACGAATTTTCTTGATAATATAGAGGAATTTTCCAAAGCCATTGCATTTGTTTTACTTCCAATGTTAATACAGTTAAGTGAAGTAGATATCGAGAAACGATTATCAAGTATCATATCTGATGTTGAATAAATATATATATCATTGCAATATTACAAAGTAGAATTCAAATAATCTATGGATGAATGCAAAGCAAATATAATCCAAAGTATTGTTTGTAATAAGGGAAAAATAGCCGATTATACCCATACATATTATAAATATCCTGCACGGTTCTCACCGTTATTTGTTAGATCATGTATTGATTTATTTAGCAAATCTAATGATATAATTTTAGATCCATTTATGGGAGGCGCTACTACTTTAATAGAAGCGGTAATTGCGGGTAGAAAAGCAATTGGATTTGATATAAGTGAATTAGCTGCATTTATTGGATGTGTTAAAACTACACCTTTAAGCGACCATGATTTATTAGCACTTTTATCATGGTCCAAACAAACAATAGACAATATTAACCTTTCAAGTAATACTAAATATGATAATGAATCAGAAATGCAGTATAAGCATTTATCATGGAGAATGAAAAGAATAATAACGCAATTGGTTGAAGAATCTAATAATTTAAAATCAAGTAGACAACGAAAATTCGCTAAAATGGCAATATTAAAAACTGCACAGTGGGCATTAGATTGTAAAAGACACGATCCAAGTATAAATCAATTTAAAGTTAAATTTATAGAAGATATGAATGCAATGATATATGGAATGAAACAATATACAAAACAATATAAAAATAATTTTAGAAGAATTGATAGAATTAAAAATGTATGTAAAATTTATAACCTATCAGCTATTAATATTGAACTTAAGCATTTGAAAGCCTTTGGTCAAAAGCCAAGTTTAGTAGTAACTTCACCCCCATATCCTGGAGTTCATGTGATTTACCACAGATGGCAGATTAATGGAAGGCGCGAAACAAATGCACCTTTTCGCATTGTCAATTGTTTAGATGGTAAGCCTGAATCATACTATACTTTTGGTAATAGATATGAAAGAAATTTAAATACTTACTTTGAAAATGCATTATTGTCATTTAGAGCGATAAGATCAATTTTAGATAAGGATGCATTAGTCATTCAATTGGTTGGTTTCACCGATAATAAAAAGTATCTAAATCGATACTTGGAAATGATGGAAAACGCTGGTTTTACTGAACTAAGCTTACCATCAAAGAAAAATGAACGAAACTTCCGTATATGGCGAAGAGTTCCTAACAGAAAATGGTATGCTGAAATTAAAGGGGAAATTGCTTCAAGTAAAGAGGTTGTTTTGATACATAAAGTTAAAAATTAAAATAATGGAAAAAAGGGACAGCGCCCATTATGGTGTTTTACCCCTCTTTTCCCTAACGGTTTAATAGAGTTTCAATCATTCAAACCAGTTATGTCATCATCTTCGTCATCATCATCGATTAATAGGCGTCTTGAACGCTGACCATCCCAGCCACTGATTAGTCCCTTCTTCTCCATAAGGTCGATTATCCGCGCGGCTTTGTTGTATCCAATTCTGAGTTCGCGCTGTAAAAGGCTTCCGCTTATGCGCTTTTTATTGCGACGTGCTATTTGAATAGCTTCAGCGATGTATTTCTCATCATCGCCAGTGTCGTCATCATCATCGTATTTCGCGTAATCCTCAAGCGGAGCGATCCCGTGAAGGTCATCGACCTCGCCCTGATGTTCGAGAATCTCAGGCCTGTACTCCGGCCTGAGTTGGTTCATGACGAAATTAACAACGCGCTCGATTTCATCATCGGAGACAAAAGCGCCCTGAGCGCGTCTCGGAGAGCTGTCCTGAGGACCGCTATAGAGCATGTCACCTTCACCGAGGAGCAAATCCGCGCCGCTTCGGTCGAGTATGGTGCGGGAATCGACCTGCGCCGGAACTTTGAACGCGATTCGAGCCGGGATATTGGCTTTGATGCTTCCCGTAACGACTTTCACATCGGGTCTTTGGGTAGCGAGTATCAGATGTATTCCCGAAGCTCGAGCGAGACGAGCGAGATGGTTTATCAGGCGTTCAACCTCGCGTCCAGGAGCCAGGTCCATCAGTGTCGCGAACTCATCGATGACGATTATTATGTACGGCATGAACTCACCGTTCGGACGTTTCCTGTTAAATGTGGCAATATCGCGGCATCGGGTTTCTCTCAGTTTAAGAAGCCGCGCTGCCATCTCTTTCGCGACCCACAGAAGCGCGTTTTTGGCATCCTCCCATTCCTGTACGACCGGCACAAGCAGGTGCGGTAGATTCTCGTATAGGTTCATCTCAACTCGTTTCGGATCGATAAGGATAATCTTGACCTCATCGGGAGCGGTGTTGTAAAGGAGCGAGATTACAATCGAGTTGAGGCAGACGCTTTTCCCGGCGCCGGTCTGTCCAGCTGCGAGCAGATGCGGCATCCTCGCGAGGTCGGCGATAATCGGCTGTCCGGCGAGATCCTGCCCGATGCAAACAGTCAGGAGGGATTTCGAATGCCTGAATTCCTCGCTTTCGAGAATCTCTCTCAGAGTCACGATTCGCTTTCTGCTATTGGGAAATTCGATGCCTATTACATCTCGACCCGGAATCGGCGCTTCAATCCTGAGACTTCTCGCGGCAAGAGCCATGGCAAGTTCATGCTTAAGGCTTCGTATGGCGCTTACACGCACGCCGGTTGCGGGTCTTATTTCGCATCTGATTATGACAGGACCTACAACGATACCCTCGACTTTTGCCTCAACACCGTAGTCTGTAAGAGTCTTCTCGACAAGTTTAGCGATCTCGTGTTTATCAGCATCAGCCATTACAGTTCCCGGTGGATTCAAAAGGTCCAGAGGTGGAAACCGATACTCCCCCCTTTCGCGAAGCATCCGATGGAAGTTCAGTTCCATCTGGGAATCAGGCGATGATGAATTATCGTAATCCAAAGCCTCCGCTTTTTCGCTTCTGGTTTTATCTTTTTGGCTTTTCTGCCTTGATTTTTTTTGCGAAATCGGAGCCAATGCATCAACCGGGGTTGATGACCGTTGAAAAGATGGGGATTCATCGTCGTAAAGACCAATGGGTCTTTTTCTCTTAATAGTCGAGGAGATTTTTCTGCCAATTGTTCTGAAAGTACGAATTCCCGAGACTGTTATTTCACCGGGAGTATAACCCGAAACAGGAGGAAGGAAAACGAGTGCGAAAAGTGCGAGAGCGACAATTCCTCCTATTGGACCGAAAAGCGTTTTGAAAGCAAGTGCAAGCGAAGCTCCGAGAACACCGACGCTTTCGTTATCTGTCGGATGAAAGAACCGACCGCGGTCGATTCGAATAGCGAGATTGATAATCCCCAAAGCGATGAAGCAGAGAAGGATAGAATATTGCGCGACAGCGTTTAATAAGCGTTGCTTCCGATTCATGATTAACGCCATCGAAAGAATAATCAGTGATAAAGGCAGGATAATAATGCCAATACTTCCGATGACCGGTCTCATGCATTTATGCGCGAACCATCCCATAAGCCATTGTGCGCGAAAGTCGAAAATGCCTATGAAGAAAAACAGGTTGAGCAAAAGAAGTGGATAACCGATTATTTTTAAAATGGAATTTTTGAGGAAATCTCCGATATGAACAATCCAAGAGGAACGCTCAAACCTCGGATTCTGTTTATCATCCATGGTAAACACCAACCTTGATGATGAATCCCCAGTTGAACGTCAATTAAATTTTATAAGATTTAAATATGCTTGTCAAGGAGAGCTCTGAAAAAGTCAGGGAAAGAGAGATTCCTCAGCAAAATTCAGGATTTGACATTTCAAAAATCCTGTAATAATGGGAGTTCCCAGATGTCAAATCCTGAATTTTGCTTCGGAATGACATCGATATGTCTATTTTTCAGAGGTCTCGTCAAGATGAATTGTTTCAAACAAAAGCGATTTCAGGAATCGCCTTCCAAATCCTTCAGTAGATTTTCGAACCAGGCGTCGCTTTGATGTATTATTTTTCTTTTCAATCTCTCATAGCCATTCAGTAATTTCCTTGCTTTAACAGTTAGTTTGGCTCCTCCGCCGCTATGGCCGCCTATTTGACGTTCGAGAAGCGGAAATCCGAGTCTTTCCTCAGCGCGTTTTAAATCGCCCCAGGCATGACGATAAGATACACCAACCGATTTCGCCGCCTTGGACAAACTTCCCTGCTCATCGATAGCATAAAGAATTTTCGCAAGCCCCTCCCCGAAGACCATCAAATTATCTTTTGTGAACCAGATTTTTGTTCTAAGACTTATACGGTTCTTCAATAAATAATCATTCTGGATAGTTAGAATCTCCATTACATTTTGAATGAAAGGAATTGGAAGATTCATTTTAGCAAGTTCATCCGACCATTCACTTTCATTCGCCGATGGACCAAGCCTTATTCCCGCTCGCGACTTCAGCTTCGATATATCAGACCTTCGATCCCCGACATAACTGTCAAGAAAAATGATGATATCAGCTTTGATCCTGCCTACAAGACGATTAGATTCGACTATTATATGCTCGTACTGATTTTTCTGGGATTCAATGAAAGTGGCGGCTTCATCGGTATCCGTGAAGAAATTCGGAAGCCGTCCGCGCCTTGCGTGTCCATGACCCACTTTGATTACGAGAGTCTGGGGAAGAAGCACCGCAAGCTCGTTTGCGAGTGTCGATTTTCCGACATGGCTTGATGAACCGGCTATCAACCATAGTTTCATTTGAAACACCCAAGCTGGCATCCATAGATTTTAATCTTCAAAAGATTCATGAGTTTTCCGAAATCGATTCGTTCTATTCCCATTCGATGAGCTGCTGCAAAAGCGACAGGACAGGATATACGTCCGCCGGCATGAAGCTCCCCCGGTTCCGAATCCAATTTATCCGTGGGCCAATCAATAACAATATCCGCTTCTAATGCTGTCCCAACATGAATTATTGGTTCATGGATACTCGTGAAGAATTCATCGATTTGCTTTTTACATTCCTCAGTTGGATTGAACATGTAAATTTTCAGAAGCTCTGTCATATTATTATGCGCTCCTTGTGAGTGTATATATTAAATCTTGTTCCGCGAGCGAAACCTATAAGAGTGATGCCATATTTTTCGGCAAGCTGGATAGAACCTGAGGATACTGCCGAATGTGAAACAACAAATGGGAATCCGGCTCGAACTGCTTTCAGAACAATATCGGTGGAAATCCTTCCGCTCGTCAATATCATGCGCCGTTCAGGTGAGACAATTGGATTTCTCAGGATCAATCCGATAATTTTATCAATACAGTTATGCCTTCCGATATCATCCGTGACATGCAATAAATTTACTCCATCGCTCAAACCGGCGGTATGAACTCCTCCTGTCAATCGAAACAGATGAGATAAATGTGTGAGCTGCCTCATCAAAATTGGGATATCCTCTGCGAGGATCTGGAAATCCGATTTTATCGGTTCGAATTGCCCTATAAATGATGGAGCGACAGAAAAAAGCACCTGACCGCATCCGGGAGCTACATTTCTTACAATCCCGCTTCGGAACTGCTCGATCCGCTCCGACGTGCACACGGTGACCGCGAGAAGTTTTTCGTTGAATTCGATGGACTGGACTTTTGATGGGTCGTTAATTATACATTCGCTGTAAAGGAATCCAAGAGCCAGTTCCTCGACCTCTTTCGGAAGCGCCTGAATTTCAGCAACTTCATCATCATTCAACCAGATTCGAATTATCGCCTCTCGTATGACAGGATCGGAGATTTCCTTTGCACCGGTTTTCGAGATATACCTGATTACCGGAAGTTCTTCATAAAGATGTTCATCAGAATAATCCGATTCGTCATTTTCAAGATCGCCGAGTGTATTCACGTTCAAAAACGCATCATCATTGGGACAGAATACTTCTACATATTCCAAATTACTAAAGAAATCGAGGACTCCGTATTTCCCCTTCGAAAGTGTATCGGTGAGAGCATCAAGAATCTCTCGTTTCACCACTGAACAAAGAGGATGCGGACCATGGGTTGTCCCGGCAAAGATGACCTGAGCTGGACTCCTGCGCGCTTCCTCAACAATCAAGCCTATCTCGTTCGCTGTGATTCTTGGAAGGTCGCATGATAAAACCAGAAGACTGTCATCATCTTCGATCTCCTCAAGTGCCGCATGAATTCCCGCGAGCGGACCGCATTCCTTGAATCGGTCTTTGATAACAGGGCATCGGAAGATTTCGTATAGCTCTGAATCCTCTGCGGAGATATATATATGCTCAATTCCGGATGATTTGATTTCCTCTATGAGACGCTCTATTAATGGCTTCCCATCGATAAGAATAAGACCTTTCGGTTTTCCGAATCGACTGCTTTTTCCACCGGCGAGTATAACCGCTGAATTAACCATTATCGCTTGGTTTCCCTCCGCATTCATGAGCTTCACCGCGGACAATCTCTATCGCATGCCCGATCATCGGTAAAATCGATTCAAGAGACTCCATCGATCCACGCTCGCTTCCGGGTACATTCATAATAATCGTCGAACCCCTGATACCTGCTGTGGCGCGTGAAAGCCAGCTCATCGGAGTTTTCTGTGCACCGCTTAGTCTCATACATTCTCCGAATCCCGGTATTTCACGATGGATAACATCACGAGTAGCCTCTGGTGTTACATCTCTGGGAGAGAGCCCCGTACCGCCGGTCGTTAAAATGAAATCAGCAAGCTCGACATCCACCAGATTGATTAACAGGTCAGCAATCTCATCACGCTCATCAGGTACGATTCTCACACCTCCGACAATGAAACCGAAATTTCTCAATCGTTCGGCAAGAAGGGGTCCCACTGTATCGCGATTTATTCCCGATGAGCGGGTGTCTGAAACCGTCACAACAAAAGCTTTAGCGTGGAAAGATTTCGATTGTGTCTCCGACACGCACCTCACCGCCTTTTATAACCTCAGCAAAAATGCCCTCGCGCGGCATTGGGCAATCACCGATGAGTTCTCTTATCGCGCATCCTCGATGGCATTCTTTCCCTATCTGACTCACCCGCAGTTCGACATCGCCTATTTTAATCTCAGATCCAACGGGAATCTCTTTGAGGATTAAACCCTCAGTGGTTATATTCTCAGCGAAATCACCGATACCGACATCATAACCCATGCTGCGCATTACGTTGATTACCTCAATCCCGATAAGCGAGACCTGCCTGATACCATCGCCGGCATGCGCATCGTTCTCAACACCATGATTCGGTATCAGGTTAATAGAGCCTACACTTTTTTTGGTCGTTCCTTTTTCCTTGCTGAGGCAGACACCGACGATTTTCGCTTTCTGAGACGGGATTTCCCTTTTATATTCACCGGACCTTCCGCCTGATTTCTCCACAAGGAAAATATTTTCAATAGTCATGGACTTGTCCGCTGATTTGCACATGTCATAAATCGTGAGAGCCGCTACGGATGCGCAAATCAGGGCTTCCATCTCGACGCCGGTTTTAGCTGTTACGGATGCTGTTGTTTTAATCCTGATCCCGCTTTCTTCAATCATCATTTCAACATCGATATGGTCAAGCGGGAGAGGATGGCACATCGGGATCAACTCCGATGTTTTTTTCGCTGCCTGAATCGCGGCAATCCTGGCAACCGTAAGCACATCGCCCTTCGGTATCCTGCCTTCGGAAATCATCGAGATAACATCAGGTCGAATCCTGATAAAAGCCTCAGCTGATGCGGTTCGATGCGTTACATCCTTGCCGGATACATCGACCATCTTAGCCTTACCTTTTTCATTTATGTGACTGAACTCCATTTCAACCTCCGATCGACGACATGAAACTTGCTATATGATCAAGTCGCTTATCGCTTTTTCTTTGAACAAAATTTATTATCTCCCGCGCGAACTCATCATCGGATTTCAAAAGAAGCGGTCTGATATCAAGAGTTTCATTTGAAAACAGGCAGAATCTCAGATGTCCCTGGCTGTTGAGACGAAGGCGGTTGCAGACATCGCAGAAATGGCTTGAAACCGCGGGTATTATCTCGAAAATCCAATTTTTATCGGGGATTTCAAAGCGCAATGAATTTTTTCCCAAATGCTTTTCAGTCTCATCTATCCGAATTATTTCTCCGAATTTATTATGAAGCCTGTCAAGAAGATCAACCATTTTAGGGCTTGTTTTGCTTTTATCATTTAATACGCCATAAGCTCCGGGCATCATCTCGATGAACCTTACAAGATAGCCTTCCTTATTCGCCCATTCGATAAATTCAGCCTCCTCGTCGAATCCCGGGTAAAGAACAACATTGATTTTTATCGGATTGAAACCGATTTTTCTGGCGATATCGAGTCCAGCAAGCACCCTATCGAGATTTCCTCCTCTGGTAATTTCATGGTATTTCTCATGTTTAAGAGAATCTATGGATACATTGATACGTTTGAGTCCCGCATAATGTAAAACACCTGCCTTTTCAAGAAGTAAGGTTCCATTGGTGGTCATGGCGAGATCATCAACGCCATTCAATCTGGAAAGATTGTCAATCAACCATTCAATATTGCGTCTTAAAAGCGGTTCACCACCCGTAAAGCGAATCTTATTTATTCCAAATAATCGCACGAATCTCGATGCCGCATCGTAAAGTTCCTCAAGTCGAAGAAGCTGGTCATGCGATATTAGTTTCACGCCTCCGGCAGGTATGCAGTATGCGCATCGCAGGTTACATCTATCTGTAACCGACATGCGCAAATAAGTTATTTTTCTCTGAGTAGCATCCCTAAGTTCCATATGATTTACCCCTCAGAAAAAAGAACTTAATCCTGTCACCTTTAGAAACTGTATATTTCCCTTTTTCAAATCGAGCGAAAGCATTGGCATTTACAATCGAGCAAATATCAGCGGATCCACAGGCACTCACCGGTTCTGCAATCCACTCATTATCTTTGAAATGAATTTTCGTGGGATGAAAATATTCTCTGTCGCTTGAGACTTTGAAATCACCGGAAGCTTTCGCGGTTATGAATCGCGTTTTGTATTCGGTGTCGCCGCACATGTGTCTGATTGCCGGTCCTACATATAGTTCAAAACCGAGGAATGTGGCGACAGGATTGCCGGGAAGTCCGAAAACGAGCGTTTTATCATGCCTCGCGAAAAGCATCGGTTTCGCAGGTTTCTGCGCGACATTATGAAAAATGATCTCTGTTTCCAATCCCAATAAAACATCCGGAACAAGGTCGAAATCTCCCACCGAAACACCACCGGTTATTAAAAGGATATCCGGCGCGAGTTTGAAAATCGCACGTAATTCTTTCTCCAGCTCTTTGTAGTTGTCCGCTGAGCTTCCTGTACGTAATCCGACACCGCCCCAGATTGAGCACTGCGCCAGAAGACCATAAGAATTGGATTCTCGAATTTGTCCACCAGTAGGAATATGATCCGGTTCAACGAGTTCTGAACCGGTTACAAGGATAAGAATATTCGGACGGCGATGCACAATAACTTTTGTGAATCCAACCTGGGCAAGAACCGCAGATACAATGGCATCAATCGATGTGCCCTTGCTCAATACCCGATTTCCTTTGGCAATCTCCTCTCCTTTTAATGCTATATTCCTTCCTTTCTTTGGATTTGAATCCAGTTTAATAACGACCTCATAAATTTGCGATATTTCCTCAATGGGAGTGACTGTATCGCATCCATCGGGTATTGGAGCGCCGGTCATTATCTTGACCGCATGACCATCAGGAACTGTATATGGATAACAATCTCCAGCGCCAATAAGAGCATCAACCGGAATCTCGACTCCGGCATCGACCGCTGATGCCTTCATGGCATAGCCATCCATTGTGGACCTATCGAACGGGGGAACATCGGTATTGGAAATGATATCCTCAGCGAGGATGAATCCGACCGCATTTACAGACTGCATTTCATCGGCATCGAGAGGAATCGCTGCATTAAGAACTTTTTTTATGGCATCATCAACGCTTATCATCTATCTACCTTTCTGATAAAAAATGTAAAAAATGGGGACAGTCCCAAAAATTCAGTTTCTTTGTCTGTTCTACAAGTCGCATTTTATCTGTATGCCCTGTTCATCAGATTTGCTTATTCGGGACTGTCCCCATTTATTCAAACACGTGAACAGCTGCGGATTTGAAATTTACCCATACTGAATCCCCGACAGTGCAGTTAAATGCTTTTATTGTCCTCGATGTGACAGTCGCTGTGATCACAAAATCAGCAGCGCATACAATTTTAATTTCTACGAGGTTTTCACCAGCTGCTTCGATTTTCCGAATAACTCCTTTGAATTTATTCTGAGCTGATGATTCGAGCTCATTTATTGAAAGCACTATCTCCCGCGGATTTACTGTAGCCTTATACTGCTCGCCATCTTTAAGCGAATATGGGTAATAAACGGACAATCCGGATTGAGTTATGAGCTCGGTTCCATCCGTAACCGATTTCGCGGTTAGACGATAAAGATTCTCCGGTGTCCATGGAGAAATACATCCATCATGCAGGCTCACTATTCTATCCGCGATATCGTATGCACGCGCAAGTTCATGTGTCGTGAAAATAATGGTTTGTGAATTCGCGAATGATTTTATAACCTCATGAATAACTGAAGCGCTCTGATTATCGACATGCGCGAACGGTTCATCGAGAAGGAGGACCGGTGTTTTTCTGCATAAAGCCCTCGCGATTGCCGCTCTTTTTTTCTCACCTGTTGAAAATGTCGATGGTGTACGCTCGGCAATGCTTTCAAGACCGAGCAACTTCAGGTTCAAATAAATGGATTGCATCATCTGTTTTCGATCATGCCTTTGACCGTTGAATCCGAACATCATATTCCTGATTAACGAGCCTTTAAAGAAATACGGTTCCTGGGCGACAAGCGTTATCCTGTTCCTTAGCCTGTCCGGAAATTTCCAATTCACAATCTCACCATCTATTGCGACCTGCCCTCTGTCAGGTGTAAGGAGAAGAGCCGCAATTATCATGAGCGTAGTCTTGCCTGAACCGTTTGGACCGACAAGTGCGACACTTTCGTTTTTCGCGACAAGAAAATCATCCACGGATAGGACCGTGCGACCGTCATACAACTTTTTTATATTTCTCATTTCAATCGCGTTCATCATTTTTCCCGATGTGTCACGGCGTAAATGACAAGGTTCACTCCGAACACGATGACAAGAAGAACGATCCCAAGAGCGATGGCTTTCGAGAATTCGCCCCGACTCGTGAGAAGCGCGATTCCGGTTGTTATCGTGCGGGTTTTACCATATATGTTTCCGCCAAGCATCATCGCCACACCGATTTCAGCGATGACCCGTCCGAAACCGGCTATAATCGCCAACAGGACGAGCCCTCTGACTTCACCGAGAAGGGCAACATACGACCGGAATCGTCCAACTCCCAAAGTAAGAGCTGTCATGAGAATACGCTTGTCAGCGATGCGTATCGAATTTGAAACCATGGTGAAGATAATTGGAAGAGCGAGAAAGAACTGACCGATGATTATCGCCGTTTTCGTGAACAGCAAGCCATAATGCCCAAACGGACCATTGCGCGTGAGAAACATGTAAACCAAAAGACCGATTACGACCGTTGGAAGGAAAAGCGTCGTATTGAATACAGCGTCGAGAAAACGCCGTCCCCTGAACTCTGCAAGCCCGAAAAATATTCCCATTGGTAAAGCTATAATCGAGGCGATGAAAGTGGAAATCACTGAAACATGAAAGGATGTCCCGATAAGTACTGCCAGTTCCCTGTCGAGATGGAAGAGAAGATTAAATGCTTCGGATATCGAAACCCAAAGTTGATGCATACCAGTTTTACTTATTACCTATTGACCAGTCTATTCAGATGAAACCGGTTCATCGCCGTCAGTAGTCATATCCTTGACTTCAAATAATTTATGCCCGTTAACCTCGAATGCGGCAATGAGCTTCTTTGTTTCGGGGCTTGTTATCCAATCTACAAATTTCGATGCCGCATCTTTCTTGATATTCGGGAGTTTTTCAGGATTCAATGGGATAACCGAATAGACATTCACAAGTTCGGGATCACCGGCAAAAATAACCACAAGCTGAATTTTATCTATCATCGAATAAAAAGTCCCCGTGTCGGTGAGGGTGTATCCCTGCTTCTCATCAGCCATTGTCAAAACTGCACTCATGCCCTGACCGGCTTCGATATACCATTCACCCTTTGGGATTATTCTTGCAGCCTGCCATATTCTCTTCTCGGCTTTGTGCGTGCCGGAATCATCGCCACGGGATACAAAAACTGACTTCGTTTCCATTATTTTTTTAAACGCCTCTTTCGCATCAGATGCGATGACAACATTTGCAGGATCCGATTCCGGTCCCACTATCACAAATTGATTTTCGCAAATGTATTTCCGCTCAAGACCATAACCCTCGCTGATAAACTGCTCCTCCGCCTTCCGGTCATGTACGATTACGACATCAACATTCCCATCCCTCGCCTGTTGAAGCGCCTGACCTGTCCCAACAGCGATAACATCAACTCCGATCCCTGTTTCCTTCTTGAAAAGAGGCAGTAAATACGCCAATAAACCGGAATTATCAACGCTTGTGGTGGTGGCGAGTTTGATTGATATTCCCGATTCGGGTGCATTTGCCTTTTGTTCCAAGAGCTTTTGCTGAGTCCCGGATGGCTGACTCTCATTTATACCTTTTGGTGATTTTGTGCAGTTTGTTAACGTGCAAAGTAGAATTAAAAAGAAGCAAAACGCTGTGAATTTTTTCATTTTATGCTCCATACGGGTCGTTAGGTATAGATTAGCATACCGTCATTATGTAAATACATACATAACGCATTGTCAAGTCATTTGTGAAAAAAAGTGCAAAAATCGTTGACAAAATATAAAATAGCTTGATAAATTAAGGTAACTGCTTACTAAAAAGCATCTAAAAAAGGAATTTTGATGCTTAGTTTTAAAAAGCAGATTTTAAGTATAATAAGTATGCGAATTTTTTCGCAAATGTTTCTCATAAACAATTTCTTTTATGCCTAAAAATCGTGATAGAGCAAAAAGTACTTTTCCGGGGAATTATGACCCAACATCCCCGGCTCGCGTTATCGAGATAACAGGTCTCGAATTTGCTTTCGATGAAATATCATCCGCACTTCGCGACAATCTAAAAAAGGATAACTTCTGGGAAGGTTTACGTCCGATTCTCGAACAATGCTCTCCGATTGTTGATATTCAGTCAAAATTAATCAAAGAAGTAAAAAGCATCAGGGCGACAACAGGGAAACGAGCTCTCGAAAGATTCGGTAATGGATTGCCCATGCTCGATGGAAGTGAAATCCTGAAATACAAGGAACAATTTCATGATTTCGCAACCGCAATTCTTCGAGTAACACATCATCTGAAATCGAATTTGGCTTTTGATGTTAATTTATCCTTACCAGAATTAATGGAAAATCCGGAAGCTTTTATTACCGAACTTTCAGAGAAATACAATCTCAATCAGGGTAATATCATTCTTTCAATAAACGCTGTCTACCAGATTTTTTCTGTTCACTCCGCTCTTCAATTAAGACAACTGGTGGAATACCGTAACTGGAATTCAGGATTCTGCCCGATTTGTGCCGGCAATCCGGAAATGGGTAGAATTGCCCCTACAGACGGTCATTACTACCTTGTCTGTTCTCAGTGCCTGACAGAATGGAAATTCAGTCGCATCGGATGCCCATTCTGTGGAAATACCGATCCGGATAAACTCGGACATTTCAAAGCGGAGGAATACCCATCGTACCTTGTGAATTACTGCAAGAAGTGCAATTCATATATCAAGGTAAGTAATGAGAAAGAGCTGAATAGAAGACACCTTCCGATTTACGACAATCTCATGACCCTTGAGCTGGATTCATCCGCTAAATCGGAGGGTTTGCATCCAGGTGAGATTCAATGGGGCGAAGCAATCGATTCTCAAGGTCGTATGAAATGATAAATACAGGTCGAATCGAATTAATGAAGCAGATGAGTACTCCACACATTTAAAAGTTAACCAGGGAATTGACATGCTTAAAGGATTAAATAGAAAGGATCAGGATTTATGGATAGACGAAAGTTCATAAGCGCAATCGGGAAAGGAATCGGCGGTTCACTCGCTCTGCTTGGAATACTGTCCGCCAAACCTGCCCGAGCGCAGAAACAGTGGGTTGTTGACGGACGACCGTTGAAGATTTCCCACGCGAAGGACACTACAAGCATCTGTCCCTTCTGTGGTGTCGGATGCGGTCTTCTGGTAACATCGCGCGATGGCAAGATAATAAATATCGAAGGTGACCCGGACCACCCGATTAATGAAGGCTCTCTTTGTTCCAAAGGAAGTTCGGTGTTCCAAATCGCCCAGAACGAGAGACGTCTTTCAAAAGTTCTCTACCGGGCGCCAAACGCGACGGACTGGAAAGAAATCACCTGGGATGAGGCTATCGACAAAATCGCGCGGAACCTCATCAAAGCCAGAAACGAAACATTCGTCAAGGCACAGGATGGCGTAACGGTTAACAGAACAGAGGGAGTGGCGAATTTCGGCGGCGCCGCACTCGATAACGAAGAGTGTTACCTGATCTCCAAATTCGCGAGGTCTCTGGGGCTTGTGAAAATCGAGCACCAGGCACGAATATGACACTCCTCCACGGTGGCCGGTCTGGCCGCCACATTCGGAAGGGGGGTCATGACCAATCACTTCATCGATATGATTAACGCCGATGTCGTGATGGTCTGCGGTTCAAATGCCGCAGAAAATCACCCAATTTCCATGAGATGGATTCGACGCGCGAAAGATTACGGTGCCAAGGTGCTGAGCTGCGACCCACGCTACACCAGAACAAGCTCATTCTCGGATCTCTATGTCCCATTCAGATCAGGCACCGACATCGCGTTCGTTGGCGGAATCGTCAACTACGCTCTCGAACATGAGAGAATCCATTTCGACTATGTGCTGAATTACACAAACGCGAGTTTCATCGTTAACAAGAATTACAAATTCGAGGATGGTTTGTTCGCTGGCTGGGATGGCAAGAAATACGATGTATCCACATGGACTTATGAGCTCGACGCTAATGGTATTCCGAAAAGAGATTTGACACTTAAGGACCCCAATTGTGTATTCCAGCTGCTTAAAAAACATTACTCAAGATATGATGTTGATACGGTTTGCAGTATTACAGGCGCTCCAAAAGATAAATACCTGAGTATGTGCCGAATATTCACATCCACCTACAAACCGGACAAAGCAGCATCATGGCTCTATGCAATGGGAACCACGCAGCACAGTCACGGAACTCAGAACACAAGAGTTTACTGCGTGCTTCAGCTTCTTCTTGGCAATGTCGGAGTTGCCGGCGGTGGAGTAAACGCTCTTCGCGGCGAGTCGAATGTTCAGGGTTCAACGGATATGGGGCTTTTGAATCATATCCTGACCGGATATTTAGCGCAGCCTGACAATACGCTCATAGATCTCGCCACATATATTGAAAAGAAAACGCCCAAAACCAACGACCCGATGAGCGTCAACTGGTGGTCAAACACACCCAAATACATCGTAAGCCTTCTCAAAGCATTCTATGGTCCTAAAGCTACAAAAGAGAATGAGTTTTGTTATCACTATCTGCCGAAGAAAGCCGGCAATCATTCACACATGCATATCTTCCAGGATATGATCGATGGCAAAATCAAAGGCGCGATGATGTGGGGACAAAATCCAGCTGTTGGTGGACCGAACTCTAAACTCGAACGTGACGCTCTTGCCAAACTCGACTGGATGGTCTGCATCGATATTTTCCCAACTGAAACATCAACATTCTGGAAACGTCCGGGTATTGATCCGAAAACAATCAAGACCGAGGTCTTCCTGCTTCCAGCTGCGGCGTCGGTCGAGAAAGAAGGTAGCGTATCAAACTCAGGCAGATGGGTTCAATGGAGATATGCAGCTCAGAAGCCTCCGGGCGTTGCCAAATCGGATATGGCTATAGTCGACCTTCTCTACAAAAAAGTGAAAGAACTTCTTCCGAAACTCGACACAACCGGTGTCCCTGAACCTATCATGGATCTCTGGTGGCATTACGGTGATGGCGAGGAGCCGGATCCGAATCAGGTTGCCAAAGAAATAAACGGTTATTATTGTGAAGATGTTCTTGATGCAACAACTGGTGCGGTTGTCGGGAAGAAATTCGACCAGGTCAAAAACTTCACTATGCTTAAAGATGATGGCTCAACCTGTTCCGGAAGCTGGATTTACTGCGGTTCTTACCCCAAGGAAGGCAACATGATGGCTCGTAGGGATCGAACCGATGCTGTCAACAATATCGGACTCTATCCGGCATGGTCATGGGCATGGCCAATGAATCGCCGTATTGTTTATAACAGAGCATCAGTCAATACGAAGGGTGCTCCATATAATGCGAACAAGTGGGTAATCAGATGGAACCCGGCTCTAAACGATGGCAAAGGCGGATGGGAAGGCGATGTTCCCGATGGTTCCGCTGCTCCGGGGACAAAACATCCTTTCATAATGCGTCCGGAAGGAGTAGGATGTCTCTTCGCCCCAACCGGTCTGACCGATGGCCCATTCCCGGAACATTATGAACCGATCGAAAGCCCGGTTCCGAACATGATGTCGAAACAGCAGAGTAATCCAGCCGCTTTCGTGTTCAAAGCCGCGGGATATGATAACTACGGCACACCGGATAAATACCCGATAATCGGAACGACATACCGGGTCAGCGAGCATTGGCAGGCAGGTGCCATGACGAGAAATATGCCATGGCTATGTGAGCTCGTTCCCGATGTTTTCGTCGAGATGAGCGAAGAGCTCGCTCAGGAGAAGGGAATCAGTAATGGAGACAGAGTAACAATCGAGACAGCTCGCGGTTCAATCCAAGCCTACGCTCTTGTCACGAAAAGATTCATGCAGTTCAGATGTTGCGATAAGATGGTTCATCAGGTTGGTGTTGTATGGCATTTCGGATGGGAGGGCATAGCGAAGGGTGACTCCGCTAATATGCTTACTCCCAATGTAGGCGATGCCAACACGGTCATACCCGAATATAAAGTATTTCTATGCGATATCAGGAAGGTGGTATAAGGCATGAAAGCTCTAATGCATGACATGACAAAATGCTGCGGTTGCAGGGGATGCCAGGTTGCCTGCAAGCAATGGAACGAGCGACCGGCTCTTAAAACCCAGTTCTTCGCTGGAAAGGGTTATCAAAACCCGGGCGACTTGAACTATGCCACCTACACCCTGATAACTTATAACGAGGTGCTTGTCGGTGGAAAGTTCGACTGGGTCATGGGGAAGCTGCAGTGCAAACACTGTTTAACCCCGGCATGCGAGCAGATTTGCCCGGTTCAGGCGATAACAAAAACCGACACCGGAGCTGTGGTGGTTGACAGGGATACCTGCATTGGATGTCAACTATGCGGCACGGTTTGTCCGTTCGATACGCCACGATATGATGCTGATAATGAGAATAAGATGCACAAATGCTGGCTTTGCTTCGACAAACTCTCCGCGGGAGAGGTCAGCGCTTGCGCAAAAACCTGCGCACTTGGTGCTATATTCATGGGTGAACGAGATGATGTTCTCAAAGAGGCTAAAAGACGGCTTCAGACACAGCCTGATCTCTATGTCCAGCACATCTATGGACAGGAGGAAGCCGGAGGAACCTGCGTGTTCCAAATTTCAAATGTACCCTTCAGCCTTCTCGGATTCCCGACAAATGTGCCCAAAGAGGCTATTAAGGTCGAACGTGGCGAAATAGTCCCGAATCTGAAAGATATCCCACCATCGATGATTGCAGCAAGTGTGTTTATAGCCGGTGTTGGATGGGTTATCCGTCGACGACTCGAACTATCAAAAAACGGGACATCGAATAAGCGATAGAATCTGAGTAATCAAAAAATGGGGACAGTAACCTTTTTCATTAACCTTAGATGGAGCTTCAGATCATGACTTGAGAAAAAGGTTGCTGTCCCCATTTTTTTCTTTTTCTCAACATTCTGGCTTTCGCAACGGTCACAAATTATGAACTTTCATCAATAATCCTTTTAGCGATACAATCGCCCGTTTACCGGGCGATTTTTTTCTTTAGCATTCTTTTTGTAACGGTCACAAAATATCAAATACTGTTATGATGATTTATAATGAAAAGCCCCGTTGGAAATGAAGAACGGGATATTTGCAATAATGAAACCATGAGCCTGATTCGTAAATTAAACCCTATACAAGGTCTCGTTCTAAGCTTCGGATTGCTCATTCTTACCGGAACCATTCTTTTGTGTATTCCGATATCATGGGAAAACGGGCAGCATGTTCGTTTAATTGATGCCTTATTCACTGCGGCAAGCGCTGTATGCGTAACCGGACTTGTAGCTGTTGACACTCCCGGCACATACTCAACTTTCGGTGAAGTCGTTATCCTGCTTTTAATTCAATTCGGGGGACTGGGTATAATAACTTTCGCATCCGTCTTTCTGGTCCTTATGGGTCAGGAAATCAGCTATCAAAACAAGCTCATTTTAAAAGAGAGTTTCAGTTTAAAATCGCCGGGGCAGGTTAAAAACCTTGCTTTGACGATCATAAAACTCACCCTGTCGATTGAAATCATTGGGGCAGCTTTATTGACCTTTTTTTTCATACCTCAATTCGGTACTCTGAAATCGCTTTACTTTGCTGTTTTCCATTCAGTATCAGCTTTTTGTAATGCCGGTTTCTCACTTTTTTCCAATAACCTTGAGAGTTTCACAGGACACCCGGGTGTGAACATAACAATAATGCTCCTGATAATCCTCGGTGGACTTGGATTCCCTGTGCTCGTAGAGCTGCTTTCATTTAAGAAGAAAAGCGTACTCAGCATACGGGCAAGGATTGTTCTAATCACAACCGCATTTTTGATTTTCGGTGGCGCGTTGATTCTACATCTCTTCGCGATTCGACTTGGCGGACCGGAGTATTACAGCCTTCCGCCTCAAAATAAAATTCTCGCGTGCCTGTTCCAATCTGTAACAGCTCGTACAGCCGGATTTAATTCGATTAACCTTCATGTATTTCCGGTGGCATCCTTAATCGCGCTTATCGCATTGATGTTCATCGGAGGTTCTCCAGCCGGGACAGCTGGAGGTATAAAAACAACGACGTTCTGGATTATCCTCGCTGGAGCATGGCACTACCTTCGCGGCGAGGAGCGAATCACAGCCTGGCACAAGGAAATAAACCTCAGGTCATTTCAACGAGCTGTAGTTCTGGCGATGATCGCGTTCATTTTAGTGGCTTCGTGTGTTGGAATCCTTGTATACTTCGGGTCGCCGCATCATGGAGTATTGGATTACGCGTTTGAGGCTGTGAGTGCTTTCGGCACCGTAGGATTATCACTCGGGATAACTCCGGAATTGAATTCGCTCCAGAAGTTGATTATTATCGCTTTGATGTTTATAGGTCGAGTTGGACCTATATCTTTCGCTTACTTCTTCGTGCTGAGACGAAAACCAAGCGGGGTAAGATACCCGCAGATTGAAATACCAATCGGTTAGAAAGAAGGGAGATTCAATAAAATGATTCGAAAAGAATTCGCAGTAATCGGGCTTGGCGCTTTCGGCACAGCGGTAGCGCGAGGTCTTATCGCACGCGGGCATACTGTCCTTGGAATCGACAGAAACAGGCAGATTGTTGATTCGCTCTCCGCTGAACTACCACATGCTGTAAGCGCGGACACCACAAAAATGGATGTCCTCCAGGATCTCGGGCTCAAGGATTTCAACATGATTGTAGTCGGAATTGGCGATGTCGAATCGAATATACTCACCGTGCAGCTTCTAAAGGAAATAGGTGTGAAATTCATACTCGCGCGCGCGGTTTCTGAAACTCAGGCACATATATTGTATAAGCTTGGTGCTGACAAGGTTGTTAATCCGGAAAGAGACATGGGCGATAGAGTTGCTATGATGATCTCCGGCGCTTTGATACTCGATATTATCGACCTTGCTGATGATTTCAGTGTCGCTGGTATCAAGGTCGGTGAAAAATACAATGGGATGACACTAAAGGACATCGAATTCAGGAAAAGGTTCGGTGTCACAGCAATAATGGCTCGACGAGGCAATGTCTCATATCCGTTAAACGACCCTAACGATAAAATATTCAAGGGCGATATAGTTTTCGTCACTGGACGTCATTTGGAGCTGGAGAAAATAAAAGAGATTTGAACAGCGAAGATGGAAAATACTCTCGTCCTTTATGGGCTGAGGTTGACCTCGGAAAACTCCGGGAGAACGTTGCACTGATAAGACGGTATCTCAAACCCACTACAAAAATCCTTGGTGTGATAAAAGCTAACGCGTATGGTCATGGCTTGGTGGAGATTGGCAAAATCCTCTCGAAAGAAGAGATAGAAACTCTCGGTGTCGCATCCCTTGATGAAGCGATAACTCTAAAAAAGAAAAATATAAAAAGCGAAATTCTTATTCTCGGATATTCTCATGAGGATTTTTCGGAGGAGATTGTAGCTAACGGTGTCTCCCAGACCATCGGGCATGAGTTTCAATTAACCGCACTTTCGAAAGCGGCTAAAAAACTCAAAAAAAAAGCGAAGATACAGATAAAAATAGATACCGGCATGACCCGAATGGGAGCCCTTCCTGATGAAGCCCCGGAATTGATTACAAAAGCGCTTTCGGATAAAAATATCGAAGTCAAAGGGATTTACACTCATTTCGCGCGCGCGGATGAAATCAACGGTATTTATACAAAAAAGCAATATCATCAATTCCTGCGTCTTGTGGAGCCGTTCGATAAAGTCCTGAAAGGTGTCGATTTGCATTGCTCCAATTCAGCGGCGATGCTCAATTTCCCTGAATTTCAAATGGACATGGTTCGTCTCGGAATCTCGCTTCTCGGCAATTATCCGGCGTTTCAAGTCGCCAATCCTCTTCCGCTCAAACCGATTTTTTCTCTGAAAACGAGAATTGTGGAGATAAAACGCGTTCCTCCGATGACCGGCGTAGGATATACTCATAAGCATACGACATCGAGGGATGTTAAAATAGCAGTTATACCAATAGGTTACGCCGATGGCTATTCCACGCTTCTCTCAAATCGCGGCGAGGTTCTCGTTCACGGACGACGCTACCCTATTGTAGGACAAATTTCAATGGACTTCGCGACATTCGAACTTCCCGCTGAATCGGACATTCAAATCCACGATGAAGTAACGCTCCTCGGTCAGGACAACGGCACCGAAATCTCTTTATACGAAATGGCAGCCTGGATGCGCTGCCCCATTTACGAGGCATTGTGCCTGATGGGTCCGAGGATTGCAAGGAGATATTTGAATAAATAATGTAATCCCTCGGGAGCGCGCGTGTCTCGCCAGCATCTAATAAAATCAAGAAAAAATTCCTTCAGAACTACCACTCGCGGTTGCCTAAGGTTTGAATCGCGCGATGAAGATATCACCAAATCCAGCGGAAGTCAGGACCGTCTCGTTTGGCTCGCCCGTCCCGAATGTGATTGAGCCTTGAAAATCTCCGATCACGACTGTCGAATTGTCCGAAAGCGTTGTGATTCCATAGCCTTCTTCATCACCATACCCTCCGGCGCGCTTAGCCCATGCAAGTGTTCCATTTGGATTATACCGTGCTATGAAGATATCAAATTGTCCATCGGAAGTCAGGACTGTCTCGTTTATCTCGCCCGGACCGAATGTGGCTGATCCCCAAAAAATTCCGGTCACGACTGTCGAATTGTCCGAAAGCATTGTGATTCCATAGCCTAAATCATAATCTGTCCCTCCGGCACATTTAGCCCATGCAAGTGTTCCATAGGGATTGTACCGCGCGATGAAGATATCTTGTTCTCCATTGGAATTCAGGACTGTCTCGTTCGGCTCGCCCTGACCGAATGTGGCTGTACCATCAAACCATCCTGTCACGACTATCGAATTGTCCGAAAGCGTTGTGATTCCATGGCCATAATCCCAATCTGACCCTCCGGCGCATTTAGCCCATGAAAGCGTTCCATTCGGATTGTACCGCGCGATGAAGATATCATCATATCCAGCGGAAGTCAGGACTGTCTCGTTTGTCTCGCCCGGACCGAATGTGGCTGATACCCAAAAATATCCGGTCACGACTATCGAATTGTCCGAAAGCGTTGTGATTCCATTGCCTTGACCTCCATTTCCTTCGGCGCTTTTAGCCCATGCAAGTGTTCCATCCGGATTGTACCGCGCGATAAATATATCACCGGATGTCAGGACAGTCTGGTTTGGATCGCCCGGACCGAATGTGGCTGAGCCATCAAACGATCCGGTCACGACTGTCGAATTGTCCGATAGCGTTGTGATTCCATAGCCAGCATCCCCACTGGATCCTCCGGCGCGTTTAGCCCATGCAAGTGATCCATCGGGATTGTACCGCGCGATGAAGATATCATACCATCCAGCGGAAGTCAGGACTGTCTCGTTTGGCTCGCCCGGACCGAATGTGGCTGAGCCGCCGCCACCAAATGGATCACCCCAAAACCCGGTCACGACTGTAGAATTGCCCGAAAGCGTTGTGATTCCTTGGACCCACTCCCAACTTGTCCCTCCGGCGCGTTTAGCCCATGCAAGTGTTCCATCGGGATTGTACTGCGCGATGAAGATATCTTGTTCTCCAGCGGAAGTCAGGACTGTCTGGTTGGGCTCGCCCGGACCGAATGTGGCTGAGCCCTTAAACAATCCGATCACGACTGTAGAATTGTCCGAAAGCGTTGTGATTGCATAGCCTTCATCATCCCAATCCGATCCTCCGGCGCGTTTAGCCCAGATGAGATTGCCTCCCGTCACTACGGTGGCTAAAAAAGTTTGATAAGTTCTATAACCCGCTATTTGAATTTGATTCAGAGTTACCCCATCCGGGGAATGAATCAAATAATCGCGACCTTGCGTAAAATCCTGGGGTACTCGCTCATCATGAACTTTAACAAGACCGACATATTCACCCGCAGCAAGAAGATTTTCATTCGCGATTGGAATTTTATACACCAGAGGAGAATCCGGCATTCCAGTGCCGCCGGGAACGTATGAGTCACCATCAACCTGCTTTATTGAATTGGTCATCCCCGGGATTTCAACTCCCACGTAATCTACATCTGATGCGGAATAGATATCAGTTGGATTTGTCAAGTTCGTATCAACATTCGCACCAATCTGCCAGTCATAAACTTTTACAGTAATGTTATATTCGGTTGAACTATCAAAATCATCCCATGTATTTCCCTGCGCGGGAGGGTTCGTTCCATTCGGTGGAATCACCTCCACTTTCCATGCCGCTTTGCGATTGAATTCGGGATTGTAATATGTAGGATTAAGTCTATTTTCGAGAGTCGCGCTCGCGCCATATCCGAAAGTGAGGTATAGAGCAAATGAAAGCTCTTCACCATCTGCAACAGGAAACCCGGCTTCAAATTCCTCTTCCGAACCCATTTCAAATCTGTTGAATGTGTTGGATGGTGGATCAGTCCTGCTATCATCGACAGCAAGCACATATGGAATTGCAGCATTATCCCCAATAAGATTCGCTAATTCAGTTGTGTAACCATCAGCATTTGACAATATGCCATCATAAATATCGATATTAGCAAGCGGCATATGAGTTGGTTGTTTGAAATAAGGAAATACAAGGAGAGCGACATCAAAAAGATCAAGGTCAAGGCGGTTTTTTCCTGTTGGAGGCAGCGCTGGATTTCCTTTCGGGAATGGATGTCTTATGCTGAATCTGATGATTATTTTCCCATCCTCGTATCCTAATCCGCTTATTCGGAAACAGTCTCGGCAGGGGAATGTGTCGAAAAAGCTTTTTCCGCTTACTATCCAACTTTCACCGATTGATGACAGTCGTTTCTGATTTAGTTCAGCGCTGATTGAATCGGTTTTAATTGTTAGCTCATAAACTCCTAAGATATTTGAGCTTGTGACAATGGGGTTCTGTGGTAGATTGACTTGCTGAGTGGTTACAGGATTTCCAGAGGAGCATCCGATTATCAGAAGTGTTCCTATACAAAAAAGTAAAATTATTCCTCGCATTTTGACCTCCTATTATTTAAGAAAAAGGATTGTTTAATTATAATGCGGATATCTTTTTTAGTAAACATGTAACCCACACTCCCCATGTGCGGGATTTTCCTTATCTTTCGCCTTTCCTAAAACCGATTTTTCTTGTTTCCATGACTGGAGGAGTCATTAGCTGACGGATTGCGTCAAACACAATTTTAAATTGAACATCGTATTTTTTCTCAAGTTCATCAAGACGTTTCGCGAGTTCCCGATTTGATGCAATCATCTCCCGCAGACGGACAAATGCCCTCATTATCTCGATATTCACCTTAACCGCTCTCTCGCTTTTCAAAACGCTTGATAGCATCGCTACTCCCTGCTCGGTGAAGACATAAGGAAGATAACGACGACCACCCTTGCCTGGTCCTGAGGTCACATTTTGTGACCTCAAATCCTCTTCTGCTTTTGAGGTGCCAAATTGGCACCTCAAATCTTCTTCGGTTTTTGAGATGCCAAATTGGCATCTCAAAGCGTCCCACTCTTCATCGGTAAGCTGGAACATGAAATCTTCAGGAAACCGATCAACATTGCGTTTTACGGCTCGGTTTAATTCCCCAGTCTCAACACCATACAATTCGGCAAGGACACTATCCAGCATCACCTTCTGTCCGCGTATGTAGATGATTGCCTTTTCTATCCGCTCAATAGGAATAAGTGCTTTGCCATTTGTCATATTCAGTTCCCCTTTTTAATAAGGAGATGATCTCTTTTAAATATTTCATATTGATAGACGACACCGAAGGGGAAATCTCTGCAGATTTGGGGAAAATTTTTCAATTTGCATACAGCATTTCTGTGAAAAATTTCACACAAAATTCGTGCCAAGTGCAAATTAAGGTTCAAACCGAGCAATGAAGATATCCGAATAAAAAACTGCTGTTAGAATAGTCTGGTTCGGTTCACCCGAACCGAATGTAGCTGATTGCGTGAACCATCCGGTAGCGATAGTTGAATTGTCTGAAAGCGATGTAATCCCGTAGCCTTTATCCCAACTTGATCCTCCAGCGTTTTTTACCCACATGAGCGATCCCTCAGGATTATATCGAGCAATGAAAATATCAACCTCACTAATGCTCGTCAGCGTTGTCTCATTTGATTCGCCGGGAGCAAATATGGCGGAGTCGCTAAAGAATCCACTCACAACTGTAGAATTATCAGAAAGAGCTGTAATTCCATAACCGATATCATCGCCTGATACTCCTCCGGCAGCTTTAGCCCATGCGAGTGTTCCGTTCTGGTTATACCGAGCGATAAAGATATCCTGAGCTCCCGAGGAATTCAAAATTATCTGATTAGGTTCACCCTTACCGAATGTGGTTGAATCCGTGAAATATCCGGTTAAAATAGTTGTATTATCCGTTAGAGATGCGATTCCCTGGCTCCAAATATAGCTTGATCCTCCAGCGCTTTTAGCCCATGCAAGTGTTCCATTTGGATTGTACCGTGCGATGAAAATATCCGCTTCTCCGGATGGAGTCAGGACAGTCTCATTTGCCTCGCCTTTACCGAATGTAGCTGGACCGCCGGTTATATCGCCAAAAAATCCTGTAGCTACCGATGAATTATCCGAAAGGGCCGCAACTGCATAGCCTTCATCATCACCTGTTCCCCCGGCACTTTTTGCCCAGGCAAGTGTGCCATTTGGATTGTACCGCGCAATGAAAATATCAATCCATCCATCCGGTGAATTCAGAACAGTCTGGTTTGGTTCGCCCTTACCAAATGTGGCTGATTCATAGAAAAAGCCGGTCAAGATAGTTGAATCATCAGAAAGTGATGTTATTGCGTAAGCGCTATCGTCAGCATTTCCTCCCGCTCGTTTGGCCCACGCGAGTGTTCCATCGGGATTATATTTCGCGATAAAGATATCGAGTTCTCCGGATGTATTCGTCAGGATTGTTTGATTAGGTTCACCCTTGCCGAATGTAATTGTTGGACTGTAAAAATATCCAGTCACAACTGTCGAATTGTCTGTTAGCGATGTGATTCCGGGGCATTCATCATAATATAATCCTCCGGCGCTTTTAGCCCACGCGAGTGCTCCATCCGGATTGTATCGCGCAACAAAGACATCGGAACTTCCAGCAGAAGTAAGAATTGTCTGGTTCGGCTCGCCTTTACCGAATGTCGCCGAGTTTCCAAACGAGCCGGACACCACTACGGAATTGTCTGAAAGTGATGTTATCCCATTGCCTTCATCCAGGTCTGATCCACCTGCTGATTTTGCCCATATGAGATTACCTGTACACATACTGCCGGCAATAACTGTCGCAACAAATGTCTGGTAAGTTATATAACTTGCTATTGGATATTGATTCAGAATCACGCCGTCCGGGGAATGAATCAGGTAATCGCGTCCATTGGAAAAACCTTTAGGTATTCGTTCATCATATACTCCAACAAGACCGATATATTCCCCGGCAACAAGATGATTTTCATTCGCGATTGGAACTTGATAAACCAGGGGCGACCCCGGCATTCCTGTACCTCCGGGAATGTATGAATCGCCATCAACCTGCTTGAGCGAATTGGTCATCCCCGGGATTTCGACACAAACATAATCAACATCTGATGCCGAATATATGGCAGCTGGATTAGTTAAATTCGGGTCAACATCCGCACCAATCTGCCAGTCACATACATTTACTGTGACATTGTATTCCGTTGAACTGTCAAAATCGTCCCATGTATTTCCTTGAGTGGGCGGATTTTCTCCATTAGGTGGAATCACTTCAACTCTCCATGCCGCTTTTTTATTGAATTCCGGATTGTAATATGTCGGATTCAATCTTTGTTCAAAGGTTGCGCTTGAGCCATATCCGAAGGTTAAATATAAATCGAAAACAAGCGTTTCACCTGTATTGACAGGGAATTTCACCTCAAATTCCTTACTTTCTCCCATTTCAAATTTATTATAAGTACTCGATGGCGGTTCGTTTTTGCTATCATCCACAATTAAAACAAACGGCAGGGCAATATCGACACCTGTCAAATATGATAGTTCTCTTGTGAAGCCATCAGGATTTCCAACCGCACCATACTGTAAATTAACATTCATCCTGGGATAATATTGCTGCGAAAGGGGTTTAGGTACAACAATCAAAGCTGGATCGAAAAGGTCGAGATCGAGGCGGTTTTTGCCAGTTGGGGGTAGCATGGGATTTCCTTTCTGGAATGGATGCCTGATACTGAAATGTGCAATTATTTTTCCATCTTCGTATCCCAGTCCACATATTCGGAAACAATCCCTGCATGGGAATATATCGAAAAAGCTTTTACCGCTTAATGTCCAGCTTTCTCCGATTGATGGCATTCGAATCTCATTCAACTCAGCACTTATTGAGTCAATATTAATTGTGAAATTATATGCTCCGATAATATATGAATCTGAATTGATGAGAGATTGAGAATTGCAGTCTTGTTTTGCAGTGACAGGATTTCCAGAGGAACATCCGATTATCATGATTGTACCTATAATAAGACTTAACAACGTTATTCGCATTATACTCTCCTATTTTTCAGAATAGGTAGTTTAATTATTACAGACAAATGTATTTCGCATCGAGTACAAATTTTCTCCGGAATATTTTCACACCATAATTATTACCCAGACCATATATATGATATAATATTTTAGAGCGTAAGGGTCGGGGTTGGTGTTGGATTTTCCTCCATCTACATTTCCAAGACCCTAACATAAATTGTAGAATCTAACCAGTAAGGCATTCCTGGGATAAAGGCATTGTCCCCACCCTGTCCCTCCCCGTGAACGGGGAGGGGAAATTGCCCCGTGAACAGGGAGGGGAAATTGCTCCGTGAACGGGGAGGGGAAATTGCTCCGTGAACGGGGAGGGGAAATTGCCCCGTGAACGGGGAGGGGAAATTGCTCCGTGAACGGGGAGGGCAAATTCCCCCGTGAACGGGGGATATAGGGGGAGAGAAAGCAATATGGAATACAAAAACAGAAAGGCATATCACGATTACGAAATCCTCGATAAAGTCGAGGCTGGTGTCGTTTTGCACGGATGCGAGGTGAAATCGGTACGCGAGGGTGGCGCGAATCTCAAGGATTCATACGCAAGAATCGATGATAATGGCGAGGTCTGGCTCAACGGGCTGCGAATATCGCCATACAAGAATACACCGGAGAAATATCAGGAGCCGGAACGTCCGAAAAAACTTCTCCTGAAGAAATCGGAGATTAAAAAGCTTCAAAGGCAGATAATCGAAAAGGGATTTACAATAGTGCCGGTCAGGATGTATTTTTCTAATGGTAAAGTAAAAGTGGAATTGGGAGTAGCGCGCGGTAAAAGATTGTATGATAAACGGAAAGCAATTGCGAAGCGGGATTCAGAACTCGAGCTTAAACGCGCTATGAAGGATAGGGAATAACACAGTAGGGACATGGCGTGCCATGTCCCCCAATATAACAAATCATGGGGGCGCACAGGATTCGACGGGCGGAGTTCACGTACGAGTCACGGGGAGAGATCGCGATAATCTCTTTAAACGTCGCAAAGGCAATAACTGCCAACTCCAATTACGCTCTGGCTGCTTAAACCCAGCCATGTCACCTCCGGGTGAGCCGTTAATCCGGAAAGTGGCATAACCTAATACGGCTGGCTCCATCGGGGGACGACCTCCCGGTGGAGCGAGATACAAAGGTCGCTGGGACATTCGGATCCTGTTCCGGGGAGACGGATGTCCGAGAACCAAAACCGGGAATACCCCCGTAAGAATGACTTGTATGGGTGCCGCACCGGACGCGGGTTCGATTCCCGCCGCCTCCACCATATTTAAGCCCAATGGCAACAAGGCTACTACGGATTCCCTGGTAGAACTACGACCGATCTAATCTAACTTGACTAAGACATTGAATCTGCTATATATTGTGAATCAGTCATCATTCTATTTTAATACTTCTTTACAGATTGCAATTTGGACAAGGAGTTAAGTCATGGCAAAGTTTCTAGACACAACTGGGATATCGTATCATCTTCAACAGCTCATTAATCAATCGCAAACTTCGCTCACTTTGATAAGTCCATATTTAAAAATTAATGATAGATTACGCCAGTCTTTAGAGGATAAAGATCGAATGAAAATCGACATTCGTATTGTCTATGGAAAAAGCGAATTACAGCCAGATCAAATCAATTGGCTGAAGACACTAAAATCAGTGAGAACAAGCTTTTGCGATAATCTGCATGCAAAATGCTATATGAACGAAAAGGAAGCGATTGTGACTTCAATGAATTTGTATGAATTTTCACAGGTCAATAATCATGAAATGGGGATATATGTTTCAAAAGATGAAGACCCTAACTTATTTGAAGAAATTTACAATGAATCTCGACGGTTGATTAGAATTAGCACTGAATATCAATTATCTATCGAGAAAATTGTTGAACAGGAACATAAGGCTAAGGAAAAAAAATCTGAAATAAAATCTTCCATTGAAGAAAAAGGCTACTGTATTCGATGCAAGAAAGAAATTAAGCTTAATTCACAAGCACCTTATTGTTCGGATTGCTATAAAAGTTGGAAAAACTACGAAAATCCTGATTATGAGGAAAAATTCTGCCATTTTTGCGGAAAGGAAAATAATTCGACAATAAACAAACCATTATGTTATGACTGTTACAAACGAAATAAATAGCATAATTGAAAAAAGCACAATAAAGGAGACAGAAAAAAAGGTGCAAAAAAAGAAAAAAAGGGGACAGCGCCCTTTATTGCGTATTATCCGTCTTTCTCAAGCATCCTCTCTAACGAAAACGTGCCACTCCAAAAGAAGATCATCAAGGTACAATCACAAATAATGAGCATACTTGAATTTAAATGCGAGTTTGGGGAGTGGTCGAGATGCTTTTCAAAGGGGAGAAACTGAGTTAAAATTAACTCTGAGAAATGAATGTCGGATGATTCCCGGAATGTTATTATCAATATCAAAGAAAGAGGAAATCCCAATGACGAGCTCATTTAAGTATCCTGCGGTTTTGTTGTTTGTATTCCTTGTTGGATGCTCCGGTGGAGGACCGACTCAACCTCCGCCGTCGCAGGTTGACAATACACCGCCATATTGGAAAACGGTTGGATTGCGGGATGCTGTCTCCGGGAATGGTCAAATCACAATTTACTGGGGAGAAGCGGTTGATGCGCAGAGCCCGCCAGTTTTTTATCTTCTCTATATGGACAGGGACTCAAATCCGTTCGACCAGACGCCGGTTATTGTGAATACAAATGATCCTTACACGTTCATGGGGCTTTATAACGGTTTTCCTTATTGGTTTGGGGTGAGAGCATCGGACAGCGCTGTCCCGGCGAATGTTGAAGCCAACACGGTCACGTTGAAACAGACTCCATGGGATTTCACTCCCGATACTTGGCCGCCGTATTGGTATGACAATGACGCTATCACGCACCTTGAACCGACTGATAACTCCATAACGGTAACTCTTAATAGAGCGCATGATACGATAACTAATCCCATTAGTTACCAGCTCTTCATGGACATCGACGGCGATCCGTTCGATCAGACTCCCGTTTATTTGACGGATGTCGGACCTTATACATTCGATGGCTTGGAGAAGGGTCGCGAATACTGGTTCGGAGCTCGATGTGCCGATGGTGCAAGCCCACCCAATGTAAGCGGGAACAGTCTTGTGGAATCGATGATGACTCTTGATGGCGGCTGGCTTCTGACATGGTCGGGAACCAGTACCGATTCTCCCGCCGACCTCGCCATCGATAACCAAAACAATCCCATATATGCTTGTTTCAATCTTTACAAGTACGATTCCGGTGGGAATTTTATCTGGGAAAGGAACTATTATGAGGATTTCGATTTCGTCGCGGTGGATACATCGGGGAATATTTTTGTCACAGGAACTTATAAGGATCGATTCATATATGGGTCCGGAATACCGGTATCGAGAGAAATCTCCATTACACCGGATCTACTCAATTTTAATACCGATATTTTCCTGATGAAACTCAATCCGGATGGTTGGCGGTAAAAGAGAATTGCCTGATAATAAAAAAGACGATCACAAGGGTCATCCATACGTAATAGTAACCTGCATATTTACAACGCTACATTGTGATAAAATTGACATGGTGCAATGTAATCCTGGATAAAGCGAATTCAGGATTAGGATTATCGATTAATGAGCGAGGTGCTGATTAATGAATGAAACCGTAATACGACTGCATGTGGAACCACTTGAGGAAGGTGGATACCTGGCTACCAGTCCTGATGTTCCGGGTCTGGTTGTGGAAGGCAGAAGCATTACCGAGGTAGTCGAGATAGCGCAGGATGTTACTCGCAAGATTCTTGAATGCTGCATAGAGCATGGTGATCCAATACCACCCGCTCTCTCGAAATACATTGACAATCCCGAAGGGATTGATTTTCTAATCCCGGTGAGTGTCCCCTGATGGGACGATTATCCGGCTTTAAATATTTTGAACTTATAAAACGCTTGAGGAAGTCTGGATTCGTTTTTTACCGTCACTGTTCAGGAAGCCATGAAATCTGGCGTAGTGTAAACACAGGACGCAAAGTATCAATTCCGCGCCACAACAGAGATATTTCTGAAGGAACATTAAAAGCAATATTAAAAGAAGCCGGAATCAGCGAAGATGATTTTCTTAACAGATCATTCACTGGATAGCTATCCCAAAAGATAGAAAAACTCAATAAAGAGGATTACTCTGTTTTATAATGATTAATGATACAACGCATGGGGTGATGAGAATAATGCCAGAATTTTACTTATTCATCCTGTTGATACTACTTTTTGGCTCAACAACTGGTTTTGTGGCTCGCAGAAAAGGATACAGTTTTATTATATGGTTTTGTACATCTAGTTGGCTAGGTCTTGTAGTCATATTACTTTTCCCCAATGCAAACAATCCTGGTCTTTCTGATGAAAAACAAAAGGCTTTAATTCGGACAGGTAATATTACAGGATTAATCTTATGTATATTAACTTATCTTTCTATCTATATAGTTTGGACATTTGGAATGGCTTGACAAAATATTTCAAGCTGGGTACATGTTTTAAAAAATGATTATCAGCGCGAGCAGAAGAACAGATATCCCTGCATTTTATTCGGATTGGCTCATGGATAAAATCAGGAAAGGCTTCTGCTCAACGGCAAATCCATTCAATCCAAATCAAATAACCGAAATTTCTTTGAAGCCGGAATTTGTAGATGTCATCGTGTTCTGGACTAAAAATGCTAATCCTCTAATGATGCATTTAACGGAGCTCGATGACCGAGGATACAAATATTATTTCCAATACACTGTTAATGGCTACCCGGAACTATTGGAACCGAAAATCCCACCTATTGATGAATGTCTGTCAACTTTCAGAGAATTATCCAATAAAATAGGTCCTGAAAAAGTTATTTGGCGATACGACCCCATTATTTTCACAAATCTGACTGACACGGATTATCATCTGAATAAATTTGAACAAATCGCAAATAATCTTGCGGGATATACAAATCGAGTTGTAGTAAGCATTTTCGATGAATATCGCGGAGCACTTGCAAGATTATCCAAACTCGCAAACAAAGGAGTTCAGGTTACTCAACTTCCGGAAACTGATGCTTTCAACACCTTCTCCAAACGCTTGTTTGAAATAGCGAAAGCCACCAATATGGAAATCACAAGCTGCGCTGAAAACAAATTCGATCCCAGCATCATCAAACCCGGCAAATGCATCGATAATGAGCTGATAATGAAGGTTTTCAATATTGATGTGAGCAACGAGAAAGACAAGCATCAACGCGCCGAATGCGGCTGCGTGCAAAGCAAGGATATTGGGGTGTATGACACGTGCCAGCATGGATGTGTGTATTGCTACGCGAGGAGAGGAGCAGCCGTGGATTCTCTAAGAGCAGGATTAATTCCCTAATAGTACGTGAAAAATAATAGTCATCGCTATTAATCTTCACCTCGTCAAGTGCAGAGCTACTATTCTTAAATAACTGGAAACCCAATTTCTTTAAGATAAGCAAAGGTTCCATCATAGTAAGCAGGTTTTCGAGTAGGGTCTTCCTCATCTCCAGAGGGAACTACAACCACCATGCCTTGACGAGCACGAGTCAAAAGAACACGATAAGCGTTCTTCTGATAAAACTGCCGTTCTTCTTTCCTAATATTATTCCAGCGATCACCGCAGAAATTCCAGTGCTCCCAATTTTTTTTCGAATATCTGAAGTCAGCGTCCCAAGTCACACATACCCAATCAAGCTCTAATCCTTGAACATGAAATTCCGTAGCCACATCTTCCAGATAGTATGAAGATCGCACATCTTCTTTTCCATCGAGGAACCAATGAATTGGATCCATTGGTGATCTTACATCAATTGCATGAGGTTTTAAGCGTTGTGCCTGTGAAGATACAACAATTCCATAACGTTCTGAACCACGTGCTTGATCCTTTAACCATTTCTTAGCTTTGCAAAGATCACGAGTAATTACAATAGGATATTTCGGTCCTATGCATGCTAAAGTATTACGTGCTTCATCTACTTTAAGGTCAAGTATGTATTTGACCAATTGTGAAACGTTTTCTGCGCGAAAGGAACGCATTGATACTGCAAGATGTAATTCCTCCTTATAAGTAACATTTATACGCGTTTTTAATTTTGTTAATACTCCACCTGCACCATATTCGCTATCCGTAAGTCGAGGTGATATATAAATATCCCACGCAGAGAAGGAATTGTATAATGTTTTAATCCATTCACTTATACCTGCTTCACCAGTATTGATTTCCTGACCACCACCAACTAAGCAAACAATTACTGCCCAATCTTTATGACGGTCAAGGCATGAAATTAGAAAAGCAGGTTCAGATATATTGAAGTTAGCTTGATGTTTTTTTATTCGCATGAAATTTGATGTCCGCTCTACATTCCACGCACGTTGAGCTTCATCAAATAACGCAACATGTTCAATTGGAGGCGTTCCTAATCCAATAAGGCAATCATCACGAAAATGATGAACATTTTGGATAAACGTCTTAACTTCACTCATAACCTCCTTTTTCTTGACCTTTTCGCCACATTCTTTTGCTTGCATTACCTGATCACGTGTTAATGCTTCACGTAGGATTGCTACTAGTGGTCCATTACCTGATAGGAAAACACTGTAGAGATCATTAGATCTATCAAAATGCTTTGTTGCTATGTTAAGTCCAACTAAAGTTTTACCTGAACCTGGTACTCCAGTTACAAAACAAATAGATTTCCGAGATCTTAATTTAGAATAGTGAATAATATCAGAAATTGTATTGGATGTTTGAGTTAGATTAATTGCACTTGCATCACTACGCGATATTTCATTAACTGAATGACCATTATATAGAGCCATAGCCGCTTCAATTATTGTTGGAGTTGGGCAATATCTTCCTCTTTCCCATGCTGAATGATTAATATCATCACCTTGAGTTAATTTTAATACAGTATCAATAGCAGCACCTAGCTGTCTTACATTAGTTCTAATTGGATAATATAGCTTATCATTATGCGGTGTTGTAGCGATAGTAAATTCAAAATTTTGCGCTTCTGTAGCAATCAAGATTGGGGCAATATAGCATTCATGACTCGTCTCATGAAAATTTTTTAAATCCAAAGCATAATCCCAGACCTGATCTACAGCAGATGCTAAGAAATCACTTTCTCCTACTTTAAATTCAAGAACGAAAATAACAGGACCAATAAGAAGTATAACATCTATTCTTTGCCCCATACGAGGAATAGTGTACTCAAAATAAACTATTCCTTGCTTAGATGAAAGAGCAGATTGCAAAATTTTAATTTCTTTTAACCACGCATCCCTCTGAGTTTGTTCAAGGTTGAAACCATATGCGATGCTTAACTTTCCAATAATTTCCTCACTTGAGGATTTCAGAAAATTAAAAATTAAATCTGAATACAATTCACGTTTGATTTTAATTTTAGTCTCAGTCAAAGTTGCTTTTTCTCTGCGAGGTAAATATAGGGTGCCTTTCTATATTATCTCCCTATTTTGCATGTATTTCAAAATGCTCAGGGCATCTACAGCTAATAAGATTCCCCTTCACGTCCCATTCTAGAAACCAACCTTCATCTGCTAAAGTATCGTCAAGGTCTTCAGTATCGAAAAAAGGACCTGCTGATGAACCGCATCCCTCTACATCACAAGCCGCACAAGGTTCTTTAATTATTTTTTCTACCCATCTCATCGGAGACATTTGGTTAACCTAACCTTTTAGGATTTTATACAATTATTAATCTTAAAGCCTACTTTGAGAAAAGCTATACATTATTATTTCTCATCAGAATTTATCTTATATATATTATTATCTAGCAACTCAAGGTTGAATAAGCAGAGTGTATCTATTCATATTACAGTCAATGCTGAACTGCTCATATCAAACTTCTCCAATAGCCTTTGTAAATTGTATTATATCAAACATTTTGCCACCTTCAAATAGGTTTTATGGTTTGTCAAAAACCCGGCAAAGAAAAATAGCCTTCTGCCTAATAGACGACACCGAAGGCTAATTCCTTGCACAAAATCGTGACTTTTTTTGAAAAAATCCTTAACCTAGCAAACCTTTGTCGGACGGCGCCCCCGAAACTAACACTCGGGAAAGGATTCCCGGGTTACAATCCTGAAAAATCTTGACTTTTCCCTCATCTTCCGTTATTTTAAGAAATGCCGATATCTTAAAATAAGGCGGATTCTTATTTCAAGTTTTGAATTAAGAAAATGAAACGAGCAGTACAGGGCAAATATGTGACTATTTCAACGGTTGGCGAGAAAGTAAAGGCTTTCGTACCGTCACCATTACCGCCGAAACCTCCGATTGAATGGACAACCTCTTTGCGTGAACGTTTCGAGAAAGCGTCAATGGCGCTCGGACGTCTGGACAGCATATCCGCTTTAATGCCGAACGCATCGCTTTTTCTCTACATGTATGTTCGCAAGGAGTCGGTGTTATCGTCGCAGATTGAGGGAACGCAATCGTCGCTTTCGGATTTGCTCCTGTTCGAGATTGAGAGGAAACCGGGAGTTCCCCTTGCTGACGTGCAGGAGGTCAGTAATTATGTCGCGGCTTTGAATCACGGCATAAAACGTCTTGAGGAGGGTTTCCCGATTTCATCGCGCCTGATTCGCGAGATTCATGAAGTTTTGCTTGCGAAAGGTCGAGGAAGCGACCAGAGTCCGGGAGAATTTCGTCGAAGCCAGAACTGGATTGGTGGGACTCGTCCAGGCAATGCGGCGTTTGTTCCGCCTCCTCCGGAATATATACAGGACTGTATGAGCAAGCTCGAATTATTTCTGCACGACAAACCCGAACGGACGCCATCGCTTCTCAAGGCGGCACTCGCGCATGTTCAGTTTGAGACAATACATCCTTTTCTCGATGGCAACGGGCGAGTGGGACGTCTTCTGATTACATTGCTTCTAAGTTCGGAAAAAGTACTGAGTAAGCCGATGCTTTTCCTCAGTTTGTATTTTAAACTTCATCGTCAGCATTATTATGAACTTCTCAACAATGTTCGCTTGAACGGTGACTGGGAATCGTGGCTGGAGTTTTTCGCTGATGCTGTCGCGCAAACCGCATTAGAGGCTGTCGATATATCCCGGAAGTTAAATGAGCTTGTTCAATCCAACGAAGCAAAAATCGGGATGCTCGGACGAGTTGCGAAGTCGGTGCATCGTGTTCATCGAGCGTTACTGGAGCGCCCGATAGCATCGCACCCATGGCTGACAAAATCGACACACCTCTCGCCTGCGACAATCAATACATGCCTGAAACACCTCGAGAATCTGAAAATTATCGACGAATTGACCGGGCAGAAAAGAAATCGTCTTTATTGTTATTCCGAATATGTTGATCTTTTAAATAAGGGAACGGAACCGGTTTAATATCATGAAACCAACAATCCGACCAGAAAGACCGGAAGACATAAGCTCAATATACGCGCTCAATAAAAGCGCGTTTGGACAGGATAATGAAGCGCGACTCGTTGATGCTTTACACGAAAGCGATGTGTTCATCCCCGAGCTGTCTCTGGTCGCGGAAATAAACGGCGAGATTGTGGGGCATATACTTTTTACCCGTCTGAAAATTGTCAGCGGAAGTGGAATCAAACATGAAAGTCTTGCACTTGCACCGATGGCGGTAAGTCCGGATAGGCAGCGTCAGGGAATAGGTACAAAGCTTGTTACACATGGATTGGCAAAAGCTAAGGAACTCGGATTCGATTCGGTGATCGTGTTAGGTCATAAGGAGTATTATCCGCGATTTGGTTTTGTTCCAGCGAGTAGATGGAATATAAAAGCTCCGTTTAAATGCTCCGATGCTTTCTTCATGGCTTTAGAGTTAAGGGAGGGTAGTTTGAAAGATGTTTCCGGGACGGTAGAATATCCACAAGAATTTTCAGCGGAATTTTAAGCAGCACAGGATTTTGTTAAAAAAATCTGAGAGAATATGATACAAACCTTATTATTCGTCCAATCCAAGCGCGAAATAGATTGCCTTGTTAATCTCCCGGATTTTCTCATCAGATAATTGGCAGATTTTGTTGACGAGGCGATGTTTTTTAATCGTCGTAATAACATCAAGGTTCGCAACGCATTTTTTAGGAACTCCATCGGACTCATCCAGATTCACTTCCACTGGTAAATTCCTGATATGACTTGTTAATGGGGCAATCGTGACATTATCTCTAATTAAATACGCTGCGTTTCGAGAAATTAACACGACCGGACGTCTTCCCAACGGTTCCGGTAAATCAGCCCACCAGACCTCTCCTCTGTTCATCACCAGGGCTCCTCAGAAAGAATTTCCTTTGAGGTTATCTCACAAAATTGCGCTTCTTCCTCGGTTTCAGGATATTTCGTATATCCATCGATGTATTGTTTAACAAGAGCATCGTGTTCCTCCTTGCTGAACACATATTCGATGCTTCTTCGAATCAGCGCGCTACGGGACTCACCGGTTTTTTTGCGGGCTTTTTCCACCTTTCGGAACACCTCAATTGGAAGGCTAATCGCTATCTTTTTTGTTTTTGGCATTTCATACCTTGGTCATACTACGGTATGACTATAATCATACCATAGTAATACCGGATTGTCAAACCGTATTATTTCCTCAAAAACCTTATCTCCCTCCAAACCAGAATCCCGGTTAAAATCGATGCGCTTAAATCCGAGAACGGACCGGCAATGAACACTCCCATTAATCCGAAGAAATGTGGAAGTATCAATAATGCAGGGAGAAGGAATATCACCTGGCGCGAGAGAGTGAGGAACATCGAAAGCTTTGGCTTGCCAACAGCGAGAAAATATGTCGCACCGACCGCTTGAAACCCGATTATTGGGAGAAGAATAAGGAAAATGAAAAGCGCACGAGAACCGATTTCAATCAACTCGGTATCCTCAGTGTTGAAAAGGCTTATCAATTGCGATGGGAACAGGTGAGTTACAATGAATCCGAGTGTGACAAATACGGTCGCGACTCGAATCGCCAATCCAAGCGTTTTGATGACACGGTCGTATTGTCGAGCGCCATAGTTGAAGCCAATTATCGGCTGCGCGCCTTGGTTGATCCCGAAAATCGGCATCATAATCAACATGGAAATAGCCATTACTATCCCCATCGCGGCGATCGCCTTATCGCCTCCATATTTTTCAAGACTGTGGTTAAAAACAACCATTATGATGCTTCCAGCTATCTGCATCGCGAATGGAGCTGAACCAACAGCGACAATCCGTCCGACAATATTAGCGTTGAGACGCATGAACGCTCTCTTCAACGGCAATGTGCTTCGTCCGAGTAGGTAATACATAATCACCCAGATCGCGGAGACAGCCTGCGCGGAAACAGTGGCGATGCCGGCACCTGTCATGCCCCATTTCAAGACGAAAATGCAAATCGGTGCGAAAATGGCGTTCAGACACGCGCTTAGAATCATCATGGACATCGCCATTTTCGGATTACCCTCAGCACGAATATAAGCATTGGATCCAAAACCGATACCCTGGAAAACCGCACCTGCAAGGATTATTCTCATGTAGTCGCGCGTGTATGGCATTATCTCCTCGGTAGCGCCGAATAATCGCAGCAAGGGATCGAGGAATGTAAGACCGATAATCGAGATAGCCGCGGAGTTGATTATCAGAAGCACGAAGCCATTGCCGAGCACGCGTTCAGCATCATCGCGTTTCTTCTCGCCGAGCTTGATAGATATAAGAGCTGCGCCTCCGAGACCGATAAGCATTGCGAACGCCATCATGACAAGCATCATGGGAAATCCGATTGTGACACCGGCGATTCCGAGAGAGCCGATACCTCGTCCGATGAATATGCGATCCACAACATTGTAAGATGCATTCACGAGCATCCCGATGACAGATGGGAGCGAGAAATTGTAGAGAAGACGCGGGATGGGAGCTTCTCCGAGCTGCCTGCTTCGGTCTGGAGGGATTCCGGAACGATTTATTATTGGAATCAGATGCTTTTTATTTTCCGCCATGACTATCCAAAAATACTCGGATAGTATATCAGCTTTAAGTATGGGGATAGATAGGGGGAGCGTAGGGGGATCGAGATAGCTGAAATCCTCTTGAATACGCAAACGTAAACTTCTAATTAATTATTATAATAATCTTTTTGGCAATCTACCATAATTGATATATTCTTAATTCATTAGGTTTTAAAATGAATACTTGATTGTTTCTTATTGCAAAATCATACGAATCTGCAGATACATTTGTTGATGTTACAAGCTGTATATTGCTGAAATTACTAATATTATACACTCTAAAATCACCACCACCAAGAAGGTAAGCGTAATTCCCTTCAATATAAATATCATTTATATTATAATACTTACAAAACGAACCAATCCATTGAAATTTATCAGGTGGATTGAAATTAAAAATACGAACAGATGGATAAAACGTGCTACTATCCAATGCTGAGACAAAAACATATCCACAATATTCTTCAACGTCGCCAGCAGAAGCTCCATATTGGTAACTTTCTCGATATAAAAGTATGGGATTGTAATGATTTCTGATATCATATACATTTATCCAAGAATCAAAAGGGAAATCATAGTAGTCTGTGCAATATGCGAAACCATTTTTTACATCTATATTACCCGAAATACGCATGCCGGTTTTTTCAGCAACAAAGTGTGTTGAAATAATAGGTTCTATATCATATATTTTTAAACATCCACCCATATTTAGATATGCACAACTATTATCAATATCAAATCTATACATGCCAGCTTTATTATCATAATCTAACACCTTAAGACTTTTTATTAAATCAATATTGTAAAAATCTTGAATATCAATAATCATTAAGTATGGATAATAAAGGCTATTCTCCGAGTATTGCCCAAGTACAAACGCATACCCTTTATGAATAATAAGCTCATGATATCTGGCTAAAGGATCACTATAGATGCTTATTAAAGCAGGATTTTCCGGAGAAGATATATCATAGATACGTAATATTCCCTGTAAGTTTACTATAACAGCATATTTATCAACAATTTTAATACTCATATTTGTCCCTGTTAAAGGTAAAGTTTTTATCAAGTTCAAACTATTCGGCGTTGATGAAGTTGGAGTAGAAAACAATACACATGTATTATCATCAATGTTACAAGGATCAGCACTATCACAACATCGAACACCGAACCAATATTTAACATTATTTTGAAGGTTACCTATTAAATAAGGGGGATTGTCCGAGGTAATAATTGGAACTGTGTCCCATGGGTTATCGTCAGTATCGTGGTAAATTAAATATTTTACAGGAGGAGTATCGAGATCGGTTGCAGAATCCCAGGAAACACTGACAGTACCATCACCAGGAAAAGCACATGTAATGCCAATATAAGTGTCCCAGACAGGTGGTTCTGCATCAGGATTGAAAGAAGTAGCTGAAAGCACATTGGTATTATTATCAACATTCGGAGGATTTGCGCTGTCCTGACATCGTACACCGAACCAATACGGTTGCCCGTTGGTCAAGCCGGAGAATATATGATTATCTATCTCGGAAACAACTACGGGAAATTGATCCCAGGGATTGTTATCGGTATCCACGTAAAGCAGATATTCAACGGGTGGACTTGATAAATCAGTTGCAGAGCCCCATTCGATAGTAACCTGTTCGTCACCGGGAATTGCATTGGTGATTCCAATCCGCCCATTCCATACTGGAGGGAAATAATCTAACGGATTTTCAGCAAGAAGCACCAGGAGTTTTGTATATTCATCTTTCCATAAATCTCTACGAGTACTTAAAAACTGATGACGCGATTCCCAGAAATCTTCCCAACCCGGATCACCAAAAATAGTTTTTAGAAAATCCCAGAATGGAACAGACCATGAATATTGTTCATATACATCGGCTACACCTCTATAATAAAAATACGCAAGGTAGACTTTCATCATCAGGATGTGTACCGCAGTTCGACGTTCATCATAATTCATCTGAAGCAATTCCTCCTCAGTGTAATCAACACTGTAATGTAAAGATTCCCTTAAAGTTGCTATTAAAGTACATTTAAGCAATGTATGATAAACATCATAAAAATTCTCATATAAGAATTCGAAACCATCAATAATCAGCTTAGCCGCTAAAAATTCCAGCGCAACTTTAGCTCCCACGACTGGTAAGGCAGCTTTAATCATGCCATTTGTGGTTAAAAATTTTAACGTTAAACCATAAGCTCCCATGGAGGTTATAAAGGTTTTAATTCCAATTAAAGTTTCCTCATAGTACATATCCATAATCTTGGAACCTATCATCTTAATAAGAGCCCAATTCTCATTCTTAAACTTGTTTTCAACCTTAGCGAAGGCAGCTTTCAGCGCATCATCTGAACTGAGCTGAATGAATGGTTTCAAAGCATCTACTCGCTCTTTTGCAAGTTCATAATTTAACACTGTAAGAAGCAATATATCCTTTATTGATTTTTCGAACACTACATCCATCTCTTTAGCGAGATTTATAAGGTCTATATAACTACAGAGTGCACTGATACTTAGTGCAGTTTTATATAAAAACTTAAAATTGCTAAGGTGACCAAGATATTGGGTTAAATTTCTCAGGACTTGGTCACCAGTGATTTTTTTTATGTAAACAAGTCCATTGAAACCATCAAATGCTATATCTATTGGAGCCATCTTTAAACGGGTTTGATCAAGAAAAGCTTCCGCATCTTCTTTAGGAATGGAAACAGACTCAAAAACAAAATCAAAGAAATCTCTAATTGTATAAAATTGAGCAATAAATTCTTCTACTTGATCAAGGTTGTCTGGATCTGGAAATTCCGGTTGAAGAACAAGATTCTCCAGAATTTCTCTATAATGATCTTCCCTGAGATAATAGTTGGACAAACCGGGCCATAGACCCATTTGTTGCGAAATGCCTTCACTGAAGCCATCATTATCATTATAAAAAGGCATTTGGTTTATATTATCCTCATAGACATACCAGTCCATAGGAACCCTAATGAAACCGTCACCATAGTTTTTACCTGTGACCAAAACAGTATCACGGTTCATATCGTTTGTTGAGTAGATAACATCTTGAACAAGTACAGCGTATTCAGAGAAGTGATCGATGAACATGAGAAGGCTCATTCCATCATCTGCGACAATATTATTGACCGGCATTCCTTCTTTTGTACTTGCTGGTTGCCATTGTTCGTCCGATGATTTTCGATAACTCAGAGGCAAGCATGCCCCCGGTTCTTGTTTTTCAGCTAATGGCATAACCATCATGATTGGTTTCTCAAATTTCATCCCGTGTGGTTTGAGGCTTATACCCCCAATGACATCACCCCCATAAAAAGTTGTGATTTCAATCGTTGTGTTTGTCTTCACTGAATCAGGTCTGATTAACATACTTAGTGCGCCACGTTCAATCTCACCACCATTTTCAGGTGTGACTTTAAATGAATATGTTGATCCATAACATATTTTTTCGGGAAGAGTTCCCAATGTGAAAACATCATTGCTTTTGCTGCATCCTGGTATTATGATGAGCAGCATAATTCCCAAGATAATGAATCTGGTTGATTTGAAAATGTGAATTGCCATCAAAGAACCTCCCAGAAGGATGGTTAGTCAATTTTTTCCATAAACAATGTTTACTGATGATAGTATGAGGATGAATATTAACATAGGTAATAAGCCTATGCAAATTTTTCTGTGGATTGATGCCCCTCTATTTAAGTAACTCAAATGGTGGGGGGGAATAAAGAGGCTACTCCTTTTTTATTGCGCAATTCCAAATCCGACAGGATGTCGGTGATACTGCCGACTGGAAGTCGGCGTTACGGTTGCGGTTCACTATCTCTTCGTGATTCCTCTTGAGTGCCTGCGACGCCGCCTTCATCAATTGTTATGATTGCCGGTTCAGCGGTTTTAATCAGAACACCACGCCATAAATACTGTACTCGCGCGGGTCTGTCGAGGTAAAGCGCAATAGCGATTGCGACATATATTATCGAAAATAGTTGATGCACATTCTCGCCCTCGAGTCCGAAAGGTGCGAGACCGGGGAAAGCCTCAACAACTGGTGGTGCTACAAACTGACCTATAAACAAAGCGAAAAGCAGCAATCCCTGCCATATGGTGATTCTAAGATGCCCCAATAAAACAACAGCCATTAGAGATTGGGCGGCGGTCAAGAGAATCTCATGCATCTGGAATGAGTTCATCGGGATCGGATGCATCAGTTGTTTCGACGATAACGCATAAACTCCTGGGATCATGCCGACGAGAAGTGTCCATTGATTGAGTTTGGATGATAAAAGGCTTCCGAGAGCAAGTCCGGCTTGACCGCGCAACGCAAACATAATCGCAACCGTGAACTCAGGCGCCTCCGATGCTATCGGCGCGAGCCATTGAACCAGAAGGAACTCGTTAATATTCATGCGCTTCCCCGATGCTACAAGCCCTTCAGAGAAAGGTTCCGCGTTGGCGAGAATAACGAATCCAGCGAATAGAAACATCAACAAAGTTACCAATCTTCGTTTATTCCGAGCTAGATTAATAATGAGTTCCGAGGGACCCTCAGCCTCAGCTCCTCCTACGGGACGTTTGCTCGCGATTACGATATACCAGGCATATAACGCAAGAAAAACCAATCCATCATACCACGACAGATTTCCCTTAATCGGGATAAAGAAAGCGTAAAGTGTGGCGACACCGAGAAAGAACAACTCGGTACGACGGTCGGTTCCGATTCTGACCGGAAGACGAGTTTTTATATAAAAAATAAAAATGATTACCACCCATGCGACACCGATTAGAAGTCGATTGGCACCGGTCATATTTGCGATTGCATAATGCGCATAGGGACCATCGGGGAATTGCCCGGCTTGCCATGTGAAGTACATATCCACGGCGTACTCGGGCAATACAGCGAGTAATGCTACGACCGCGATTGCGAGCGTTTGCGATATATCCGCCTGAGCGGCATCGCACGCCCATAACAATAGAAATGATGCGGCAAGTATAGCGGCACCTGCAAATACCGCCACCATGATAACGGACCCAAGATTGCTGGATGAGTCCTCCAGAACAGAATTCGAATACCCGCTTACTCTCTGGTAGATGCCAGGAAATGTTACGACCACAGCTATGAAAAGAGAAATTAAATGGCGATGATATTTTTTCATTTTGCCTCCGGGTGTTTGGTATCATCAGGCGACGCGTAAATTTTCGTAAATACGCGAAGCCAAAGGTCTCACACCCGGACCAAGAAAGAATTTTTATCTTGTCCGACCGGAAAAGCCAGAAGACCAATACCTGCCTTCGTGATTGTTGACCTTTCCGGAACCGAATTAATAATCGGTTCTGTTACTCCCCCTTGGCAAACTTTAAATCGAAATCCTATCACATTTTTTAATATCGTCAAAGATTCCCTGTCACCGTGCGACAGAGAAAATCAAAATCCCTTTAATATTGCCTGATCAAAAGATGTAGAATATTGACTATGGTTAACCAATTTGCATTCAGACGCATGCAGCCATCCGACAAAGATGATGTCCTCAGAATCTGCTCCAAAATCTGGGAGGGACGAGACTTCATCCCGTCAAAATTCGACGAGTGGGTTAACGATGAAAAAGGTTATTTCGTCGCATTGCTTAGCGATGACAAGCTGGTCGGAATGAGCAGGATAACATATATCACCGACACCGATGTCCTTCTTGAGGGTTTGAGGAAAGATCCGGATTCGAATGTCAAAGGTGTTTGCAAGACGGTTACCGAGCATTTTCTTGAAATGCTCCATATGAAAAAAGAGCTTACATCAATAAGATTTGTGACCAACTTCAAAAATGCTCATGTAAGAAATGTCAGCGAAAAACTCGGATTCAGACTTATCCACACCTTCTCGCATAAAAGAATTCCCATATATAATGAGAACAATCTTCAATCCGCGAGTTTTGCGCCAGTGACACAAATCAGTGATATCGAAAAAATTCTTGATTTTGTTCACAAATCCGATTTCATACCGCTTTCCAAAAATCTTCTCATGCTTAGATGGCTTATATATCAATACTCGGATGAAGCGTTTATCGAGAAACTTATTAAACCGGGTTTGTGCAGAGGAATTATTTATGATGGGGAAATAAAAGCACTTGCCGCGACTTGGATAGAACGCGGAATTCACCTGCCTTTTTTTGATGCTGAGAACTTCACCTATGCCAAATCGCTGATAATCGACCTGCTGGCATCATTTCAAGATGAAAAGGAATGGGCGATGTGGATATTGCTTCCTGAAATTCCGAGATTGAAATCATACTTCGCGGATATGGGCTTCATGAGCAGGGAATCAGAGAACGATTGCCTGATATACGAGTATCCTGTTGACTGGTGATTGGGACTGTCCCATTTTTACAAATCGGAAAAGCGAGTAAAATTTCAAGCATGGGCGAGCAATTCACATTCAGACGCATGCAGGCATCCGACAAGGATGACATGATACGCATCAGTTCCAAAATCTGGGACGGTCATGATTTCCTTCCGAGCAAATTCGATGACTGGGTGAAAGATGAGAAGGGCTATTTCCTGGCTGTTCTACACGATGGGAAACTTATCGGTTCAGGGAAAATCACGTTTGCGACTGACACGGATGTCCTGTTTGAGGGTTTGCGCAAGGATCAGGATATTGACATCAAGGGAGTCGGGTACGCTATAACCCGGCAATTAATCGATATACTGCGCGGAAAGAAAGGATTAACCTCAATCCGCTTCGTAACTTATTTCAAGAATTATCAGTCGATATCAGTCGGTGAAAAACTCGGATTCAAAATTCATAAAACATTCTCACTGAAAGACATCCCATCCTATGATGAAAGTGGGAAAATAATTCTTAAACAAAAAGACAGTTATGCTCCAGTGCAACAAATTACGGATGTTGACAGGATTATGGCATATGTCTACAAGTCGGATATATTCTCTCTTTCGAATAATCTCTTGTGTTTAAACTGGGTCATTGTTCCTTATTCGGATGATATGTTCATCGAGAAACTGATTAAACCCGGTAAATGTTTCGCAATTATTCATGATGGCGAAATCAAAGCTCTCGCGGCGATATGGCTCGAACGCGGATTTCATATGTCGTTTTTCGATGCTGAAAATTTCTCTTACGCAAAATCGCTGATAACGGAAATGATATCGATGTCATTCGCGATGGGTAAATGGAGTGTGGAGATTTTTATCCCTGATGGTTGGAATCTCAAACCATGGTTCGATGATTTGGGCTTTAGAAGCTGGGAAGAGGAGCATGACGTACGGATTTATGAATATCCGATTGATTGGTGAATAAATGCGGATTAAAAAAACATCCCCTCCCTCACGGTCGGGGTGCGTAATATAAACGCACCCCATGCCACAGTTATACTAATCATCCTAATTCGCATCGGAGATAACATTCATCGTATCAACTTTTCCGAAATACTGCTGAATCGGGATTGGGTTTTCGGCAATACCGTATTCAAAAGTAGTCCAAGCTATCAAACTCTCCGCTCCTTCACCATCATAGATTTCTCTACTCACAACTCCAGGACCAGGATAATAATCATCGAAAATCGCACGATCGATATTGCCAATCACCGAATGATAAAGCTGATCCTCACGGACAGACAGAATGCTATCGCCAAATATGATGTCATCTATCACCGCGGTAATATCATGGGAAGTTTTATCGAAAGATGTGAACGCGAGAGTAACCATACCGGGAACACATGCAGCTATCGATGGAGGAGAAACAGTATCGTAAGTATCCATATTGTCATAAATAATCCTGTAATCAAAAATGGCATCATTGCTGAAATTCAGGACTTTCAACCACACATGCCTTTCATCCGATCCTTCCGCATTAGTCAGATAAGCTATGCTTAGCTCGTTACTATAAGATGCTACTTCGGGGAAAATTTCGTGAATATTACCCGGAATACGCGAAAGGTTTATGCTTGGCTCGAAATCCAAACCCCCATACGATTCCGCCATATAAAGGTCAACGCCGGTTGTTGAATAGTTCCGGTAATCCTCATATACGACATATGTACGAGCTGAAAATGAACTGTAGACCGCTGAGGGATTAGCCTTTATGGATGCTTCTGCATCAACCTCACCATATACATTCCAGCTCAAACCGAAATCGGTTGAATTTGCGATCCAGATATCCCCTATATCGGGTACAGCAATTCTCCAATAATATGCAAACAACTTGTTGTAATGATAAACAAGGTCTGCATAAAGCTCTAGGTCGGAGGATGTCGCGATGGGAACGATATTTGACCCAGTAAAGCCTGAACCATCAAGATTTCCAAATGTCGAGTATAAATCCCAATTAGCTGTAAGGTATCTATTGAAAGCCACATATACGCCGTCATGAACGCCATCCTCAACAACCTGAATCGATGGATAATAGAAACTACCGGAAATGCTTTGCGTTATATTCACATTTGTATATGTTCCGCTGCCATCGGTTATCGCAAGCCACACATCGCGTTGACCTGATATTTCGGATACATAAGCGACATAGTATCTATCTGATGACATCGCGACGGCACAACTACGATTCATTGATGAAATTTCCGCGGGGGATGTCATCGGACTTGTTACGGAGCGGAAAACCTCACCATCTCTGTATACAGGCAGTGTATACGTGTATTCTCGAGGTGGAACAGAATTGGTTATTACTCTAAGACCGATGTTGTGAAGTCCGGGATTGACAAATGAAATGCTCGGACTTGGATAATCCGTGGCATCAACATCAAAAGTGACGCCATCATAATCATAATCCCACTGATATGTGAATTTCCTTCCTGAGGGGTCCATAAAAAACTCAGGAGCGAATGATTTCTGAGACAAAGTTGTAAATAGTTTTCGATAATCGATTTTGAGCTCCCTGTTGAAATCCATATAGCCTGAGGGATATGGAATATTGACAATAATCCATTGATACAGCGTATAGTCAAGGATATCCTCGGTAGCATATGGAAAACCTGCCGGGGAGATCGGAATCGGCATTCGCCCATGAGGAGATGCCTGTCCGCGTAATTCATCACGTACGGCAAGAAGTCCGTATGCCATTGTATTCCAGCTATTTTCATTTGTTACCGGTAAACGATAAGTCAAGGGATTCTGCGGGGAACCATCGCCAGATTCCGGTGTAGTCGCAATAACTGATGCGGCTTGTAATTGAGGAATTGAAAGCATGACTCCTACTACACTGCTCGATTCGGGAATGCCTGTCGGATTTGATGGATTGGGATATTCGGGGTCAACTGTCGCGTTCTGCTGCCAATCGAATACCTGAACAACTACATCTGCGGTTGATGCGGGATCAGTATAACTAAGGTTATTGTTCTCAATCCAGTATTCCACTCGCCAGGGTTCGGTGCGATTAAACGCCGGGAGGTAGTATTGAGGATTTGTTCTGTTAGCAAGCACTGCTGATTGTCCATACGCGACATCAGCAACGATATAGAACTCATACACCGGATACCCCTCAGATACTGCTATAACAGCCTCACGCTCCTGAAATCCAGAGCCAACCGGCATCACATTATGTCCCGCTGGAGCATCAGGATCGAACGGATCAGTGCGGGGATCATCAAAAAATCTAAGGAACGGATTCAAATTGCCGGGAACATCGGTGCCATTTAAAAAATATCGAGTGTCGGTAACAATATCATCAAAATGAGATGTATAACCATCAGCGTTCATCAATGCAAAAGACGGAATAATGCTCGCATCCTCCTCGGTGCCATCAGGAATCATGACCTTTATATCCGGAAAACTCAACGTTAGGGAGTTAACCAGAAAAATCGCTCGCACATCGAATCCGTGTAAATCCGGTCGAGTGGTGATGTTTGCGAAAGGGTGTTTTATTCCAAGAGTCATGTTTATTGCACGTCCATCAAATTGAACGCTTGTGATTCTCATGCAGTTATTGCATGGCGAGATAGTGAGAAACTGCGACAGGTCGGCATCGAATATATCCCCTATCTTTGCGGCGTTTCTCGCAGGGATTATTTCTGTTTCAAGAGATTCAGTATCAATATGAACCTTCCAGGCTCCGAACACACCGCGATATTTACTCAGATCGGAATCGGCTCTGGTCGCATTTTCCGAAATAATCGAATTTTTATTTTCACCATCGAAGTTACCCAAAACAGGATTCACGCTCTTTGAACAGGATAAAACCGATAAGAGCATGAAAATAATCAAGGAGTAAAATGCCAGTGTTTTCATGGGTTCTCTCTCTATAAGAACGATTTAAAAACTTAAATCAGACATGAACAGCGCTTATATTTTAACATTTCAATCAAGATTTCCATCAATATATTGGGAGCGCCACACTCCTGTGCGGCATTTTCATGGCATTTCCAGATTGTCCCGAACAGGGGTTCGGCGCTCCCTGTCCGCGTTCTTGTCGAAATTCGGGATAAAAAAAATCCCCCGATGAACGGGGGATTGGTTGCAATTAGTTATAACTGCGAATTACTACTGTACGTGCATTATATGGATACCCGTACTTGAAATCAGGTAAAGCTCATTATCGTCAGTGTCAAAATCCATCCTCATTGGGTTGCCATCATCAGACCATGCAGAGGTATAAATCCAGGTCAAGGCGCTATCGAACTTCTGGAACCTGTAAATGCCTCCGGCATAATCCTCAAGAGTGACTATGTTTCCAGCGGAATCAATAGCCAGATCGAGCCCTCCGGTAAATTCACCATCGGCAGTTCCCAATGTTCCGGTTGAATCAGTCTCGGACGGAGTAGCCTGCTCATTTGTCCAGCTACCGGAGAATGATAGTTCGCCAATTGCAGCGCCTGATAGGAAGAAAACGGCATTATCGGTTCCGTTAATTCCATTGATACCGACAATATCCGCATAGGTGTACATTGGAGGTCCGATTATTCCGCCAATAATACCCGCAGTTGCCCCATCAGGTCTGACAATCGCGCCACCATATTGATCAGGACTGCAATCATTAGTCTCAGTATATCCAAGAGCGACCGAACCGCTGGTTCCATCATCAGTCTGATTCCAAACATCTATGAAGCCAAGGTTTCCTTCCCAATAAGTGCCGCAACTTAAAGCATTCCCATCATATGGCTCTGTAGCTGTTGTACCGGACACCGTCCAAGTTGTTATAGTCTGCACTCCAGGATTGTTGACTATTAAGCCTCCATCGGTAATATCTATTCTATTCCAAAATCGAGGAAAACCAATATCTTGCGGGTCGTTCATTCCGGTACCGGAATTGATTACCTCCTCGTTGGTCAAATCATTTGTGAATCGCAACGCTGTTCGTGTGCCATCTGTGTTACCGGTTGCGGGGTGGTCGGCGCACATGTAAACAGGACCGGTCGGTGCGACACAGATATCGTAATATGTATCGCCAACATCTTTCGCCACGAATGCTCTCGATGAAATCGGTTTGGTAACGCATATGTCAACGGTTACTTCACATGTGGCAAATATGGTTACATTTGGAGGAGTACAGCTATCAGTTGCTCGAACCGCGACAGTATATGTTACAGGATCATTTGTGCCCCCGCAGTTAGGATTATCAAATGGACCCAGCAATATATCATCTCCGATTTTATCAACATCAAAAGTTGTACCATCATAATCCTTATCCCATTCATAGAGAACTATGGGGTCGCCGCCGTTTGCGCTTGATGCTGATGCTATGAAATGTATCGATGAATCATCATAAACTCCGGATAGAGGGCATGTCGGTGTTGTAATAGAACCTGCGATAGGACCGCAAGCCTCCACAACGGTAGCCTTAAATATCTGGTATGCTGCATATTCAATAATGTTGTAATAGCTTCGATTGATACCATTGGGACAATCGACAAGGAAATCGCGGACATCCGTTATATCTTTCGGCAGGCGTTCATCCTTCACCTTTACCAATCCCAGATATGTTCCGGAAATGAGACCATTTTCATTCGCGACATCGAATGTATAAACCAGCGGATCAAGAGGCATGCCGGTTCCGCTGTCAGCTGTTGTCATGGTCTTTAACGCAGTAAACATGCCTGGTATTTCGAGGCTGACCTGCGCTACTTTACTCGCAGCGAAAATTTCATCAGGATCAGCCTGCGAGTAATCTGCCCCACTGTACACTGTAGCGCCCTGCTGCCAGTCATATGCCTCGACAGTGACAGGAAATGTGGTTGCCGTGTCCGTCGAATTCCAGGTGTTGGTTATGGATGGCGGGTCGCTTCCATTAGGCGGAATAACATTTATTTTCCATGCCGGCTTTCTGTTAAACTCGGGAACGAAGTATTTCGGATTCAGACGGTCTTTGAGCACCGCGCTTGAGCCGTAACCCATAGTAAGATACATGTTGAATGAACAGGTTGTTATGAAATACACTGTTAAATCTACATTTTTTGTGCCCATTTCAAACCTGTTATTGGTCGGGCTTGAACTGTCGCTTTCATCGAGAACGAGGAAAAATGGGCAAGCAGCTGGATCAGTCGTGAGACCGCTGAGTTCAGTGGTGTACCCATCCGCCTTTCCACAAACATCGGCATAGACTTTCGTCCCTGAACCTCCTCCCGTCAATGGATAGGTTTTCGCTGTCCAGCCCACTGGACGAATAACGAGGGCAAGGTCGAAGATATCAAGGTCCAAACGGTTTTTACCTGTCGGCGGCAGGCTGGTATTCCCTTTCTCAAAAGGGTGATCCACTTTGAAATCGAGCCCGATATATGGCTCCTGATAGGATACTCCGGTGATTCTCAGGCAGTTGGCACACGGAGCGAATATCCAGTATCCCATTCCGCTCACGACATAATCCTCGCCAACCGTCGATGTTCTAATCGGGGTGAGCTCGGCGGTCATGGTTTCCTTATCGATATAAAGGTCATATGCGCCAAGGACACCAATCGAGTTAACCACGCCATCGGAATCACTCATACCGATTATCGGTATGGAGTCCATCAGGTCGGATTGTGTCGTCGGTGATACCGGGTTGGTTCCATTGCTGGAACATCCGATAATCGCCGATACAATCACTGCAAACAAGACAAACGCGAATCGCTTTTTAAGTGACATCGCATACCTCCAAAATTTTTTTTTCAAAAGTATTTTAAATATCGGCAGTTTCACGAATTCCTTTTGTCTTAAAAATAATTATTAATCGGACTTAATTATACATGAAACCTTGTTCCCATGATACAAGAGGCTTTTGAATTTTTAAAAGCAGAGGCAGTCTGTACTTTTTGAAGATGTGCTGTTTGAATGGGCATGAATTGAGAATCCATGTAAACCATAAGTGTTGGAGCGCAGACTTCCAGTCTGCTATAATATGTTTCAGACAATACATGTTCCATGGAGGCATTATGAACGAAGCAGCAATACGACTTCATGTTGAAACTCTCACGGAGGTTGGATATTTTGTCACAAGCTCGGATGTGCTTGGTCTTGTCGCTGAGGGATGAAGCATCACTGAAGTGGCAGAAATCGCGCAGGGTCTCGCGCGGAAAATGCTAGAATCATGCATTGAACAAGGCGACCTAAAAATGCAACCTGGACTCCCTTATCCGGGAAGCCCAAACAAGGAATCCCTGAAAGGGGGGGCCAGGTTTACATGATTGGCTAAACGCATTGACGATGTAATAACTTTTTGTTAGAATTTTCTATAGAATCAAACTTGGCACGAGGGAACTCATGAAGCTAATGGTGGTCATACAACAGGATGAGGGCGCACGATTCAACGCATTATACCCAGAACTTAAGGAATTAAGGTAAGTGACTTATGCAATATTATAAAAGGAAATGACTCTTATGTTTGACCAATTAGTCAATTTCTTAAGATCAAGTGAATTTTCTGCTTTATCTTTTGGCATAGTAGTAGTTTTCCTAGTTGCAATACAAACATTTGTCTTTGGGAAAAAGCTTTTTAATAAACTCTCAACCTCTGAAGAATATCTGAGAGAAATAGCTGACAAAGCTAAAAAACCAATTGAAATAATAACCAAGAAACGCATTATGGAAAATTCGAGGCCAAAGACTTTTTATTATTTAGATTACAGCTTGGTTGAATCGCTTTTTACCCAGTTGAACCAAGAACCTAAACCAAAAGAAATGGAAATGGAAACTGAGAAAAAACAAAAATCAGATTTTGGCGGAAAGCTAAAATTTATAACCGCTGACTTAGGAAAAGAAAAATCAGAAAAAACTAAAACGACTTATGATTTAACTTTAGATATCACATCTAAGTATAATATTATAGAAAAAAATATTCTTGATAGCCCCTATATTAATTTTAATGTCGAAGATTTTACATACGATGAAAGTCAGTTTGACGAGTTAAAAAAAATCATAACTAAGTTAAAAGATATTGACAATATTTCACGGATTGAAAAAGCCGTGGCTGAAGTTATCAAAGAACAAATTAGTAAGCTTGCTTTTGAGAAAATAGAAGCCATATCTAAACTATCAGGTTATATCGCAATAATTGCAGAATTTGAAACACTATATCATGGGGATCAAACAGTACACCTTCAATTTTATCACCCTTTAAATGAATTCATTGATGGTGAGAAACAAGTTAGTATCTATATCGAAGGTAATACAAATCATTTAACTGACCTAGGTAAAATCAGTTTTACAACCTACAAAAATATAAAAATCATTTGTCTTGCCAAAATAATAAATTGGGATGATGATGCCAATACTTTATATGTTTACCCTATAGCGATATATTAAACACAATAACATAAAGGGGATAACTCATTATTATTAAATGTAAAACGAACTTCGACTTTTAGGGATTTATTATATTATTTGATTATTATGACAAAGAGAATCCGAATATCTATATTTAGGAAAACATAATGAATGGACAAGAAAATAAAAAAATAAAAGAATACGATAAAACAGAATTAAGTAAAAATGAGCATATCGTTGAGCTTGCACAAGAATTACTTGATGATATCGAATTAAGTAGGTGTTCCTCTGAATCTCTTATATTAAAAGCAAGGAGATTAGCTCGACTTATTGGAGATAATAAAGTTCAAAATTGGTTATTTTATGAGATGCATGGTTACCATCCTGATTCCCCTTACGCATTAGAATATATTAGTTTGACTGGAAGATGGATTGATTACGAAAAGAAAACTGCTTATTGTGGTAGTCTTTCTGATCAAGAAGCAGTAATTCACTCGACTGAACGCAAATTAGAGTGTTTTAGAATCCCTCCTAATTCTCATCCTACAGCAGTTGCACATCTTAGATGGGCGATAGAGGAAGCTTCAAATCTTTTATCTCGAATTAGCTCAATTCGTAGTAGAGTTTTAGCATTACTTTATAGTTTCGCTTCAGATACCTATTATAATAGGATTTTCAGTAATCTTAGTGAAACCATTTTCGAAAATTATAAAAGAGAAGTTGATAAATTGCTTTCAACACAATGCGGAAATATTATAGAAATGATTCCATCTATTTATAATCGTTTAACTGAAAAGAATCCTGAAGCTATAAGTCAAGCACAAAGTACATGTAGACGTATAATTGATTCCTTTGCTGATTCAATGTATCCCCCAACTAAAGACAAGATCATTCAAGCTGGAGAGGAACATGATCTCAGTCAAGATAAACCTAAAAACAGAATACTTGCATATATCAATGAAAACACCAAGAGCGAGGGAAGACAAAAAAAATTAAGGCAAACCCTGGAGAATATTTATGAACGATTATCTGCTGGCGTTCATGATGATATTACTTTTGAAGAAGCTAAATCACTATTTCTACAGACCTATTTATTCCTAGGTGAGGTTTTAAATTTAAAAACCTTATAAATTATTAATTATTACATAAGTTAAATATTTAGTAATAAGGAGTGCCCTATGGGTGCAGGTGTATGGAACTACGAGCATGTAACCGATTGGACAACAAGGGATACTTTTTTAAGGATGCATTTAGATATCCCTTTAGGAGCCAATCAGTCAAATGAGCTTCGAACATTATTCGAGGCTAATGATATTGATGGTGTGCGCAATCTATTGAAGAATAACGCACCTGTCAAAATTCACAAAAGTATCGATGCAATTCTCGATACATATGTTAATCCGAAAGGATGACCAGCTAAATAAGTATGAACCTCAGGCAATTTGCATTTCTTTTTCGCTAAGAATTTTCAATTTATTTGTAGCATCATCCGAAAAGCTTAAGCGAATAATAATGTGTTGCCCTGAAAATTAACAAAATAATAAAAATTAACTTTATCCTCTTGAAAATTGTCGGGAAATAGCCGACAATCGTAGGTGAAATGCCGACAAAAAACATGATAGATTCTCTCTTCCCCAAAACCCGTTAGAGAGTTCTCAAGGAACTCACTCCGAACGATAACAAAAACTCCCGCTTCCGTTTATTTGCTAAACAAACCTAACTGCATATAAAAGGATTCAATATCAAGTCTGAAAAATGCTATATTCTTGAGGAGCAAATGACTAATCCGGACATGTCCATAGAGCCATCTCAGAAAAAGGAAAGCGAAACGGATTCCCAGATATTCTACTGCGCGCAATGCGGACAGCCGTTCGGGAAACTGGAAATCCCCAAGGAGTGTAAAAATTGTCATCTTAAATACCACACCCTTTGCGGATTCTCGACCCCCGATAGCGAAAAATGCAAATCGTGCATGTACAAGGAGCACGAGAGGGAATACGCGAGAATCAAGGAGTTGGAGAAGAAAAGAGCATCATTTGGATGTTATCTCCTTATATTTTTGTTTTTGTCCGTAATTGGTGCAGGGATTTATGGTTTTGGATATTTCAGCGGGGCATCATCAGAATTTGTCCCGTTTATAATCTTCGGCGTTCTGGCAATCGTGACATTAGTCGCGATATTCAGGAACATCCCGATTTTGAGAGAATAACAATAAACAAAAATATAAATCCCAGTGGCACAGTCGTCCTGGGGCATTTTTACTCGATATCGAATCCAATCCGGCGAGACGGGGCTGTTGAAAAAGTGCCATGAATTTGTTTTCACTGGGATCGCGGACATCCTTGTCCGCATGAATATTGGCTTTCTGTAAATAGCGGACAAGGATGTCCGCGATCCCAGTGTGTTTTTCAACAGATCCGAGACGCCCACGCTCCCAGCATATGTTTTATTTCTTACGTGATAAAAGCTCTTTATACTGCTTCAACTGATCGTTAAGGCTTGTTATCGATACAGCCCAGAAATCCGGTTTTGTAATATCAGCTTTAATACTCTTCTTCGCGACCTTCTCCACCGTGTCGCTTCCAGTGAGTTTTAAAAACGCTTCGTATTTCGGAAGGAACGATGCGCCCTCCTTCTTGAATATAGCATACAAAGCTCGAGCGAGAAGGAATCCGAAAGTGTACGGGAAATTGTAGAAACTGACCGTTGTTATATAGAAATGGAGTTTCGATGCCCAGAAATACGGGTCCGCGCTTTCAGGAATCATCGAATCGCCAAAAACATCACGCTGAGTATTGACCATGAGTTCTTTCAAACGCGAAATACTGACCTCTCCATTTTTCCTCTCTTCATAAAAAGCCTTCTCGAATTCGAACCTCGCGGTTATATCGAGAAGCAGAACAGCGGCATTGCAGATATCAGCATCGAGCATGAGAAGCTTTTCTTCATCGCTGATATTCTTATCCTCATAGATACCATCGGCGAGAATAAGCTCCGCAAATATCGATGCTGTCTCAGCGAGTGTCATGGGATACCTTCGTGCCATGGGTCTCATTTCGCGAAGAAGATGTCCATGGAATGCATGACCAACCTCATGCGCAAGAGTGGTGACATCCCCGAGCGAACCGTTGAAAGTCATATATACTCGCTGCTGATTTATAAAGGATGAGCTCGTGCAGAACGCGCCCGGACGTTTCCCGCCGCGCTTCTCGGATTCAATCCATCTTTTTGCAATGAACGAATTATAATAATCAGCGAGTGATGGGAACACGGTTCCGAAAGCCTTTCCCACAATCGAGCTTCCATCCACCCATGAAAACTGGCTCGATGTCTTCAATGGAAGAGGAGCTTCGCGCTCGAACCACCAGATTCCGGGACGTCCCATTAACTTCGCCTTCACGCGGAATATCTCGCGCGCTATCTCGATATTCTCATGAATCGCTTCATACATGGCATCGAGCGATTTCCGTTTTATCGACGCTTGCCATAATGAAAAATCGAGAAAAGAATCGTAACCGCGATGTTTGAAAAGCGTAAGTCGTGTGCCTGCTATTGCGTTCAGAGCCGCTGCGCAGATATCTTCGATCCCCTGCCACGCCTTGTTTCCGCCTTCGTATGCCGCTCGTCCGATTTCTCTATTCGTGTCCTCCATCAATGATCGCCATTCTGAAATCGGCTTGCGAACAGTCTTCCCATCAGGCATGGTCATATCGAATTCGAGTTTGCCAGTGATTGTATCGTATAGACGTCCCCAGCCATGGAAACCATCAACATTCAATTCCGCCGCGAGAATCTCCTCCTCACGCGACATCGTATGCACCGCGCGTTCGCGGGTTCGTCGAAGCTGATGCGCTATATCTTTTAACGCATCTCGATCGATGAGGGTTTGAAAGTCTTCATCGGATGCGGCTTTAAAACCGCGCAAAATATCGACCTCGAATTTTTCGTATTCGGAGCGTAGACGAGCAAGCCAGCCATCCTCTTTCTTATACTCTTCATTAGACGCATCAGCGGAACTAAGGCATTCCATATACGAATCGAGATGACCGAATCGCGAGCTGAAATCCTCCATTATCAGGATTATCTCCTCCCATTTTTTCATATTGGATGATTTAGGTGTTGTCAGCTTTGAGCCCTTAGCCTGCATTTCTTTTATGTCATCCATTAACTTTTTCTTGAACGCGACCATCTCAGGTCCATTGAATGTTGGGAAGTAGCTTGTTAAATCCCACACCACACCGAGTTTTTTATCAGCCATGATGACTCCTTTCGGGTTCTTTCAGAGATAAGGATAACATTCTAACAGTAGATTAATTGATTGTCCAAGTCTGAATGAAAATAACGTTTAAGGTTTCTTTACATATAGAATATTTCTCATGAAATTTGCAACTATCCGGTTCTTATTCTGTGGATCATTTTTATCTCCCTTCCCTTTTAAAACATAATAACCCGAACAAGAAATTTTCTGACCTTTTTTTACATTAAAGGAAACATATTCCCCCTGATCTAAATGTTTCGAATTTAATATTAATTTATTATCAATATATAACTCTAATATATGTGTAGTTTCAAATTCGAGTTCAGCAATAATAAATTTATTTATATTAGATGGTATTTTACAATCATACTTGTTAATCCCTACCTGGTTTGAAAAAGGTATTTCACCAATGTAATGGACAGTTCCTTGAAAATTATTTATATAAAAACCGTGTGGACAGCTACCACACATCCAACTTCGATCAATCAAATATAGATTTCCTATATCAAGATCATGAAGTAATTGTTTACTCTTTGAATTTCCTTGCTTAATATGAATTGATTTTGGCCAAATTGAAGGACCGAGCACATTAAGACAGTCTACTATATCATGATAATCTACATGCGAAAAAACAAGATACTGATCAGTTAATGATCTTGCTGGTAAATATTTGGTAGATAATTCCATTCCGAATCCAGCCCTGAAAGGTGCTAGGAAAGTAGACAGTGGGATCAAAATCGATTGATTTGGTGAAAGTGTCATTTTAGGTAAGGGAATTAAGAATCTTTTAGATTTTAGAAATGTAGAGGGAAAATTTCTGTATCCCAAATTATTCTCGGCTTCTTTAACGCACTCTAATGCATCTAAAGTCAAATTGTTTTTTGTAATGTTTGTGATTTCTAAATAAGCTGTCCATAATGGTCGTATTAAAAATATTTCATTAAATCCATCGCCACAAGGATTATAATATAATACTGGCAAAATAATTTCACCAATATCTATATTGTTATTATATAAAAACTCTGTAATAAAATCTTTCCCAATAAAATATTTAATTAAATCTTTTTTAACTGGTTTACGATATGCTAAATAAGCTGGAAATTTTTTTTCGTATGCAGAAAAAAGGATAGCTTTGGGGTATTTAGTCAAGTATGATTTTTTCGATTTAAAAGACTCTCCAGACTGGCAAGTTGCTCGAAATTCTTCATAATTATTGGCAATAATATCACAATGAAACTTAAATATATTATTAAGTAATAAAATAGTATTTTCTGTGGGTAAATTGGAAAGATCCCTTAAACAAATCTCTTTAAAAGCTTCATAATTTGTGCATATTAGATAACGGCAATGAAGGATGTCCATCTCATCATGATATTCAATTTGATTCTTTTTGACTATCTCATACCATTTATCACGGTGTTCACGAAGCTCAGCAGTAGTCAGTTTGTTCCCGAGAGGATGGCTTTCGTCATACCCACATAAATCAGCATGGCAATCAAAACAAAGCACTATTGCATTATCTAAGTCATCACCTCCACCTTTTGCCTTTGGAATTATGTGGTGTACTTCTACTTTGACACCTTTATATCTATGACACACACAACAATGCCGTGCTGAAGCTATTAAAGATTGTTGTTTTATTTTCTTGGAAAATCCCATATTTCATCATTTAAATAAAAAATCAATTTTAAAAATTATAATGATGCATTTGTTATAAAACCGAATTTTATCCTTCCAAATATATAATCCAGTGAATCACTCCCTGGAGAATAATCAGTAGATGAAATTATATATCTATTCATCCTGAACCAAAATCCAGATTCGTTTTAAAGGGAGTTCCGCCTGAATTTCCTTGGGAAGTTTATCATAATCATCCAGCAAAGCTTGAATCAAATTATCGGCATCCCAGAAACGCACTTCAAAAAACAATGTCCTTGCTTCTTTATACACGGAATCCCTGAAACCGCTCCAGGAAACTAAAAGACCTTGCTCAGCACCGAAGTGTTTCATTACTCCCTGAAGCGCGCGCATGGTATTCACATCAACAGGTGTTGAACCGGATTTCACCTGGACGATAAGTCGGGGATTATCAAATCCCATATGACCTTTCCCCGCGATTATGTCCACACCGCCATCAGGACCGGGAGGCGACATCTGGGTGTGATAACCCTGAGCGTTTAATAATGCGGTGACAAGCCTTGCAAGATCATGACCTTTGAATTTCGTTTCGATGTGAGTGCGAATCTGATCCTGTGAATATTGTTCAATATCCGGAAATAAGATAGGTTCATCTACATCCTGCTTAACATCTTTTTGCATATCCTCTGGATATCCGGGATCTTTTTTACCCTTCATGACCGTTTTAATTCTGGCCTCCGCATTGTTACGCTCAATGTGGCACACGGTCATTAATGCGCCCAACGAATACAACAAATCCTGCTGCAAATCGCTTCTTGGGATATCTGTTCTAATCCAATCGACGGGGCGAGTATGTCGCGCTCCCTCAGGCAAGTCCTGTCTATATTGGTAACCTCCTTTTACTTTTCCTATTGCTATAGCTGAACGGGTCTTTAACGGGAGTATAACTGTGTCGTTGATTTTGATATTTTCCTTGAACGACCAGATCTGACCGGTCCAGTTTATGTATGCGTTGGGTTTCCGATTGGGAATTGATTTAATCAGCAAATTCTTTAATGCCTCTCTTGATTTTACCTTTGAGAGGTCGGATATTTCGCTCCATCCGATTGTCACTATCCCTTTCTTTAAAACAAGCGACTCATGTTTTCCGTGCCTCCCCGCTCTAACCATCCAGACTGCCATTTGCCAACCTCCGGATATTTGAATATTACTTGATTTACTCGAATTTTAAAAAAGCAATCAGGAAATCCTTGATGATCTTTTTAAAATGACACATTAAGTAAAAACCAAATCCAACTTAAGAAATCACATGCGATCGATTTGAGCCTGCCAACGCTGCCCGTAATTAATTATCGGGTGATAATTCAAAAGTTCATCGACACTGCTATCAATATTCAATCAAACAGATCCTTGTTCCGGATATTCCACACCCATTTGCATAAAAATCGGTCTTACGATTTTTCTCAATCGAGGGATATTCAAATAAAAATGAAACGCACCAAGCAAGCATACAATTCCACCAATCAGAAGAGTATTCGGAGCGCCAATTTTTTCAGCTGCAGCACCGGCGATAAGATTTCCAAATGGAGCGATCCCCATAATCGCGGCATGGTAAAACGCGAGAACTCGTCCGCGCATTTTCTCATCAGCGATTGTCTGCAATGATGTATTCGATGATGCGAATGTGGTTATCTGTCCGAATCCGAGTATTACCAGGAATATCATCGAAAGCCATAAAACAGTCGATTGCGAGAAGAGGATTATCCCGATACTGAACACAGTACATGAAAAAGCAATTACGGTGCCGATTCCGCGAAGCGAGCGTCGCATGGCGAATATCGAGCCGCTTATCAAGGCTCCTATTCCCACTGATGCCATCAGGAAACCGTAAGTTTTCGGACCGCCCTGAAGTATATCCCTTGCGAAAATCGGCATGAGAGTGATATACGGAAGCCCGAAAAACCCTATTATCGACATGTTAATCAGGATATATCGAATCGGTATAAATCCGAATGAGTAACGAGCGCCATCGATGAAGTCATCCATGAACCTTCTTTGCGTAACCGGTTTCTCACGCTTCTTTACCCTTATCATGAAGAGAGCGATAATCACAGCGATATAACTCAAACCGTTCAGAAGAAAACAGACACCCTCGCCTACCGTGGCAACCAGCACTCCGGCTATCATTGGACCGATCAGCCTTGCGCCATTAAACAGAAGCGAATTCATCGCGATCGCATTGGAGAGATCCTCTTTTTTTTCTATCATGTCCTGCACGAACGCCTGTCGAGTTGGCATGTCGAATGCAGATACTATGCCAAGGAAAAGACTAAGGCTGATTATGTGCCAGACCTGAATCGTATTCGAGATAGTCAGGGCGGCAACCACAAATGCCTGAATCATCGCGAGACATTGGGTTATTATAATCAGCTGAAGGCGGTTCTGTCTGTCAGCAACTACCCCTACGACTGGTGAAAGAATCAGAGATGGTATCTGGCTGGTGAATCCAACGATTCCGAGAAGCCATGCCGAACCGGTGATACGATATATGAGCCAGCTCATCGCGATTCGCTGCATCCACGTGCCGATTACCGATATCATCTGTCCGCTGAAATAAAGACGGTAATTGCGATATATGAAGGCTCTTGAGAAGACCTTATAGTTTTCTTTGAGGATATTCGCTATTGACGCTGGCAAATCATCTCTCCGGATAACTATGACATCAAATAAATATACATCTATTATCCAGGATACGCACCCCACGCGTCAGCACGGGGATTTACCGGTTCGGAAAAATCGATCCCCTTGCTTACGCGCGGGGTGCGTTTCCCATTTTCCCCTAGCTTACGTGCAGGGTGCGTTAAATAAACTTGCACTCAACCTTGATATGTCATTTAATAACTCCATGCAACCGATACGATACCTTACAGACTGGGCAATACCATATTACGGAAGTTCCAAATACGATCTCGCATCGAGCGGTCTTCCCGATAGCGGACAGGCAGTTCCGCAAATCTCGATGAACACATCATGGGAAGAAAAAAATGGGATAGCGGCAATTGAAGAAGCAGAGAGCATTGTGGCGTCTATGCACGATTCCACTCCCGAACTCGTCTCTTTGACACTTGGAGGCTCCGGTGCTCTTTTCATGGCTGCTTTCGTTCTCATGCAAAAGAGCCGAATGGCACTCATAGAAAGTCCTGTGTATGAGCCATTGCACAGCAATTTTGAAGCGCTTGGATGCGAAGTCCGATTCCTTCATCGACAATGGGAGGATCGGTACAGTCTTGCTGCGTTATTCGATGAAGCCCGGAAACTCTCGAAAGGCGCATCATGCCTCATGATTACGAATCCGAATAATCCAACGGGAGTTTATGATGATCACAAAACAATCAGCGAGCTCGCGCGTTCCATTTATCCATCATGGCTGGTGATTAACGAGATATATCTTCCATTCGTGCCGAACGCAAAAAGCGCATTCGGAGTAGCGGAGAATATTGTTGTTTTGTCATCTCTGACAAAAGCGTACGGAATCAGCATGCCACGGTTCGGATGGGTGATAGCTCCCAAACCTCTGTCTGATGATTTTATCCTCGCATCATATAATGTTTATGGACGATATCCCGGAACATCAGCAGCCGTCATGATTCCCGTTCTCGAAAAGCTTCAGCAAATTCACGATGATGCGATCTCGCATTTGAAAGGACGTCATGATTTCGTTGATAAAGCAATCGCTGACTCAAAACGCCTGCATTGGATTCGTCCTCCGGGAAATGTGATTCTCGGTCTTGTCAAACTTGAGGGGATCAACGATGATCTGGCTTTCGCAAAAGCGCTTCTGGACAGGCGAGATGTAATTACCGGTCCCGGACACTTTTTCCGCGAACCCGGGACATTGCGAATAGGAATCGGCGCCCATTCTCCTGATTTTGACGAAGGATTCGAAAGATTCATCGAATTTGCGGATAAATACGAAGAGTAACCTCAACCAAACGCACCCCACGCATAAGCACAGGGATTAACAAACGCACCCCACGCATAAACACGGGGATTGGCAAACGCACCCCACGCGTAAGCACGGGGATAGCATCTATTGACAAAATCAGATTCCTGATGTAAATAGTAATAGTTACTATTAGCAAAAATGAAAAAAACAAAAGCAAATAGAAGTCAACTCCGTATGACCCGCCAGCGACAGGTGATTCTCGAAATAATCAGCAGCATGAGAACACATCCAACAGCTGATGAAATCTACGAGATTGTGAGAAAGCGAATCCCGAAAATCAGTCTCGGCACTGTGTATCGAAATCTCGATATTCTCGCGCAATGCGGGACAATCCAGGTGCTTGAGCAATCCGGTTCGCAAAGGCGTTTCGACTGTAATCCTCATGACCATTACCATGTACGTTGTATCGTATGCGGAAAAATCAAGGATGCCCCTGATTGTCCATGCGAGGACCTTAATAAGCTGATAAAAGGAAAAAGCGACTTTGAGATAATCGGGCACAAGCTTGAATTTATCGGCATATGCCCGTCATGCAGAAAAAAGAAACAAAGAAAGTGATTTCGGTTCGGGTGAAAAATAAAAATAACGTGAAGATTCCGGTAATTGATAAAACAGATATTAAGCGATTTAAAAGAGCCCTCGATGAATTATACGATCGATACAACCATCGTGAATATGTGAATCCCGACCCGCTGATTTTTCTCTACAATTATGATGATACCCGCGATAGAGAAATCGCCGCGCTTGTGGCATCATCGCTCGCATACGGACGAGTCGCGCAAATTCTTAAAAGTGTTGACTTGATTCTGTCTCGAATGGATTCCCCATCGGAGTTTCTGAAAAACGAATCCAATCGTTCTATTCAAAAAGCTTTTAAAGATTTCAAACATAGATTCACAACAGGTGAGGATATCAGTCGAATGCTGACAGGAACGAAGCGAGCTATTAATCGTCATGGCTCGCTTGAGAAGTGCTTTAAAAAAGGGATTAGACCTGATGATGAAAACCTAATGCCGGCTTTGATGCGGTTCGTCGCTGAAATTCGTAATGGAAAGGTATTCAAAGACAATGGCTTGATGCCTTGCCCATCGGATGGCAGCGCGTGTAAGAGATGGAATTTGTTTCTGCGATGGATGGTTCGAAAAGATAATGTCGATCCCGGAGGATGGGATTTACCCTCATCAAAATTAATCGTTCCACTCGATACTCATATGTACAAAATAGGTATCGGGCTGGGATTCACCAATAGAAAGCAGGCGGATTTGAAAACCGCAATCGAAATAACAAACGTATTCCGCGAGATAAATGCCAACGATCCTGTACGTTACGATTTCGCTTTGACTCGTCTGGGAATACGAAACGATATCTCAATTGAATCATTTATTAATCGATTGAAGAAAGAGGTCGCGTGAAAAGTGCATAACGCTTATCTCCCCGTTCATTTCATACAGGAATTCTGGCTCGTGCTCAGTGAAATGGCGCCATATCTTCTTTTCGGATTTCTAATCGCCGGTATTTTGTATGTATTTATCCCATCCGCCCTGATATATAAGCATCTGGGTAAGAAAGGCATGCTGTCATCGATTAAAGCCGCTTTAATCGGAGTTCCATTGCCCCTCTGCTCATGCGGAGTAATTCCGGTAGCTGCAGCGCTCAGGAGAAACGGCGCGAGCAGGGAGGCAACAACCGCTTTCCTCATCTCAACCCCGCAAACCGGCGTTGATAGTATTCTCGTAACGCTGAGCCTTCTTGGACCTATCTACGCCGTATTCAGACCATTCACCGCTTTCATATCCGGTGTGTTTGGAGGATGGCTTGTGGGTTTGTTCTCAGGCAAGGAAATTCCGCATAACCATTTAAATAACATCATCGATCATAATTGCTCAGACAGCTGTTGCTCATCAGATGAGCATGAAACGAAAAAAAGCACATCGAAAATAAACAGGGTGTTCAATTACGGTTTTGTGATGCTTCCTCGTGATATAGGAAAAGCCCTGATAATCGGACTATTAATAGCTGCAGGGATATCGACATTCATATCCGATGAGTTCTTTCTTAATTTACCTGTCAGGGGCATTGCTATGATGTTCGTCATGATGCTTGTAGGTATCCCGGTGTATGTCTGCGCGACAGCGTCGGTGCCAATAGCCGCAATGTTAATCGCCAAGGGTATATCACCCGGAGCGGCACTGGTTTTTTTAATGACAGGTCCCGCTACTAACGCTGCGACAATATCGGTTATCTGGAACACGATGGGACGTCGAACAGCAGTATTGTACCTTCTCGCTGTAGCACTGACCGCTCTTGCATCGGGTCTTCTGCTTGATTACATCTTTGTGATACAGGGAGCAAACGCTAAACCATTCATGCCATGGATGTTTCCTGCATGGTTCAATACAATCTGCTCAATTCTACTGCTTGCTGTGCTTGGATATTCAATGTCCAATCTGTCACGCGAAAAAGAGAAGAAAGATGAATATCATCACCAGAAAAGCGTGAGATTGAAAGTAAACGACATGGATTGCGCTCATTGCGCTGAGACGATTAAACAGACATTAGTAAAAATGCCCGGTGTTGAACTTGTCGATATAAACATTTCAAACAAAACAATTGAAGTGAGCGGAGATGATTTCGATACCCAGAACCTGCAGTATGAACTTGGCAAGTCCGGATACAAATCGGAATTGATGTAAAAGAGCTTACTGGGAGCGCAGGCGTCCCGCCCGCATAATTGTAAATTCCAATAACAATGCGAGCGAGACGCACGCGCTCCCAGGGAATTAATTCATGACAGATGTTATGGAAATCGTTCGAATCGTAGTTTGCCATTATCAAGATAAATCATATATAAAACAAAGGAGCCCTTCTCTCTGTTGAACATGACAAGCATCATCAACGGGTAATTGTCGGTATCCCAATCCTTGGATGTTGGCATGAAAACATTCCCGATGGAAAATTCGTTAATCGGTTTCTCATTTTTCTTTTCGTTCTCAACCGGTTTACTAAGTATGTCAGTTTGCAGTGCTTTACTACCATCGCTTTTTGGTATATCCACCGTTTCGAATCGCTTTGATTCCACGAGGGTTTTATCAGTCTCTGATACTTCCTCAACGCTTGCTTCAACTTTACTCTCCACCTTGCCTCCATCAACCCTCGGTACTTCAATCACACGATTCTCACTATCATCGGATTTCGCACCAACATCGATCACTTTCTCCGAATCCACAGTCTCCTTAGGTGGTTCTCGTTTTGTACCTTGCGCTCCCATTTCAACCTTAGTATCAGGCAAGGGCAGATTTTCCAATGAACCTTTCTCTATTTCAACATTCTGATCAGTTCCTGATGAGCTCTGATCGGTAACATCAGAATTAAAAGAGATGTCAAGGTTATAAACATTCGGTTCATCAGCGCGATAGAAGTCATATCTGATTTTCCGGGTATCAAGCACTTTTAAAAAGAATTGGATATTAAATTCAGGGATGGCGCCGTATTTTTTATGTATGATTTTTAGCTCCTTTGAAATTTCACCATCCACCTGAACTATATACTCGCCTGCTCCTTTATCGGGGGTCGCAATAGATGAATTAAAAACCTTCATTGAGAGCATCGGAGGATTATCATATAGTTCGAAAGCAGGCTTTAACTCTCCGTTCTGTACTTCGAGAATAAATCTGTCTCCTGTTGAAATCGGAACATATTTCAACCTTTTGATTTTCACGAATTCACTTTTATCCGGGACTTCATCGGGTACCTCCTCACCACCAAGAATCACAGTAACTTCACTCTCGGGAAAATCTTTTGGCTGCTTACCTACAGGATTAAGGTCAGCTGATGAATCCCCCGACCCGGACTTCATGACATCTATCTGGAGCTCCCCCTCATTGGGATACGAAAGATTATATTCCATCAGCGAGGCATCGCCCGACTTCTTCATCCTCAGTTCGAGCACGGCCATTGCAGGCTTGTTTATCATCGTTATTTCATCTATAACACCGCCACTGACAGGCGACACGAAACGATTATTCTCTTCCAGATTTTCCGGAATATCAAACATGAAATTCTCAAAATTCAGTATCAAACGGTCGGAAACGAATTTTGATGATGATGGAAGTATGGCTTTCGATGAGACAAGAATAAAACGGTCGCTTTCCAAACCCGTTCTCTTGTGCAAAAATCTTTGAATAATCTGCTTTTTATCTGTAACTTTTTCTCTTTTAGGTTTGGGAGTTTCTCCAACCGGCGCGCGATTGTCGGCAGGATATGTTATCAGGAATTTCCCCTGCAATGATTCGACCCCGGTCTCTTTCAATAGAGTTTTTGCATCTCCCCCATTGAAATACAATACCAATCGGGCGATTTCAGGATTGTTCTGGAACTGAGCTATCGCTATTGTGTTCAAATTTCCTTTGTCAAGCTGGATTCGTTTTGTCTGTCCCTTATTGTATCGCAATATCGTGGCATTGAAATCGAAGACGAGCCTCGGTGGATTTTCATAATAAGCAGGTGAAGCATCAAGTTTTCCCTGACCCTTGAGTGTAACCTGGATAACGGAATTATCCGATTGTAAGATTATTACGTCATCGATAAACGATGCTGCTGCTCCAAAGGACATTTGGGAGAGGATTAGTAAACAGGCAAAAACAGAGAAAACTAAAAAGCAATATGCTTTTAGTGATTTTTTCTGGATGCATGAGAACATTTTCCGGCACGCTCCTATTCGGTATTGCTTAATAGTTATAAAAGCATGTTCCAATAATATACGCTTAAATTAGGACTATATTAATTTTAATCGGACTTAAATTATAAACCTTAAACTTATACATTCACAACTGCATTCTTCACAAATTATCAAATTTTTCTCATAAAAAAGTCCGGGACTCTTGCCCGGACCAACCCTGAGATTAGTATCTATTCAACCAAGGGAGACATGGTAACCTGGTTGGGAATATTATCTAATCATTATTTTTAGTATTAGAACTTCGCGCATCCTCATCCTTGAAAGTAACAATCACGGAATTGTCGTTGCTTTTCGAGCTTTCCCACTCACCCACATCAATCCTTGCATTCCCATCCACAAGATTGATAGTTATCGCTTTACCGTTACGAACAAGGAAAATATTCTGATAACCCGGATCGATGTTTTTCTCACCCAGTCTTTTTTCTATGGTCGTCTCAAGCTCTTCGGATGTAATTTTCCCTTCAAGGAGTTTTTCAATTTCATCCTCGAGAATATACGACGGTAATATCCCATATTGATTTGAAAAGCTGGGTGGAAGCACTTTTCTGTTAGTTTGCGCTTCAGTATCATCAGAGCTTTGGAATACAATCTCTCTTTCGGGAGCTTTGCTATCAACCATTTGCTGAGTTACATCGCTATTTTCGTTTTCTGAATCAACATCCGAAATCGGTTCTGATATCAATTTAACCTTCACATCACCCGGGCTGACAATGATTTCCGCTCTTTTATCGCCCTTCCATGCTTCGATTATAACTTTCTCATTCTGAAGTTGAGCCTTCTCGAGCCTTCCTAAAATAGAGCTTTCTAAAACCTTCGGTTCAATAGTCCCATTCAAAACATCATCTATTTCCGCAGATTTAATAACATCTCCAAGTCCATTCAGCCTGATATCCGCACCTGAGCCACGAATAATGGTTAAACCCCATCCACCAACTACCTTTGGCGAAAACAGTTCACCGGTATCGCCAATCATGATTCTCGTAAACGGCGCGTCATACTCGACATGAAGAAGGCGATTGAAATCCTGTTTTTTAAGCAACAAGCCATTCCGTTCGAGGATATGTTTGATTTCATGCTTTATATATTCCGATGATATCTGCTTTGACAGTTTCTTCTCCACCTGCGCTCCTCCCATCATCGCGGGAGAATCGAGTACGCTTGTATTAACGGATGCTTCCCCGGTCTTCGTAAGATCATCGCTGATTTTGCGTATCAGCTGACGAATCGCAGGAATCTCACCCTCGAGGATCTGCTGAATCCTGTCGGTATTCAAGTCAATTGCACTATTACGATTATCAACCTTCGTCATGATTGTTTGAAAATCCGTCTTGACTACTTTGCGGATTTCATCATCATCAATTGTATTTTTCTTTCTTGCAATAATAAATGTGTATATGGGAGCGTTTATATGTTCCTTCAGAGGACTTACCGAGACCTGACCAAGCGAAAGCGACGGATATTGATTTAAAAGTGAATCGTAAATATTTACGACTTCCGATGCTCGACTGGTTTGAACATCGACCGAGATACTCTTAAGAGAATCGCGTTCGATAGCTACAGCCCATGAGACACGACCCTTGTCTTTTGGATCTTTAATCACATTGTCTATCGCATTGTTAATTCGGGTGTTGAATTCGTCGGTATTAATCGATTCAAGTTTTTCCAGAGGGGGATCGAAGGAGATTTGCATGCTTGTGCCGTTTGTGTATGAATAGGAGAAATTCAGGCTCGATAGACCCAGCAGAATAAGAAAAATCGCCGCTATCGCCGATGCGGTCTTCATGCCTCTTATCTGACATATGCCATCAAATGCTGATCTGGGTGTACGATACGATCGCACCATCAAAGCAAGGCGACTGAATGCCATGATACTTTCAGTGCGAAATGCCCTTGAATCAAGCTCTCTCAGATTTGTGCTTATTTCCTGCTCATGCTCGTACAATTGCATGCATTCCGGGCATTGCTCGATATGATTCTTTACCAGCTCTTCCTGTTCTTTCAGTAAAGAGCCCGTAAATTTTTCGGTTATGAGTTTTTTACATTCCTTGCAGTCCATATTTTCTCCGATATGTATTCCCTATTCTGCTATCCCTGTTCGTTCAACGAATCTTCTCACTTGCGTTTATCAGAGATTGTCTTCTTCTTATTCTTATCCGATTTCCTGTCAACTTCACCGCTCGAAAGACCGCCGAGATAATAGAGCTTGAGTTGTTCTCTTGCGGTTCTGAGCCTGTGTTTTATCGCTGATTGGGACCTTTTCATAATCGAGGCAATTTCCTCGATACTGAATCCCTCGCGTTCGAACAGAAGAAGCGTTTCTCTGAGTTGAGCCGGAAGTTTCGTTAATGCCTCTTCCATTTGAATCCGTCGGATGACCGTGTCTGAGATATCTCCGGTACCGCCATCCTGATTGATATAATCCTGGAGCACATCATCCTCCACATGGGAGGTTTTTTTGTATTCCTGGCGACGGTTCAGGTTTCGGAATGTGTTATGTATGATTCGATAAAACCACGGCTTGAATTTACCGTCATCTTTCAGTTGCTCCAGGTGTCTCAGAGCATTCAGAGATGAGCTTTGTAAAAGATCCTCTGCGCCCTCGAGGGTGCCTGTCAGATATCTGGCATAGGCAAAAAACCCCTGATAGTGGGGACCAAGAAGCCCGAGGAACTTCTCGTTCCGTTCTTGCTCAGATATCTTTTCCGGCATCCAGATAAACTCCTTCAGGACGCCCAATCTCATCCGGCCATGAAATATGACCCTTTCAGACGTCGCAAAGTACCAAGAAAATTTACGCTCCCAAATCCGATGGACTCTTTATCTGTTGCTCCCACCAGGTTTCAAAATCAACGCTTATCTCCGTTGGTTTGAGAGCTATAATCTCAGGCACCTCATACGAATGTAATTCTTTTATCCAATTTACAAGAGTATCGAAAAGCTCTCGGGAGGTTTTGATTATCAAAAAAACTTCATTTTCCTCCTCAATTTTACCTTTCCAGCGATAAATCGAGGTCATGTTCGGTATGATATTAACGCATGCGGCAAGATTTTCTTTAACGAGCGCGAGCCCGATAGTTCGTCCCTCCTCGTAATCCTTCGCTGTGCAGAAAACAACAAGTTTTTCGTATGCCATCTCAACCTCCGAAATCGGTTTCATCTTTTATATTGTACTATCTTAATCCGTGCCGCGCACCATTTCTAAACCAGTGCCGTGCACAAATCTAAAACTCATGCTACAATTCAACCTTAGACTTTCAACAGTAAAATTGTGCTTATGGAAAAAACTTAATTAACCATCCCTTGGGGAGGTCCCTTATGGAATCTCACGTATTCAAAACAACCAGATTCTTTATCCTGGGAGTAATTCTGCTTGGCATTATCACAGGATGCAGCGGAGGATCAAGTTCCACCGACCCGATTACACTGCAGTCATCTTTTGAGAAATCGGGGCCCGGGAATCTCGAAACGCTGCCAATTATCGCCTTCGATGGTGAAACCGCTATTGGCATGCTGGGCGGATACAATCTCACCATTTCAAATGGCGGCAAAAACGCTGAGCTTGTCCCCATGCGCACATCTGCAATTGGTGAAGCATACATTGTCAGCGGACTGGCATACTTCACGATCAAGCCATGCAATGACTGTCTGAAGATAATAAGCATTGCGCTGGATACGGTTGGAAACATCACGCTTGGATTCGCGGTCAAGCATCCGTTTCCGAAAGGCGATCCATCCAAAAAGGAATCGGGACTCAACAGGCTTGATCTCGATATCTTCGACCTTGCACTTGTAGTCAAACCGCTTGGAAAAAGTCCGACTGCCTACACCATAGCTAATGCTTACTCCAGCGTTGTTTTGAATACTGATGGTTACACGAATGAGTTATCGGGGGTGACCGGAACAAATGCAGTCCTGCCTTATAAAATCTGCTACGAGAGTTCGAACAACAACCGATTCGAGATGGGTACCGACTATCAGTCATTTGACTGTATTTTCTCATCCGGGGCAGGCCTCTCATTTGATTTATACCTGACGATGGGCTATGGCGCAAGCGCGAAAAAGCTGACCAGACTTACACCGACATATTATGTCCCTGAATTTAATCGCAAAGCGGCATGGAAGATTCAAGTTGACCCTGTCACCTGGTATGCGTCCGATCCGAGCACGGTAGAAATAGACATTTATGATTGGAATCATGGCGCGACAATTGCCGGAAGTTATCCCGACCCGGTTCACACAAATTACATAAGGGCATCGTCGGATGTTCAGAGTGTTTCTGTCGAAGTGCCGGGGATGACCAATACGGTAAAAACAGCAAACTTGACAGATTCAAGCACTAATGGTTGGGATGACCCGTTAACTTACTCCGCGACATTCACAAATGAGAATCTTTTGCCAGATGGATTATATACAGGCATTGTGAAAGTAGTTGATTCACGGGTACCCGGAATCCCCGGCTCAAGTGATTCGCTCTTGCATACGCCTGATGGGATTTCAATCGAACAATATGGCATCTCCCAGTTTGTAACCTATCAAACGTTTATCGCATCTATTACGTCAACGGTTAACAATCCCCCAACTTGGGACAGTACTGTTGGAATTCTATCCGCGACACCGGGAGATTCAAAAGTCACTATCACATTCGGAACCGCTACTGATCCCGATGGCGATAATCCGGTAACCTACGATTTATATTATGTAGATGAAACAAGCACAGGGAATAATAATCCGTTCATTTCACCCAATATAGTTGTGCCAAATATCAGCTCACCATACACACGGACTAGCTTGACCAACTATCATAAATACTGGTTTGGCGTGAGGGCTAAGGATTCCAAATTATTATCAGAGACAAACACGGTCAAGATGTCCGCCACTCCAAGATCAACTTATGGTAATGGCAACCTTATCTGGGCTAAACGCTCCGGAGGGCCATCTGATTATAGTTATTGTTATGATTATGGCAGGGGAATTACAACACTTTCAGACAATTCGACAGTCGTGACCGGAGTTTTTTGTGAATCAGCCACATTCGGTCAGGGCGAGCCTAACCAGACAATCCTGACTTCTGTTGGAGGTGGTGATATTTTTATCGCACGGTACAATCCAAATGGAACACTTGCGTGGGCTAAACGCGCCGGAGGATCAGGTGGTGGTTATGATTATGAAAGCGGCAAAGCAATTACAACGCTTTCGGACAATTCGACAGTCGTGACTGGATCTTTTTGTGACTCAGCCACATTCGGTCCGGGCGAACCCAACCAGACTGTCCTGACATCCGCTGGATATTCCGATATCTTCATCGCGCGGTACAATCCAGATGGAACACTCGCATGGGCTAAACGCGCCGGAGGGTTAGAATGGGGTGATTGGGGCAGGGGAACCACAACGCTTTCGGACAATTCTACAGTCGTGACCGGATGGTTTTTTTTATCAGCCACATTCGGTCCGGGCGAGTCCAACCAGACAGTCCTTACTTCCGCTGGAGGTTCCGATATCTTCATCGCACGGTATAATCCAAATGGAACTCTCGCATGGGCTAAACGTGCCGGTGGGTCAGAATGGGATTATGGCTATGGAATCACAACGCTTTCGGACAATTCGACAGTCGTGACCGGATATTTTTCCGACTCAGCCACATTCGGTCCGAGTGAGCCGAACCAGACAGTCCTGACCTCTGCTGGATGGGATGATATCTTCATCGCACGGTACAATCCCTATGGAACGCTTTCATGGGCTAAACATGCCGGTGGGTCAGGTTGGGATAAAGGCTATGGAATCACTACGCTTTCGGACAATTCAACTGTAGTGACCGGAGAGTTTGAGGGCTCAGCCACATTCGGTCCGGGCGAGTCAAACCAAACAGTTCTGACCTCCGCTGGATATACGAACATCTTCATCGCGCGGTACAATCCCTATGGAACGCTTCTCTGGGCTAAACGCGCCGGTGGGGCAGATTGGTTTAATGGTGGCATTGGAATCACAACGCTTTCGGACAATTCGACAGTCGTGACCGGATATTTTTGGTATTCAGCCACATTCGGTCCGAGCGAGCCAAACCAGACTGTCCTGACTTCCGCTGGAGCTGACGATATCTTCATCGCGCGGTACAACCCAAATGGAACACTTGCATGGGCTAAACGCGCTGGAGGGGCAAATAATGATGCCGGCCTTGGAATCACAACACTTTTTGATAATTCGACAGTCGTGACCGGATTTTTTTGTGAATCAGCCACATTCGGTCCGGGCGAGCCCAACCAGACAATCCTTACTTCAGATGGATTGTGGGATATCTTCATCGCGCGATTCGCACCATAGGTAACCGCAAGTTGCCACTTTCATACAAAGCGAAATGCGTAACCCGGCATCCATTCTTGAACCATAGTGCGAACTAAAAACCAAAGTTCAGTTTATTTCACTTGCTTGGAAATCGTTTTCTTATTTTTATTTATCTCCTCAATGTGATATATTTTCAAGAGGTAGAAGTAAAACTCGCGATTCGATAAGGCATCCTCTGTGGAGAGGTGGCCGAGTGGATGAAGGCGCACGCCTGGAGAGCGTGTGTGCGACGACCATCGTACCGAGAGTTCGAATCTCTCCCTCTCCGTTTTTTTCCTCGAAATAAATAACACTGCCCTGCAATCCTAAGAACTGTTGAATTGGGAGGGTGAGGCTCCTGCCGAACCGTTGAACGAACATGATCTCTGATTTCAAACGGTTCGGCAGGAGCCTCACCCTCCCAAAATCACATTCTAATTCCTTTTCAAAATCCACCCGATTCGAGTCTGTTGGTTGGGATTAGCAGTTCCAACCTATTGGCATGAGTTAATCAAGCTGGAACTCTCTCATCATTACCTGTATCTTTTGTATTTGCCAATGATTACTTGTGGATGACCAAATGCAACCAAACTCTTACAGAGCATTTCTGCGTAACTACTACCTGTTGAGCTTCTTCTACGATTGTATATTCGCGTACGCGATTTACACCGTACTCTTCAGCATTCGAGGCTTATCCGTCTTTCAGATTTCGCTGTTGATTGCATGGTGGGCGTTAACATCAATGCTTCTTGAAATCCCTACGGGAGCGTTATCCGATTATTGGAGCCGACGGTCCCTTCTGTTAATCGCGCCTTTGATAAAAATGCTCTGCTTCATATCGTGGTTTTTCGCGGATGGCAACTTTTATATTTTCGCGCTTGGATTCCTCTTCTGGTCGCTCGGAAGCACGCTTGTTTCAGGAACAACCGAGGCTATTCTTTACGATACTCTCAGTCATTTCGGGAAAACAAATGAATATGAAAAAATCCTTGGGCGGAAGAGGTTTTATGTTTACATCGCTCTGGCAATCTCAATGATTAGCGGAGGGATTATCGCTGAGTATGATTTGAACCTGCCGATAATATTGTCGATCCTGCCTCTTCTTCTATCTTCTTTTTTCGCTTCTCTCATTAAGGATGTTCCTAAAGTTCAAGCAAAAGAGAAACATCGCTATATCGAATATGTGAAAATCGCTCTTAGAGAGGTCAGAACAAACAGGATACTCTTATATCTTTTAATCTACATTTTAGGAATCTCCATTTTAGGCGATCTGGTGCAGTTCGATCAGCTTTACTTTCAACTTGTAAGCCTTCCATTATCCGCATTCGGTTTTGTGGGATTCATCTGGTCACTCATGGCCGCGATAGGTTCGTATTTCGCGTTTAGATTCAAAGGTAAAGCATTGGTTTTATATTTTTTTCCCTTCGTTGCGGCATTATTCCTTGCCCTGGTCGCATTGTTCCCGAGCATACCCATGATTATTCTTCTGTTGCTCACTTATCTGATAATCGCACCGCTTGCTGTTCTGACTGAAAGCAAAATCCAGCATAACATCACAAGCATAAGTCGTGGAACTGTAACCTCGATTGTCAGTCTTTTTAACTGCCTTTTTGGATTGCTGGTTATTCTCATGTTCGGTATTGTAAGCAGAATATGGAATCTTCAGGCTATCTACCTGTCCACAAGCATTTTCCTGTTCGTCTTCTCAATCTGGACATACCTTGCAAGGAAGGGGATCGCGATAAAAACTCAGGACATTTAAAATAAAAATTTGGAATCGGTCGTTAAGACTTCTATAATTTAATTACTTGACGATTTAAGTTTTTAACCATTTGCGAAATCAGGGAGGACATCATGAAAAACATTATCTCTGATATTTCGATATTCAAAACTGCGTTTTATATTACCTTTTTTGTCTTTATTTCCTGCTCCTTGATAGGTCTTAACACCGTCGCTGAATCGAGAGATAATCTGTTTCCATCCGGACAAAAATTCCAAGTCACAGAAAAAAATCCAAAAGAGAAAAAAGAGTCAAAGGAGAAACAGAAGAAGAAGGAAAAAAAGCAGTACCCTCGCCAGGATGAACGTAATAACATGGTCAGAACTCAGATCGAGCAAAGAGGGGTGAAGGATAAAAAAGTCCTTGATGCCATGCGCTACGTGCCAAGGCATGCATTTGTTCCGGAAGTCGGTCTGAGCCAGGCTTATGATGATAATCCGATTCCGATAGGGTATGGGCAAACAATCTCCCAGCCTTATATCGTTGGCCTCATGACTGAATCGCTTAAACTTGATGAGAACTCGCGGGTACTTGAGATCGGCACAGGTTCCGGTTACCAGGCAGCCGTGCTTGCGGAAATCGCCAAAGACGTATATACGATTGAAATAATAAAAGCGCTGTACACCAAATCCACTTATACCCTTGAGACTCTTGAGTATTTTAACGTTGAGACAAAACACGGCGATGGGTATTTCGGCTGGCAGGAAAAAGCTCCGTTTGATGCGATTATCGTGACAGCAGCATCGGACCATGTCCCTCCACCTCTGATAAAACAACTCAAAGTCGGCGGTCGTATGTGCATTCCGCTTGGCGCGCCGCATCAGGTGCAACGGCTTGTGCTTGTAACGAAAGATGAAAACGGAAAGGTTAAAACTCAGGATATAATACCAGTCAGGTTTGTTCCTCTAACCAGGCAATTGCAATAACCTTTTAATGCTTATATTAGAAGATAAAATGTTCGATGAAAAACGCCAGTTGAAAAATCCGGGATTGCTTTTCTATTTGTCGCTTTTCTGGCTTTCCGCATCGGTTCTGTTCTATGAATTTCTCCTGATGCGGTTTCTATCCCTGATGGTCTGGACTCCGTTCGTTCATATCATAATAAGTGTTGCGATGCTGGGATTTGGAGTAAGCGGAAGTTGTCTCTGGCTTCTGAGAAAAATCGTAAATAAATATCATGTGAATTTCATTGCCATTGTATATTCAGTTTTCGCTGTTATTTCTGTCGCCTGCCTTTACATCTCACAAACAATAAATCTCAACGCGTTCATGATGCTCTGGGATTACCGTCAATATCTGATTTTCCTTCTTCTCGCATTTATCTTCTTCCTCCCATTTTTATTAGGCGCAATGGGTCTTGGCGCATATTTCATGATTAATCAATCTCACATTGGAAAAACATATTTCTTCAATCTCATGGGTTCCGCTGTTGGCGTAATTCTCCTCATGGTCGCATTGGAATACTTATCACCTGAGAATCTACACCTTTCCTTTTTGTTTATGTGTACCGTAGGACTGTTCTGTCTTGCTTACAGTTACGAAATAAAGCTACCTATTAACAAATTCGCATTTTGCTCTGTTCTATTATTATCTTTCGCGTTGTTCAATACACGTCTGAACATCAATTACTCCGAATACAAATCCTTCAGTCGAATAATGAATATGCCTGACTCCAAGGTTATCGATCAGAAAACATCCATCCTGGGATCGTTACAAGCTGTCAGGTCTCCCGCGTTTCACCACCTTCCGGGAGTTAGTTTGAGTTATGATGGCACCCCTCCTGAGCAGATTGCTTTATTCCTCGATGGTGAACTGCTTGGCGCTGTTGATATCAACACAGATAAAAACATCAAAAGCTACATGGACTATACGCCATCTAATCTTGTTTATAAAAACCTCAATAATCCGCATGTTCTAATAATCGGAGCTCAAGGCGGTTCTGAGATTCAACAGGCTCTCTCCAATAACGCAGGGAAAATCGATTTGATTGAAGTGAACGATGATCTGATAAAAATGGTCAATGTTTTAACTAAATCGGATCCCGTTTATTCCAATTCAAAAGTCAACATAGTATCTGAAACCCCGAGAAACGCGATAAAAAGAAGCTACACAAAATATGATGCGATTTTTTATCCTGCCGCTGGTTCTGAGGCATCAACTGTCGCGAGCATGAGCGCTCTGAACGAAAATTACCTGTTCACAACAGATGCGGTTGTCGATTTTCTAAATCATCTGAACGACAATGGATTTCTCTTCCTTAGCTCATGGATACAATATCCTCCAAAAGAGGGAATCAAGCTGATAGCATTGGCGGTTGAGGCACTCGAAAAATCAGGCGTGGATAATCCCGAACCTCACTTATTCGCATTTCGTTCATGGAATATGCTTGCTGTTGCGTTGTCACCAAAACCGTTTAATGAATCTTTCTATTCAAACGCAAAATTATTTCTTGATGATATGTCCTTCGATGCGGTTTATTACAAGGGCGTAAATCCTGAGGAAACCAATGTATTTAATTTCATGGAGGATAATCCATACTATGATGCAGCAATAAAAATCCTATCTCCTGAAAGAGATGACTTTTACAAACAATCGCTGTTTAATATTCGACCTCCATCCGATGATAAACCATTCTTCGGCAACTTTTTAAAGTGGGGGGCCATTCCAAGACTTTTCCGCTCCATGAAAGCTGATTGGATACCCTTCATGGACTGGGGACAGCTTTTAACCGTAATCGCTTTGTTACACGCACTTTTAATAGGATTTGGCCTCATATTTCTTCCGCTTATTTTTGCAAGGACCGGATTCGCGACAAGAACTAATTCCATTCCACGATTGATAATTTATTTCTCAGCTCTCGGAATAGGCTTTTTCCTTCTTGAAATCGGATTCATACAAAGGTTCTCTCTTGTTCTTGTTCATCCGACATATTCCTCATTTATTGTTGTAGTGTTATTCCTCATCGGAGCTGGTTTAGGAAGCATGGCTTATCAGAATCTTAAAAATCGGATTTTCAACAATCCCTGGCGATTCTTTCTCCCAATTCTATTGTTACTATGCGTTTATGCCTTTGGTCTTGAGCGATTTCTGCATCTCGCGCTCGGATTCTCACTCACACTGAACATTATTTTCGCAGCGATTATAATCCTGCTGATTTCATTCTTCATGGGCATGGCATTTCCGAGCGGATTGGAGAAACTGAGCGAACACAGTCCCAATCTTATCCCCTGGGCATGGGGAGTTAACGCGTATTCATCGGTCGTTGCGGGAACAGTAATACCGTTAATAGCTCAAAATGGGGGATTCTTCATTATTATGGTTCTCGCTGGATTTTTCTATTTTCTTGCAGGATTGACATTAAAAAAGTAACCAACCTATTAAAAAACCTAAACTTTCTGTTATAATCCCCCCTTTGAATTTGAATACATTTATCCATCTCGAATAGAGGTCAACGTAATGAAACAATCACTAATCCTTATCACAACACTACTGCTTATCCTGTCACTTATCGGATGCGGTGGTGGAGGAGGAGACGGTGATGGCGATGGAGACGGCGATGGTGATGGTCTAATTGATGACCAGCTTGTCGCAGTATGGCATCTGGTCTCCATCTCAGAAAACGATATAATCCAGCCGCTTGCAAGCACGATGGGATGGCAGTCCGGGTGGACAAGCCAGACTCTCGAATTCAAGGATGACGGTTCGGCAATCCGACGCAGCTATACCGGTTCGACACTTGCTTCCACAGAAACTGGAACATGGACATCACAAAACCAGGCTGGAAGCTGGACATTCGGAGCTGAAACAACTCCCATGACTTACGGAGTCTGGTGGGATGGTGGCGAACCGTGGCTTGCCAATATCACTTTTTCATCCAATGGACACACCTATCTCGCAAAATACGTAAAAGCAGTTTCACTGACCGCGCATCATCAGGATATGGTTCGCACATGGGTTGCCTACACGAGCACATCCCCAAGCCCCTTGAAAATCGACAATGTCGAAACATCTCTTGCCAGCTATTTCGGTATGCAACCAACAAGTGATGCATTAACGATTCAGCTTCTTTCCGATGGCTCCGCGGTATTGAGAGAGCTCGAGGGTAATCTGGTTGTCAAGCGAGTAACTGGTACCTGGGCTTCAGGGGGTGGTACTTTCGAGTTCACCATTGATAATCCCTTATTTAGAGGTTACTTCGGAGGAGGCGGATTCGACTGGACATTCAACGATACTGAACTCGGGAAAACAACTTACATTCTCTGGAACACGTGGGCTCCTCAGGATAATCATCCAGAAGAGATTCTTGGACAATGGCAGGCGACATCAGTTACATTGAATGGCAATCCGGTACCGCTTGCGGATTTCTTCGGATGGGAATCCGGTGTGACATCGCTGGTTTCTGAGTTCTGGGCTGATGGCACCTACGAAAGCAGGAACTACAAAGGCTCGGATCTGAATGAATCCGAGCTTGGAACATGGAGAAAAATCGATCCTAATTCACTTGAATTGAACTCTGTGGAAATCATGACTGGCGAATATGTATTAGGTGGAGATAGCATTTCCATGACCATAATAGATGGAACTGACGCTATTGTTATAACCATGACAAAAGTCAGTTAATTGAATGATCAGATTATTCTGAAGGGGCGTACAGATGTACGCCCCTTTCTCATTTTCGAAATTACCATCTCTTATCCGATTATTTCTGAAAAGTCGATTTCATCGTTACCAAAATCCATATCCTGTGTTATTTTTATACTATGAAAAATATTTGTTCGGAAAATCGCAGAAAAAATATCTTTCTCAATAATGGAATAGGATCTGGATACTCGATTCTGTTCGCCCTTTCATTTCTAATTACATCGAGCATAGTATTTACAGTAAGTGTGGGTCTCGCAAACACAGATAATAGCGCGAAGGGAACTCCAATTAAGTGGATTAAATCTGTTACCGAAGATACAACGGACCCGGTGCAATGGGGAGCGACTTTCGCAAACGAGTACGAAAGTTACAAGCGCACCGTGGATTCCACACGCACAAAATTCGGCGGAAGCGAGGCGATGCCGGAATCCAAGCTCGAGCGAGATCCTTGGCTCAAACGCATGTATGCCGGTTACGCGTTTTCACTTGACTACCGGGATCGTCGAGGACACGCGTATATGCTTCAGGATCAGGAGACATCTAAGAGGATAACCGAGAAAAAACAACCCGGAGCTTGTCTTCACTGCCACTCATCGATAATACCCGCTTACAGACATATCGGGAAAGGCGATGTGATGAAAGGATTCGAGATTGTATGCTCGATGCCATATCAGGAAGCTCTCAACCTCAAGGATGATAAAGGCAATAAACTTGTTCAACATCCTGTGAGCTGTGTCGATTGCCATTCGCCTGAAACTATGGAACTGCGAATTACAAGACCGGGATTTATTAATGGGATAAAAGCTCTCAAAGCGAGTCAGGGTGTGAATGACTATGACCCGAACCGTGACGCGAGTCAGGCTGAAATGCGCATTTATGTTTGCGCGCAGTGCCATGTCGAATACTATTTCAAGGGCGATGGTAAGCTGCTCACATATCCGTGGAATAATGGATTAAAAATCGAGGAAATTGAAAAATATTACGATGACATGTCATACAGCGACTGGATTCATGCTGAAACCGGTGCCGGAGTCCTCAAAGCGCAACATCCTGAATTCGAATTGTGGAGTCAGGGGTATCATGCGGAGTATGGTGTTGCATGCGCTGATTGCCATATGCCCACTATTAAAGAAGGCGCGAAGGAATATGCCGATCACTGGGTGAGAAGCCCTGTTTTGAATATCAACCTCGCATGCCTGCCATGCCATAGTTCCTCCGAGGAGGAGATGAAAAAGAAGGTTGATGATATTCAGGGGAAGACATATCAGATGGTGCAACAAGCTGCAAAAACTCTTACAGACATGCTCGATGCGATTGGCGAAGCTAAAAAAGCTGGTGCTACCGATGACCAATTGAAGCCGGTTTACGCTCTTCAGCGAAAGGCTCAATGGCGGCTCGATTTTATCTCATCGGAAAACTCGATGGGATTCCACGCTCCGCAGGAAGCCGCAAGAATTTTAGCTGAATCGATAGATTATTCTCGTCAGGCTGAACTGGCAGCAAGGAACTTGATAGGTTCAAAATAAGGATAAAAAGTTGAATCTATCTTCTTGACTTGAAATTTTCGAGGACTATAATTCACCACAGTTTTGAAAATTGATATTTTAAAAACGTGTTTGTATTAGCGACTCCGTTATACAGGGAGGTGAAATCGATGAACTCAAGCGTGCCTGATGATGGCCCAGAACCCCCGGGGTTTTCCATCGGTTTCACCTTGTTTTCGGTGTGACCCCTCGGAATTCCCCTTAAAGGCTCTTGTCAGGCTGTTTCATTTATTCTTCATTTACGAGCTGGTTTACTCGGATGTTTAATCGTTTTGCGAATCCAAAGCTCGATGAGTTCAGAAAATCTCCCGATGAAGCTTTCAGCGCGAATCTTTTATGCTTTCAGGAAAACAATCCGTGCCTGGCACCTCTTCCTGATAGTTGCCGGACCCGGTATCCTTGTCATGGTCGCGGACAATGATGCCGGAGGCATCACAACTTATTCCGCGACCGGTGCGAAATTCGGTTATAGCTTCATCTGGATAATCCTGCTTCTTATCCCGATTACATATTTTGTCCAGGAAATGACGATGCGCCTTGGCGTTGTCACCAAGCGCGGATTCGCAGAGGCTGTCTTCGAGGGCTTCGGTCCTTTCTGGGGATGGTTCACCATAGTGAATCTCCTCATCTCATGCTGGCTGACACTGGTCTCGGAATATATCGGTATCACTGCCGCTCTTGGAATCTTTCACGTACCGCCCTGGCTCTCAGTAATTCTTGTACTCGTAATAATGACCACAATGGTCAGTACTGGACGCTATTGGACATGGGAAAAAATCGCTCTGCTTTTCTGTATCCTAAATCTGATTTATGTACCGGCAGCTATCATGGTTCATCCGAGTGTTCATGATGTTGTAAGTAATGGATTAATCCCTCATATCCCGGGAGGAAAACTCACCGGTGGTGTTCTTTTATTCGTCATGGCGAATCTCGGAACCACCATTTGCCCGTGGATGATTTTTTTCCAACAGAGCGCGGTAGTCGATAAGGGAATTCTACGGCGAGAAATTCCATGGGCGAGATTTGAGACTTTCATCGGCTCCTGTATTACGCAAAGCATCGTATCAGTCTTTATAATAGTCTTAGCCGGAACTTTGCTTTACCCGCACACACAGGTTAAAAGCGCGGAAACCGCAGCCCGATGGATAATAACCCACGATAGCCCGGTCGTTGGAACCTGCCTTGCGATTGGTTTGATGTCCGCCGGATTCCTCGGGACCATATGCATCTCACTTGCCAGTTCGTGGTCGCTTGGGGAGGTTTTCGGATGGGCACACTCGCTGAATAAGAAAGTACGGGAAGCTCCATGGTTTTACCTTTTCTATTTCTTTATGCTTGCAACTGCCGGTCTCATGGTACTTCTTGCAAAACCCTCAACTCTATTAACGCTGATAATTTTCGTGCAGGTGGTCGCCGCTACTCTACTTCCCGCATGCATGGTTTTTTTAATTCTATTATGCAACAATAAAAAGATGATGGGATCATGGGTGAACAAACCGATCGAAAATTTGATTAATTCAATTAATGCATTGATCGTGATAGTACTCTCATCCGCATACAATATTCTGGTCCTGTTTCCCAGCTTAATACCAAAGGATTGATAGGAAAAAAACAATGCGCAAATATATTTCTTTAAAATTAAACATAAGCAAAATTGATGAAATCAACACGAAATTCCGTTATGGACAGGTAAGAATGACGCCTATGGTGAGGATTGTACTCTTCATTCTTAAAATTTACATGTTTTTCATGGGGATTCTTCTTGTCATTAAATTCTATCAAATCCTGTCAGGAGGCGGGTAATGAAATCGGATACGGATCTTTCAAAGGGAAAAACACACGGGGGGATAAAAACCGATGCTCGAGGTGCTCCGATTATTCCGGAGGGAGTGACAGTCTTCTTCCTGACTGAAATCATCAATAAACCTGCCATCTTGAAAAGCGGGGTCGGCATAGGAAAGCTCAAGGATATCGCAGTCAAAATCAACGGTTCAACATATCCCGAAGCGGTTTACATAGTCATAAGCCGAGCGTGGGGACATCCGGACCTCTGGCTTCCATGGCAATTCGTTTCTCAAATCAACGAACGCCAAACTATTGTAGAGATAAATGAAAATCTTGAAAACTATGTCACCGCGCATGAAGAATTCGTACTCCTGTATGAAAACATCATGGATAAAAAAATTATTGACATGGAGGATCGGGAGGTCGAGGTTGTATACGATCTCCAACTTGTTTACACCGATGGAAAAATTTTTCTAACACACGTTGACGCAAGCCAGGCGGGACTTCTCCGACGCATGCATCTGGGATTCCTCAATAAATGGCTTTATGGAAAAAAAGAATCTCCTGACCTTGTCCCGTGGCATTATGTTCATATACCCACAGACCTCGGTTCAATGAGCGGACGAGTCCGTCTGAATATCCAACGCGAAAAATTAAAAGATATCCATCCTGTTGATCTTGCGGATATAATCGAGGAGCTTGGCCATGAGGAGGGTGCGCAGATATTCGAATCCCTCGACACTGAAAAAGCAGCTGACACTCTCGAAGAAATAGAATCGAGAGTACAACGTCAGCTAATCAAAACCATTCGACAGGAAAGAATCAAGGATATTTTCAAGTCGATGACAAGTGCGCAGCTTGCCGACCTTTTATGCATATTGCCCATCGAGGAATCGAGCAGGCTCATGACTAATCTCGATCCGGAGAAGGCTGAGAAAGTTCGCAATATCCTGAGCCAGCGCGAGGAGACGATTGCGTATCTGGTAACAAGGACATTTCTCGCGTTCCCCGGCGACATGACTGTTGATGATGCATACGAGGCGTTCAGGCGGGAGGCGCATGACCGCGATGTAATAATGTATGTTTATGTCGTGGGTGAAGATAATCACCTTGAAGGTGTAATTGATATTCGCGAACTTCTAAAAGCTGAACCGGAACAACTGTTAAAGGATATAATGGCCAAGAACGTGATTTCGGTTGAACCGGATGACGCAAAGGATGATGTAA
>Ga0315284_10000084_pt1 | contig 126840 bp, 108 predicted proteins | sample YL17G09_16_MG_FD_203696 | JGI IMG/M metagenome (GOLD analysis project Ga0315284, IMG submission 203696) | Sediment microbial communities from Yellowstone Lake, YNP, Wyoming, USA - YL17G09_16 | ecosystem: Environmental > Aquatic > Freshwater > Lake > Sediment | place: USA: Wyoming | collected... | reverse complement strand
CACTTCGTTCTGCTTCAGATACTCGATCATCTGATCACGGCTCATCTTGTCTGAATACAGGCAGGGCGCATAGACATGATAGGCTGACTCGAATCCTTTCTTCTGGACTTGTGGTCGAACACCTTTCAGCTCGGAGAGGAGCTTGTCATAGGCTTGGGCGTTCTTTCTACGCGCCGCCAGTACACTAGGCAGTCTCTTCAGCTGTTCAATGCCGATGGCGGCTGCAAGATCCGTCATGCGGTTGTTGTAGCCAATACGAAAGTGGCTGTATCCTCCTTCCTTTCCTCGGCCGTGATTCTTGATCATGTTGGCTCTGTCGTAGATCTCTTCGTCGTTAGTCAGAATAATGCCACCTTCTCCAGTCATCATGTTCTTTGTGGCATAGAATGAGAATGCAGCAGTATGGCCGAACGAGCCAATCTTCTTCCCACCTAATGCGGCGCCGTGGGCTTGGGCCGCGTCCTCGATGACCATGAGATTGTGTGTTTCTGCAATCTCCATTATCCGTTTCATGTCGCATGGCATTCCGAAGATGTGGACGGGCATGATCGCTCTGGTCTTCTTGGTGACAGCCTTTTCGACCAGGTCGGGGTCGATGTTGTACGTTTCTCGTTCGACGTCTACAAAGACAGGGATGGCCCCAAGCATCGCGATGGTGTTAGCAGATGCAATGAATGTGAAGGGTGTCGTTATGACCTCATCACCCGGTTGTATGTTCATAGCTTCGAGCGCGGTACTCAGAGCCGTTGTGCCATTACTCGTGACGGTGGCGAACTTCGTACCGATATACTCCGAGAACTGTTTCTCGAGTTCACGAGAGACCTTCCCCTCGGCCAGCATTCCTGACTCGAGGACTTTTCTTACAGCTTCAACTTCCTCTTTTCCAACAAGGGGCTTTGCGACTGGAATCATGCCAAACACCGCGGTGTCGTGTCCACTGTGGCAGTTAAAACGCTTGTCTTACGAGTGCCTGCACGGACGACAGTCCAGAAGACGCTGGGCCATGCTCTTAGTATGTTTCTCCGGTCAGTCGGAAATCGCTTCGGGAGGCTGCTCAGGCAAAGTAGTCCGGTTGCGTTTGGCTTCTATGGCACCGACCAGTCCGATTGAACCACCCATGATGATAAGCGTCACGAGCAGATAAACCAGATTTGCCAGAACAAAGACGACCGCCAGAGAGAGTCCACTTAGGAAGCCAGTGACGGCTCTGATTCTGACCGTGGTCTTGCGGGGTGTGAGTCTCTGCGTTGTCCAATCGACGACTGTCGCAAAGCCAATCGCAACAGATCCGAGGAACCAGAGCCACGATGGCTCTAGGGTTATGTGTCCTACCAAGAGGATCAAGAGCCCTGCTGCCAGACCTCCATAGATGCCTGAACACCGACCGCAGAAGTAAACAGACTTACCCATAAAGGAAACACGAAGGCAGTGTCCAAAGTACGAAGGAGGATGGTGTGAGATGATCATCTGGGCGCTTTCCTTCAGCTCCTGCCACCTACTCCATTGCATGAGACCTACGTCCAGCTCATCTGGCCTTCTTTCACGAGTTTCTGGGGTCGTCATGTCTGTCCACTTGTCTTCTCGAGTCGCTTATCACTGTTCTCGTTCTCGCGTTAACAACGGGGCCCTGGTCTGCCAGAGGCTGAACCTCCCTTCTTCTCAGGACATTCTTTGCGATTCCCGTTAGACTCTCCCTTGAGGCCAATATGCCTTGCTCGGGCGACGGATTGTTGAGGATGAAAGATGAGAGTGCTTTTGTTGCTCTCATGCCAGGGAAGAGTTCAGGGAGATAGGCCTCTAGTACGACCGCCTCCGCAATGGTCCTCCACCACTCTCGATACTCAGCCTTCTTGACTTCCGAAGCTTCAGATTCGACAGCGCCCGAAATCAGAAGGTCACAGAGCCATGCAAGAACTGTACGGTCGAAGGACGCTGGGACCGGTATTCGCCCAAGATTGTTGGGCAACACATTGACTGTCACCGTTGCGTTGTTTGTCATGACCTTGCGGAAGAACCACCTCACGAGACCGGAGTTGAGGAAAACACAGAGCGACTTCAGGGTTTCCGCGGGAGCTTCGGAAATGTAGGTGGCGGAGTTAAGCACGAGTAACCGACCCTCGTCATAACACGCAATCGGGTTCCTTGCGTTCTGTTGCACAACCACCTTGGAAAGCCTCTGCATGTTTCCGGGACCTGGCTTCGCAAGCGATTCACGAGAGTAGTCAAGATACACGGATGGTTCTCCTCTGAAGGGGACTATGTCCCGTCCACGCAGCACTGGAGTCCAGTTGCGATCCCCGGTAGGCGAGTCCGTCAGATATCTCCGATTGTCACCAGTCTCTATTCCTCTCCTGACGACAGCTTGTTCATCCATACGGGGCAAGTCTTGGAAACGTTCTAACAGTCGTATGTCGTCTTGGCCAACAGACAGCAGGTAGCGATAGTTCCAGGGACGGACAATTCGAGTGTATTCGTTCTGTGGAAGAACGAGCACCTTGTCCATTGTGCCCGAGGAAACCGTGTAGTGAAACAGTCTAGTATTCAAAGAGGGGTTGACGGGTACTTTCCTCAGAACGACAATTCCTGTTTCCGCGGTTACACCTTTGAACACACCCAGACCACAGTCAATCAAGTCTGTACAATGATATGAGGTGACAAGGCGTTCACGGAGGGCCATGAAGCTATCGAGTGCGAAGACATTCTTGTGAATAATGTACCCAAGTACTCCGCCGGCGTTCAGGTGTTCAACGGCCGAGTCGATGAAGAGCGCATGGGAGTTGTACTCACGGACTACCGGATAGATCTCGCGCAGTCGCGACTTCATGTCTTCAGGCAGCAGAGACGCCCTCATGTAGGGAGGATTCCCCACTACTATGTCAAAGCAGGTTGCGTCATATTTGCCCTGAACAAGAGTGTCCGCTGCAACCAGGTCTATGTGTGGTATGGATGATGGTTTCGGGTCGCAATGATGCACCGCATAGAGCCATAGCTGAGTTGCCGCAATCCTTAGGGCTGTTTCGTCCATGTCCCTTCCGTGTATGCACTCTCCCAAGAAATGTTGAACCATGGACAACCGACTCTGAGGATTGATGCCAACCGAAACCATGCTCTCTCGACAGCTGGGCGAGTGCTCAGCCGCTATCTCCATGAGCCGCGTGAGTCGATCCAGCATGGTGACCAAGAAGACGCCAGTCCCACATGAGTTGTCTGCGACTTGGAGATCGATTAGTCGCGCAATTGAGCTGGGGTCTGCTCCGGGCATATCCAAAGCCCACGTCCTTTCATATGCAGCTAGGGCAAGGTCGCAGATTATTCCAGCTATTGTCGCGGGCGTGTAGAAGATTCCATGCTCTCTTCTGCTTCCGTGGTCTCTGAGTAGTTCATAGATTCGACCAAGCATCAGGATTCTAGCGTCGAGTCTGCCATTGGCAGACGGAGGAACAGTTTCCTGCAAGACGTCTGCCAGTTCTTCCAGTTGCTCATCTGACAGACTAGGAGAATCGCGGCATGTCACTGTATAGGTTGAGAGTGGACTAGATGCCAGCAGGCGTCTGTATTGTGAAAACTCATCATCAGGTCCATGTGTTTTTCGGTCTGGGGGGGATTCTTCGAACAAATCGGACAACTGCTTGCAGGAGCTGCTTGACCCATTCCCCCGGTTGGTCAATAGGGCATCAAGTGCTCTTCTTGGGACGACACCGAGCAGTGATAGCACATGGACGAGGGCCATTCTCAGAATGAGCGTGTCGAGTGACCTGACGTTCTGACCTGCAACACTCGGTTCTGAGAGCACGGCGTCCCGTATTCTTATCAGCCGCAGGACTCCCTTCTCGAACCCGTTTCTCTTCAAAACCTAGTCAGACCCCGCCAGGCTTTAATGAGTTCAGATTCCTCGCTTAAACCCTACGCTTCATTCTCATGCCAAGCTCTGCAGCGAAGAGAGGCGCTGTTAACTGGTTTCATTGGTTCTGGGGCCTTACTTGACCGAGCCGATATGCTAAGCCGAACATGACGCAGAGGATAGGATTTTAATGCAGGTTGCAAGTGGCTTTCGGCAGTTTAAGTTGAACCGGATGGAAAAGCTATGGCGAAGCTTCTACTTGTCGATATGGACAAGTGTACCGGCTGCAAACAGTGCAGCCTTGCTTGTTCCTTGACGAAGGAAGAGTTGTTTGATCCTCACAGGTCGAGAATCAAGATCATGAAGCGAGAAGAGATTGCACTCGGCATTCAGCTGCTGTGTGAGCAGTGCGAGGCTCACCCGTGCATCGACTCATGTCCTGAGAAAGCACTGGAAAGGGACAAGAAGACTGGTATCATCTCAGTCTACAAGGATTCCTGCACAGGATGCGGAAAGTGCGTTGATGCTTGCCCCTACCATGGGATAGGGCTTCACCCTGAACAGAAGTATCCGTTGATCTGTGATCTCTGCGGAGGGAATCCCTATTGCGTGCCGCACTGCGTTCCGAATGCTCTTCGATGGGTGGATCAAACTGATGCCACAACGAAGGAGAAGAAGAAGCTTCGTACAGCTAGGATGTCGATGTATCGAGAGATCACAAAGGAGGCTGTCTAAGACATGTTTGCACATCAGGGCAAGATTCTCCATGTTGACTTGACTACAAGCAAGATATGGACTCAGCAGCTGCCAGAGGAGTGGCGAAAGCTCTACGTTGGATGTAGAGGTATCAATGCCAAGCTCCTGTGGGACTCGTGCAGAGATCCTACAATCACATGGGACGACCCACGCAACATCATAATCTACGCGCCAGGTGCTCTGACGGGCACCACCGCACCCGCCTCAGGAAGAACCTCTGTCACCACACTGGGCTGCACAACTGGAATGTATCTAAAGACAAACACGGGCGGGCACTGGGGATCGGAGCTGAAGTTTGCAGGCTACGATCATCTGGTCGTGCATGGTGAGGCCAAAAAGCCATCTTACATCTACATTGAGGACGATCACGTTGACATCCTCGATGCAGCAGATCTATGGGGCAAGGACATTATTCAGACTGACCTGCTTCTGAAGAAAAAGCACGGCGAAGACTCCAAGGGTCTCTACATAGGACCTGCTGGCGAGAAACTCGTACGTGCTGGCTCGATTCAGTGCTCTGTGTTTCATGCAGCTGGCAGAGGTGGTGGAGCAGCGGTCATGGGCAAGAAGAAGTTGAAGGCGATAAGTGTCAAAGGGACGAAGACGGTACAGGTCAAGGACCCCAAGAAGTTCGCCGAGATTGCGAAAGAGATGAGGGACCTGCTGCGGAAGGACAGTGGGTCAGTCGGACTCCATGAGTTCGGCACCGCAGGTTCAGTCGCCGCTGTGAATGAGCTTCACGCCCTTCCAGGCAGGAACTGGCAGACCGGCTACACTCCGAACGTTCACCCAATCACCGGTCAGGCCCTTGTCGAGAATGGTTATCTGAAGAGGAGGGTTGCATGCTTCGGCTGTACAATTGGTTGCCATAGGTATTCAACGATTGAGAAGGGTCCGAACAAAGGAATCGCAAGCGGTGGTCCCGAATATGAGACCTTCGGAGCTCTGGGGAATGGACCCGGAATTGTCGACACTGAGGGTGTCATGCTGGCGAATGAGCTATGCAACCGTCTGGGACTTGATACAATCACCGCAGGCACAGTCTGCCAATGGGCGATTGAGAGCTACCTGAGAGGTGTGCTGACAAAGGCTGACACTGACGGTCTAGAGCTCGGATGGGGCAAACTCCCTGAGCTGCTCAAGATGATTGAAGCGCTGGCGCTGCGCAAGGGCAAGCTGGGCGAGCTTTTGGGCGATGGGCTGAAGATTGCCACAAAGAAGGTTGGCAAGGACAGCTACAAGTGGGCTATCATCAACTCCAAGGGTCTTGAGCAGTCTAATGTTGAGACTCGGTCAGCAAAGGCATACGCGCTGGCCTTCGCTGTCAACCCCCGGGGGAACGATCACCTCATGACTGAAACCTTCGCCGAATTCGGGGCCAGCCCCGAGGCAGTAGGTGTCATTGAGAAAGTGACAGGAGACAAGAAGTGGGCCACACCCCACTCGACAGAGTACAGAGCAGAGATAGTGCGATGGCATGAGGACTGCTACGAGATAACTGAGGCTCTTGGCTTCTGTGTATTCACATCGACCGCGGCCTATGGTGTCAATCCAGACAACATGGCGAGGCTCTATGAGGCCGCAACAGGCATCTCAATGACTGAGCAAGAACTCATGCTGAGCGGCAGGAGAGTAGTGACACTGGAGAAAGCGTTCAACGTCACGCGCGGTGCCACAAGACAGCATGATGACTTGCCTTGGCGGCTCATGAACGAAGGCGCGGCGTCTGGTCCTCTCAAGGGAGCGATGAACTCTCGAGCAGAGCTCGATGGTATGCTCGACAGATACTATGCTTTGCACGAGTGGGACCTCAAGACAAGCTGGCCGCTTAAGGCCACCCTTGAGAAGCTCCAGTTGAAGGATGTCGCCGAGTATCTTGGAAAAATGGGTAAACTGCCAAAGAAGTAGGGGGATGTCCCCCTCCTTCCATCTTACATTGAAGATTGGTTCACTTTGAGCAAGCTTGACTTGAACAAACGTGCACCTTGTGACTGAACAAGGAGAACAAAACATAATGAAGGGTTTCAAGGAGTTTGGTGTGGCCATGACTGGTGTCTTTCCAGTCAGAGAGGCTGTGGCAATGGCGAAGACTGCTGAGAAGAGCGCTCTCGGCTCTGTCTGGTTTGCTGAAGACTACTTCTTTCGTGGAGGTGTGCCCTACGTTGCGGCCGCGAGTATGGCAACGGAGAAGATCCGTATCGGTCTTGGGGTCGTGAATCCATACTCTCGCCATCCTGCCCTGACAGCCATGGAGTTCGCGACACTCGATGAAATGTCCGGCAAGCGAACCGTGTTTGGCTTGGGCTCAGGAGTCCCGTACTGGATGTCCCAAATGGGATACATAGTAGACAAGCCGCTCTCTCGCACTCGAGAGTGCGTCGAGGTCATCCGCAAGATCATGACTGGCGAGAGCATTACACACGAGGGCGAGTTCTTCAAGACGAAGGATGTCAAGTTGGTCTTTCAACCCGTCCGCAAGGAAATCCCAATCTATCTTGCATTTGAGGGAAAGATGGGGTTGGAGCTCGCTGGTGAGGTTGGGGATGGAGCAATCCTGTCCATATTCAATACACCAACCTACGTGAAGTTTGCTTGGGAACGCGTGAAGGCTGGTGCAAAGAAGGCCAACAAGAATGTAAGCAACTTCGAGATGGTGTCCTATCTGCCTCTGGCAATTGACGAGGACGTAGACAAAGCGATAGAGATTGCTCGTGGCCTGATGAAGATGTACCTGCCACATTCCCAACCCGGAGGCCCCCTGATGGAACACGCTGGCGTACCAGCTGAGCTGACCAAGGAGATGGCGAAGGCAGTGGGTGAGGGGAAGGACGTCGGTGACATGGTGACCGACAAGATGGTGCAGACTCTTGGTGTCGTTGGTGATACGGAAACCGCGATCAAGTACATTCAGCAGTTCGTAGATGCAGGGGTGAGCACGCCTGTCGCGTTCCCGCTACCGGGCGCGGACGTGCAGCAAACCATGAGAGTCCTCTCCAAGAAGGTCATCCCGAGTCTTCATTGAACGGACTACTGAATCGGGATGAACATTGACCAAACAATGAGTGTTAGATGCAGTTGATGGAACAAGAGATGGAACCGAAGCCGTCAGCACACCAGTGTCTGTCCGACTCAGCCAAGAAGCGCATCAGGATGGTTGCCTACCTCATCACTTTCCTGTCCACGTTCTCACTTGGAGTGACGGAGATTTTCGCATCCTGGTATGCAGGCATACTGGGAGCAACGCCATATGAGATGGGATGGGCAATGGGCAGCTTTGGGCTCGTCTACATGTTCTCTCCAGCCGTTGGCGGGAAAGTGTCAGACCGAATCGGCAGAAGGAATTCGCTTCTTATCGCGGTTGTGGCATACATAGCAGTTCTCTTCCTCTATCCCCAGCCCTTGATTATGCCGCTGCACCTGATCATCATCAGGGGTCTAGAGGGGCTGTTCTTTGGGTTGTTCAACCCGACAATTGAGGCCATGGTCGCTGAGCTATGCCCACAAGGCCAAGCGGCTGTCCTGGGCAACTTCTCGACATCTTGGAGTGCAGGGATGATAATGAGCCCCTACGTTATCGCGTTCATGGCCACAAACTTTGGAAACGTGTCCAGCATATTCGTGGTTCTGGCCGTCGAGTTCTCTGTTCTGGGCATCATAGCTCTCATGATTCAGGACTACAGAGTTGAAGTGCCCTCTGCACAAGATACCGCTGAGTCCGGCTCACAGATGCATCGAGATGACTTGGTAGGAACTGCTGGAAGCATAAGAGGGCAGAGGACAAGCCCCAGATTCGTAGCATCGTACATCTCGCTCATGCTTTTCGGGTTCGTGTCGACAGTCTTGCTTGCGTTGTTCCCGACTTACATCGATGGTCTTCCGGGCTACAGTCCACAGGACTTTGGGAACCTGCTCTTGGTGTGGAATGTCGCACGCACACTGGCGTTCATCACCTGCTCGAAACTTCCTCATGAGCAAATGAGCACCGTGATTATCACAGGGGCGTTTCTGATCACTGCCTCCATGGTTCCTCTCTCATTCTTCACAGACATAGCGCTCTTCACGGTCGCCATGGTCTTGTGCGGGATTGGGGCCGGTTTCACCTACTTGGGCGCGCTATATTCAGTGGTTTCCGCGACGAAGAAGGAGAAGGGTGCGCGCGCGGGGATAGTAGAAAGCTTGGCTGGAGTGGGCTTCTTTGTGGGACCGATTGTGGGCGGTCGGATTGGTGATTTCGGTCAGACACTGCCCTACTTTGCCACATTCTTGTTTGCGCTCGTCAGTTCTCTGCTGATTGTCGTACTCCTAAGGAAGCGCCCCAACTCCAATCAGTAGGAAAAAGAGGAGGACGGAACAGCCCCAGCAGCCTATTCTCTGAGTGTTCGATCGAAAACACCCTTCAGGCTAGGATCCTCGACTATGGGCTTCTTTGGGGGCAGAGGATAGGCAACTTTGCTGTGAGAGATGCCGGCATCAACCAACATGGCCGCAGTCCTCACAGCCACAACAAACGGATCTAGTACAGGAACCCCTACCTCGGTCATGATTGGCTTGAGGTCCACTTCATGTGATAGCCCGGTACATCCCAGAACAATCACATCTGCACCGTCCTCCAGCACAGCTTGCCTGCAGACAGCCAGCAGTTCCGCCTGTGCCTCCTCTGGCCGCTTGGCGATATCAAGTACTGGCATCTTCAGATACCTGACACTTGCGCAGAACGCATCTAGGCCCTCTCTACGGACGCCTGACTCCATGCATTTCACCAGTGAGGGACCCTGGACTGTCACGATGGTGAACTTCGTGCCAAGGGTCAATGCGAGATGGAGGGCTGCCTTTCTGGGACCCACAACTGGAATGGTCGACACTTCTCTCGCCGCATCAAGTATGGGATCGCAGGCGCAGTCAATCACAATCGCGTCCATTCCCTCCCTGTTCGCTCGAACGACCTGTTCAAGGATGAAAGGAGCGTTGTATGCCTCGTCAGAGTTTGACTCCAGACTATGAGTGCCGAACCTAGCGTGCATGTTCTCACAGACGAAGCCTGGCGGGGTGACCGCACGTACGAAGTTCTTCTTCTTTGGGTCGACCCACCAGTCCACACCGGTCACGCCAATGAGTGCGATTCGTTTCAAGTCTGATCACCCAACCGGGGTCGTTTCGGAACTTGCGTCCGACGTGTCTGGGCTCAATGGAGGTTCTTTATGATTTCTTCCATGGGCTTGTATTGGAGCTCAGGATGTCCGTACCTCTCTGGTCCGAATGCCTTTCGACCTATGTCTGTATTTCCTGCAAACCGAACTCTCTCAGGCGCAGGCAGGGCTGTCACAGTCACGCGCAGACCTTCCTTGAGATCAGAGCTCATGATGCCATAGCCAGTCTTGGGGTCGTGCATGCAGATTAGGTCTGGGAACATGACAACGGGCTTGTCATCGCACAGTGCGCACATGTACTCATTCTTGACCACGATCTGGAACTTGCCTTTTATGTCCTCTGGCTTTATAGTGACAAGTACCTGCCAATGTCCTGCACGATCTTCTCCTTTGACCTCCTTGATGGTCCCCGTCGTGAGGACTCGGCCACCCATCACACTCAGGAAAGTATCGATAGGATTCTTGTGGCTTGCATTTGCGTCGCGGATTGCCTCTCCCAGACGAATTGACTTGGTGATGCTGTTCGCGACGACGCTCTTTTTGAGCTGCGCTCCAGTCTGGTAGTAGTGATTGTTGGCTCCAGCTCCACCATCCTGCACGACAGCGAATCGGCCTATCTCGTCTGCGAGCGCGGGGATGCTGGCTTGCTGCACTATCACAATACTGCCTCCCTTGGTGACAACTGGCATTGGACAGAGAGATATACCATAGCCCACGAAGGATATCATCTGGCTTTCGGGAGCTGACCTGCCAAGGCCATCACCGTCTACCGAAGTGATGCCAGCTCTAGTCGCCATCGAGAGCATCACTGTGGTGTTCAGCCCACCGAGCTCAAATGGAACAACGTGGTTGACTTTCTTGCCAGTCATCTTCTCGGTTATCTTAGTGACCTCGTAGAGTTCGAATCTCTTCTCCCACTTCTCAAGCATGTCGCCAACCGAGGTGAATGCCTTGACAGATCCCATATAGCCACCACATACGATGAACGCATCATCCTTGATGTCTTTCGGGTCTGTGATTTCATAGACTCGGCCTTTGCCGTAGTCCCAGTCAACGAGCGGCTTTCCGAACCCAACAGGATCCCCGCCGCCTCCTGTGCCAAGGATACCAACTCCGGTAAGCATGTCATATGCATTCTGTTTTGTAAGCTTCATGTGCAAGACTCCCTCACGAACGTCCATCAACACTTGGAAGCCTGTCCGCCCGCATCTCGCGTCCCTTCCATTGAGTGAACGAACTTGTACCAGCGCTGCTTCGTGCCAATTGCTGCTCTTCGCTTCCAGCCGCCTGTCTTTGGCGTGTCATCGATTATCTTGAGAAGCTTCTGAGCCCGAGATAATATCTGGTCCCTTTGTGCCTGCGACAGCAGGTCAACAGTGGGCACGAAATCAAGCAGCTTCTTTATGTTCGTGGTGACCGTGTGGTAGAATCCCCAGTCATCGCGCAGTAGCGAGCTGATGTAAGACCCGTTTATCATGGAGTCGTCATCCATTTCGCTGACGTCATTCGCCAGGAAAGTGATTACCATGTCCTTCAGGTCTTTTGCGTTGAGTTCAACTATCTGAGCCTTCTCAAGAAAGAGGTCACCAAGGGTTATCGTAGGATTGTCTAGGCTAAGCCGGTCATGCTTCTTGAAGTCGATATTGTGGCAGAAGTCAAGCATGTCATAGAACACATCGACCTTGCCGCCGCTGTTGGGGTTTATGAACAGGTCTCGAAGATTCGTAGCTCGGGCGAAGCTTGGCGGGATATACTGATATCCGAGGTCGTCGCGAAACAGGTCAATGACTTTGTTTCGATACTTGTAGTAGCTCATGAAGTCAATGTCGGTGACCACTCGCCCCATCGCTTTGTGCAACTCTATGAACTGTGGGCTCTTGATTCTATAGGCTATGCATCCCATGACTCGAAGAGGCAAACCATTCTGTTCGGCTGCCTTATGAATCCTCAATGCTTCGTCCATGAAGTCATTGAGAATCACGCCGTACTTGCCAGGCATTCAGATTCCTCACGCTTTTTCTGAGCGCTTTTGGTTGGTCCGGTGAGAATCCACTTTAATATCTATCTACTGGACTAACCCCCAATCTCGCTCTTCTAAAGGGATTGAACACCAGGAACGGCCCTATACCATTAAACTCTTAAACAGCCAAAAGCGCGTCACGCGCAGTGCACTTGCAAGAAGAGTCGCACTAGAAATAGGTGAAGTACTGACATGAGGATTTTCCATGCATGTGACCCTCACGGCAGCCAGCAGACTTGGGAGAAGATGTGTCGTGCTCCTCAGGTCTTCAAGGCAGATGTGGCAATGATGTGCGGAGATTTGACCGGGAAAGCCATCATGCCTATAATCAAGGAGAAAGAAGACCGGTGGTTCGCGAACCCACATGGTGACAAGAAGACGATCAAGAAGCAGAAGGACTTGGACAACTTCGTCAAGTTCACCAAGGATGAAGGGTTCTATCCCATCATCATCACACATGACAGGTTCGAAGAGCTCAAGGAGAAACAAGGAGAAGTGAAAGAGCTCTTTGCGAAGCTAATGAAAGAGCGTCTCACTGAGTGGCTTGACATGGCGGCGGAGAAAATACCGAAGGAGATTGACATCATTGTCAACCCGGGAAATGATGATGATTGGGTGATTGATGATGTCATCAAGAATCATCCGAGGATCATATACCCTCTGAAGAGGGTTGTCGACGTTCATGGCTATCCGTTGATAAGCCTAGAATGGGTCAGTTCAACTCCTTGGACCACTTACCGGGAGTGTCCCGATGAGCAACTAATGGGCAAGCTGGAAGAGGAGTTTGCTAGGGTCAGTGACCACACGAACTTGTTGTGCAATCTCCACGACCCACCCTTTGATTCAGGACTGGATACCGCACCAACTCTCAGGAAGGACCACTCCATCTCCAAGGCAGGAGCAATGGAGCTTGTTGGGCCAGTAGGTAGCAAATCAGTCCGAGCGTGTATTGAGAAGTATCAACCGCTTCTTGGTATGCACGGACACATACACGAATCAGTGGGCTTCAGGAATATCGGAAGGACTCTCTGCATCAATCCTGGCTCGGAGTACAGAGAAGGGATCCTGAAGGGGTTCGTTATAAACATCGACAATGGTACGGCATACGCAAGTCGTGTTGAGATGTAGGTGTTATTCATACACCTCGGGAAGTGTACCTGCACTTCCCATTCTCTTCCTTTTCTGAGCGAAATCCGTGTGCTATGTTCGAGCCTGACTGCCATCTGACTCGGCCCAGGACCCATTCGCCGTAGTCGACCGTTTCAGGTCTGCTCCATCGAGAATAAATACAGGTCTGCTTAACATTGCCGCAACCCTGTTAAAGGTGGTTAATGTAGATGACTCTGACACTGAAGAGCAGGACCGATATCGAAGATCTCGCAACGGGCTGTACGTTCTTTGGTACTGGCGGCGGCGGCACGAAGAAGATTGGCTTGGATATGCTGTATCCACACATGGATGCAGGAAAGAAGATAGAGATAGTAGATGTCAGTAAGGTGAAGGATGGCGACTGGGTGGCGTGTCCCTACTACTCGGGAACAATCGCTCCTCCGACAGCAGAGATTGAGAAGCTCCGACGAAGATGGCCATGGGACTATTTCGAGAAGGAGCTCGCCGAAGGGCTGGCAATGCTAGAGAAGTACATGGGCGTGAAGTTCGCAGCTGCAGCACCCTTTGAACTCGGAGGCGTGAACACACCTGCGCCAATCGATGCCGCAGTGAAGCACGGAATCCCCTGTGTTGACGGCGACTATTCTGGAAGAGCAGTACCAGAGATCTGTCAGAATACAGTCTGTGTGCTCGGGTTTTCCATGACTCCAATGGCCTTAGTGGACTGGTATGGAAACAGGAGCATAGTCACGCGAGTCATCAACTATGAGATGGGCGAGCGAGTCTCGAAAGCACTGAGCGAGGTTGCATGGGGCCGCTTAGGCAATGTTGCTTTCCCTGTTAAGGGGACTGACTTCCGTCGTGCCATTATTCCCGGGACTCTATCCAAGGCATACAAGGTGGGCAAGATCATACGCGAGAGCCGGGGCTCGGGCGACGATCCTGCAGCCAAAATCATTGAGAGCGTTGGAGGATGGGTTCTGTTCAGAGGAAAGGTGGCCGCAAAGAAATGGGAGAATCGTGAGGGTTACATGTGGGGCGAAACCCTGATCAAGGGCAGCGGCATAAAGCCCGGCACAGAGATGAAAGTGTGGTTCAAGAATGAGAATCATGCTACTTGGCTTGATGGAAAGCCTTGGGTGACCAGTCCTGACATAATCGAGATAATAGACGCGCAGTCAGGGGAACCGGTTACCAACACAGACTTGGACAAAGACCGCAAAGTCACTGTGATCGGCATGAAGGCTGTTCCCATATTCCGAGAGCCCAGGGGGCTTGATGTACTCGGGCCGAAGCATTTCGGATTCGATATCACATACAAGCCGATAGAGGACTTGGTCTAGGACCAAGAGAAGCATCGGAAGGTCAGCCGACAAACGCTGGTCTGACCAATCTTTGCATACTCTGTCCATTGCACCGGCGCATCTATGCAGACGTCAGTCCCTATCTGCCTTGAGCTGCACAACGTAGTGCTTCCGGAAACCCTTGGGTTCCTTCAACACGATGATTCCATCGTAGTCATCATTCCAGAACTTGACAAGTTGCTTCTCGACTTTGACTTCATCCTTACGGATTAGCCTTGACGCGTGCCAGATGAGAAGCTGGGCCCACTTCTTGAGGTGTTCGCGTTCTTCAGCGAAGAGATTCGGGTTGTTCTCGATGTAATAGAATACGAGCCAAGAAACTTTCCGATTGTACCAGCCGGTCGAAAGCAGAGAGATGAGTAGTCCTGCTACTGCGGCAAGCAAGAACGGTGTAGTGAACCAGTCCCAACCCTGTACACGAAAGACCCACGGAAGGACAACGATAGGAAGCGCGAACGTCAGGAGCACTAGCGCGACGAACTGCACTTTCTGTCTTCGCGCCATGTATTCCTGCACATGAGGTACGTCAGGGCCGACGGCAGCGAACTTGTACAATACCGACCTTATCGTTGGCCATTGGCGTATGAACGCACGCGGCACAGCACCTTTTTGGACCCCCTTCTCTATGAATCTCACGTCATAGCATCTATGGATACGATAACCATCGAGCACTGTAATCAGATTTCTACTCCATTTCAGGTCGAGTGCAGATGGGTCGAACTCGAAACTACGCAGACTGGTCTCAGAAGGCTCTCTTTGTTTCTTGGGCCGTTGGCTCATTTTTGGCAATCTTCCTGAACTTTCCTCGGTAATGAAACACAGTTAACGCTTGTGTTTCTTGAATCCCCTGAAACCGACTCGTTTAAGAGATGCACGAGTGAGGCATCTCGACCGACCAGCGCCCCCAGTTGACTAGGGGAATGGACTGTAACGAGGTGTACTCTTGGGTTGTCTAGAGATCTGGATTTGACTGACTTCGAGTACGTCGGAGTGGACCCCCACAGCAAGACTGTTGGTGAGCTGAACATATGCGCCAAGGGTGCAAGATTCGTATTGCCGAGAGAGAGGAAGGGGAAAGCATACCAAGCGTTGTTCGATGTCGATTGGTCTGAGGTTGTTTCCTTCGAATGCTGTGAAGTCAACTACTGCAGAGACGAGAAGTCATGGCCGCTTAAGGAAGAGCTGCCCGAAGACTACAAGGTCATTGGTCCAGCAGGAATGCTCTTCGTGTATGCCATGCCCTTTGGAGAAGCAGATTTCCAGGTGTGGGCGTACATCCCCCAGAGTGATGTGCGGGACGTGAGAGAGCTTGTGGAGAAATACACTGAAACGCCATCGTTACCCGGTCTTGCGCATCATGCGACAGCAGCGGCGGTTCGGTATGTTGTGGACCATTGCGAAGTCCTTTCGCGGTACGAAACTGAATGGCACGATTGGCTGCACAAGGGCCCGTCCGCTAAACCGCGAGAGAAGAGGTGGAGGGAAAAGGGCGCCACGTATGTCTTCTGCAGAGAGGGAATGGCTATCGACCACTACGGCACAGGAGAGCAGCTGGAGCAAATGTCAACCTTCTGGCCATGGCGGCGCATCAAGAGTATACTCGTGGACGACGTCGAGATCCTCTATCAGTGGCATGAGGACTCGTACATCTACCGACAGCAGGTATGGGATGACGAGGGACGGCGGACCATTCTCTCAGCGGCTGAGAATGCGCTCAACACATACAGGTCATCCGAGGACGTTCCTCAAGTCTTGTTGATAAGACCGTGGTCATTTCCGTCATGCCTCCATAGAAGCTGGGACCACCTTGAGCCCTTCGCAAGCAAAGCGAGCAGGAATCGATTCCCGCCCATTTACGACTTCGCAGAAGAAGACTGAGCGTCGCTGTCTTGGGGAGAGGTATGAGCACGAATGCGTCAACGTGCGAATGGCGACAAGCAGACTACGTAGCAGACCCTCTGGCTGCAAGAAAGTAGCGAGAGAAAAAGAAGGGAAGAGAGCTAGAAGCTCTCTTCTTGTTGGGGAATCTCTACTCAGGTGGTAGCTGTCCGAAGATAGCTCCGAGCTCGATGCCCTTTGCCTTGTTCTTTGCACCGTAGTACAGGTACATGATCTGACCCCAGACGTATACGATCACTGTGAAAAGAATCTCGTACACGGCTGTTGCTTGGAAGGCGATCATTGCATAGAAGAATATGGCGCCAGAAATCAGACCACCGAATGAGATCAGCGGCACTTTGAGGCCAGGCACCATCCAACCACCACTGCGCTCCCAGAGCGTTGGGCGGTAGTATGGCAGGCTTACTGCAGCGAGCGCCATCTGCCACCTGATGAACACGTACGTGAAGCCGACACCCACGAGTGCACTTAGACCAGTGCCAGTGACCACTTGTAGGATTGTGGCGTAGACCGTTGTGGCGATGGTCAGTATCAGCCAGAACCACAGCGAAACGTGTGGTACGTGGTACTTCGGGTGGACATTTGCGAAAGCTGCTGGGCAGAAGCGGTCCATAGCCATTGAGTGGAATGGTCTGGTCACCCACAGAGCGTTGCTGGGTGAGTCAAGTACGCTTGCATATATCGGACAAAGGATGACGAAATACACCAGAGGACTGCCTTGGGCAGCAAGGACGACGGCCGCAAAGTTGCCGAATCCTGGAAAGACAGAACCTGCAGTGGCACTGTAGGCGGCGAGGTTGTTTGAGTACAGGAACGTCCCCATCATGCTCTCTAGGGCAAAGCCTGACAAGAGGAAGAAGAAGGCGATACCTGCCCAACCACCTATGTTTGAGAGTGGTATGTTCTTGCTTGGCTGCGCAACCTCACCTGCAACCGGCATAATGAGGTACGGCCACATCATACCGACAGTCAGAATCAGTGCGGGACCGACTGCAGTCCAGCTAAAGGTGGTATATGCACTAATGTTACCACCAGCGGTAACAACCCCTGCGTAGGCGCCAGCACCGAAAACGGTGTCCCATATGCCTTGAAGCTGGGCATTTGGAGTCGCGAGCATTACCACGTCAGCGACCACTAGGGCGAGGATGTTTATCAGTCCAAGTATGATTACAAACCAACCCAGCCACTTGACACTCATGTAGCTGAAGACGAATCCAACCAGGATCATCGCAATCGCTGTTAAGCACAGCGGGATGGGCGCAGATAGGGTAACTGCCAAGCCTTGCACAAATGCATCCCCTGTGGCGGCCCCCACAACTGTCAATCCGCCTACAAAGACCTGTACAGCAAAGAAGCTGCCAGTGCCCCTGAAGACTGGGTTTGTTATTACACTTCGCCAGCCCTCCATCACACCGAATATCGGGCTGAGTCCTCTTCCTGTGAAGTAGTAGGACGCTCCTGATCTCGGCATCGAGAGCATCAAGCACATCAGTGCGAGTGCCTCAAAGAACACTGTAAAGGAGCCGATTGCAAACATCGCAGTGATGTGCGCACCTGGGTACCAAGTTGAGATGTAAACACCACCGTAGTGGAACCATGGACCCAACGTGAGCGCAATCGGAAGCAGCAGGGCAAAGCCTGTGCCGACCTCCTTCACGAGGCCTGAACTCTCTCTGACGAAGAGCATCTTTTGATCTCCGCTCATTGCGTTCTTCTCCATTTTTGGTTTCACGGATTCTTATGGAGTTCCGTGATGGGGGGTCTATTGGCTACAACCTGTATTTAAAACCATAGGACTCTTGAGTTAATGTGGTTAAGAAGCCCAGATGTCTTGCGACGAAAAGACATACATGCGCATATATCGACACCATACAGACTCATTCGGAGCCACTGTACGGCATTCAGTATCCTGAAGCTTCTAATCTGCCTTGGAGATGTGTTTGAAGAAGTCTGCGTCGAGCAGAAGCACCTCGACAGGCCTCACCCTGACGCCTGTCCTGCTCTCCAGAAGGACGTTAAGCATGATCTCGATATCCATTATATGAACTGGAGGGACTACTGTTTTCACATCGTCTAGGACGTATCCGAGAGCTTCATCCCTCCCTTCCTTGGAAACCACGCCGTTTGTGATAAGAACGCCTTGGTTTGCCCGGAGAGTGGGCAAGCATCCTCGTATCTCAAGGATTGTTTCTCGGCCGATCGATTCATCAAGCTCGCACTTTCTGGCATAAACAACGACGGACGAATGACCGCCGTCATCGCGCCAAGAGGTGATCATCACCACATTGTCATCGTACCGCCTGATGACTTCAAGCTCTTCGACCCTTGCCCGAATGTTTGTCAGAAGTATTTTCGCTAGTTTTTCAAAGGCCTGTATGTCTAGTTCCGAAATTGCGTACCGCATCTCTCTGCGGGTGGCGACATTAAACTCCTCTGCCCTGTCCCTAACTTCAACAATCAGGTCTTCATCTAGGGCGCCTTCGCATACATCGTTGTATCGGTATAGACCTGGCGCAACTCTAACGAAATACGGAGGGCGGTTGTCTTCGAGGGCCTGCTTCCGTTCGATGGACAGTGAGGCGGACACAGACGCAGGGTCTCTTCCCAGTGCTTCGGCAATCTCCGTGTAGTGCTTCGCTTCCTTTCGCGCGTTCTCAGACAGCCATTCTCTGAGCGTCCGTTTTTGCTGTTTGTCTCCCATTTGGGCGCACCATCCGTGTTCTCTTCTGCTTCAACCCTGAACCGCTTAGGCATGCTGAAGCTGAGATCTGTGTCTTCCATGCTCATGTCAACTGAGGCTGGACCATCTGATGCCCCCACAGCGGCCATCGAATGGGTTGACTTGAAGCCCCAGTGGCCTTGAGCTGTTCGGCATCTTAATATAATCTTTATGTTCACTTTAATATGAGAGCCTCTGCACAATGAACCGGAGCGATTGGCTTTGGCGCAGGTTTTCGTGAAACTGATGAACAAGGGGCAAAAGTACAAGGAACACGATATGTTCCCCTTTGAAACCAAGTCAGACGCGACAGTGCGGGATCTGATTGACGCGTTGTGCGAACGTCAGCCTGAGAAGTTCAAGGTTTATCTTGATGATTCTCGGAAGAGAACTCTAAAACGAGAAACAATAGTCATCGTGAATGGTCAGAACATGGTTGCTCGCAAGGGGGAGAAGACTGAGCTCACCGAAGGCGACCTCATCGTATTCATGATTGCTGCTGTCGGCGGGTAGCGAAACCGCAGGATTGTCACCGCATGGTCAGAGGCAAGCGGATAATACATGGGTTCACACCATTTGTTCAGTCTTCAGAGATGTAATCTGGATCCAGAATCTCACTGCTCGCCAGTCCGGCTGCCACTGCCAGAATCTCCGCGACGTCCATAACTCGAAGGTGTGCGCCGGTTTCATAGGCGGCATGGGTCAGGTTCAATTCGCACGCCGGGCATATGGTTGCGACAACGGAGGCCTCTGTCTTCGATGCCTCCATTATCCTTTCAACGGAAACCTGCTGGGAGTAGTCACCATACATTATCTTCACTCCTCCTCCTCCGCCGCAACAGAATGCTTGGTCGCGATTCCTAGGCATCTCTCTGAAGGTGACTCCCGGGATAGCAGCCAATACGTTCCGAGCCGGTTCGTAGATACCTCGATAGCGCCCAATCTCACATGGATCATGGTAGGTCACGACATTATTCACACGTTTCTTGAGCGTGAGCTTCTTCTGGCGCACAATCTCCTCCAACACCTGGCTCGTGTGTCTAACCTTGAATGGGGACTCTTTCAGGCCGAGGAGATTAGGATACTCCTCATCAAGGGCTCTGAAGCAGCTAGGGCAGGGTGTGATGATCTCCTTTACCCCTCGTGCCTTCAGCTTCTTTACATAGTCCTGGACCCACTGCTTCGCCTGCTTGACATCTCCAGTGATCCACAGGGGCGTTCCACAACAAGTCTGGTCCTCACCGAGGAAGTCCAGCTTGTACCCCGCGGCCTGCAAAACGCTGACGAGGATTCCTGTCTTCTCCTTGAATCGATGACTCGCGAGGCATCCTGGAAAGAAGAGCGTTCCAGAGCCTTTCTGGAACTTGATTCCTGCAGCCCACTTTGTATGTTCGGAGGACGAATCTCCGAAGATGTTGTGCTTCTGCAACATCGTTTCTGCCATTCGGCGACCATCATCAGGCGCACCGATGCCTTTGTCTGAGAAGTCGGCACGCATGGCTTTCGTAATAGCGACTATGTCTATCTTGGCCGCCTTCTTGCATTCTTCTCTGCACCGGCTGCACAGAAAGCAACCGAATACTCTCTCTCTGAGATCTTCACTGTAGTCCAGCTTTCCCTCGAGAATCGCACGAGCTATTGCCATCCGACCCCTCGCTGTTGAGGACTCCCAGCGCTGAGTGAACAGCTGTGGGCATCTCTCGTTGAAATCGCTACCACGACAGAAGTCGCAACGGCCGCACGCATAAATCATATCGCGATACTGTTCGATTCTCATTCCAATTCCTCCTTCCGGATGAATATGCCCCGTTGTAGAATATCCATGGGATCGACAGCTTTCTTTATCGTCTTCAGCAGTCTGTAGTATCCAGTGTCACGTGCCTCCACAAAGGCTCTGAGACCGTCCCGACCACCAATTCCGTAGGGGACCACGGGCCCCTTCAAGACTATGTCGTTGATCTCGTCTGATATCCTAATCATCTCGTCCCACTCGCCGGGCTCGCGGTAGTTGGTCACCATGAAGGCCAACCAGTCACGCGGCATGACCTGTCCTCCGAAACCAGCCTTCCTATAGCCTCTCTTGCCGATGAGTTCGTCACGCCACACCCGGTAGAGGAACTTGATGTCATCTATCCTCAAAGAACCAGACCCAAAGAAATGCCAGACCCCAGATGTGAATATCTCTGTCAATCCTGTGAGTACACGTCCATAGTAGTCATCAGCAGCCGCGCGGTCTCCCATTGTTCCACCCAGCTCCTGAATCTTCGCAAGAACACGATTCTTTCTGTGTTCCACGATCTCTTTCTCGTAACCGAAAACGTCCATCATCACAATGAAGACATCAGGTGCAGATGGATCAACCCAGAGATAGAAGCCCTGAAGATACTCATCTCCGACATTCCGGTTGACAAAGTGACCCAGCTCAATCACATCGTCCAGAGTCTTCATGGTGGCTACCATCCGCTCTCTGATATCAGTGGCCGGACGGACTCTGAGTGTCAACTCGGTGCAGACGCCTAGGATTCCCTCAGCACCAATGAAAAGCCCTGCAAGGTCCGGTCCAAGGCATTGTCTCTTGAACTTCCCTGCGCTGGGCCAAGCTGCGGACCCCGTCTGCACGACATCACCATTGGGCAGAACCATCTCAAGCGTCAGTATGTCTGCATTGCCGTGAAACCCGAACTTGGCAGTACTAGCGGGTCCTCCACCTGCCTTCATGACTGAACCCCCGATTGTCATAGCAGGTCCTCCTGCCTCACTACAAAGGTAGGTCAGCCCTCTCTTCCTGAGTTCGTTATCCAACTTGGCCCATGTACAGTTTGGCTGAACCGTGGCTGTGAGATCGCGTTCGTTTATTTCAACTACCCGGTTCATCTGGCCCATGTCAAGCATGATTCCGGGCTCTTGTGGCAGGTAAGCATCCCAGTGCGAAGTGCCTCCGCCGCGGACGTACACTGGAACGTCATTCTCGTTGGCAATGCGCAAGACCGCTTGGACCTCTTCGCACGTCTGAGGCATCACTATGTGCGTGGCCATCTTCTGTCTCGCTGGGCTCACGTCCCTGCTATAGGCCAGAATGTCAAAGTTTCGGTCTGTCACACGGTTTGGGTCAACCGCTTTCTTCAACAAGCCCGTGATTCTCGCTACGTCAACCATTTCAGGTCTCACCCACTTGAGGCTCGGCGACTTCTGAGGGAAAACCACGCTATTAACACCGCGGTATCGTGCATTAAACTGGAAGCAGTCCCAAACGCAGCTCTTAAAATACCTGAATCACATCTGGCATTTTCAATGAAGCCTCGAGAAAGATTCCACCATATCGTCAATCATGAAGAGCCTGACAGAGTACCACTGGACTTCTGGATCACTCCGGCGGCGTACGCCAAGGTTCGTGAATACCTGAAGATCACGGCCCCCGAAACACAAGAGTGGGGTATAATGAGCTCGTGGCTAATCTCGGAAGAGATGCTGCGAAGGCTACATCTTGACTTCAGAAGAGTGTACATGAACGCTTCCTCGTCATTCAAGGCGAAGACCTACCCTGACGGGACCACAGACTCCGAGATGGGATTTCGGGGAAAGTGGTTCGGACCCTACTGGGAAGTCGTGCACTACCCTTGGGCCGACTTCACAGATGTCGACCAGGTCGAGAACTATGAATGGATGGATCCTGACGACCCTTCAAGAATGGAGGGTGTCACAAAGTGGGCAAAGCATCTGCATGAAGAAACTGATTACGCAGTTGCTGGAATGGTAGGGGGCCCCTGGGGAGTGTTCGAGATGTGTGCCCACTACATGAGAGGATTCGACAAGTTCCTGGTAGATCTTGTGGAGAGGACGAAGCTCGCGGAAGCCATGATGGATAAGTGCATGGACATGGCACTTGAGATGAACCGTGTGTTCCTCGATGAAGTGGGAGAATACTTGGACCTTGTGCAGGTCGGCGACGACCTAGGGCATCAGACCGGTCTAATCATGAGCCCTACTATGTACAGGCGGCTCGTCAAGCCACGTCACATGAGAATCTACAGCGACATTCACAAGAGGGCTCCCGATGTGAAGATGCTGTTTCACAGCTGCGGGGCGGTAGAGCCTATGATCAACGATCTCATCGAGGTGGGTGTTGACATACTCAACCCGATCCAGCCTTTGGCGAAGGGAATGGACTCGACTCTTCTCAAGCAGAAGTATGGAAGCAGGCTAACGTTTCACGGTGGAATTGATCTTCAGCACGCAATGTCCTCTATGGGAACTATGAAAGATGTCAAGGACGAGATTGACAGGCGACTGAGGGCGCTGGCACCTGATGGAGGCTACATACTGGCTCCAGCACACAACATTCAGGATGACTCGACGCCTGAAAAGATAGTCTACATGTATGATTACGCCGAGAAGAAAGGCAGGTACCCAATCAGCTGAACGGGTACCTGTCGGTCAATGACTTGAAGCCAGTCTGCATGACCGAAAGCCGGGCTCGCAAAGTTGTCCGGTGACTACGGCCTCCGCCTAAGGAATCGGCTTCTGCTTGTTCAGCTCTTGGGGGTCCTTGCCCTGGTCGAGCATCGAGCACCACCACTTGTCCGTTCCTGCGACACGCTCAGCGGCGGTGAGTATCTCTTCGATCCGACTGCTTGGTATCACTACCACGCCATCACCATCACCGAATACAAGATCACCGGGACGTACGGTCACACCACCACATTCCATTGGCTCCCCGATTGACTCGATGTCTAGCCTAGCCCGAATGGTACCGGGGTGGCGTCCTCGAGCAAACACAGGGAACGCGATTCTGTCTGTTTCATCCACATCTCTCACGGTGCCGTCAACAACTGCCCCACGAATCCCCATAGACGAAGAGATCTTCGTCATGATTTGTCCCCATCCAGAGCAGTCAGTTGCTCCTGACATCTGGATGACAACGACGTCATCTTTCTTCGCACGTGTTGCTATGGTCATGAATCGCTCGAGCTGGACTTCGTCATATGGCCGTCGCACGGCAGACTTCGCTAGCTTCGCGGGTCTCGCGAAACCAACGATCGTCTTGTTCTTTGTCACAGGGACGATCCTGCTGTCCATACATACGCGACCTATTCCAATCTCGTCTGCTGCGTCGGAAAGGGCCGCCACATAGAGTTTCATACATCGATCAATCGGGTTGCTCTTCTTGCTTGACATAACATCACCTAAGGCATTGGGGTGCTTTGTTTCATTTCGAGTACCTGTAGATACAGTAGCCATCTCCCCGCATCATGCACTTCGTCAGTGTCATCTTCAAGTCTGGGTCAACGGCCTGCCCGATGCCCTCGTCCATTCGACACACCCATTCGCATATGTCTTCACCAGCGTTTTTTGCCTTGAAGGTTTCAAGCCACGGGCAGTAGTTGACTTTCATTTCAAGTACACTGCTAGATGCCTGCAGCAATTCAAGGTCGAACCCGAAGTAGGGATGTGCTGAGTCGAAGAAATCAAAGATGGACTTGGGGTCCCCTTTCCTCAGTCCACCCTCCTTGATTCCGGCGTTTCCCAGCTCCAACCCATGAATCCGATTCGCTTCGCCAATCGCTTTCAGACCTTTCTTGCCTGCCGATTTGCGCGCCGTCTCAATGTACACTGCATGAGCACTAGCGACCACGATCATGCTGTTCTTTCGCACGTCATCTGCTGTGGGAGTCTTCATGGACATCACCGTGTGACCGGTCCTTTGCGGCAACCTGCGTCGACTATCTTAAATGTGATGCGGAACGACAAAGCACATGACTTGACCCGTGCCTAGGACTGAACCTTCAGCTCACAATCGAGTACCTTTAAGAGGAGGGGAAATTGCCTCGGGCTCATCAGGCATCGCAGGTGTGACCGATGAAGCTAGCTGACAGAACCAAACTCGTTCCTGCTTCTGAGATTCGCAAGATGTACAATATGGCTCGAGGGCGTCCCAACATCCTTGACCTGACTGTGGGTCAGCCGGACTTCGATACTCCTCAGTTCATCAAGGATGCTGGCAAGAAGGCTCTAGACGAGGGCTTCACAAAGTACACTCACAACGCAGGGCTTATCGAAGTTCGAGAAGCTCTTGCCAAGAAGGCAAAGAGGGAAAATGGGATTGATGCCGACCCCGCCAAAGAGGTCATCTGTACTGCTGGTGGCATGGGCTCCCTTCTGTTGGCGAACCTAGCTCTCGTGAACCCCGGCGACGAGGTGCTCTATCCCGATCCCGGGTTTGTCAGTCACTACGCTCACATCATGCTCACAGGCGGCGTTCCCGTGCCATTCCAGCAGAAGAGAGAAAACGGCTTCGCAGTGAAGGCCGAAGACATAGAGAAACTCATTACAAGCAAGACCAAGCTTCTTGTCATAAACTACCCGAACAACCCCACTGGGGGAGTGATTTCTAACTCAGAGCTGAAGAAGATAGCGGACCTGGCAATCAAGAAGGACATCATTGTCCTTGCAGACGAGGCATATGAGAAGTTCAGATACGTTAGTGAGAAACCGCTGTTCATCGGTTCACTGCCTGGGATGAAGGAGAGAACTGTCACACTGTTCTCATTCTCGAAGAGCTACGCAATGACAGGATGGAGAATTGGGTTTGCCATTGGCCCCGAGGAAGTCGTAGCGGCAATGACCAGAATGCAGGAGCACGTCCTGTCCATGCCTACTGCAATCTCACAGAAGGCTGCAGAAGCAGCGGTGAATGGTCCGCAGGACTGTGTGGAGCAGATGCTCAGCACCTTCAGAAAGAGACGTGACCTTGTCACCAAGGGTCTCCAGTCGATTCAGGGCATACGTGTCGATCCCCCAGCTGGTGCGTTCTACGTCTTTCCCGATGTTTCTGCCTACAAGACGAAGTCATATGACCTCGCTGTGAAGCTATTGGAGGATACTGGCGTCGTGACAGTCCATGGCTCGGGTTTCGGAAAATACGGTGAGGGTTATCTGCGGCTCTGCTATGCTGTGTCGACAGAAACGATTGAGGAGGCCCTGCGGCGTCTCGACACATACCTTCCAAAGCTTCTGAGAAAACAGAAATGACCGCATAGTGAACTGTAAATAGGTTTGGGGATGAGTGCGGCTCATGACTTCACAGACGTCTCTCATGAGAGAACGCATGCTGGATTCCCGTCCAACTCTTTCTTCAGAGAGAGCTTATCTATTCACTCTGTACCTTCGAGAGCATGAGAACGAGCCCCTCAGAATGAGGCTTGCGAAGGCCTTTGCCTACGTGCTTGACAACATGACCATTCGCATCGAACCTGATGAGCTCATAGTTGGGAACATGGGACCGACTCTTCGCTCTTGTCAGGTCTTCCCCGAGTACAGCTGGACATGGGTTGAGATGGAGCTAGACAGGTTTGACAAGAGACGGACGGAAAAGTTCGAGATCAGCGAGAAGGACAAACAGCAACTCCGCGAAGTCTTTCATTACTGGAGGGGCAAGAGTACTGCCGAGATCTGCGCACAGAAGATGCCTGAGGAGGCGCAGCGTGCTGCCAAGGCGGGACTGTTCACGATTGGAGCGCCTGGTACAGGAATAGGGCATGTCATTGTGGACTATCAGAGAGTAATCAACAAGGGTCTTGAAGACGTGCTTGAAAGGGTCAAACAATACAAGTCCAAGAGCAGAGGAAATCAAGAGAAGATCAGCTTCTATGATTCAGTTGAGGTCGAAGTCAGGGGGGTAGTCCGCTTTGCTGAACGATTCAGCGAGCTGGCAACACGAATGGCCCGCGAAGAACGCGATGCGCAAAGAAGGGAGGAGCTTCTCGACATTGCGAGAATCTGCAAACGAGTTCCCTTGAAGCCTGCGAGCTCGTTCCATGAGGCACTACAGTCATTCTGGTTCATCCATCTACTGCTACAGACGGAGGGGAATGGTCATTCGATATCCACCGGACGGTTCGACCAATACTTGTACCCCTACTACTCAGCTGACGTTAAGGCTGGACGAATGACCCGCGAGAAAGCCCTTGAGCTGCTTGAGATGCTGTGGATTAAGTTCTCTTCTGTAATCAAGGTGAGAGACGAGTACTATAGTGTCGCCTTCGCGGGCTATCCCATGTTTCAGAATCTCACTGTTGGCGGTCAAGATAATCATGGCAAGGATATGACAAACGAGGTGACCCAGCTTGCGCTGGAGGCAACGGCAAACATGCGGGTCACGCAGCCGACGGTTTCATTCCGCTGGCATGAGAAGACCCCTAGGGATGTCAAGCTCAAGGTTGTGGACGTGATATCCAAGGGACTTGGTATGCCCGGTCTGTTCAACGACGCCGTAATTGTCCCAATGATGCTAAAGAAAGGGATTGACTCAGTTGAGGCACACGACTACTCAATCCTGGGATGTGTTGAGCCCATCGTTGAGGGAAAGGCCGATGTTAGGCCCAACATAGGTTTCGTCAACTTCCCCAAGGTGCTGGAGGTCACACTCAACAACGGAAAAGACCCGAGGTCGGGTATGACTGTCGGTCTCAAAACGGGCGACCCCAGGGACTTCAAGACCTTTGACCAGCTCTGGAAGGCATTCGCAAAGCAGCTGGAGTATGCTGTTGATCTGCTTACTAGGGCAGACCATGTAGCCGCCCAAGTGCATGCCAGCGCCATACCGACCCCATTCATGTCTGCACTGCTGGAGGGATGTGTCGAGAGCGGCCGCACCATGCAGGAGGGAGGTGCGAAGTACAACGCCGGCGGCATCCAAGGAGTGGGCATTGCGATAGCGACCGACTCACTCTCGATGTTGAGGAAACATGTCTTCGAGCAGAAGAAAGTTGGGATGGGTCAGCTGCTGGATGCATTGGCGAAGAACTTTGATGGCTACGAGGACCTCAGAGCCAGGTTAGAGAATGATCCTGACAAGTACGGCAATGACTTGGAGCATGTGGACTCTTTGGCTCATGGAATAGGGGAGTCCTTCTGCAAATCAGTGCAGAGCAGAATGACAACCAGAAACGGCCCGTATCACGCTGCGCTTTTCTCTGTTTCAATGTACATTCCGCAGGGAGAGAGTGTGGGTGCAACGCCTGATGGTCGTCGTGCAGGCGTAATGCTGTCTGATGGTGTTTCACCGGCACACAACAGGGACGTTCACGGGCCCACAGCGGCTATGAAGTCTGTGGCCAGACTGGACCATGGTGCTTGCTACAATGGCACACTGTACAACATGAAGTTCAATCCGCTAATCTTCTCTTCGCAAGCCGGACGCGAGAACTTCGTAGGTCTCATCGATGGCTACTTCCAGCTCGGCGGGCTGCACGTCCAGTTCAATGTGCTGTCGAGGGAAACCTTAGAGGACGCGAAGGTTCACCCCCTGCAACACAGGAACCTGATAGTGAGGGTTGCTGGATACAGCGCCTACTTCATTGAGCTTGACCCATTCGTGCAAGATGAGGTCATCGCGCGCACAGAGTTCAAAGGCAGCACCGCATGAGGTCTCAGCGACAGCTTTAACATGAAGACCTCAGATGAGCTGGTCAGTTAGACTGCCGGAGTGTGAACCGATGGGTTTCGATGTTGTCACTTTCGGAGAGGTGATGCTTAGGTTATCGCCGCCTAACTTCATGCGCTTTGAGCAGACTGCTGCTTTCAACGCGCATGCGGGCGGCGCTGAGATGAATGTGGCTGTCGCGTGTTCGAGGATGGGCCTCAAGACGGCCTATGTGACCAAGCTCGGCGACAACTCGATTGGTCACTTCATCCGGAACAAGGCGCGTGAACAAGGTGTCGACACATCAAACGTCCTCTGGGACCCGAATAGCCGCTGCGGTGTCTATTTTGTTGAGTTCGGTGCAGCCCCCAGAAGCCAGCGAGTGATATACGACAGAGAACAGTCTGCAATAAGCAAGCTGAAGCCTGGTGAGATACGCTGGCCCGAGATTCTGAAGGGTACGAGGCTGTTTCACACGAGCGGGATCACGCCTGCCTTGAGCCCCACCTGTGCAAAGGCAACAGAGGAGGCTCTAAGGATAGCACATGAACAGGGATGCAAAGTGTCGTTCGATGTCAACTATCGTGGCAAGCTCTGGACCCCAGAGCAGGCCAGGGCTTTCGCCGAACCCGCATCAAAGATGATTGACATACTGATCACGACAGAAGAGGACACGAAGGTCGTCTATGGCATTGAAGGCAAGGACTATGAAGAGGTCGCAAGGAAACTCGCCGACAAGTTCGGCTTCGAAGTGGTTGTCATCACGCTTCGTGAAACACCACTTGTCTGGCTGAACAAGTGGTCGGTGTTTGCCTACTCCAAGGGCAAGGTTTACCGCAGTCCGACCTACGATGTTGAGATAGTTGACAGGCTCGGCGGAGGTGACTCCTGCAGTGCCGGATTCATCTACGGCTACCTTGAGCTCAAGGACCTTCAGAAAGCTGTAGAGTTCGGAGCTGCTTTGTCTGCTCTGAAGCACTCAGTGCCCGGTGACCTTGCCTACATCTACAAGTCCGAGGTGGAGAGCCTGATGAAGGGCGCTTCAGGGCTTCGCATTCAACGGTAGGTGAGAACAAGAATGTGGGACAAACAAGACGCAATGAAGCTAGTACGTGACACAGCACTGATTCCAATCATCAGAGTGGACTCTGCTGACATCGCAATGAAGGTTGCAGACGCATTCCTCAATGGAGGGGTGAACATCATTGAGGTGACCTTCAGTGTGCCAGGAGCTACTGATGTCGTTCAGAAGCTGACAGAGAAGGTAGGCGACAAGGTTCTGGTAGGTACAGGAACCGTGCTGGATCCGGAAACTGCCCGAAGAGCCATTCTAGCTGGCAGCGAGTTCATCGTGGCTCCTTCGTATTCCAGAGAGCTGATTGAGATCTCTCGAAGGTATGCAAAACCCTGCTTCCCCGGCGCGCTGACTCCTACAGAAATACTCCAAGCATACACATGGGGTGCCGATGCCGTCAAGGTCTTCCCATGTGGCGAGGTGGGCGGAGCAGCGTACATCAAAGCGGTCAGAGCTCCTCTTCCTCACATACCTTTGATACCAACTGGAGGAGTTGACCTGCAGACAGCCGGGCCGCTGCTCGAGGCCGGAGCGTTTGCTCTGGGAGTAGGCAGTGCGATAGCAGATGCCAAAGCCATCAAAGAGGGACGCTACGACATAATAACTGAGAACGTCAAGAAGTTCCTAGAGATTGTCAGGAAGTACAGAAAGAAGTAGTAGGTCCTCTTTGGACTTACTCCCGCCTCTTTCGCGTCGAGCAATCTGAATGATGCCCTAGGGATTCAAACAAATCCCGCAACCAAGGGTGATCAAAACTTGAAGCCGATCGTGACAAGATGCGGATATCGCTGTGACCTATGTCGCGCGTACAAGTCGAATGTCGACAAAAATCCCTCGAATCGGGAGAGGCTCAGCGACGGATGGTTAAAGTATTTCGGCTTCCATCTGCCGCCTTCAGAGATATGTTGTGATGGCTTTATGGGAGAGGACCCCAAACTCATCGACCAGAAGTGCCCTGTACGGCCATGTGTGATTCGGAGGAGATTGGACAGTTGCTTCCAGTGTGACCACTACGTTTGTGACAAACTGCAAGAGCGGCTCGTCGTGTATGAAGAAGTGAGAAGCAGGATTGGCGCAGACATTCCAAGCGACGACTACAGCTGCTTCATCAAGCCATATGAGAACAAGCTGCGACTTGAGAAGCTTAGATCGGCGAGCGGGAAGTAGTGTAGACAACTGACCTGCATGTCCGGCTCAAGGGAACAGATGTCAGAGGCCTGCAATGAGGCTGTCTGCGACGAGCATGCTTCGCTGACTGTCGAAATCGTTCTGTTTCGGAGGGAAACAACTAAAACGGGCAGATGCGCGCCTAACCTAGGAGACAGAGAACAATGAGTGAAGACCTGCTTGAGCTTATGCGACAGAGAATATCTGTTGGGTTACAGCGCCAGAAGACACTCGAGGCAATCGAGGGCTGGGAGAAGACAGCCCAGCTCACTCTGAAGGACGGACGCTCCTATCACTTCTTGGTCAAGGACAACAAGATTACGGTGGATTCAGGTGCGATTGACAATCCGGATATGAGAATCGAGAGCGACGATGACACGATACGGAAGCTGTTTCTGGAGCAGATGAGCGCCGCCAGCGCACTTCTGACTCGGAAGCTCAAGGTCAAGGGTTCTGCGAGTGATCTGATGAAGATACGTCACATCTTCTAGGGAACGACCCGTGCGGAGGCATTACCCATGGACCAGAGGATAGTGAAACAGCTAGCTGAGATTGTGGGTGATGAGTATGTTTCCACGCGGAAGGATGTCCTTCTCACTTACTCTGCGTCTGCTTCTATAGGCTATGACTCCACATTGCCAGGGGCAGTCGTTCGCCCAGCAGACCGTGAAGAAGTCTCGAGGATAATCAGACTTGCCAATGAGAATGGTATCACTGTTGTTCCTAGGTCCGGCGGCTCAAGTCTTCAGGGTGAAGTCATCCCCAAGCCGGACAGTCTCGTTATCGAGCTCATGAGATTGGATAAGATTAGCCTGTACGAGAATCTCAGATCAGTTACCGTAGGTGCCGGAGTGACCTTTGGCATGCTGGACAAGTTCCTGAGCCCGTACGATCTCTGGGTGCCAGTCTATCCGGAGTCATCCCTTGTTTGTACGGTGGCGGGGAATGTTGCAGTGAATGGAGCAGGTCCAGGGTCGAGCGTACATGGTTGCATCGCAGAGATGGTTCTGGGACTAGAGGTTGTTCTCCCGAGTGGAGAGGTCATTCAGACAGGTTCTGAGGCAAACCCCAATGCACTTGGGCCCTTCATAAGGTATGCATTCGGCCCGGACCTGACAGGCCTGTTCATCGGGTCACTCGGTGGCCTTGGAATCATCACGAAGGTGTCACTCAAGACCTTCAGACGCATACACCATTTCTACTACAACACCTTCGGCTTTGACGATGCCTCCAGAGCGGAAACGTTCCTGCTGAAACTCAGAGAGAATGATGTCAATGCTCTGTTCGTATCCGTGTACGAGGGGCGCATTCTCGAGTTCTTCATGGACATGCTTGGTGATGAGTATGGTATTCCCAAACACGAGTGGCCGCCGTTCACCGTCTCAGTGACCATCGGAAGATTGCGGGAAGACCAGCTCCGGAGTGACGCCGAGGAAGCAAAAAGAATCTGCACCGAGATTGGAGGAGAGGTCATTGGCATCTCTGAGCTTCCGAAGGGTGAATGGGAAGACCGAATGTGGGTTTTTGCGAGATCTTCGTACGCCCATGGGTGGCACTGGAGGATTCTCTATCATCACCAGCCACCCGTTAGCTGGCACAAGTCGATCAAGGAGGTCTGGGAGGTCATGGACAAGTTCGGCATCGTGGGTCATACTGCCGGTTTCCTGACGGACCACGGCTCCTACAATTTCTACCCGATGCTCTTCTTTGATCCTGCCGACAAAGACGATGAGCAGAAGGCCAGAAACGCCCATGCGGAGCTGGCGCAACGCCTCTTCAAGACCGGTGCAGTCCCATTCAAGTTGGCCCCCTACTGGACTGACGGGGTTTCCGAGATGGAGGACTATGCGAGCTTCATTTCATCACTGAAGAAGCTCTTGGACCCCAAAGGGATTCTGAACCCAGGCGTGATTGGAGGTGTGTGAAATGGCCAGTGTGGACCTAGACCAGCTCAGAGAGGAGCTTCTCCAATGTCGTAGATGCGGAATCTGCCGGAACGCTGTCTATGAAGCGGAGGGTTTCAACGGCGTCTGCCCTGTATGGAAGAACTCAGCTGGTTTTGAAACGAGTTTCATGAGGGGGAAGGTGCAGGTCGCATTGGCTCTGCTTGATGGTACACTAGACAGGACGCCAGAGAATGCTGAGTCCTTGTACACTTGCACACTCTGCGGTAACTGCGCTCAGATCTGCGCGGCAGAGTTCAACGCAAAGGATGCAATCGAGAAGACCCGGGAAGCTCTCGTTGGCATACCTAACGCGACTCGCGACTCTGTTGCTGAAGCTATTGCAGCGAAAGGAAACCCGTATTCCGAAGACAGTGCTGTGAAACGCAACTGGGTACGTCAGCTGGGGTTCAAGATTCCCACGAAAGGGAAGACACTCTACTTTGTGGGCTGCACGACGGGGCTGAGATTGCCCGAGGTGGCCAAGTCAACTGCCCGTGTCCTGAAATCGGCCAAAGTCGGTTTCTCAGTCATGGACAATGAGCTATGCTGCGGATCAGTCATGCTGAGGACGGGGCGAATGAAGGAGGCTAAGAACAATGCTCTCCGTCTGGTCGAGTCCATGGCTGAAACTGGAGCTGAGAAGGTGATTGTTTCGTGTGCCGGATGCTTGAGAGCGCTGAAAGCCGACTATCCCGAGCGCTTTGGCTTGGAACTGCCGCCCGTCCTGCATATCACCGAGTTTGCTCAGGAACTTCTTAAGGAAGGTAGGATTCGCCCGAAAGGTTTCAAGGAAGTCACAAAGGTCACCTACCATGACCCATGCCACTTGGGACGGGAACTGAGCATCTACGAGAGCCCCCGCGACGTCCTTCGGGCCATTCCTAGCGTCGAGCTTGTTGAGATGGATCCAAACAGACAGGCGGCCATTTGTTGCGGAGCCGGTGGCGGTCTGAGGTCGTTCGCTCCTAATCTTGCGAAGAGGATTGCGGCAGACCGTATCAGGGCAGCAGAAGCGGTCGGCGCTGAGGTGATTGCCACCTCTTGCCCGTTCTGTGAGCATAACCTTGCGGCTGGGAAGGACCTACTCGGGAGCGGAATAGTGGTCTGCGACGTCATGGGTCTGCTTGCCAACAGTCTTCCGTAGAGTCTTCCACCCCCTGACCGCATACTACTCAGCCATCGTGAAATGCAGAATCCAGATGGTGGTTGAGAAACACTCACATCGTCGACAAGTTGTGAACTAAGCTAGCTTCCGGGTTACTGCATGCTGCTACCTATCTATTCGCCGACCTTTCCCGAGCTATTGCAGCCGAGAAGACTACGATGACGCTAACACACGCTCCCGTTATGAGAGCACTTGGCAATGTAAGATACGAACCTGTTCCTTGAGTCACAGTCACATAGACGGTGTCTTCTCCTGAGTACCCTGCCGATACGGCGACTATCCTGAACATGTGCACGCCAGCATTGAGCCCGTCAACATTCACATTCATGTACGCACCTGTCTGGGTGACTGAACTTGACCAAACACCATTTGCATAGTTAGTTCCATTCCTGAAAACCTCATAATCGAATGGGCCCACCACGTCAGGCTGCCAGGGGATGAAGTTGCCCGTGGAGCCTTCCATGTAGGTGACGTTGTCAGGGCGGCCAAAGCTAACGTACACCGGCTGACCCCCTGGGGGGATAGAAGAAAAGGAAGTGGAGCGAGCCTCACCGTACAGACCGCTACTGTCTCTCGTCCTCACCCTGAGAAGGTATGTGTCTCTAGCAAAGAAACCCGTTGAGTCCCATAGGTAATACGATTCCGTGAGGCTCGATGCAAGGAGCTGGAACGATACTCCGCTATCGGAAGATAACCACACTTCACTTACATGGCTTTCACCCGCGTTTCGGTCGACAACGGACCAGCTCAGATTCTTGACGACGCCGAGTCCATCAATCCTGATGCTAATGATTCGAGGAGCAAACAAGTTGCAGACAGTGACACCGCCAACAGCCGCACCATACAGGGGTCCTGTCTCGCCGTATCCTGTCGTAAGCACAATGAGATTGGATTTGTTCCCGAGTGAATACGTATCAATCAGCACTTCGTCCCCCGATGATGACGCATTGAGATAGTAATGCCTCCTGTCAATCCAGAGAGTGTAATTGCCTTCTTCTCTACTGCGGTCATATATGCAGACTGCCAGCGTGCCGCTTCTGTCTGCCACAAAGGCGCCAATCTCGGGACGGGCTCCAGAGATCATCTGACCTGCCATCAGGTTGTTGCCATATGACCAATCCGAGGAGTTCGTGTCTGCCCACCACACCATGAGATCGGTATTGTTGTTCGTGAAATCGAGCTCTATCGTCACGTTGTACCCTCGCCCGATTCCCGAAACCCACTGCCATGCACATTGGTTTGCTTGAACCATGCCATTGAATGGATCGTACGCTTTATCAGGGACTATCAGTCTGCCGTGAAGACCCAGCCCGGATCCTTCATACACGGACATCTCACAGAAAGTCACCTCAGATCCGGGTGGCAGCCAATAGTCCGAATAATGCGCACGGAAGAGAACGTGATCACCCTCCACAACAGTACAACCATTCAGGGGTGACCAATTCGAATCTTCATGCGAACTCCAAGTAAGGATTGGGGTTTCCATAGAGCCAACGAGTGATGCTTTCCCCATCTGGGTCAAAGCGTTTCTCTGAACACTCCGTGTAGACTCGTGCTCCAATGCAGGTTGGCCCACTGAGAAAGCGCCTAACAACAGCAGGACCAAGATGAATAATCGAGTGCTGAGGGTTTTGTTCAATGCCCGCGAAACCCCGTCAACAGTTGTGCTTGGATACACAGTATGCTCGATTCCATATTAGTCTAATTCTGTACCGGACACTCGTGCTTTTTCACCATTCCAGAACACCCATCAATCGGCTTTTCCCTACTGCACAAGTGCCCTTCTTAGGCCACGACTCCCCTCTGAATGATAATCTGTATCAGACTTCTTCATAACACTTATATGGCCATATAACACTCGGGCTCTGAGCCGTGAACCAGAAAGGTTCTGAATCTGAGGTGCATCCAATGGAGATCAAGGTGGCCCTCTTCGGGGTTGGCAACTGCGCCAGCGCCCTCGTCCAAGGTGTCCAGTTCTACAAGGGCGCAAAAGCGAATGGTGACCTAGTTGGCCTAAACCATCCAGACTTCGCAGGATATCATGTGAGAGACATAAAGTTCGTCGCGGCATTCGATGTCACTGACCGGAAGGTGGGCACCGACTTGGCCACGGCTATATTTGCAGAGCCAAATAACGTGATGCACATCATAGACGTGCCTAAGACTGGCGTGAAGGTACTGAGAGGACCTCTGCTCGACGGCGTCGACGACAATCTGAGAACACTCGTGAAGGTCTCTCCGATTCCTGAGGTTGATGTTGTCAAGGCATTGAAGAGCTCTGGAGCAGAGATCGCAGTGAACCTGCTCCCTGGTTCCGGCCAAGAGGCCACGGCATTCTATGCGAATGCCTGTCTTGAAGCAGGATGTGCGTTCATCAATGGTACGCCGGTTTCGATTGCGTCTGACCCCGAATGGGGTAGGAAGTTCGCGGAGAGGAAGATTCCTCTCGTAGGCGATGACATTCAAGATCAGCTCGGATCGACAGTGCTGCATCGAAGCATCCTTCAACTATTGGTGGCTCGGGGGGTTCATGTTGACAAGAGCTACCAGCTCGACGTGGGCGGAGGCGCTGAATCGCTTGACTCACACTACAGAGGCCGCACGAGAAAGCGAGATGTGAAGACAGCCGCAATCAGTCAGGATTTGCCTTATGAAACTCCCCTAGTGGCGGGCTCTTCAGACTACGTGTCTTTTCTGAACAACGGGCGTGAGTCCTACTTCTATATCTACGGAAGGCAGTTTGGAGGTGCTCCGATTGCCATTGACATTCGAATGGAAGTGACTGATGGACCCAATGCAGGACCAGTCCTCATGGATGCGATCAGAGGAGCGAAGCTGGCACTGACCAGGGAAGTCGGCGGAGCTTTGGAGTCGATATCTGCCTACGGGTTCAAGAAGCCGCCTGTTCCAACCACGATGTACAAGGCAGAACGGTGGGTCGAAGAGTTCCTACTCGGGAAGAAGCGGCTGTGATTCGCTCAGCCAGTGGCTCTTGACGTATATGTCGATGAGATGTTTCAATTCGTCCAGTTCGCATACGACCCGGAACTCCGTTTCCTTGCCAACCTCAGCAAGTATCTCGTTGAAGTTCACAACTGTGTCATAGTCCTTCTTGAGCTGTTCCTTCGCTTGGGAAGACTTGGCAGAAGGATCGAAGACTACGATGAGGCTCTCAGGCTCAAAGTTGATGACAATGCCACGCTCAGGGTAGTTGACCTTCTTGCACCTTGGGCATATGGCACGATTGACCTTGCCCGTCTTTAAGGACTTTGCAAGTTCGCCGTCCTCTGACAGGTCCACATGCTCGATTATCTCGGTCTCGAAGACATTCTCACACTTGGAGCATTTGGTTTCGATTGAGCTCTTCCCGGGCATGTTGTTAATCAAGGCCTCTGACTGACCATTCGGCTCGCCACTTAAGACTTGTGACCTCATTACTTCGATGATTGAAGCTATCATGCTTTAGGAAGCAGTCAATGGACCGTCGTTCTCATGATTCTGGACAGCTTCGCCTGGACTCCTCTCGGTTTTTCGTTTGAAGAGTATGCCCGTGATGATCGCGGTGAATGCGATTGATGCAATCACAATGGGTGCACCCTCGAACAGGCCACCAGTGACGTAGCCCACGAGAGCCCCAGCAAGCGTAACAGTCAGCTTCCCGATGAAGTAGCTGAGTATGAACTTGACAGGGCTGTATTTCGTGAGGCCGACGTAGACTATCAGAGGGTCGTCGGGTATTGGTGACGCCGCTGCTAAAAAAAGAGCCAACGCACCCCACTTTTCGACTCGTGCCTTCTCCTGGTCCAATGACCTGAGGTGTTCGGCGGACATGGCTATTCTTGAAGAGCGGACGACTCCGTAGTGAATCGCCTTGGCGAGTGTCGCCGATATCGCCACTACGAAACCGATCGGCACCCAGTGCATCGTCGGAACCAGCATAGCCGCAAGGCCAGCAAGCACCATGTTGCTCGGACTCAGAAACGGAACCATGTTTATGGCGAAGCAGGCCAACAGCAAACCGGGATAGCCCTGCTGGATTAGGTCTTGTAGGATAAGGAACAGGTCTTGCAGTGTACATCACCCCGTAGCATATCCGAGGCGCAATACCAGTGCATCAACTCTCTCGCATGGACTGTGCGTGATATATGCTCCTGTTTCTGATTGATATGCATAGCCTTTCGGTCTACATATTGCACAGACATGTACCGAACGTGTGTCGACGACCCGGAGTCATCTCATGCTGGGACGGGTTCGATGACGACGTTCTTCACGCCTTCCAGTTCCCTGAGCAAGCGCCTCAGCTCGTCCATTCCGACTGTCAGCTGTTTCGGCGAGAAATAACATTCATAGAAGCACTTCGTACCTCTGAGGCACACTCCGGTTGAGAATAGCAGATCGACCAATCCTGACTTCTTGAATATCCCTGACAGCATTGTGAGGAAGTTGTTTGTGAGCTTGCCAATTTCGAGCGACAAAAAGCTCACCTCGTCAGTGTCCAGAGGGAAGACCTTGATCAGTCTGTCCTTGTGTACGAGGACCATGAGTCCCTTCTTGGTTCCCATTGCGGTCTTGAAAGCCTTCGGAAATCTCACACTGTCGCTGTCGTCGAACACCAATACGCGGCCTGCCGTTGCTCCTTCATAGCTGGTTGGCATGTTGACTTCCCCTTGACTGAATGCACGGAGTCTGCTAGAGGTAAGCATCATGACAGTCCAATATATGTATTCCTCTTGTGATTATTCCAAAATCGCCCTTTGGCTGGCAAAGACGGCGTCGATGTGGGAAACGGATACTGAAACAATGGCCGGGAGTCAGACCCCAACATCAGTCGTGCCTGTTGATGTATGTTGGCTCCAGAGATTGCGGTGGTCCTTTTGAGTCGTCATGCAAAACACATCTGCGAGAGCGTGAGTCTGGTGTCATCAGAAAATGGTGAACCACGTAATGTTCTGCGAGACGTTGCCGACCTGCGGACACAATTCCAGTGTGAGTATCGGTTTCACCTGAAGCAGGCCCTCGGTGACATGCCCCATCCCGGTGGTATCACAGGTACGTGGCTTCATGAGAAGCGAACGCTTAGGCCAACGCGAAAGAGGTTGCGTCAGCACACAGGACCGGTCATCATTCTTCTCTTGGCGGTATCTGCTATACTGCTATGCCTCGTCGGGTGGTCGATTTGGATCTGATGTTGACGACTGTGCTGGCATTCGTGATTGTCGCAGGCATCATGTTCTTGGTGTACCCGAAAGTTCAGACGTCATTGCACTCCTTGGGAAGGCTTCTTAGGGGATCCATGTCGGCTCCTTGGGGTTTGTTCGAATTCCTGACATCTGTGCCGTCGGGACTGAGGGAGAATCAGCGCTATCTCTTCACTGAACAATGGGTCAGCTCAAAGCGGCACTCTTTCGGTGGAAGGTTCGATTATGCTATTATGCGGTACGGGGAGGTCCGGATTCTTGATGCGGTCATTGAGAGGAAGTTCCCCATGGGACGCTTGCCGAGCAGAGCCAAGCCGGAGGACGCCTTTCAAGCTGGCCTTTATTCCCTTGCCTTGATGGACGCAGGTGTTTCCTGCAAGTCAGCCAGACTCATAATCATGTACTGCAACCAGCAAAATGCGTCTCGTTGTGGGAGAAGCACCTCTCCTGACTGCCTGAATTGCTCGAAGCCTCGCGTCTTTCTGAAACAGTTCAAATCCGACGAGGTTGTTCAGACGCTCCACAGATTGGATGAGGTCTGGAAGGGGGTACGTCCTCCGCGACCTTGTCCTGAGCGGACCAAGTGCTCTGGGTGCCCCTTTGGAGGATTGGGCCAATGCAGGTACTCAGTAGCGCAGCAAAAAGCACATCTTGGACTGTGTTTCCACTTGGGTCATGCATGAGCTGCGGGATTTCCTGTTACGGGTCTTGGAGGCGAAGAGACTCCTGAAGAGGGTATACTACTCAACTAAGAACAAGAGCACAAAGGACGATGCAAAACAGCTCGTTGTCGCGACGATTTCTGCAGAGAAGACTATCAACGAGCTAATCAAGGTACGCAGCAAGCACAAGATGGCAGACAAAATCCTGAGTGATCGCAAGGCTGAGCTATCCCTCAAAATGTGGTCGACTGGCCTGCCCAAGCGTGTCAAGGACTACATGGAGAAAGAGAGCAGATTAGGACCGGAACACCTGCACCAGTATCAGGAGTCACTTCTACAGTACATCGATGGCATCGCAGAAGAGCTCACGAGCTGGCTTGTAGATATCGAAACCCTAAGCGAACTACCACACCCGCCCCGTGAGTGAGAAGTCGACCGACTACCACCGCAGTATGGCGGCTATTCCTCCAAAGCCCTTCAGTTGTGAACCGGACTCAGTCTGACTAGAAAACACCATCAGCTCGGTTCCATAGTTGGAGACCTCTTGGAGGAGTTCATCACTCAAGTCTGGACTGTCCTCAGTTATCATCAAGTTCTGAACACGTCCTGCTTTCAGAGCTTCCATGACTTCCTTTCTCCCATAGGTCACCGCCGACGAGCCCTTCATGAGACTCTCAAGGAATGCATCCCATGCCTGCCTCTCAGCGTAGATCTCGGTTTCTTTGAGTATCCTGGAGGCTTCCTTCATGGCCTCGTATAGACCGATTTCGTCTACTTGGCTTACTGGGATGATGGTCTCTGCGACTTTGAGTTTCAGGCGATAGTCGAGATCACCTTTCTCTAAGAACTCCTGTGCCCTGATAGTGTTGCCTCCGAGGACTATCGCGTCAACGTTCTGGATATTCGGCAGCAGGAGCTCGCCCAGCATCCTGCCAACGTGCTTAAAGAAGTCAAGCATCAGCCCGTCCCTGATGTGCTCATACCTTCTTGCACTTTGGCCGCCTGCTCTTGTTTTCCCAATGATATAGTAGTCTTCATCTCGGACGAGCTCCATATGCTTGCCGCGAAGATATCCAATCGTGACCTTTCCACCCTCGATCAACACGATGACAATGAGACTCTTTGGCCGGGTCATGGCTTCCAGTTCTTCAACTGCGAACTCTCGACCACAGATGTACACGAACTGTGCGATTGGAGCAGGAGGAACTAGGATTTCTCTGATCTCTCTGTTGGTTCCTCCACCTTCGCCCTCCTGAATCCCATAGAAGAAAGCGACGCCGTTCTCAGGCACTGATTTCATCTTTGTCAGTTCGCTTAGGATTGCTGTCAGATTGTCCGCTACGTTCCTTCTGTTGACTCTGCTCTTGATGTTCTCGCATCCTGCGAGCTCAGCCCTCACAAAGCCGATGACGTCTGCCAAGGCCTTGTTGGGAGGTACCGTCAGAGTAGTGAATGAGCTTTGCCTACCCTTGTATGCCTTGAGTTCTGTTATTCTCCGCTTCAGCTGGTATCGATCAAGCATGAATAGATGTCCACATCCCTGCCTTCTCGGATTGCGGAACCACGAAGAGCGAGGCAACACGTCCGAGTGCTGGCGGAGAGGTCCTCGGTGCTGTCTATTTTAACGTTATGCAACAACACGTCTAGCGACTAGCCCGGTGCCGTTGTGCAGGGCGGGCTTGGCATGAGATCAGTTCACCTAGGATTTCCCCTGTGCCGCTGACAACTCGGTCGATGAGAAGATTAAAAAAGGAGTCATCGGTGAGCGTAGTTAAGGGTGCGAAAGGAATGTGGCCACGCCAATTTACATTGGCCTCATAGGGCCCTCTTGTTCAGTTGAGGTCAGTTTCGGCGCGGCTGTTTCTTCCATGCAACCATCACGGATTCTGGAGGCCTTCGTGTAGTCATGAGCGAGCAGTTGACAGACGGAGAGAGACAAGTCTTAGCGGAACTCATTCGGCATGACAAGTCCATCTTGGCAGGGGATCTGGCTCAAGAACTGAAAGATAGCGAGCAGCGCGTTGTTTCTGTGCTCAATTCCTTGGTTCAGAGAGGACTTGTCTCACTGGAAACCCTTGAGTCGGAGTTTTTCTCTCTGACAGAGGAGGGTCGTCAGTATGCAACAGAAGGTCTTCCTGAAGTCCGTCTCTTTGCAGCTGTCAAGAACTCAGGGAACAAGATGCGTCTGGATGAGGCTGTTTCAGCAGCTGGTCTGACCCAGACGTCGAAGGGCATAGCCGTGAACTGGTCTCGTAGGAACGGTTGGCTGGAAGTCATCAAGGTAGATGGCGACACCATGATTGAGGCACGCGTGGACAAAGCGGTCTCACAGGTCGCCGAGGTATTGACTCTGCTTGAGAGAGGTGTTTCTCAGATACCTGACAAGCTCGGGGACGGACTCAGACAGGCCATAGAGAGAACTCTTGTGAAGCGTGAAGTAGTCAAGAGTTACGCCGCAGAACTGCGAAAAGAGAAGAGAGGAGTAATAGATGGCCTGTTAGCGAAAGGACGTGAGGGCATAATTGACGTTACACCCGAGATGCTGACGGCAGGTTCCTGGAAAGGGAAGTCCTTCAGACCGTTCAATGTCGAGCTGGAAACGGCGCGCACGAACTATGGCCGGAAGCACCCGTATGCCGAGTTCGTGGATTGGCTCAAGGAAATCCTTGTAGGGCTTGGGTTCACAGAATGGTCAGGACCTTATGTAGAAACCGAGTTCTGGAATAACGATGCACTGTTCGTCCCCCAAGACCATGTTGCCCGAGAAGTACAGGATCAGTTCAGGGTAACGAAACCTTACGACCATGGCACGATCCCTGATGCCAAGTACTACTCACTAGTCAAAGCGGTGCATGAGAACGGTGGTGACACTGGTTCAAAGGGCTGGCAATGGCCATTCAGCAAGGAGATCTCGTCAAGGCTATGTCTCAGGTCTCATACCACGCCAGTTTCAATGAGGTACCTTAGCGAACACAAGGATTCTCCTCAGAAGATGTTCATCATCGACAGAAACTTCAGAGCGGAATCTCTGGATGCGCGACACGGTCAGGAGTTCGATCAGTGCGAGGGCATCATACTGGACAAGGGCCTCACACTCAGAGACCTCTTGGGTTACTTGAGCGAGATCTGTCGCAGGGTTGGCGTAAAGAAGATCAAGTTCAAACCCGGCCAGTTTCCGTTCACAGAACCCAGTGTCGAAACCTTTGCCAAACATGAAACACTTGGATGGATAGAAGTGGCTCCCGGTGGCATCTTCAGGCCAGAGGTGACATACCCACTGGGTATCAGGGACACGGTACTTGCTTGGGGAATTGGAGCAATGAGGTTGTACATGGCTTCACTGGAGATATCAGACATTAGAGAGATTCTCTCAAGGGACCTGACTTGGATACGTGGGAAGTACTTCGTGAGGTGAGTGCAATGATAGTACAATGCAGAGTAGACGACCTCTTACAGCTCATCGGCAAACCCCTTACTCTTGAGGAAGTCGAGGAAACATTGTTCCTTCTCAAGGCCGAGATCGAGAGTGTCCAGGGTAACAGGATCGAGATAGAAGTCAACCCCGACAGGCAAGATATGTTGTCGTCAGAGGGAATTGCACGAGCGATTCGAGCCTTCTTGGGAATAGAACCAGGGCTGAGGCGTTACTATGTGAAGAAGTCTCCATATCAGGTGATCGTAAAGCCGGGCCTCGAGAAGATTAGGCCGTTCATATCTTGCGGCATAGTGAAGGGCGTGGAAACCAGTGATGAACTGATCAAGGACTACATGCATTTGCAGGAGCTGCTGACTACCACACATGGAAGGAACCGAAAAAAGGCCAGCATCGGGCTCTATGTCTTCGATGACATAGACTTTCCAGTCACATATCAGGTCGAGAAGCCAGACTCCATCAAGTTCGTCCCTCTTGGTAGTGAAACCCCTATGGACGGTTGGAGCATCGTGCGTACTCACGACAAGGGCATCGCATTTGGGCCAATCATATCTGGCTTCAAGAAGTGGCCTCTCCTGGTTGACAGTGTAGGGAAGGTGCTGAGTCTTCCTCCAGTCATCAACAGCAACGACCTTGGCCGTTTGACGACGAGCACTCGAAACATGTTCGTAGAGGTGACAGGCACGCAGAGATCCTGCGTAGACCAAGCACTGAACATAATGATAGCATCACTCGCAGACAGGGGCGGCAAGATAGAGTCCGTCACGGTACTCTATCCTGACGGAACCGAGGTCGATACCCCAGATTTGTCCCCGGGGAAGATGCCAGTTGCCACAGAGGACGTAATCAAGCTCACCGGGTTGGCGTTGGGCGACCAGCAAGTGGTTGATTGCCTTAGGAAGACGGGTTATGGAGCGAGAATTGCGTCGAGAGGAAGGGTAGCTGTGGAGGTTCCGGCGTATCGGATAGACATCCTTCACACTGTTGACCTCATAGAGGATGTCGCCATAGGCTATGGTTTCGACAAAATAGAGCCAACGATGCCAGTGACGACGACAGTGGGGCGTCTCCTTCCCACAACACGTTTGAAGAACAAGGTGCGCGACCTGATGGTCGGTGCTGGGTACCAAGAGATAATGACCTATGTGATGAGCTCTCCTGATGTCATGAGCGCCAGAATGATGCGGGATCTACCCCTTGTCACAACTGGTAACCCAAGAAGCCTAGACTTCTCAGTCCTCAGGAACTCTCTGCTTCCGGCATTGATGGACTTCATATCGAGAAACCAGCATGCTGACTATCCCCAAAGAGTCTTCGAAGTCGGTGACGTCGTCATTTCCGATGAGAACGCGGAAACAAGGACGCTCCAAAGGGCTTCTGTGTGTGGGCTTATCGCTGATGCGCGTGTCAACTTGACAGAGATCATGACGCAGCTCGGCTTTGTTCTCAGAAACTTGGGTTTCGATAACAGGTTCCGATATGCGCCGCTGACGGACCAGACCTACATTGAAGGAAGGGCAGCTAGAATCCTGATTGACGACAAGACAGTTGGGGCCCTAGGCGAGATTTCCCCTGAGGTAATCACTCGGTTCGGGATGGCAATCCCAGTTGTGGCCTTCGAGTTTTTCTTGGTCACATAGGATTCGGTGTGGTCGCCCCGAAGTCAGACAGTCCCGTATGTCTGGGACCACAGTCCGTGGCGACTCATGACTGAGTCCGACTCAGTCTTGCCTCAAGGGGCGCGCCAATGGGCTCTCTCAAGAGGGCAAAGGCTCCTGTGTCAGCCCTATCTCAAGCAAGGCAGCTGATAGCAGGTGGCCTCTTGATGACCATTCGACAGGACCACTCACCGCAGAAAAGATATAAGAAGCAACAAAGGATTCCTTGGAGCAGTAGACCCGGCAGTCAACCTAGGGGTATCTATCGAATGAGCAGACGACAGACGCCAAGTGTCCCACCCACAGCGAGTTTAGCAGACGCAGAGCGCTTCGATGGTTACAAGTTCAGAATAGTCCTGCTGGGTGAGGCAGCCGTTGGAAAGACCTCATTGCTCCGAAGGTACAACGAGAACTCTTTTGATGAGGAGTACAAGCAGACGCTAGGCACGACCTTCTCCACGAGGGACGTGAGCGTATCTGACAGTTCTGGGCAGGTTCGACAAGTTCGTCTTGTGATTTGGGACATGGGTGGTCAGCAAACATACCGAGAGCTCAGAAGGCAGTATATGAAGGGTGCCGCGGGCGCCATCATCGTGTATGATGTGACTCGTCCTGAAACGTTTATGGCGATGAATACCTGGTTTGAGTCTTTCCGCGAGGTGTGCGCGTCTGCTCCGGTTATCATATGTGCGAACAAAGTGGACTTGGAAGGGAAGAGAATGGTCCCAGTTGAACCAGGACTCATGCTGCGAGACTGGTTCCAAGCCGAGTACTATGAAACATCGGCCAAGACAGGTTCTTCAGTCAATGATGTCTTCACTCATATGGCCGAGATTGTGCTGAACAGGGCCATTGCGGAGCACACACCGCAATTGTGATTTCCTCATGCTAATCCACAATGGACAGAGGCTTCACTATGTTGGTACGCGACTTCATGACATCTGTCATTATCACCGCTGATGCTACTACGCGTGTCTTAGAGGCGGCCAAGCTCATGGCTGTTGAGGATGTAGGAAGCCTCATTGTGACAACAGGTGATGTTCTCGTGGGTGTTGTGACTCAGAAGGACATAATCGCTGCACAGCTCCTGTCTGAGGAATTGTACCATAGTCTGTCCTTGCAGGATATAATGAGCAGTCCGGTGGTGACAGTGAGTCCAGACGCCGATCTTGGTCAGGTCATCACGCTGATGCATCAGACAGGCAAGAGACACATCCCTGTGATAGATGATGACACCATTATTGGAATAGTGACCTCCACAGACATCCTGCGTGTATTGGCCACGATGAAGCTGATTGCAGACGGCGCACCATAAGCTTAGGCTGGTTGATACCTTGCTATCTCTGCCTTGATCTCCTGTTTCAGTTTCAGAATGTCCTTGGCCTGGAGCTCGTTGCGTTTTGGATACGTTGCAACCATGCCGCTCCAGCGATCAATCTTGACCATGATTGCGTCACTTGGCAGTATCTTCATCACAGACGTCTTGGCATCAGCCATTGCTCCAAGGACATCTCCCGCAAGACACCCCATCTTGAGGGAACCTATGATACCCTGAAGAATGTCTGCTACCTTCATGGCCTTGTCCGCCGGAACCTTGGCTGCCGGTGCAAAAGACGGCGCTGCCACAACGGACTCACCGACGGCCGTAGGTGCAGCAAGCTGGATGCCTTGAATCGACTGAGAAACCTCCTGTTTCAGGCTCTCGATAGCCTCTGTCAGAGAGCCCTCTATTCTCTGAATCTCGGCCTTCAGCATTTTCACCGCTTCATCGCCTAGTCCAGTAGCAGGGGTTGCGCGAGGCTGCTTGCTAATCGCCTCCAGTATCTCCCCCTTTGTCAGTTTAAGCTCAGACTTAATCTCGGTGACGGCTGTCAGGATTGTGATCATTCTCTCGAGTGTCTTACCCAACGATGCGATGCTTGACTCAATCTGTGACAGGCGATTTAGAAACTGCTCAGCCATCTTTGCTCACCACTTAGTCTGGAGCTACCTAGGGACAGCTCCAAGAAAAGCATTTGTCTGATAGCTTGCGATATACCGCAGAGATATATCTTTAGGGTTTAGCTAGAAGCGTTAAATGGCATCCGGCACCCTCAGGTGCAACTGCGAACGCAAGGAAGTGACCTGTTTGTCCTCTGAGCCTATTTCCCATATGTTCAAGCTTGTCGCCCTAGGTGACGGAGCCGTGGGAAAGACAAGCTGCATTAAGAGGTACACAGAGGACAGCTTCAGCGAGAAGTACATTATGACCATTGGTACCACTTTCGCCTTGAAGACAGTCGAGGTGACAGGTCCAAGCGGGTCGAGAATCACCGCTCGAGTGGTGCTTTGGGATCTTGCGGGGCAGCCCACATACAATGAATTGCGACGCAGATACATGGCGGGAGCTTCGATGGCAATCATCGTGTATGATGTCACTCGACCCCAGACTTTCCTCGATATAGGAGATTGGTTCACCAAGCTCATCACTGTCTGCCCGAACGCCGTGGTCGCAGTCGTCGCCAACAAGATTGACAGACCTGACAGGCTGGTGCCCCAAGAGGCAGGGCAAATGGTCCAGAAGTGGCTAGACGTTCTCCACTACGAAACCTCTGCCAAGACTGGAGAGAACGTCAACACGATGTTCATGGATTTGGTTCTGCGAGCTATGGAGAAGCAGCGTCAGCTTGGGCCTATCGGCACCGCAGACCCGAGCGCAGAGGCGATTCGCGCGACTCGACCATCGAAGATCACTTAGTTACTCATGATGGGAGTTCGATCTTATGGTTGCTCGCAGACAAATCGTGAAGGGCGCTATTTGCCACTTCGTTCTCTTCTTCGTCAACTTCTGTGTCATGGTGGGCATCATCGAGAGCTTCAATCTGTTTCAGCAAGACCTCCCCTTCCTGAATGTACTGCTCCTTGTCTATATTGTTGTTCACACATTCATGCTTCTGTCAATACAGCTCGGCATCCAGGTTTTGGAGCTGGTTCGAATTAAGATGCCCTCATTCCTAATAGCCTACTATTTCCAGTTCAGTGATGAAGAGCTCATCCCCTTGAAGATCCTTGACCCGACTAAGAGCAAACTTGCAGTCGTCGTCCTTCTACTGGTCATAACAGGCGGCCCGATTCTCTATCCTGTGTTCGTAGTGTACGGCTTCCTTTTCACTTACGCACACGTACTGACCATCGCGCTCGATCCCAGCACCATATTGTTCTACTTTGGAGTCTTTCTGAACTGGATGCCGCCTGTCATTGGTGTCATCGTAGCGATGGTGATCGTCTCAATCGTCATTATAGAGTTCAAGCATGTCTAGACAGTCCGCTCAATCACTATGCCGGGCTGTCTGGGCTCTCGATGAGACCAGAGAATTCTTTCATCGTTTTGGGAGAAATCCTCCAATCCCGTTCACCAGTTCATGAAGAGAAGAACTGGTTCGCGCTCTCGGAGAACAGGCCCTTGGACATTGATGTTTATAACGGCCTCAGATTTAGACACAATGACTGATGTTGAAGAGAGCTGAAGTTGTTGTTGTCGGTGCGGGCAGCGCGGGATGTGTCACTGCTCACCGATGTGCGGAGATGGGTCTCAAGACCATGCTCTTAGATAGGAGACCTCAGCCGCTGGTAGGTAAGAAGGTATGCGGCGATGAGGTGAGCAGGTCGCACTTTGATGCTACAGGTATTGAGTACCCCCAAGGTGAAGAGATTGCGAATGTCATCACAGGTGCGGATGTGTACCCTCCTAGCATGGAGAGAGAGCTCAGGGTCCGTGGATGGACTGAATTCGATGGATGGATGTTGAACAGACTCAACTTCGGCCAAAGACTGCTCAAGGCGGCAGTGAAGGTGGGCGTAAGCTTCCACCCCAACTGTCATGTCAATGGACCGGTAGTCAAAGAGGGCAAGGTCATAGGGGTTGAGTACCGAGAGCCTGATACTGGAGGCATCACAACAGTAGCAGCCAAGCTTGTCGTGGACGCAAGCGGCTTTGCGGGAGTGATCAGAAGCAAGCTCGACAACCCACTAGTTGAGAAGCACATAGCCAAGACTGACATAGCCCTCTGCTACAGAGAGTTCCTTCGCCTGAAGATGCCTCTTGCGGAGCCAAGCGTGGCTCGGGTGTTCCTTGGAGCAAGGTTGGCCCCCGCTGGTTATGCTTGGGTGTTTCCAAGAGGAGTCAGCGAGGTTAATGCCGGCATCGGAATAACGGGAGGAGAGAGTCGAGGATCCCCCAAATCGTACTTCTTGAAGATAAAGGCAGAGTATCCTCTCCTCTTTGGGAGTCAAGAGCTGGAAGGCGGAGGCGGCGCGGTGCCGGTGAGGCGGCCGCTGATGAGCTTGGTCGCTGACGGTGTTGCCTTTGTCGGCGACGCCGCACTCCAAGTGAATCCCATTCACGGTGGCGGCATAGGGCCCGGTATGCGTGCGGGAATAATTCTGGGTGAGGTTGCCAAGGAGGCAATTGCGAAGGGTGATGTGTCTGCTGAGGGTCTCTGGGACTACAACAGCAGGTTCCTTTCAGACTTTGGGAGAAGACTCGCGTCTCTTGAGATATTCCGAAGGCTCTTGCAGGATGTGAGAGACGATGACATGGACTTCGGATTCGATAGGCGTCTTCTGGAAGCAGAAGATCTTATGAGTGCGAACCGAGGCGACGGTTTCTCTCTCGGCATTGCAGAGAAATTGCGTCGTGTCAAACGGTCTAGTGGGCGCCTTGGTCTTCTCATGAAGCTTCAGAGGGCTGCAAGCCTCATGAAGAAGATGAACAAGGTCTACCTCAACTATCCTGTGGGTCCTGAGGGCTTCGACAGCTGGGTTCGTTCGGTCGACAACATACTTCAGTCAGCACATTTCGAGTGATCAACGGAGTGCTTGGTGAAGACAGGAGCCGTCCACTTCTGCAGCATCCACACTAGACGTCCCTTATTCCATCTTTGACCACAGTGAACACGGCCTCGCCCTCGGGCAGGCTCGGTGAGTCAACGAGTCGGCATATTCTCCGGTCACCCTTTGATTTCCTTATGTAGCAACGAGTCTGGGGTACATGTGCAAGTACGTGCCCACCGACAGGTGCTGTGGGGTCTCCAAAGAAGGCGTCAGGACGAGACATCACTTGATTTGTGATATAGACTGCCATGTTGTTTATCTCAGCACCTCTCATGAGATGATGGAGGTGCTTGTTCAGCTTCTGCTGCCTTGCGGCAAGGGTGCCTCGGCCAGTGTACTCGGCCCTGAAGTGGCTGGTGACAGAGTCGACGACCAAGAGCTTGGCACTCTTCTCTTGAGCCATCTCCATGGCTTGGTCACACAGGAGTATCTGATGATCGGAGTTGTAGGCACGTGCCCACACGACATTCTTGAGGACTTTCGCGGGTTCCAGGCTCACGGCTTCGGCCATGTCAACCAAGCGTTCGGGCCTGAAGGTGCCTTCTGTGTCAATATAGATTGCCGTCCCAGAGAGGCCACCCTTCTCAGGCGGCAGCTGAACGTTCACTGCAAGCTGATGAGCGATCTGAGTCTTGCCGGACCGGAAAGACCCGTAGATCTCGGTGATGCTCTGAGTTTCGAAGCCACCGCCGAGCATTTCGTCCAAGGCTTTCGAACCGGTGGTAATGCGACGAGCGTTGCGGCGTCGCTCTAAGAGGAGATCAGCAGTCTCGAATCCGATGTCCAACATCTCTCTCGCAGCTTTGATGATCTTGGTCGCAGTGGTTTCTCCTATTGAGCCTGCGGCAGCAAGTTCGGGCGGAGATGCTACGGCTATTGCTTCGACACTCTTGTAGCCAGCCTCAGCCAAGCGTTTTGCGATAGCAGGACCGACCCCAGGAAGGTCCGTCACGTCCATACCAGATATGGCGGTTCCAGATTCAACTGTACCCTCACCCGGTTCTTTCGGCGCGCCGGCCTCGGCGCCTTCGAAATCCTCGTAATCCGCATCTTCTTTTTCGTCGTTATCCTTCTCAGGTGGAATAGTCAAGACCTCCCTCAGGTGTTAGGTCGACTTCGCTTCAGCTTGACCAAGCGTTCAGTTATGATTGTATCGGTCTAGCAGATATAAAAACAGCACTAGTGCAAGATGTAGACTAGCTAATCCCTTGACCGTTCTGTTCATTGCGAGGCGTTCTGAATACGGAATTCTCCTTCGGGACGTTCATGTCTTGTTTTGAATGCTCGATGTACGCCCAGGTGAGCTAGCTCTATGAAAGGTCCTTGCCTCTGAATAGGAATGCGGCCATTACCAGTGACCCGACGAGTAGTCCAGACAGGAGAAGACCGGATGCCTCAGGTGCCCAGCCTGAAATCGACCAATTGCCGGGTGTGCGGACGAATATGGTTGTTCCGACATTCCTTATGTGTGCCGATAGCGAGTAGGCTGCTCCACCTATGAAGCTGAACAAGATGCCGAGCAGCTGTTCGTACAATGCCACAATTACGCCCCAGAAGAGCGGCTTCTTCAATGCGATTCCCAATAGCATGAAGATGGAGCAGTAGACCGCGTTACAGAGACCTATGTAGCCCCAAGTGCGAGGAAGCAGGTCCAGAGTCATGTGGTCGGCATCGAGACCTGCGACTAAGGCGAACCAACCAAAGAGAAGGGACGTTGCGATCATGAGCATGAACGTGCCTGCAACGAGGGTAGCAATGTACCTCCACAGGAGTATTTCCACACGAGTGACAGGTCTGCTGACAAGCTGCACGATTGTGTGTGACTCCATCTCGTCGCTCAGAGCGGCCATTCCCAATAGCAGACCCAGCAATGGGACGAGGAGTGCCCCATACACCATACCTATCGTGTCGATGTACAGCAACATAGCTGGATAAGGCGTGCTGGGCACGATCCTAGTGACAATTATCATGACTACTGGCAGAATGCCAAGCGCGAGCATCAACTGTCCCTTTCGATCCTTAAAGAAACCGAGAACGAAAAGGGTAAGCAACGAGAACCCTCTTCCCAACACAGACTTGAATGTCGTTCCGGCTTCGTTGGCCGAACTCTCGCTGGATGAAGATTGAGTCGCCATCTTTGACCACCTACGCTACAAGGAATTCGAAGAGTTTTTCAACACTCTCCGAAACCGTGTCAACATCGACAATCGGCGCACGCTTTTCCACTGAGATTCGGACCAGCTCGCGGTAGAATTGCTCAAGTTGTGGTGTGACAACTCGACACTCCAAGAGACCTGAGCCCGCTTCGGCAAACGACATCGACCTGACGATTCCTTGAAGCTCAACAAGACCACTTGCGACTGACTTGAGGTTGTCTGGCTTCGAGTGGAACACTACTTCATGAGGGTACTGGTAGAGAAGGCTCCGAATCTTGTCAGGGTCTCCCTCTGCCACGGCTTGGCCGCGGTGTATCAGCGTAATCCTGTTGACGAGTTGCTCTAGTTCCTCCAGTATGTGACTCGAAATAAGGACCGTCACTCCTCGCTCTTGATTCAGCTTCTTCAGTAGGTCCATCATATGCCTGCGTCCAAGTGGATCGAGTCCTCCTAGAGGCTCGTCGAGAATCAGCAAATCAGGGTCGTGCGCAAGAGCTGCCGCGATCTTTGTTCTCTGCTTCATGCCTTTTGAGAGTGCAGCGACCTTTCGGTCTGCAAACTTGGCCATGCCCACGTCACTAATCCCCTTGTCGACAAGTGAGTTGATGTTCTTTGCCCATGGCAGATTGATGCGCATCAATTGCCTTACAGATGATCTCACTGTGGCCCAAGAATACAGGTCGTCGTGTTCGGACACGTAGCCCATGCGCCTCTTAATGGCAACGTTGTCGTATGGGTCTTCTCCGAAGACTGTCGCCTTGCCAGTGTCGGGACGAGTGAGCCCAGTGATTATCCGTATGGATGTGGACTTCCCTGCCCCATTTGGTCCGACGAAGCCCGTGACGGATCCCTCGGTCACACCCATGTTAAACCTGCTGAGAGCGATGACCTCACCATACTGCTTGGACACCTCATCAAGATGAATCGCAGGCACTAGGTATCCCTCCTGAGAAGATTCAAGAAAAGTGCCAGGAACCCGACGAGAAAGACCAGTCCGACGACAGCCCCAACCATGTATCCTTCAAGTCCAGTTCCATTGTAGAACTCGACACGCACACCATTGACGGTAATGTAGCTGCGGCCGAGGATCATTGTTCCAAGCATTGCGATGGATCCCACGAAGTCCATCAGAAGCACGGGTGAGTCACTCATGTACCAAGAACCGAATGCACTGGGCAAACCTGACATAATGAGAGCTAATATGAAGAGCACTAGGGTGGCTACTCCTCTTCGTTTGGTCATACTTGAGATTGCCAGCATTAGAAGGCTCAGAGCCACCGCCGCCATTGCAGTGAAACCGACGGCCCAGAGCAACAGGTCTGCATTGGTGGCAAAGCCGGTGTCAAGCCCCATTGTCAACAATACGTACTGAAGAGCCGCTGGCAGCGTGATTACGAGGGTCGAGAAGATGACAAGGCTGAGCAGCTTTCCTATGGTGTACTCAAAGCGGGAAACCCTTGAGTAGTAGGCCTCGGTTGTTCTGAACAGTCTGTCATCGGCCACTAGACCCCCGCCTATGATCGAAAGGAGGAGAAGCCACATCAAGCTAGTTCCAATAGACGTGAAGGCAAACGGAGAGAAACCCGATATGTAGTCGACGCCGATACGGTTTGTCAGGGAGACCATTCCGAGAACGGATTCGGTATACACTCCCCGGAACAGGTCGTTGACTGTGATTCCAAGGAAGTCCACGTAGTAGGATGAAAACAACCTGACGAATGCGATTGGCAGTATGTCCTGAATAATGAGACTGATCACCATCATGAAGAGAAGGAACTTGGTGAAGCCGGACCTCCTCACTGACTCGACAAGGTTGAACCAGCCAATGGTGATTACTCGATATAGTCTGCCTCTACGTACTCCCGAGAAAGGTCTGAAGCTGAACTTCCTCACGTAGGTTTCGTGCTCAGATTGGTCGCTCACTCCATATCACTCCTCCCTTCAACAAGTGCCATGAACGCGTCCTCAAGACTGCGGGTCTTGCGCCCGAGGTAACGCAGAGTCAGACTTGGCTCTTTGTGTATCTCCTCAAGGATGATCATCTCAACGTTGTCAGATCTTTGGACATCCAGATTTGTGCCATCGAGTTGACCCTCAAGTCCCCTGGACCTGAGTCTCTCTAGGAGCTTCTGAGGGTTTCCTGAAACCTTGACCCTCACTGCACCGGAGGTGTCGGCGAGCATCTGTGACACCTCTCCATTCGCGATTACCTTCCCCTGACCTAAGACGATCACCCAGTCGCACACACGCTCCACATCGAACAGCAAGTGCGATGAGAGTAGGATGCTCTTGCCTTCATCCTGGTAGAGTTTCTTGATGAGCTCAAGCATCTGATGCCGTCCGTTTGGGTCCAGCCCATCTGTTGGTTCGTCGAGTATCACAAGTTCAGGGTCGTGGACGAGAGATGCGGCAAGCTTGCACTTCTGCATCATTCCCGTGCTGAACTCTCTGAGGTGTCTGTATCGTTCCTCTGCAAGGCCGACATAATGCAGGGTATCGTGCGCTCTCTGAGCCGCCTCAACAGAGTCCAGACCAGAAAGCCTTCCCATGAAGGTCACATACTTTTGCGCACTGACATCAGGCATTATGGGAGAGAACTCTGGTGAATAGCCAATGTGATCGCGGATCTCTTGGATAGACTCCGGCATCTTTCGACCTAGCACAGTGATCGACCCAGAAGAGTACCGGATGATTCCCATCAGGATTCGGATAAGAGTGGTTTTGCCAGCGCCATTTGGACCCAGCAGACCAACTGCCCTCTTGGGCGCTCCAACTGTCACATCATCGAGAGCTAGGGTCTTGCCATACAGCTTCGACAGTGCGCTCGTGCTGAATGCATCAGAAGTCACATTTCAACCCGGTATGAGAGGTCGGGTTCTTGTATATTAGTTTGTGTGTCTCCGAAATGCTCGTGGGCGCGTACACTCTAGCTGTGAGTCATTGTAACTAGAATGAACTCATCCTGAGGAGCAATACGTATTCCACCCATGGAAGTCTGGATCTGGATGAACAGGAGGTCGCCTCCCCTCAGCATCTGGCCCATTACCTCCTTAGTCTTGCCAATCAAAGCTCCGAGAAGGGCAGAGACCTCTTCGCATCTCTCCGGGCTGAGTCCCCAGCTGTTTATTGTGAAGCCTTCAGGGCTGATGAACAGAGCGGCATAGACATCAGGGAACTTGCTCGTGATGTTTTGGATAATCCTCTCGAAGATCTCGCGCTTTGGCATTGCGGGCATTGTGTGCACATCCGTGAGAGGTCAGTAGACTCCTCTTATCGCAGACTTGCGCATGTACAATATAACCATTGTGCGAATGTGGGGCGAGCCTTCAGGTCTAGGTAGTAATCTTGGTCAAAACCAAGTACTTGCTCCTTAGGGCATCGATAGAGGGGCAAAGGATAAAGAGCCCCCTCTTACGGGCACGACGCAAGGTTGGTGAACCCGGTGAAATACTACGACGAAACGCTAGGACTCACGGGTAGACGTGTTTTGTTGGCCCGTGTCATCTCTAGGGTCGTGCCTGCTCCGTTCGTCAACCTCTACGTTGCACTCATTATGTCCTACTTCCCTCCCAAATCTCTGGGACCGTATCTCAATCCCCTCTCTATTGTGCTCATATGTCTGGTTTTGATGGTGGTTCTGCCGCTGTCTCCGATAGTGTTTCAGGCATGGCGTGGCAAGGTGGACCTCGATGTGTCAACCAGAAAGATGAGATTGAGATTCTTCATGTTCTCTCTTGTGTGCTATACGTTGGCATACGTCGTCTACTGGTTCTTTCAATGTGACCTGATGAGTGTCTTGGCTGCTGCTTACTTCGGAGTCACTCTCGCGGTGATGATCTCCACGCTTCGCACAAAGGTGTCGGTACACGCGGCGGGCGTGGGCGGTCCGGGTGCGGCATTGCTCTACGTCTATGGCATGCTGGCCGTCCCTGTGCTTGCCCTCTGGGTCGCCGTTGTATGGGCGCGGACCTTCCTGAAGCAACACACGCTCCTTCAGTCTGTGGCAGGCCTGCTCATCGGTGCAATCGTGACATACTTTGTCTATGCTCTTCTCTACACAGGCTAGGTTCCTAGAAGGGGCCGTTGACTGTCGCATTTCAGTGTAATTCCTCTGAAACCAAGAAGACATGTATCTGACTTGTCGGTAGGCTGCTCCAAGATTCTGGACTCTGTACTGTGCTCATCGATAGCTATGACGGCTCGAGAATGCCTCCTGAAGTGGCTTGCTTTGAGGCTGCCCATACACAGAAAGCATTCATATTGTCACGAATGCCACTTGCTTGCATAGGTGGCAAGTTCAAGTTGCAGGACCAACCTGTCTGTCCGAAGTGTGGTTCCCGCCTCGGTAAGGGCTCCACACATTGTTTCCATTGCGGTTACAAGCTGAGCGAGGCTCCTGCCGCAGACGGAGGCATCGAGAGCGTGCGAGAAGAGATCGCTCCTCCAGTAGAAGGAGCTAGGGCTCGGAATCTTTCAAACCTTGAGGAACGGATGCTGGGCATGCTGGGGGGCGAAGCGGAGTCCCCGGGCAAAGAAACTGGTCCAGGAGAAGATGAAGAACTTGCGACTCTCCCAGAACTCGATGAATCGGAACTTGAGGAGATCGAGATTGACAGGAAAGAGGTTCCGGTTGGTCCTGCAGAGGCCGGAAAGCCCCAAACACCTGTTTCGGATGAGGTCTTCCTTCCTCCATTGGATCTGGAAGCAGAAGCTGGGGCGACACGGTCCCCGGCCGCGCCTGTTCCGGCAGAAGCACGTGCTCCAGCACGAGATGAATCCTCCCGCGTTGATGAGAGAGGAGAGTCAGCTCTCACGTGGGAATACTCTGATCGTATCCCAGAAATGGAACCCGAGGACGTGAAGGAGGGCAACCCCTTCCAAGAGATTGAGCCCCCTAGGGTGGTGTCCGAAGAGGGTGCACCCCGCCCCAGCCCTACCACGGAGGAAACGCCCTCTGGCAAGGAAGATGAACCCACGAGGCGGGCCGTGGCACATCTGTTCCCACAGGGACGGGGGGTTACAACCCGGCAGTTCATTGATGCCGTTGTCGGAAAACCCACGAGGATTGGTGCTGACCTCACGGTCGTTGAGATGGAGGCTCCAACGTGTCCTCAATGTGGTGCTGCAGTGACTCAGGATGGATTCGACTATCCCCCATATGTCTACGAAGCAATGGGTAAGGCCAGACTGGAAAATGGTCTTGGCAAGCTAAAAGAGAATGAGTACGAGAAGGCCATTGAGTCATTCGAGATTGCGAAGAAGCTGTTCGAGAGAGCAGGCAATAGCAAGATGGTGGAGGAGAGCACCAGAAGAGCGGATGAGGGCTATGACGCAATGGCTGAGTCTCACATCGTTCAGGGCGAGCGGCACCTGAAGTCTGGCCAATATGAGTGGGCAGTTGTGCAGTTCAAGAAGGCTCGTGAATTGTACATGTTCAGCACCGATCCAAGGAAGAGAGCAAGATGTGCTGAGAAGGTACGCGAGAGTTACAGTGCATGGGGAAGAGAGCTAGAGTCCGAGGGTGACACATTGGCAAAAAGTGGACAGACAAGAGAAGCGCTCACAAAATACAAAGAGGCCGCTGAGAAGTTCAGAGAAGGCGAGGACTCAAAGCGGCTGGCAGGTCTCGAGAAGAGAATCAGAAAGGCATAGCCTGCGTCCACCTAGAGTTCTGATTCCACCGCTACCCTAAACACACTAGAGCATGGAACTGCGTCCAGTCGCATTGCCAGGCGGCCGACCCATCACAAAGTGCCGACGGGCTCCAATTGCCATGTGCTCATATCCAGTCGCCGGTTTCAAGTTTGCGTGGAATGTACTCGTCTGTCAGGTACTCGAAACCGTGACTTGCGAACGCTTGAATCTCTGCCTTCTCTTTAATTCGAAGCATTAGTTCTAGGTCTTGGACCCACGGACCATTCTTCCGAACGAATGGCTCTTTCAGCATTTCCTTGACTCGCTTGATGTCCGCTGGCATCATGGGAATGCGAACGCTCTTCGGGATTTTGAACTCGTCCAAGTCTCTGCTAAGTACTCCAAGGAGTTTCAGCTCGGGCGTAGCGATGAACGGCGACTCGTAGCTTAGTCGCTTGCTACCTCGCAAGAAGACGGAATAGATGTAGTGTCCGTACGGGTCAGAGTCCATGAGTGCGAAGGCCGGTATCTCCAGTTCCTTGACCATTATCTTCAGGAAGGCTCTCGTGGCTATGTCGCCTGAGCCCTTGCCTGTGAGTACGATGCACGGCTGTCTGTTCCAGTACTTGGCCTCTGCCAACCGCATCACTGCAGCGTCCTTCTCCGATAGCAGGATGAACTCGGCATCGCTCTCCACTATCTCGACCTGATCGAGGAATGGCGTGATGGCCCAGCCACCAGTCCCCATCTGACTAAGGTCAATCCTGTCTCCCGCATCCTTTATGACGACTCGTCCCATCGCCGACCCACGAGCAGCCGCCACAACATGTACACTGTCACGTGTCGTCTGCAGCATCGAGGAAACGTCCTCGAGTATCTTGTCACTGTATTTCTGGTCTCGAAAGAGATTGACATCTGAGTAGTAGATCTCTCTCTTCGTCGCATGGAGTCTCGACTTCAGCAGTTCATAGACTATCTCCATTACCCTTGCAGTGCGGGTGGCGTCCACAACAGATGCTAGTGAGTGATAGGGACGGGATATCGTCCGCATACCCAGCAGAAGGAGGTCTCTGATTTCGTCCCAGACTATGTTCTCAGCGGACCTGCTTGGTATCTCAAATGATGGTCGCCCGGTGGTCATGGTCTCATTCAGAACCTCGATTGCAGCCTCAACCAGTCTCTCAATGGTTTCGTCTGGTGTCAGGTTCGCCACTGGAACTGTACCTGGTGATGTAGTCCCTTCCTTCGAAACTGGCTCTCTCTCTGCCGCGCGCCACTGTGCTCTCATCTGTTCGGCAAGTTCGATGATGGGTTGCGGGACAGGCAGCCCTGACGACTTGCGGATTGGCTTCACTCGCTTCAGTGGGAGCTTTATGGGCTTGATCCTCCGGCGTGTAGTCACGACGGTTTCTTCTACCTGCTTCTTCCTCGTGCTTGCCTTTTTCTCACGGATCTCAGTGGGTGCCTTCGGTTCCGGCGGATGAGCCGCTGATTCGGGTTCTACAGAGATCTGAGCGAGCTGCCTTGATTTCATGGCCTCCTTGGCAGCCGCCACGAGTGACTTTGCATGACTCACACTTAGGCCATCGACTGTACGCGCCAGACTCTCTGGACGAGTCCTTGACACCCTAGCGACGGAGTCATACCCGGCCGCCACTAGTTTCTGGGCGAGCTTGGAGCCCACGCCGTCCAGACTGGTCAGCTCCGGTTCGGTGCTTGCCACCTCTGCACTTGGTGTGGTTTCTGTAGATGGGGGTTGGTTTTCTGCCAATCCGGTAGACGAGGTCCTGAGGTACTCGGCGGCAGCCTTGATGAGCTTCTTCGCAGAGTCGATGGTCATCCCTTCGACTCGCCGCGATACGGCGTCCGCCTTTGCCTTTGATAGTTGCTCGATAGAGTCGTATCCTGCTTCAATCAGTCGCTCTTCCAGCTTCTTGCCGACTCCAGCCAGCACACCGAGTGATGTCTTGGCAGGAGGCGTCTCCTCATGAGCGGCCTTCGGGATCTTGGATGTTGCCTTGGTCTGATCCTTCTTCTCTCTCTTCGTACCCGTCTTCTTGCTGGCCAGCTTGGACACTGGTCTCTTCTTCTCGGGCTTGTCCTTTCGCTTCTTGCCCGATGCCTTGCTCTCCTTCTGCCGAGGAAGTTTGTGCCTGTCAGACTTCACCTTTGAGTCATTCACCTTCTTCTTTGCTTCGACCAGATTTCCAAGAGTAGTCTGGACGGCCTCTTTGTTGTCAGTCCGTTTGGCAGCCACTAGTCATCTCCACCTGGCGAGGTGCCAATGTCGTCCTCTTTGCTATCTCCAAGCGGAATATCCGCGAGCAGATCTGCACTCAGTACGTCGCCTTCAATCTCCTCTTCATCGGCCTCTATCTCGAAACCTGATATGGCGTCTCGCAGTCTGGATGCCACGGTTTCAGCGTCGTATAGCTTCTTCCGCCTGCTATCATTCACTATCGCTACTAGGCTGTGAGCGAACTGATCGGCGTACATTGCGAGAATGCCGGCTCTCTTGGCCTTCTTCTTTGCTGTATCTCGACGGGTTATGAATAGTCTGAACTTCCTTCCTGCATCCTCAAGTGCGAGTTTGATCTCTCTTATGAGGACCTCATCTTCTGCTAAGGCCTGCTTGCTCTGCCCCTTGAACATAACGTGGACATAGGCCCCACACACATGTATGAAGAGCATGACTGGTCCTCTGGGTACGCCATTGTCGAATGAGTCCAGCTTGTAGTTCCTCCAGTTCACGGAGGTCGTTGCCTTCCATGTCGCACAGTCACTATTGTCTCGGAGCTTGGGCACTCGATTGACAAACCTCCATAGTACCGCATTCGCTGAGCTAGCGGGCTTGATGTCGCCGCCGTATGCAATGCAGACTTCGACTGCAAAGGACAGTCCTTTGCCTGACGTAGGTTTCCTCGTAATCGCAGTTACGAACTCAGGGTTGTAGGCCTGTCTTATTGTCTTCTCAAAGATCTCTTCTCCGACCGGCACAACTGTGTCTGTGGGTGGGGCTATGTATTCCTCACTCGAGAACGCCTTGTAGAGGAACTCTACTTCTGTCTTTGACAACGAGTCTGTTGGAGTTCTTGGACCTATCGTCGGGAGTCTGCGAATCCTCAGTTCCTTGCTGGTGTTCTCTATGATTGCAGCGGCTTTGTTCCCACTCAGTCTGCAGAAACCCCTTGTGAGGAACCCATTCAGGTCCCGTTCTGTTGTTTCTCGAAGCAGGTCCTGGAACTCTCCTATCCTTATGCTGGCCGGGTGCGCTTGGGCATACTTCGGCTCTTCTGGAAACGTGTTCACTCGTCGAGGATGGACATGCACCTCACCATAGGGGTCTATGAACACGATAGTGATGTGAGGGTCCAGCAGTGAGGCCATCTGGGCGTAGACGTCCGCGTATCCTCGCTTATACTGGATGTTGAGGTAGTAGAGCTTGATGAAAGTACCGTGCTCGAAGGGCAGGTCCATCTCCAGTGGACCGTTCACATACTCCTTCGTGTTTGCAGTTGTCGTGTAATACTCAGCTACGGTCGCCCTCTCTGATGTGAATTTCTTTGTGACTGCGAATATCGGTTTTCCCGTCGTGTTCTGGGCGTCACTAAAAGCTGAAGGAGCTCCGAACCCCTGGCTTCCTCTAGTCTGTTTCAGTTTCTCCGACTTGCTAGAGGCCAAGTAGATACCAAACTTCTCCAGGTCTGCAGGTACCATTCCGACGCCCGTGTCGAAGCAGATGAACTCATAGACTTTGAAGCCCTCCTCGCTGACCACTGGGACCAGGTCCGGCATAAGGAGCTCGGTCACCTGAATCACCACAAGCGGCTCATGCTTTGTGATTAGTCCTCGGAATGGAACAAGGAACTTCCTGAATCTCGCGAGGTGCGTTTCTAGGTTCTCCTTGGGTCGCGGAGGGATGTCCACCTGTTTTCCGTCACGGATATCCTTCTCGATCTTCTTGCTGAGAGCAATCGTGTCTTCTAGCTGGTCCTTGGACTTCTCCCTGACTTCCTCGACAAGCTTCGGATCAAGCTGTTCGCTCAGTCGAGGTTTCCTATCGGTCTTCCACCACCAACTCTCCAGAGCGTCAATCGCGTTGTCGATGAACTCGATAGAATACTGCGTGTGTTTGTTCAGACCTGTTTCAAAACCAACAAGTTGCGTCCTCTTTCGCATGAACTTCGCGATGGTTCCCTGCTTGATGTCGCCTGACTCCTCCAGAGGAGCTTCGACCGCGGGTTCACTTCCCTTTGGAGTGGCCTCTCTCTTGCCCTTTCTCTTGATCATCTTTTTGGAAACGGGTTTCTTCCTAGCTTTCTTTTCGACAGTCTTCTTCGGGACGGCCTGTTTCCTGCTCTTGCTTTCTGGGCTCTTCTTTGGAGCAGGCTTCTTGCTGCCCTTGCTCTTGGCGCTCTTCTCTGCAGCGCTCTTTGCACTGTCCTTCTTCGCGGGACTCAATGGGCTCACCTCGAGTATATCGTCCTGTTCAGTCAACACGCTTCGCAACAGGCCGGAACAAATAGCTCTTTGGCTCGATTCTGTCATCTGCGTATCCATTTATTGTTTTCCCGTTGTGCCTCCTTTCGGGGCTTCGTAGGGCGCGTTTGGGTCAGAAGGGGACGTTTTGACCAACTGCGATGGCCTGTGAAGGGCTGAATAATCGTGCATTTCGGAGTTCGAGCGACCATAGACAGGCTTTTACAGTTACGACATGGTGCATCGCCGAGTAGTGGACGTTGCCGAACCCTCGCATTCAGGTCATCGCAGTTCAAGGCATCCCAGTGATAGATGGTCCATCTGACCTCCCGGGAATCATCCTGGATGCTCTTGCGAAGTCTGGCGAGAAGCTCGTTGATGGCGATGTGTTAGTCGTAGCCCAGAAAATAGTGTCAAAGTCGGAGGGACGGGTCGTCCGTCAGAACGATGTGCATGTGTCTCAGCATGCCCAAGACATTGCTGACCTCAACGGGTTTGACCCCTATCAAGTTCAGCTGGCTCTTGATGAGAGCCGAGAGGTACTCAGGACCGAACGCGTCCTGATTACTGAAACCGGAAATGGCATTGTGTGCAACTTCAGTGGTGTTGACAGATCCAATGCACCAACGGGTTCGTATATCCTCCTTCCCCAAGACCCCGATGCGAGTGCAGAGCACATCATGCGCGCTCTGATTGAAAGGACAGGCCTGAGCAGGCTTGCGGTCATAGTGTCGGACACTCAGGGCCGACCTTGGCGGGTGGGATCTGTGAATTTGGCCATAGGTTGCGCAGGCATAAACGCGTTCAAGTATAACAGGGGCAGACAGGACCTATATGGCAGAGTCCTTGAGCGTTCGACGGTCTGTCAGATCGATGAACTCGCCGCAGCGGCAGAACATGCAATGGGACAAGCAGGCGAAGGTGTGCCAGTCGCAATAGTCAGGGGATATCCATTCTGCGGTGGGACTGAATACGCTAGGAGTGTTCCAAGGCCGAAGTCTGAGGATTTGTTCAGATAGCCTGTTCTGGGACGAAGTGCCCGATACCCTATATGCTGCAAAAAAGGAGAGAAGAAGCAGGACACAGTCCTGCCTCCTGTGTCTATCGACTAACCTGCTTTCTGTCCGCAGCTGTTACAGAACTTCGCTCCAGCAGGAAGCGGCTGGCCACAGCTCGAGCAGAAACCGCCACGGCCGCCACCACCGCCGGTAGTCTTGAATGTGATAGATGCGCGGTCAGGCTGTCCTCCACGACCTGACCCTGTGCTAGTGATCGTGAAGCTTCCCTGTTCTTCGTCGCCGCCACCGGTCATCGTGACCGTTTCATCTCCACCGGATCCCCTCGGAGTGCCACCGCCGCCACCTCCTTCCAGGACGGCTCCACACTTGGAGCATGAAGCTCTTCCACCTGATGGAGAGCCGCAGTATGGGCATTTTCCCTGACCCTGGGCCGACGAGATGTTGGCTATGATTGCGGTAATCACCTTGGGTTGCTTGAACTCGAATCTCATGTCTCCTCCGGACTTCAGGGGCAGAACTAGCTTGTTCCCAGAAATCTGTGCTTGGGAAACTGCAACGAGAGGGATGGCCATACTCTCAGCGTTGCCTTTGGCATCCTTGTTGATGAACGAGTCCTGTGTCCATGAGGAAATCGCAGAATACACTGCGGCAGCACCGATACCATGTCCCACACTTCTAATCGCGTGGCCGCCGATGCCTCCAACACGTGAGCCGACTCCCTCAAGCAAGGCTGCGCCGGCGACTGCGCCAGCAAATGCGCCGAACTTCTTGAGACCTCCCTGTTTGCTGGGTTTCCTGTACCAGACAAGCCTCACATCAGTCAGCTCGAGGATTCCATCCTCTCCCTCGAACTTGACATTGTCTTCACGGATCATTTTCTTCTCATAACCCATGGTCGTAAGACCAGAGTCAGAGAACGATACGCTCATGAAACCTGGTCGCTCTGACAGATGATATCACCACAAAGGCCGTCAGTACGCAGCAATAATAAGCTTGCTAATTGACGGCCCTTTACTGGTCTGCAATCCCGGTGCGTGGTCTGCTGACTTCAGTCGCTGGTTTTTTCTCTTATCGTGGCTCCGACTGAGGCTTCTGTAGGCTGGGACGCTTCTTGCGGGCGTCGTACAAGGGTTTCGTTTCCTGTCACTGGGAGTGGGTACTTGAGACCTTTCGATATCATGAACACGCCTACGAGGGATACAATCCCACAAGATACGAGGGTTAGCGGGAAACCCCAGCGTGGAATGAGCCAGCCGAAGAGTGCGATCTGCGGCATTGCAATGATTGTGCCCAGGGCTGGCTGCAGCGAGTACATGCTGTTCCTGATCCTGTTGGGAATAGCATCAATCAGAATGCGCTGAGTCAGGATTTCAGCGAAGCCTCCGAAGAAGCCCGTCACTGTGAAGGTTATGAACATCAAGACCACGGGAAGCACAGTGCTCGGCGGCAGCCTCAGTATCACGATCTGTGTGAATGGGAAGAAGATGTCGATGGTCGGCGTCTCTGCAGGGGCGGGAGGAAGCAGGTACATGATTGCGGCGAACACGAGGAAGAAGACGGATCCGCACATCTGAACCAGCCTGAACCGTGGGATCCACTTCTTGGGCTCGAACTTCCTTGACCACACCCCAGATCGCTCTTGGGAGGCTACCCCTGGAATGAACAGCAGAGTCCTGAATAGAGCGACAACTACGTCCGTCGCTAGGTAGGCGTAGTACATAGGGAAGAGTATCAGATTCCCCCAAACAATGATGCTGCTCGCAGCGACCATCGAACCTATCATCACATACTTGACAAATGGCTCGCTGAAGATGTAACTGACACCCGCCTTCAGAAGTGACCCATACTCGGCGAACGATGGTTTCTTCTGTCTGACGGCCTTGACCTCAGGCAGGTCCTGTACCACAACAAGAACCGAAGCCGCTATCAAGACGCACAAGACTGCCTGCAACTGGAAAACCCAAGATCTACTGAACATGACCGCCATCAATGAGCCAGGTAGAAGAGAGAGTGTCGAGATGATCTGGAAGAGCATCCCAATCCTTCCTTGCATCACCCCATACTGCTTCCTATCCACATCGTTTGGCATGGCGACTCTGTAGTTGTTGTCGAACCAAGCTCCCCAGGCTCCGCTCTGCTGAGCATCAGCAATACCATTGATGGCATAGATGAGAACCAAGAGCACATATGGCGTGTGCACGGTGACCATTGAAACAAGGCAGAATGTCAGAGCATAGAGCCCGAACGAGAGCGAGATGATGTATCTCTGGCCAATCCAGTCTCCCACTGCACCCGTGGGATAGTCGAACACTGTCTGTACGGCCATCTGTATCACGATCAGCGTCCCGATCAGGGCCATTCCTTGGATGTAGTCGCCTCCACCCAAAGCCGTCGCTATGAAGATGACATAGAATGTTGTTGAGAAGGTGACAGTTGCTGCAATCAGGGGCAGGAAGATGGACATGGTTCTGGCCATTCTCAGTATTGAGTCAGGCGCATCTCTGAGTCCAAAGAACCTCGAGTTGCCGGTCATTCTGTGTTCAGTCCTCCAATCATGCTTCGGCAGACCGAGTCATGCTGCAAGAACCGTGAACCAAAGCGTGTCTGTTTCGCGTGAGTCATCATTCAGGTATTCTCCTGGTGCGATCTTCGTGATTTTGCAGGGTGCGGCCCCCACAATCGCTCTGCGGGGACCGCTGCTGAGAGAGTGGCATGCTTGGCAGTCCATCGGTGAGGATGGTTATTGAGCGGCTCTGCTTCTTGCCGAGTATCAGGGCCCCCGGCAGTTCCATTGAACCGGCCAGTTGCGAATCGGAAGAGGGCGGCGAGTCTACTCAACCATGTCACTCCGATTTGGTTTGGACTGGTCACTTGATATGTTGCTGGTGGTCTACAGTGGTCATTCAAGTGACCACAAGAGGTCACTTGACCACAGGTCGTGTGGTGGAGATGACTCACGGGAGAGGCTGGCTCACCCTTGGGCCCCAAGCGGTGCTTGTCGAATTGAACCATGGTTACTGCTTTCTTGTTCACAGCCTCTACCTCATAGTGACATAATGGTTTCATGAAGAAACCATGTGTATATGCCACGGTTGACGCAATAAACCATTGAAAACGGGGCTTTTGTATGCGGGTGTACATCGAAGGAACTGAGATTGATGAACTGAAGGTTGGATACCCGCTGGGTCCTTGCGCTGGGAATACTCAACGAGGGGGCGACGCCATAGTCTTTCACAGGCGTTTCATCAGTGGAACCAATAAAAAGCGCAGCCACATCATGGGGTCACGTCATGGGGTCGCTTCACGTTACCTGTCAGGCAGGCCGGGGTCTAGGCGTGTGACAGTCAAAGATATTACGAACCTGATTCAGAGCGTGTGCAGTGTCAACTAACAACAGGAGACAGGTCAGGATGGATATCAAGAAGATTGCCGTGCTTGGCGCAGGCCAGATGGGCAACGGTATTGCCCATGTCTGTGCTCAGTCAGGCTATGAAGTCAAGATGCGCGACATAGAACAACAGTTCCTCGACAAGGGTCTTGCGACGATAAAGGGAAACTTGGACCGCATGCTGAAGAAGAGCAAAATCACTCAGGCGGACGCAGATGCAACGTTGCGTCGCATAAAGTGTGTTCTCGACCTGAAGGAGGCAGTGAAGGACGCTGATCTAGTGATTGAGGCGATTCCCGAGATAGTCAAGCTCAAGTTGGACACTTGGAAGGAAGTGGACGCTGCCGCACCTGCCAATGCCATACTCGCATCGAACACTTCGAGCATCAGTATCACTCAGATGGCGGCTGTGACAAAGCGACCCCAGAAGTTCATAGGCATGCACTTCTTCAACCCGGTGCCTGTCATGGGACTTGTTGAGATAATCAGAGGACAAGCCACTGACGATGCAACTGTCGATATGATAAAGGCGGTCTCGACTAAGGTCGGCAAGCAGACTGTGGTCGTCAAAGAAGCGCCAGGGTTCGCAGTCAATCGATTGCTGGTGCCCGCCTTGAATGAGGCTGTCTTTGCAATCCAAGAGGGCGTCACGACCGTTGAAGACATGGACCTAGCCATCAAGCTCGGTCTGAACTGGCCAATGGGCCCGCTGACACTTGCCGACTTTGTGGGACTGGACACAATGCTGTACATCTCCGACTACTTCGTGGATGAGTTCAAGGACAGCAAATACAGAGCACCTGCCTTGTTGCGCAAGATGGTGCGTGCAGGATGGCTGGGCAGGAAGTCCGGGAAGGGCTTCTATGACTACTCAACCGATCCTCCCAAGCCAATGAGGTTCTGAAACCTAACTGGGGCGACCTGATTCTAGAAGGCCCGCCCCTTCCCTCTCCAAAATCCGACCAACTTATCATCGACGGTGGTTTGGTCCTCAACGTTAATAGCAGCGTTTTGGCACGTCATGTTCAGTGGCGCGAATGAAGTACGAAGAGAGCAGCTACACGGGGTACGATGGCACGCAGATGTTCATGTCAGTGTGGACTCCTGACGACGAGCGGCCTCGTGCTCTCATGATAGCTATTCACGGACTCGGAAGCCATGGCTCTGCTCTCAGGAACATTGGCGTGTATCTCAGTGAGCGGGGCATTGCAGTGTTCGCCCCTGACATGAGAGGCTTCGGTCACTACTCAGGACTGAAAGGGCACGTGATGGACTTCGATGAATACGTAGAGGACATGGACAGCATAGTGACTCAGGTCAAGAAGACATACCCGTCGAAGCTGACCTTCCTGTTTGGCCACTCACTAGGGGGTCTTCAGGCGATAAGGTATCTCGTCACTTATCCCGACGATGTCGATGGTCTGATTCTCTCCTGCCCCGCTGTTTCTGAGCAAGTCGAGGTGGGGAAGGCAACCAGGGTAGCAGGTTCATTCCTGTCATTCCTGAACATCAAGCGCTACTTCAGCTGGCCGACTCAGTTCCAGTATGCGTCTCACGATCCCGATGTGGCTCGGGAGCACGAGAACGACTCGCTCAGGTTTGACAAGGTAACACCCCGGCTTGGGATTTCTGCGTTGAAAGCTGCTCACCAAGCGTTCGAGTCTGCACCTCGAATAGTGCTGCCCGTCCTTGTGCAGCAGGCGGGCGACGATGTCCTCGTCCTACCTGAGAAGAGCAAGTTGTTCTTCGATGGCATTGGAGGATGTGATAAGACTTGGAAACTGTATGAGGGTCTCTATCACGAGCTCCATAGTGAAACTGCAAAGGAGCAGGTCCTTGGCGATATGTACGCTTGGCTTGAGAAACGCCTGACGGAATAGCGAAAACTAGGTTCGGAGAGTGTGGGCAGTCCACTTCAGTAAAGAGAGCGGATTGTTCTAGCCTCTGCCTACCACGGCCGGACGACTCCCGTTCAGGAATCCGCGCCTCCTCATGAGGAGTTTTATGGCCTCTAATGAAAGGAAGGTAAAGGCACAGACACCGAAGACAACTTCCACGCCAAGTAATCCAATTGGCACGAGTCCGAATGCGTTGGCCACAGCTGGGATGCTGAACAGCCCTACGGTGAGGACTGCATTTCCAAAGACCGCCAGCCAAAGCAAACGATGTGGCCTCACTTCGAGTACCGATCGTCTCAAGGAGCGACATGTGATTGCCATCACGAGCTCAATGAATACGAACAAGTAGAAGAGCACGCTTCTCGCTTCTAGTAACAGGGGGCTGTTATCTGGCGTGCCCAAGGGCACCATACTAGTGAAGATAAACAGGAACAGAGGACTTTGAACCAAGATAGAGGTCAGATAGAACAGCTTCATGTCCTTCGTGAATATGCTCTCCTTGGGGCTTCTAGGAGGTCTTTCCATTATGTCAGGGTCAGCAGGGCTCAACCCAAGAGCAATTGCAGGGAATCCATCGGTAACGAGGTTTATGTAGAGAAGCTGAGCCGGCTCCAGCGGAAGCGGGTATCCTGCTATTACCGCAATCGAGAGCACTATAATCTCAATCAGGTTTGTCTGCAATAGATAGGCTAGGTACTTCTTGATGTTGTCGTAGATCCATCTACCTAACTCAATCGCCTTCTCGATTGTTGCGAAGTTGTCATCTGCAAGCACGAGGTCGGCAGCCTCTTTCGTGACATCGGTCCCTGTTATTCCCATGGCGATACCGATGTCTGCTTGTTTTAGAGCTGGAGCGTCATTGACACCATCACCGGTCATCGCGACGACCTTTCCGCGCTTTTTCCATGCTTTTACAATCTTGAGCTTGCGTATCGGGGAAACCCGCGCATAGACGGAAACGTCCTCGACAATCTGTTCAAACTCTTGATCGTCCATGCGCTCCATATCAGCATCCGTAAGGAACCTGTCACCCTCATTGTAGATGCCGACTTCGCGTGCTACGGCCACAGCGGTCAATGCATGGTCGCCAGTTATCATGATGGGTCTGATGCCCACTGATTTGCATACGCTAATTGCCTTAACAGCCTCGGCCCGGGGTGGATCTATCATGCCAGCCAAACCCAGGAAGACCAGGTCCCTCTCGAGTGTTTCTTCACTCGAGTCATCAATCTGCGGCCCCTCTCGGTATGCCACAGCTAGGACTCTCAGGGCGCGCCTTGCCATCTTCTCGTTGGCTTCCAAGATTCTGCTTCTGGAATCGCTTCTCATGTCTTGGATCCCGCTGGATGCAAGCTCCTTGGTGCAGCGCTCAAGCACAACCTCAGGTGCTCCCTTGATGAAGACAAGCTTGCCGCCCTTTTCGCTGTAATGCATTGTTGCCATGCGTTTTCTCTCGGAGCTGAAGGGAAGCTCCCCTATCCTAGGATAGCCACTTCTGATTTCGTGTGCACGGTGCCCAGACTTCTCGGCCAGCACAACCAATGCTCCTTCTGTCGGATCTCCCCTGATTCTCCACTTCCCGTTCTCAATAACGAGGTCCGCATCATTGCACAGAACGCATCCCATAACAAAGAGCCTGTAGCTGTCACTGCTCAGGACACCGTCAGGGGCGAGCAGTTTGCCTGTTGGCTCATATCCCTCCCCTTCGACAGCCACGCTCGAGCCTGCGGTGTAGATTTCTCTTACAGTCATCTCGCCTCTCGTTATTGTACCTGTTTTGTCAGAGCAGATGACAGTCGTGCAACCTAGAGTTTCTACAGCTGACATTCTGCGTACGAGCGCATTGGCATGGGCCATTCTGTGCATCCCGATTGCGAGACTCCCCGTCACGACCGCTGGCAGTGCCTCAGGGACGGCTGCCACCGCCAGAGCGATTCCGAAGAGTATCATCTCGAGAGCAAAGGCCGGACGGAACAGGCCGTACATTATGAAGTCCCTAAGTAAACCCACGGCTATTACTACCGCGCACACTCCCAGTGAGAGTGCACCAAGCCACTTGCCAATCTCGTTAGTCCGTTTCTCAAGAGGTGTTTCCTCTTTGTCTACGGTTGTCACCTGGCGCGCTATCTTGCCAAACTCAGTGTTCATCCCCGTGGAAGTCACTACAGCAAGGCCCTTCCCATATGTCACTTCCGTGCCTGAGAGAACCATGTTTTTCCTATCGGGAAGTGTCGTATCCGGCGGCATCACCTCTTCAGTCTTGACTACAGGCAACGACTCGCCGGTGATGGCTGCCTCGTTCACCTTCATGTTGACGACCTCAATGAGGCGTCCGTCAGCGGGAATCTTGTCGCCCTCCTTGAGCATCAGTATGTCGCCGGGTACGACCTCCTTGGTGGGCACTTCAAGTGCCTGATTGTCACGCAGGACTGTTGCGCAAGGCGTGAGCATCTTCTGTAGGGCTAGGAGAGCTCTCTCCGCCCTATACTCTTGCGTAAAACCCAGTATTGCAGAGATGACGACGATCACCAGAATCAGTAGGGCATCGACGATCTCGCCGACAAGAAACGAGATTCCGACCGCTATGAGAAGAATGACAACGAGGGTTTCAGTGAACTGCCTGAGAAGTATCTTTAACGGGCTCTCACTCTCGGCTCTTACTAGCTCGTTTGGGCCATACTCTTGAAGTTTCTCAATGGCATCAGCACGGCCAAGACCTGCCCGGCTTGTACCCAGCTTCATCATGACAGTCTGTGCATCTAGAGAGTGCCAAGCCTCTTCCATTGATGTCATTGCTCTTCACCGGGCGGGCAGCACGCCGTAGATATTGTGTGGCATGCCTTGGCATTCCGGTGGACCCGACCCGACTGAATCCGGGTGATGTCAAGACTTGGGTTCATTGGTGCATGTCGCCACACGCAGCCTACGCGTGTCTTGTTGGCACCTAAGCCGACAAACAGACGAGATAACTGTTTCGTCAGCGGTACTTCTGGAAAACGATGTCCTAAGTCGAAAGCATTAAGACTACTCTGAGACTAGCCCCCTGCAAAACACTCGGAATGACAAGGCCATGTCTGAGAAGCCCAAGTACAGCTTCAAGTGTCTAGAGAACGAGTGCCCACAGCGAGTATGCTGCACACGCGAACCGGTGACTGTGACTCTAGGTGACATAGTTCGATGGAGTGAGCAAGACTACCTATCTCACGTTGTTCCCGGAGTAGTCATTCAGATGCCAGAGTCAGATGCCTTGATTCTTGTGACGGCGCGACGCCAGCTGAAGAAAGACCCGAGTAAGACTGCGTGCGTCTTCTATCATGAGGAGTCAAATGCCTGTTCAATCAGATATGCTCGCCCAATCTCATGTATGACGTTTCCCCTCCAGTTCGCAGGGGAAAAGTTCGTTCTGAGCAACAAGGAGTGTTCCGGCATTGGGAAGGGTGAAGTTGCACGTGACGCTCTGAAGGAAGCGAGAGACACCGCTGAACAGGAGTTCAAGGAGCGATTGGAAACGGAGAAGACGTTGCCCGGCCTTTACACTGTGCTCATGAGCCTAATGTTGCGCCAGTCAGCCGAAGCCATGAAAGATCTCTCTGATGAGGACAGGAAACGCATTGATGAGATAATGTCCCACAGGTCCGCCAGCGAAAAGAGTCAAGACGCTGAGAGCGGCGACTAGATATCCATCATGAGCAGTTCTCTCGAAGACTCTGTAAGCACGTCGCGCCCGGTTTCTGTCACGCAGACGAGGTCCTCTATCCTTATTCCAAATCTGCCTTCTAAGTAGATTCCGGGCTCAACGCTGTGTGTCATACCGGGTTTCAGCTGAAGTGTGTTACCTTTCACGAGGTACGGTGGCTCGTGTACTTGAAGCCCCACTCCGTGGCCAAGCCTGTGAGTGAAGTACTGCCCGTAGCCGTGTTCCTCGATGACGCTGCGCGCAATCCCATCTGCATCACCACAAGTCAGGCCTGGTGAGATTCGGTTCAATGCTGCTTGCTGAGCTTCTAGGACAACAGAGTAGACAGCCTCCTGTTCACTGGTTGGCTCTCCAGCGACAGCCATTCTGGTGATGTCCGTGTTGTAGCCGGTAACTGAACAGCCGCAGTCGAACAAGACCATGTCACCCCTACGAAGGGTCTGCGGTCCGGACTCGGCATGTGGGAGGGCCGTGCTCTCACCGAACTGGACCGTGGTGAAAGTCGGGACTGCCTTGCTGCGAACGTTCTCATTGATGACCAGCTGGCTCAGTTCCAGTTCTGTCATTCCGATATGTGCCTGGCTCATTGCCTTGGCAATCGATCCATCTATGATCCTGCTTGCGTCTTTCATAGCGGCTATCTCCTGTTGGCCCTTGATGATACGCATCGAATCCAGCTCGGGGGTCAGCGAAGCCCTCTTCCTGACCTTACCAAGAATCCTCTCAAGCGACCAATACACTCCCATCGGAAGGCTGTCGTCGAAGAGCAGTGAGTATCCCGCCTTCTTCGGTCCTGCAATCTTGGCAACCAGCGAGTAAGGATCATCGGTTTCCTCCCAAGGATGGAATCTCTTGACCCATGTCAACCGGGACAGGTTCGAGATCTCGAACCTTGGCGCTACAATTTGGGGCGGCTCGTCCACAGTGATGACGAGGGCGACGAGGCGCTCTCGCATCTCATAGTGGATGCCAGTAAGATACTGGAAGTTCGGGGAGGGAGTTAGAAGGGCGAAGTCCGCCTTTGAATCACGAATGACATCTTGTACTGTCTTCATCCTCTTAGCATACGGAGCAACAGACATGCTCTTTGTAAGCCGAGGGGACGCCGATAACTCGTTCGGTGGTGCGGACTTGCTTGACGTTAGCAGAATTACAGTTATATAGAGTCGGAAGTCGGCTCGTCATCAGGACTGCAGGTGACTGAATGACCGAGTTGGAACCACCATGTGAGCCGCTGAAGCTTCCTGCTAGTGTCTACGCGGTCGGTTCGCTCACGATGTTCGCTCAGGGTCTCTATGGGCCTTTCCTAAGTACCTACATTCTTGACATGGGTGCAAACTACGCAGAGCTGGGTGTCTTTCGGAGCGTCGGCAACATCAGTCCCGCCATACTGCAGCCTGCATGGGGTGCCGCGTCAGACAAGGTAGGACACACAAAGGCCTTCGTGGCTTTTGGCACAATGACCGGTCTGTTCATGGTGTATCTTTTCCTGTGGGCCGCAACGCCGCTGGACATGATAGCCCTCTATGCAATCCAGTCAATCCTGTTCAGTGTCCAAATACCTACTTGGCTGTCTCTTGTTGGATGTCTCATGCACGAGTCCAAGAGAGGTTCAGAGCTTGGTCGACTTGGGATGGTGACGAACCTAGCCTCTCTCTTGGCGACACTCGTGGCAGGGGCAATCATGGTGTATCCAGCTGTGATTCCTGTCTTCAAATCGTTCTGGGGCGTGTTCGGCAATGTCCTCTTTCCTTCGGGGCAAGCTTGGAGAGAAGCCTACATCGTTCCATTCTACCTGACCGCCATGATAGGGATAATGGCATCGATGCTCTCACTGAAGATAAAGGAGCGGCCCCGGCAGAATGGGGAGAAGCGAGGATTTCCGCCTGTTCTCAAGCTACTCACGCGGCCCGGGGACTTTCGTAAGTTCTGCTTCACCGCCACGTTCTTCTCATTTGCGATGTCGATGGCTTGGCCTTTCTTCATAGTTGTGCAGCGTGAATGGCTGGGCAACTCTCTGTTCGAGATCGCAATAGCCTCGGCAATATCGACAATCATGACCGTGGTTATGACTATTCCTTTTGGCCGGCTTAGCGACCGAGTAGGACGTCGTCCGTTGATTTTCACAGGGAGGTTTCTCTTGTTCTTCGTCCCATTGTTGTATCTCTTGGCTACCGACACGTTTCTCATATACGTATCAAACGCTATTGCTGGCATAGCCACTGCAGCTTCAGTGAATGCGAACACCGCCTACATCTATGATGTTGCTCCGGCGGGAGAGAGAGGGTCACATGTTGCGGTCTACAACACTTTTACAGGCATAGTGTTCCTCTTTGGCTCACTGATCTCCGGTTTGCTAGGACAGTTGTTTATTGATTTCGGGCTTCTCGGAGCTTATGAATCGGTTTTCACGATGCTTGCAGTCAGCACAGTTCTTCGGTTCATAGCCTCGTTCGTTTACTTGGATTTGAGAGAGCCTCGTGTCTATCATTCGACTATCTGGGCTGAGTTCCGTGCATTGGTTCATAGGAGACGTCATGACTCCGAAACGCCGTGATTCTTCTGATATAGACAAGCTTAAGGACGCGCTTCTATCCACGTGAGTTTGCACTCTGAGAGGACTGCGATTCTTGAAGAATGACCCGAGCTTCGAGGAAGGCTGGAAAATCGAGATGAGAAGAGGCCTCCTAGAGTATGCGGTCCTCGCGATAGTGAAGCGGCACCAAGAGGGCATACACGGTTATGGCATTGCGAGGGAACTTGAGGAGAAGACTGAGGGGCTTCTTGAAGTGAAGGAGGGAACACTCTACCCCATTCTCCACAGGTTACGAGAGGACCGGCTTCTCAACGTTAGGGCTGAGAAGTCAGACACAGGACCTAGCCGAAAAGTGTATGTATTGACGGGTGAGGGTGACCGCGTCTACCGCGAGCTCTCTTTCACGCTAGTTAGAATGTTTGAGAAGCTGGAGGCATTGGCTCGATGAGCGGGCGAGATGTCGAAGACATGATTGAAGACTATGTGAAGAGAACCCGGAAGGTTCTGCCCAAAGGCCGAGAGACCGAGGATCTGCTGGATGATCTTAGGACTCACATTCTCGATTCACTCGCTGACAAGAGTGAACAGAAACCTAGAGTCAGTCAATCCCACTTGATTGAAGAGGTTCTGGAAGAGCTGGGCAATCCGGAGCAAATAGCTCGTGAGTTCGAGTCGACACACCCGGAGGAACCGGCTAGGAGAAGACGCAAGACGATTAGGCTTGTTGCGAGGCTAGTGTTCGCAGTAGCGGTGGTAGTAGTTGCTGCAGTTGTTGTATCCAGCATTCCGCTCGGACAGCACGAAGCGCCTCCAGTGGACTTCGTCACGGCTTTGATCGTTCTAATGGTGTTTGCAGTAGCAGAGTGGTACGTCAGAGCGTGGCAGACTAAGTCTGCAGACTAGTCCTCTGCATCGTGCGTTCAGGTCGTAGCTGTCTGTGGAGCATGCTTCACCTGTTCGTCGAGGCCTGTAACACACACAAACAAATGCTTGTTGTGAACACGTCAAAAGACGAGTGGAGGCTTCACTAGGGATTCACTAGTTCTAGAGCACCCTCAGTAACTCCTCGACACCCCTCCCTACCTATTTTGACAGTGTGAAACCTCCGCTCCTCCTCTATTCGCATCTGAGCTGATTGGGCACTAAACACCTTGGTCATAGCACAGAGTCATGCGCCGCTGGACCAAGGTGTCGTAGGAGTTTCAGAACTCGACCGTGTGTATCTGGTAGAAGTCCTTGGGATGATCACACGCGGGACACTTTTCGGGTGGACTAGTTCCTTCGTGGATGTAGCCACAGTTTGAACATCGCCACTTGACCTTGGTGTCACGCTTGAACACGCGGCCTTTGGCGATGTTATCAGCCAGCATCGTATAACGCTGCTCATGCCATGACTCTGCTTTGGCGATGGCCTTCCATACTGCGGCTATGAGCGAGAACCCTTCCTTCTCTGCGGTTTCCGCAAAACCGGGGTAGATCTGCGAGGTTTCCATGTGCTCTCCTGCCGCGGCAGCGCGAAGGTTCTGCTCGGTCGTACCGAGCGGCCCGGTAGGGTACTCGGCCTCAATCTTGACGGCAGCTCCGGTCTTGTTATCTTGGAGTAGCTTGAAGAACCGGGACGCATGCTCCTTCTCTTGGCCCGCTGTTTCCTCGAAGATGGCTGATATCTGGATGAATCCCTCCTTCTTCGCTGTGCTTGCATAGTAAGTGTAGCGGTTGCGAGCCTGCGACTCGCCAGCGAATGAAGCCAAGAGATTCTTCTCGGTCTTTGATCCTTTCAGTTCCATGATGATTTCCTCCATTCGTCCCCAACAAACGTACTCGCAAGCTGTGAGTGTGTGTATCCGGGGACAGAATGTGGCAGGTTGGCGAACGTTCGCTATTAAGTATGACCGTGTGGCACATCCGTAGTGCTGCAAGGCCATGAACCTGTCAGTGTCGAACCTTGGCGGCGATGGCCCAGGCAAGTTTCTTGCAGTCTTCTAGTTCCTGACTGGTGGGCCTACCGTGCACATCAATCACCGGTTCCAGAACCTCGAACTTCATATCTTCAAACTTTTCTTTGAGCCGCCTCACGCCACCGCCTGCCCATCCGAACGTCCCGAATAGGCATATTGGTCTCCTAGCGAACCTCTTGCCTTCCATCTCGTTGACGAAAGCCCAGATTCTTGGGAAGGGATACGCGTCATAGGTTGGAGTACCGATTGCTATCACGCCCGCGCGCAATGTATCAGTGATAATCCTGCTCATCTCGGAGTAAGATATGTTGTGGATTCTCACCGGAACAGCAAGATTCTCGAGTTCCTTCTTGAGTGTCATTGCCACTCTGTGAGTGAAGCCATACATGGTCCCGTATATGATCGTACAGCCTTTCTCAAGATCGGGAGAGCTCCATTCCGCATACCGACTGACAATCCACATTGGATCCTTGCGGTAGACTGGACCATGACTAGGGGCAATCATCTTCAGATTGATACCGAGTCCCTTTACCTTGGCAATCGCTTGCTGTACGAACTTGAGGTAGCTAGTGATTATCGCTGAGAGATACCTTCTGCTTTCAGACTCAATCATGCGCATATCGATTTCGTCGTCAAAGTGGTTTCCGTTCAGTGCACCAAATGAACCGAACGCGTCGCATGAGAACAGTATATGGTCCTTCATATCATAGGTCATCATGGTTTCTGGCCAGTGTAGAAACTGCGCATGCACAAACTTCAGGGTCCGTTTGCCGAGAGGGAGTTCTTCCAGATCGGTGACTGTCTTCTCCCTCAGTCGGACATCGTAGAATGATCTCTGCATATCTGACGCCTTGGGCGTGTAGATCATGGTCGCGTTTTCGGCAATCTTAGCAATGTGAGGAAGCGCACCAGTGTGGTCCGGCTCCATATGATTCATGATGATATAGTCAATCTTGGCTGGGTCCACTACCTCTCTTATGTTGGCAATCCATTCGTCTGCCCAAGGTTCCTTCACACACTCGATCAAGGCGATCTTGTCATCCACAATCAGGTAGCTATTGTATGATACACCGTGGGGAAGTGCCCAAAGGCTCTCGAACAGAGATGTGTGGTGGTCGTCTACGCCGACATAGTGTATACCTTTGACGATCTCTCGATTCACAGGCTTCACCTACAATCTAGTTCCCGTCCGAATGCTTTCATAAAAGCTGCTCGGCATGACAACGAAAGAGCCAGGACGAATGGCGGCGCGGGTGTGTCAAGAATCAACAAGGCATAAGTGCAGACGTTGCCAGTCAGAGTCAGTGTCACTCGGCGGAGCTGTGTCCCATTGAACAAACGCTCCATTGCTGCTGTCATGATTGTGGCTGCTGCGCTGGCAACATGCACACTACTCTCTATCAGTGACTTGGGTGTACTACCCTTCGATTCAGCTGACTTCTGGATGGAACCCGTTTCCTCGCGCACCTGCTATGCGGACTGCAATGCCGGGGACGTACTTCATGGAACGTTCGAAGTGATACAGGATGGCGACCTCTTCCCGGGCGATCAGACCAAGTACGACATTTGGCTGATTGAGGGTGTTGACTTCTTCATCTTTGATGAGTCGAACTACAGTCTCTGGCTGGAGGGAAGTGATACGACAGCCGTCTATGCAAACGACCGAGTGTCTGGGTTGTCTTGGAGCATCAGGGTTCCGGAGTCCGGTCGATGGTACGTTGTGTATTCCAATGGGTCAATGTTCAGGAAGCATGTGACGGCGACAACTGCACGTTCAGGCAGTGCAGGTATGGCCGTTCTTGTTGTGCCGCCGGTCTTGGTAGGCTGCTTCTTCTTGGGCCTTCTCTTGTTAGGCCGAGCTCCGGGTCCGAGACAGCCGGTGCTCCAGACCGGGCAACTTCGGCGCTGATGGTGTGAGTAGTTGGAAAATCAGTCTGATCCAGCTTTCTCACACGATTTAGGTGGTCTGCTGCTGAGGTGCGTTTTCCTTAGCGGGCTTGTGCAGCGCCTCATCGATGAGCTCTACTGTGTTTCTTCCGAGCAATCCGCCGAAGCCTCCTAGCAGAGCTCCCAACAACACACTGATGACTATCACTAGTACTCCCATTCCGCTCAGTCCCAAAAGACCGATGAAGAACTCGGCTATTTCCAGTGCTGATGCTGAGAATGAGAGATATGCAAACAATAGGCTCCAAGCGATAGCCACGCCCACGAAACCAACTAGGAATGCACGCTTGGATGTCCTCGTGAACAACGAGCCGAGTATCCCTGCAATCAGCATGGTCACCCATTGCCCACTTAGCTCTAGGGTAATGGCGAAGATAGTCGTTATGATGATTGCAGGAACAAGTTTCAAAGATGGGAATATGTCGTCAATCTTACGCATTGTTTCACCTCCTAGGGAACAAACGTCACAGTCCTCTCAATCATCGTGTTCGTGGTGTCTGCCGCGTGAAATGCATCTGCTGTAGCATAGAAATACATCAGGTTGTAGCCGTACTGCTGTGTGCCTTCGTCAAACGCGTACCACAAATCAAAGAGGTCGTCCCAGTGGGGACTGAAGGGATTGCCACTCTGCCCTGCAGGAATCACACCATATGACATCTGTATGTTACTTAGGTCTGCAACCATTCTCCATGAGGGCCCGTGTGTCACTCTCCAGCCGCCTGCGCTGTTCAAGGTGTTCTGTCCCCGATGAGGGCCTCCGCCGATGTAGGTCAAATCAGCAAGATGGTCAACGTAGATTCTGTGGTGGACACCATAGACCCAATTGGCCGGGTCTGTGCCATAGTCCTCAACCATGTCATCGAGAGCACGATGAAGAGCCCTGACAAGTATTTGATTCCGGGTTTCAACAGTCCCATTGGTCGTGTGGTCATCAAGATAGTATGTATTGTCCTCCTTGATGATCTTCTCAATTATGGGTGTTCGAGACAGAGGAAGCGCCGAGTCAATCGATCTGAGCTCATCAAGGATCTCATAGTGTATCGCACTGCGAAGGTACATCCAGAAAGTGGGAGCGACAATATCGGTGTCCATAACATAGTCCCAGGCCTCCAGCCAGCTCACGGCCTGCTCGATACTGGTGTTGCCGTTTCCTGCACTATCCCAGGCATCTGTCACATAAGGGACGATTTCTTCAGCTCTGACCTCGAGTGAGTCTGCCTGATACTGCTTCATGTCATCGACAGTCACATTGTTGTTGGTTGCCAGTAGGTAGTCGATGCGACGACCTCTGTAGCCATCATCAAAAGGTCCCAATAGCTTGAATCCGTAGGAACTCGCATCGATTGATTTCTGATTGGCGGACTGCAGGTAGCCCTGTGACGGATTGACAGATCGAGGAATCAGAGCATAGGGGATGTTGCTCACCATGCCTATCGAGTCGTTCAGCGCGGTGACCGGGTACTCACCTGTGTATCCTGATCTGATAGGAAACCTGCCACACACGGTTATCGCTATGTTACCTGCGTCATCAGCATAGACTATGTTCTGCGGCGGGCTGTCCCACCAGTAGAGCGCATCATAGTATCCCTGAATGTCGTTGGCTCTGTTCAGTTTGCTGATAGCAAGCAATTGGGTGGATACGTCATTTCCCGTCCAGTTCATTGCTATGTTGGCCTCGGTTTCGGAGTCAAGGCCATATGTGTCCAAGACAGAGTCGATGAGCGGCCCATGAACAGATACCTTCACATCGAACGGGACGTCGGGTCCTCCTTTCACATGAATCGTTTCGTCCACCAATTGGAAGGCTCTGTACTGGCCGTTGTACATATACTCGCTCGAGTTGGTGGGATCGAGCTGCTCTACAAACACATCAAGCACATCTGCACCAACATTGGTGAACCCCCAGGCGATGTGGGCGGTGTGTCCGAGTATGACTCCCGGTAGTCCGGGGAGAGTGACTCCAGAAACGTCCATTTCACCGGGCACGACAATATGAGCCTCGTACCATAACGATGGGGCTTGTAGCCCCAGATGTGGGTCATTGGCTAGTATGGGTTCGCCAGTAGCCGACCTCAGTCCGCTGACTGCCCAGTTGTTACTGCCCAGCATCTCCTCCTCGAACGGTCTGATGACATCTTCGAGTACTGCCATCAGAGCGTCCAGCTTTTCACTTGGTATGACCGCCGGGTCGACGAGTACTTGGCTAACTAGGCCTTCCGGGTTCGGAGTCGCAGGGTGTCCTCCCGGTGCATTTGGATAATCGACTAAACTCAAGTTTGTCTGCTCGGGCACTATCGGCACTTCGTAGGGCATGACGTCCGGGAAGAGCTCATCATACATTGTGTCGTTGTCAATGGTTTCTCTCACCCACTGGCGATAGAAGTCCTCGAACCCACCTGACAGGCCCCACGCCATCATCTGTGCCCATATGAAGATGTCCAACCGGGTCCAATGTACGGGTGTGAACCCGAGGATCTTGAACTCAATGGGTGTCATCGCACTTGTCATGGAGTCGATGAATGCGTTTGCCCCTTGGACCTCCGCGTCAACTACACTAAGGGAATAGGCGATATCAGGATCGGCTTGGTTTGCCACACACCAGTCGAGGGTATTCTGTGCGGACATCGCTAGGCCAATGGTACGGTAGAACTTGTCGCTACCGACACCACGAGAACCGACGATTTCACTGATCCGCCCTGAGGCTAGGTAGTTCTGCATCACCATCTGGAACAACCTGTCCTTGGCATGAAGATATCCCAAGGCCATGTAAGCGTCTTCAACTGTGTCTCCATATATGTGGGGGATACCCCATTGGTCGACAATCACATCGACCTGCGCAGTAAGACCCGGCAGTTTCACAGTCTGCGCAGCAGGGTCTCTAGCTCCATACCCGACATCGAATATCCCGCCTATAGGCTGGATGATCCCCAGACCACCCGCCAGCGGTCCAACGGGCATGGTCAGAAGGACTATCATGACCACAGGACCCACAAGCGACAGGCAAAAACTAGCGATTCTCTTCCTCACGCATCTCACCCGAAGCCCTGGATTGTGACATGGAACAATGTGCATGGTGGCTCATAAGTCTTGGTGAAGGCGAGTATGGACCGCGTGTTCTGTTCCACACAACGACAATGCAATCGATTGTGTGCAGCCGCGTAGCTCTGGGTGATGGTTGACAAGCTTTTTCAGCAAGATAGAACGCCGGTAACTAGGTCGTGAGTAACCATGGTGAAGACCGACGGATTCAGAGGTAGAGATTTCATAACTCTACGAGACTATACAAAAGAGGAAGTCGAAACGATTCTTGAGGTCGCTCTAGATCTCAAGAAGAAGTTTGCAATTGGGGAGCCACACAAGCTCCTAGACTCGAAGACGCTGTTCATGATATTCTACAATCAGAGTCTTCGGACACGCAACTCCTTCGAAGCAGGGATGACGCAGCTAGGAGGACATGCCCACTTCTTGGACCCTGACAAGATATACGCTCCAGCACTTGAAGGTGATGAGAAGGCATATTCCACCGAGAGAGTGTCCGATGTCGCCAGGGTTCTTGCGAGAATGGGACATGGAATATCGATTCGCTGCTATGGTGACCCGGTAGGCTGGATCTATGGTCGGGCAAACGAGATAATCAAAAACTTCGCCCATTGGTCTAGCATTCCGGTCATCAACATGGAGGACGATAAGTACCATCCGTGTCAGGCACTTGCTGACATCATGACTGTCAAGGAGAAGTTCGGCACTTTCAAAGGCGTCCGATTCGTGATGTCTTGGGCTTACTCCCCATCCGTCCACAAACCGCTGGCCGTACCGCAGAGTGCAATCATTGCGGCGACCAAGATGGGCATGGACACGGTGCTAGCTCATCCTAAGGGCATGGAACTCGATGACGAAATCATCAAGCAATGCAAGGTGTATGCCCAGGAGAACAACAGCAGCTTCGAGATCATGAATGACATGGATGAGGCATTCAAAGGTGCTAATGTGGTGTACCCGAAGTCTTGGACATGCAAGCAATTCATACCACCTTTCAACAGCAAGCCAGAGCTCGACAAGTCGAAGATTGTCTTTGACAAGAACAAGAGCTGGATTTGTGATGACGCGAAGATGAAGATTGCCGGGCCCAAGGCTCTCTACATGCATTGCCTGCCATGTGATCGCGGTTTCGAGGTTGCGAACTCAGTGATAGATGGTCCTCAATCCATCGTCTGGGATCAGGCCGAGAACAGGCTGCATGCGCAGAAGGCTGTCATGGCACTGACCATGCGCTAGTAGTGATATTCTTGCACAGTATCGGGGTCACGCGCGGCGGCCGAAATCGGCCAATGTCGTGGCCTCCGATACACCTTAAAACGCGGCAGTCTTCTTCCTTTTGCAGTGATTCCTATGAAGAGTCTTTTTGGACGAGACCTAATAACAACGCAAGAATGGAGTGTTGATGAGCTCGAACGGACCTTGGCCCTGGCTTTCGAGTTCAAGGCTCACCGCTTCGACCACCCATTGAGGAACTGTCTTGACCGCAAGACGTTCATGATGTTCTTCTTCAATCCTAGCGTGAGAACCCGGCAGAGCTTCGAGTGCGCGGCCACGGAACTGGGTGGGCATGCTCAGTTCCTCGAACCCAAGACAATGAGGCTCAAAACGGAAACAAGTGCAGGCGAAACAGTCCAAGATGCCGCGAATGTGATGAGTCGCTATGCCTGTGGGATTGGCATCAGGACTCTTGAGACCGCAGTTGACCGCTACGGTGAAGGTGACGACCTTCTCCGGGAGTACGCAAAATGGGCGAGCGTGCCTGTCATCAGCATGGCGCATGACAAGTTTCACCCTTGCCAAGGATTGGCCGATGTCATGGGCATGAGGATGCATGGAGGCAAGAACCTGAAGCGTAAGAAGCTCCTACAAGTATGGGGAAAGGGAGCTCTGGTAAGATCTTGGTGCTCAGTGCAGGAGAGTATTCTGATCAACACCCGCCTCGGACTTGACGTGACTCTGGCTTATCCCAAAGGCTACGATCTAGATCCACAGGTCATCAAATGGTGTGAAGACAACGCAGCTGCGTCGGGCGGCCATTTCGAGATAGTTCACGACTTGGAGGAAGGGTACAAAGGAGCCGACTTCGTCTATAGCCGCAACTGGCAGAGTCCCGCCTTCTATGCAGACATGAAAAAGGTGGGTGCAGACGCGGCCAAGAAGAAAGAGATTGAGATGGCAGCCAAGTACGGTGACTGGATCTGCAATAGTGATTGGATGTCGAGGACGAAGAACGCGTTCTTCATGCACTGCGGACCAGTAGACCGCGGAGCGGAGGTCACCGATGAGGTGTGCGATGGGCCACGATCAATAGTGTACGACATCGCAGAGAACCGACTGCACGTTCAAAAGGCAATAATGGCCCTCACAATGGCTGACCCCAAACAGGGGTAGGAGATATCCGGGGCGGCTTGGCTGAGGGTCGGGTTGAAAAAGTACATCAGTATAGCCCTCAGCATTTTCGGGCTCCAAATGACTGCGAGTCAGAAAGAGGGCCGCACAGTCTCTCTCGACTACCATGCGCCTTCAGACGTTTCAAATACCTTCAGTATGAAATAGACGATAATGCCCACAATAACTACTATGGCAAAGAATGCTACAACGAACGCTGGACCTGACAGTTCGTTCCAAAAGACGAGCGGTCCGAAGATCTCGCTGAAGTGAATCACACCGGTAAGGTCTGCTATGATTACCAGAACTAGAGGCATTCCAACAAGCACTGCAATTGCCATTGCCATGTATGCCGCTCGTTTGAGCCAAACACGGTTCGTATCGGTCTGTGGTTTCCCGGTCATCATGCTTCGCTCCTGCTGTAATCAGGAAGGTCTGGAATAACTTACCTACCATGAACCTTCGTTCGCGCTAAAAGCTTTGAGGATGAAAAACATCATTGCTGCCGCAAGGAGCACGACGGACACGAATGCTGCTAGAAAGGCCCCTGATGATAACTCGTTCCAGAATAGGATTGGTCCGAAGATCTCGCTGAATGCGTGTGCTCCAGTCAGGTCGGCCACCGTAACCAGAAAGAACGGGGTAGAAACAAAGACAAGTGCCGCTATGGAGAGGTACCCTGCACGTCGAAGCCATACCGATGTGGGATCAACTGGATTGAGTTCCACGGGGGTAGCAACGTGTGGTTGAGCCTCCGGTTTGGTCAGTCGGGTTCCTCTCTTCAGCAGCCTATCGCGAAGGGAGTCGTATTTGTTTCTCCAGTAGACAATGAGTCCTTCCTTGCTGATGTCCTCCGTTCTCTTCAGGAGATATCTGAACAGAAGACCTGAGCCAATCCCTGCAAGCGCTGCAACTGTGAATGCAGCTTGGACTCGGTAGAACAGGAGGATGTTATATGCCGCGGCCCCCACACGGAAAGCAATGAGGCCGACAAGCCAACCAATACGATTTCCGAAGATGCGTGAGCGTGTATGTAGATAGTATGATCCAGCAATCATGGCAAACAGTGAGAACGATACTATGTCGATTATGAACCAAAGGAACCACCATTCCGTGCTGAGAGCATAACGAACAAGCAGGTTGAACTCATATGCTGCTCCAAGGCTGTTCCAGAGCAAGACAGTATACACAGCATCGATTAGGCCTACTGGGGCAAGCAAGAAAACAAGAAAACGAACCCATTTCTCTTGCCACCAGAGAGAGAGCATCTCTCTCGATGTCATGGTGGTCAGACCTTTTCTTCTTCTGGCGACCTGCAAGTTCTAGACCCAAACCCTACTCTATCATTCATCGTATAAAAGCTTCGAACTCCGCGTTCTTCCTGTCTTCGATTGGCAGTTCATTGACCAGCCAAAATGCCCAATTTGGGCACGCCGTCTATGCACAAAGATTCGTAAGTACTTTCCACATGCGAGATGTCGTCCTGAAACCCCCGACGAACGAAAAAGAAGAGTGGGCAGAGGATTGCGTTCCTCTGCCTGTGGACTAGCTAACTGTTCTAAGGCATTGTGTACCCTGCGGGGTAAGCCTTCCACATGTGGTAGAAGTACAGACCGTACCACATTGGGTTGTAGTTGTAACCGTTCATGTACACGGCTTCAACATGGAACGTCGTAGCCTGGTATGCCCATACGAAGGCAGCCTGATCCACGATGGCTGTCTGGACCTTGCCGTAGAGTGTTATGCGCTCAGCCGAACTTACGCTCTGAGCAGCAGCAGTGATCCAACCATCTACGAGAGTCGCATTCCATCCCTCAGAGAGGGATAGAGCGATTCTGTTCGCGTACAGCCCAGTGCTCTTCACGAACGGGACAACGTAGTCGTCCGGGTCAGCGTAGTCGGGTGCCCACCCGAGGAAGAAGAACGGGAGCTGCCTGTTGTTGAGCATATAGAGATAGTTGGGCCACGACACCGCTTTCACTGTTACGGTGAGAGGGCTGCTAGGCTGAGTTGCCAAGGGATCTGCAAGGATCGCCTTGATGCCGTCCCCCATGAGCAGACAACCCTGCTGTCGGATTGGGTTCCCTTCATTGTAGTAGATATCGAAGTTGTAGGACATGTTGGCAAGGATGGTATCCAAGCCTGCATCCATGGCTGCGTTCCACTTCAGTACGGCTTGGTCCAAATCGTACTGATACATGCGCAGGCTGTCATTGTGGCCGAACATGCCTATCGGGATTGGTCCTTGGGCCTGCTGGCCAAAGCCGTTGATTACCTTTTGAATGAAGGTCTCGTAGTTAAAGGCGTAGGAGAATGACTCCCTCACAGACTTCATGACGAATGGGCTCAGTACGATGTTGCCTGAAATGTTCAAGTACTGTCTCATGTTGAACCCGAGGAACATCACGTCATATGTGGGGTATTGGCACCATAGCTTGAGCTGCGGATAGAGGGATTTCACCGTACCGTCGCCGTTGCTACCGTTGACACGGTTCCATATGTAGAGAGCATGGGTTGTCGGCCAGTAGCCTATGTCGGTTGCGTTGGCCAGCAGATTCAGGATTCTGCTGTTGACATCAGTGTTCTTCTTGATTACTACATCCGTGATGCTGCCATAGTTCGGGTTTTCAGCTTTCGCCGCAGTGGCTCTCCAGTAGTTGGTGTTCAGTTTGAGCTGTATCTGCTCATCTGGTACCCAGCTAACAAACTTGTACGGACCAGTACCACAAGCGTGCGTGTCGAGGTAGGAGTTAATCGCACCATAGTCGTCTCCTCCGTTTGCTTCAACCCAGCTCGGGCTCACGACGCAAGCAACTGAGAAGGCCAGTACTGAGAAGAACGGAGCATACACGAACGCGAGCCTAAACCGAACAGTGTAGTCATCGAGTACTATGATAGCACTTGAGTTCGCTTCCCAGTTGTCATAGGCTGCAATGTGCTCAGGGCTACCGGCGCCGTACTCGTTGGCCGCATTCTCAACTGCCTGACCACCTAGAATGGGTTCTGCGAACATCCAAACCGGTCCAGCGGTGTCGAAGATCTTCATGGTTCTGTCGAGGCTGTATTTCACGCATGACGCATTGAACGGAGTACCGTCATGGAATGTTACTCCATGCCTTAGCGTGAAAGTGTAGTTGAGACCATTGGCTGAGGTCACATAACTCTCCGCGAGCAATGGGACACTGGGTGTCGTGTTTTGACCATACCATTCGTACCCGTACAGCGTCTCATAGACGTTCATGATTACAGCTCCGCCTGCGGTTTCGTAGTCCACGGCGGGGTCCAAGTGTTCAGGATCGCCAATCCCCTCCTGGATGACAGTATTCAGTCTTGGGGGTGTGGGTGTCACGCCGGCGGGCTTAGGCCATAGCATGTATGCGCCTGCAGCGCCGACTATGACGATGACCACCACGATGGCGAGTATTTGGTTCTTGTTCATGATCTTCCTCCTTCTTTCGTGTTGTGTAGCACAGATGTCCTTACGGACCAAGTAGGTCGCGTGTCGGACCCCTAGGGGCTCTGATGTCATATGGACCTCTGTACTCGAAACACTAGGGTCTTTTACTGGCCGTGAGTCTAATATAGCTTGCTACTTCCCAGATGTCAAGAATGGCGCACTCTGCAATCTTGCAGGAGTCAAAAGCTATTATAGGAGTCAAAAGCTATTATAGATGTGCAAGTGCTTACACATCATAAGCCGGGCCCAACCAAATACTTAAGTGGCCTGTAAAATCCGCGTTGATAGCTCACAAGGGCTAAAGGTTCGGTCCCCGGAATCAAGAAGCGCCTGAGGTTTGATGAATGAAGCTTAGGGATTTCATTCTGAGGAGAATCATTCTGGCTATACCAGTTGTCTTTGGCGTACTTACGATAACCTGGTTTTTGTCTTATGTTGTGGGAAACCCATTGGCCATGTTCATAACAGAACGGACTTCTCCGGCGGCCATCCCGGGAATAATCCGGGAACATGGGTTTAATCAACCTCTGGTCGTTCAGTACTTCCTGTACTTGAGAAGCCTGTTGCTTGGCGATTGGGGCACTAGCTATTCAACGGGCGGTGACCGGCCAGTGCTGGAGATTATCGCCCGTAAGTTCCCCGCTACTATTGAACTTGCGATTGTCGCGATGATATTCGCGGTAGTCCTTGGCATTCCCCTTGGCATCCTCTCGGCGACAAAGAAGGACAAGCCAGTTGATCACGTCACACGGGTCTTCTCCCTAGCTGGCGTTTCAATGCCAATCTTCTGGTTCGCTCTTATGCTCAAGTATGTGTTCTTCTTTCAGTTCTCCATCAACGACCTTCCCTACCTTCCCGGAGGCGATAGAATCGACAATGAGCTGTGGAAGAGTGTTCTCCAGAATGGAGTCGGCTACGACTATTCCGCTAGCATAACTGGGTTTGTTCTTATCGATTCTTTGCTATATGGCCAACCTGTCCTGTTTTATGATGCCTTGATCCATCTTGTGATGCCGGGCTTCTGCTTGGGCTATCTGACGCTTGCCATCGTCACGAGAATGATGCGTTCAAGTATGCTCGAAGTCATGAAGGAAGACTATATCACATTAGCACGGTCCAAGGGGCTCACCGAACGCATTGTGATATACAGGCACGCTTTGAGGAATGCGCTCATTCCGACGGTGACCGTTATTGGCTTGGCATTCGGAGGTCTAATGTCCGGTGCTGTACTAACCGAGACAATCTTCAACTGGCCTGGTCTGGGTCGATGGGCAACACAGGCAATCTTACAGTCTGACATGGCTGCAATCAATGGCTTCGTTCTTCTAGTGGCTTTCGTCTTCGTAAGTGCAAATCTGATAGTAGACTTGGTTTACGGAGTGCTTGACCCTCGCATAAGATTCGGTTAGGAGAAGAGATCGATGACCGTCAGAGGAAGCAATGGCAGTAACCAAGGCGAACAAGAGTCAACAGTCGTGCAGGGACCGGTCTACAGAGTATTCCCATGGCTCCATATTGCTCTCAGTCTGGTGGCAGTATCCCTTGGTGGTGTGTACATAGTAGGCAGTTTAGTTGGTTGGGTCGCGACCTCATTCGCCCACGAACTGGGGTTTCAGCTTCCATCCCTGCTGATTGGCTGGCCACTTCAGGCATTGCTGCTTGTTGTGATCGGCTACCTGAACCTCAAAGCTGGCATAGCGATTTCCAGAGGAGATGCTTGGGCCTATTCATCGTCGCTCTACATGAATATCATCAGTGGCGTGATTCTACTTACCATAGGACCATTGGGGCTGCTACCTGCTGTTGCCTCTTTCACGTTGGTGCTTGCGTTATTCGCACCTAGTGTGAAATCCTACTGGTACAGGGAGTTCCGGGAAGACATGGGGCCTCGCGGCAAGGAATTGAGATTCACTCTCCACCTTCTTCGTAGAAGCCCGCTTGTCATCGCTGGGATGGTGATTGTAGCTGGGTATTTCGCAGTTGCGGTGCTAGCTCCGTGGATCACGCCCTACGGACCAGAGGAGCGTGTCTGGAACGATGCGTGCTTGCCTCCCGGCACGCCGGCAGGAGAAGCGAAGCTCAGTTCTCGACTTATATTCAGGAATTTCTCGATGGACGTCAATCTTTACCCTGACTATCTGAGGGGAGAGGTTCAGATTAGTGCAGGGGAAGTGGCCACCTCGATACCTCCAATTATAGCGTTTTCCACCTACGTTCGTAACACAAGTATCGACAATCTGAAAGAAGTCATGATCCACAGTGCAGTGTACAGACTGAACTTGACGACTTTCGATTCTCTCACTCCAGGCCAGCGCGAGTCGTACCTTGTCGATTCTGCGGAGGGGCCCATACTGTCGCGTGCGAACATAGCCGTGAACAATACGCCTTCGACCTATGTCTGGGTTGAATGGTTTGTCGCCAGCAACAAGACTGCGCCATGGATAGTGGACATAGTCCTCGAATTGAAATACAATCAGTACTACCCCATTCACTACTGGGGGACAGACGAGTCAGGCGGCGACATATTCAGTCGCATTATCTGGGCTGCTGGTGTCGACTTGAGAGTATCTCTCAGCGTTGTTCTTGTGTCGTTGGCATCGGGTGCCCTCATCGGAGCTGCATCGGGCTATTTCGGCGGCAAGCTGGATGAAATAGTGATGAGAATCACTGACATATTCTTCGCCTTCCCCGGCCTGATCCTAGCCATGGCCATTGTCATGGCCTTAGGTACTCGCAATCTTGAGAACATATCGTACGCACTCATGATTACTTGGTGGCCAGTCTACGCAAGAGTGGTGCGAGGTCAGGTTCTTTCGGAACGGGAGAAGCTCTATGTTGAAGCAGCTCGTTCAATCGGAGCAAGTGATAGCAGAATCTTGATTTCTCACATATTACCCAATACTGTTCAGCCGTTGATCGTGCAAGCAACGATGGATACTGGCGGTGTCCTCTTGACTGCCGCAGGTCTTTCCTTCATAGGATTCGGTTCCGCTGCTGGCACTGCAGAATGGGGTCTGATGATTTCGACCGGGCAGTACTACTTGCTTAATCACCCATGGATGGCCATGATTCCGGGGTTGGCCATACTCATGGCAGCATTGGCGTTCAATCTCGTTGGTGACGGGATTCGTGATCTAATGGATCCAAAGCTAAGGAGGAGAGGGTGAGCTTCAATGTTTCAGCCTGAGGACCTAGTGCTTTCAATAAGAGGCCTGACCACGAACTTCTACACCTACGAGGGTGTCGTCAGAGCACTCGATGGCATCGAGCTCAGCCTCAAGCGAGGCGACACCATGGGCGTGGTCGGTGAAACAGGTTGCGGGAAGTCAGTGACCGCCAAGTGTGTTCTAAGGCTCATTGAGCTACCAGGTCGGATTGATGGGGGTCAGATCATTTTCTATGACAGGGACCTTAAGAGCGGTGAAACCCAAGAGATTGACATTGTCCAGCTTACTCCTCAGGAGATGCTGAGCATACGCGGGAACAAAATCGCAATCGTTTTCCAAGATCCCGCCACTTATCCAAACCCTGTCTTCAGGGTAGGTGCGCAGATAGCGGAAGTTGTGATGTTGCATCAAGACCTAGGACGAGAGGCCCTCGAAGTGAGGATAAAGGAACTGGAGGAGTCTCTCAAGAACTCACCTTCGCCAGAACATCAATCCAAGATTAGAGAGCAGATTGAACACTACGTATCGATGCTTGAAGACCCGCCCAAGCCAGATCGTAAATACGCGCGAAAAGCTGCTTGGGCCAAGGCTGTCGACATGCTTAGGCTCGTGAGGATGCCTTCTCCCGAGCAGGTCGCCAACCAGTATCCACATGAACTCTCTGGGGGCATGAGGCAACGAGCACTCATCGCGATGGCGCTAGCCTGCAACCCATCCATTCTGATATGTGATGAGGCAACGACGGCTCTGGACGTTACCGTTCAAGCCCAGGTTCTCAATCTGCTGAACGAACTCAAGAAGGAAATAGGCACTTCGATTATGATAATCACGCATGACCTTGGCGTTGTTGCTGAAACGTGCAACTGGGTCACTGTGATGTATGCAGGGACAACAGTGGAGTCAGCTGGTACGAAACAGTTGTTTGAGAATCCGGTGCATCCATACACAATTGGTCTTCTCACTGCGATTCCAAAGCTCCATGAGGACAAGGAGCGGCTGGATCAAATACCAGGCACGGTTCCGAACTTGATCAATCCGCCATCTGGCTGCAGATTCCATCCGAGATGTGCGTTCGCGACAGACATATGCGTGAGTGATAGACCTTCTCTTGAGGAAGTCCTGCCAGGGCACTACGTAGCGTGCCATCATCCACAAGGGAGAGTGTGAGGAGGAACAAGGCATGTCAGAATCGAGAGTTCTTCTCAGCGTTCAGAACCTCAAGAAATACTTCCCACTGACCGGCGGCGTGTTCAGAAAAATCATAGGCATGGTACATGCCGTCGACGATGTCACTATAGACATATATCGCGGAGAAACCTTGGGCGTGGTCGGTGAGTCGGGATGCGGGAAGACGACACTAGGCAGAACCATCTTGAAACTGCTTGAGCCGACTGACGGGAAGATAGTCTTCATGTGCAAAGACATTACCAAAGTCAGAGGATCCGATCTGCGTGCGGTCAGACGGGAGATGCAGATAGTCTTCCAAGATCCAATGGCCTCTCTCGATCCTCGAGTCACGATAAAGAACAGTGTGGGTGAACCCCTGCTGATAAACGGCATTGCCCGTGGACCCAAGATGCGAGCCATGGTTCTCGAGTTGCTTCAGAAGGTGGGTCTCACTGAAGACCACCTTAATCGTTTTCCACATGAGTTCAGTGGTGGTCAGAGACAGAGGGTATGCATAGCACGAGCCTTGGCGTTGAACCCTAAGTTCGTCGTGATGGATGAGCCTACGTCAAGCACCGACGTGTCAGTGCAAGCCCAAACACTGAACCTAATGAAGGACCTTCAGGACGAGTTCGGTCTTACGTACATGTTCATCAGCCACAATCTGAGCGTGGTGAAGCACATGAGTGACCGGCTTGCAGTGATGTACTTGGGGAAGCTCGTCGAGCTTACTCCAGAAGACATATTCAGAAAACCACTGCATCCCTACACCTTCGCGTTGGTGTCTGCAGTCCCAGTCCCTGATCCGCGGTTCTCTGGCAGAGCAGTCTTGCTGAGCGGCGAAGTTCCGAGCCCGATCAACCCACCAACGGGCTGCCGATTCCATCCGAGATGCATCTTCGCCCAAGAGATCTGTAGCAGAGAGGAGCCTCTGCTAAGAGATATGGGCGACGGACACCTTGTTGCCTGCCACTTTGCAGGAGAGTTGGACTTCGGTAGAAGTGCTCAGATGGAGTATGCTCAGACCGCAGAGGCAGAGGCCAGTTAGTTGCTGGGAACCGATCGGGTCAATTGCATGGATGGCTTCTCGATGAATGTGAGGGCTTGACATGGCCGAAGAGAACAGATCAAACCGAGAGGAGCCCGCAATCTCGGATGATACAGAGGCGGACTGGAAGGACATAGCCTTCCAGCAGGAATCTGGAACCAAGCCTGTGCACCTGGACGTGAAGGATTACGTAGCTCTGTTCATAGCTTCCTTGGAAACCATCTTCCTGCCGCTCGTCATCCTCGCCATAATGCTCTTGGTTCTTGGCTTCGTGTTTACCCATGTGTGATTGCCAAAGCTGAGTGGTGGCCCGATGCCTGCAAGATACCGGTTCATTCTTGAGGCATTGGCGATAGCCTCCGTCATAATCGCAGTTGACTTGCTGTTCGGTCTTGTAGTGCTGCTTGGCCTTGCGAACGCGTCACTGTTCCTAGTGGTTTCCAATGCTCTCACGATAGAGTTCGGGGCCATGCTCATTATCGGGGGCTGTCTAATGGCTCGTCAGCCGCTCATGGATGAAAAGCGTTACGACAGTTCTGGCAAGCCTACCGCAGCTTGGCGATTTGCCTTGTTGGGCAAGCAAGTGCTTCTGTCTTCCATCTTCCTGCTCTTGTTTGCTCTCTTGTTTGCGCTGGCCCAAGTCGGTCTTGGAATATGACTTGAAGAAAAGACGATAGTCCTGTGTCAGGTGTCTTGGGATCTGATGAATTGTGATCGAGCTCAGGCCCGGGGAGCAGGTCTCTGATTGCATCACTGTTCGCTGCTGTGCTCTCTCCACTTCTTGCCTTCTCTACTCTCAATGTTTGGGGCTGCCAGTCAGCTTTCTTCGGACTCAGGCTCACGTCTTCCTTTGAGAGCTGATATCAGCGTTTTGGGGAATACATAGAAGATGAGGGATGCGACAAGGGCTACATACAGAAAAGCCAGAGGAAGGGACGCGTCTGCGATTGCAGTGGCGGGATAGAGAATCAGATACGCTGTCAGGAAGGCAACGACGGCAGCAATGCCTTGAAACAACATGTCACCGAAGGGAGCCATGACTATGAACAGAAACCCTGCAGTCAGTGAAACCAGTATCCATCTCGTTACGCTCGCGTTGGCCAGACGGACGGATGCATAGTCCTCACGAGTGAGATCCTGAAGTCCCTGTTTCTCCACAGCTGCCAGAAGGGCTTCCGACGTGCGTGGTTCGTCTGGTCCAACTGCTACTAGCATAGCGGCCAGAAACACAAGGACTGCTCCGCCGAACGCGGCAATCGAAAAGACAAAGAATGCGCTGGTCGCTAGCGTAGTGACTGTGAGAGCAAGGCCCAGTAGAATCACCGCCTGAAGCGTGTTGTCTGCAAGCCTCTGTTGCAGCGCAGAGCCAAGCCTGCTGTGGCTACGCATGACCAAGTTGTCAATTAGCCACTTTCTTGAGTAGCACGCCGCTGTAACCGAAGTGGTGGATGCCTTCTGTTCGCTGGCTTCGAAGCTGTACGTCATTCTGTCTTCAAGGGCCCTGTACTTCTGAGTGCGCTTTGCACGCCATATGGACAAAGCTACAATGGACAGTCCAGATGCGAATAATGCCAGAATCGTTTCCAAAGTTGGTCATCCACCATGTGCTTCAATGCTGTCATATTCCTCGTCAAAGACTCGCAACAGGTCGAGGGCCTCCTCCCATTAGCTCTATGCATTCCTCGAGACCATTCAGCCATACATGGAAGGCAAGTACATCCGACGAAACTGAGTCCTCCGGGAAGGACTTGCCCAAGAAGATCCTGACCTGCCCTCTAAGGGCCAGCTCTCTTCTGTTCCCGACCTTGAGCAGTACGCTGGCACCGTCTGCTTCCAGTCTGAGGCCGTGCTCATAGAACACCTTGGGACTCTCCGAGAACGAGTAGTCCAGAGTCTTCTCTGGGCTAGGGTACAAGTGACAATCGGACTCCTTGGTCGCCATCTTGATGCAGAGCTCCAGCAGCTCATACTGCGGGACTCTCTTTGTGTCTCCTAGGGTTCCAGGGATGAGTATTGGTCTCATGCCAGCAAGCCTCCGGACTACGCGTGCTTCAACCAAGCCACAGTAGTTGCCTCCTTGTCCCCAGACAGACATGCTGCATTCCGCCTCGTCAACTGAAAGGCCACTAATCTCACCTTCGGCCCGACGAGCGCCCAAAGGGTTCCCCTTGGAGATTGCCGCTGGTTCCCAGTAGAACCATGGTATAGTCGCCATGGGAAGCATTCTGTCCGCATAGTCTGATTTCTTATGCATGAGTTTCCATGTATCGTCGTTGAGAACGAAGAGCGACATTGAGATTGGCTGGAAGTACTTCGTGCGCTCCTTCACGTACTCGAACAGTCGACTGCGATTAGGCAACAGTTCGTGAACCACGTCGGAGATCTGTGCAGTAAGAAGAGTCACCCTTGAGTCTGCTTCCATCTGCACCTCCTGCTCTCTGTTGAGTCTGATTTGGACTCCAGTTTCCTTCTCAAAGGACTTGATGGTCTGTCTGTGAAAGGCGCATCTTGTCGACATAGTCGATGCCAAGTCTCCTTCATAACGCAACCCAACGCAGCGTTCGACTCACTTTGGGTGGAATGAGGCGGCTCAATCGTGTCTAGACTCGCTTCAACGCCATATCGGGATAGCTTGAAAAAGTGTTTGCAGCTGCCAAATCTGAATCCCTTGTGACAAAGAGTCTGGTCCTGAAACTTAGCGACGAACGCCTAGACGACTGGGTTCGAGTCTTAAACATGGGCTCGCGGAAACTGCAAGCTGACGCTACATTGTCTGCGCAGGATGTCCGTAGAATCATACATCTAGGCTTGGTTGATGTGGGACACATGTATTTGGAGCTTGAGCGGGCGCTTCCGACGGCCACAGCAAGGCTTCAGATTGTTGGCCGTGAAAGCGCGACGCTGAATGACTTCAAGACTCTACCGGGACGCAGTGAAGCTGGTTATGAATTACTCAATCATATCTTGACGATTTGCAGGAAGGAGAAAGTACTCTCGGTTGCCGCTTGGGTTTCCCAGAATGACGCACACCTTTCAGACATGCTTGCGTCGTACACATTTGTTCCGAGATACATCCGAACCAGAATGAAGATTCAATTGACAACCACGCCTGAGGATGTTCGGCTCGACTCGGCTTACGTAGTCGAAGAACATGAGGGGCTCCAACCAGAAGGGATTCTTCGCTGGGGCTTGGGACCTAGGGCAGACGGAGTAGGTTTGACAGAGCTGAGAAACGTACTTGAGAGCAGATGGAGATCGTCAGTCAGCCTACGACGGAAGGGACAAGATGAGCCGTTCGTGGTTGGATGTGTGTCAGATCCCGATAGAAGACACGGTTGGATACTTGTAAAGGAGAATCAGTCACCACACGATATCCAGTCCTGGCCATTGGTCGAGATGCTGAAGCGTGTTCTTCTAGTCATGTATGGGCAAGGTGTCCGCGACATCATGTGTGAGGTCGATGCTAGCCTGACGTTTCAGAGCCCTTTCATGGAGATTGGTTTTCGTTCTGAAACAATGTACTTCGAGTTCCTGTTGTCATTGATGCACGACTCGTCCTCGTGATTGTTGGCCGAGCCTAATTGGCGCCAACGAGAAAACGCGGACTGATTCCCTAGAATCTCTATATGTTCACCCGCGGCTCTTCACACGCTCTAGGCCGGGAGGACGAGCCACTGGAGCAGCAACAGACAAATCAGACGCATCCACATGGAGAACATTGACCCGGTGACCTCTCCATTATCACGGACGGTACGGAGTTCCTGTCAATCCGTGACTCGATGAGCGGAAATGAATGCTCGAATACACACAGGATCGATGTTCTACGTGAGCGCCCTCCGGCGCTCACACCTCATTCTTGTTCCATCTCACCCCATCGGTGACACCGAATCCAGTGTTCCTGCTCGACTTCCCTGTACTCAGGGATTTCGTTGCGGCATCTGTCAACCACGAAGTCGCATCTGGGATGAAAAGGACAGCCTCTGGGGACATCAGAGAGATCAGGTGGGTTTCCTCTTATCCCCCTCAACACGGGCCTCTTGCCTCCGGCTCTCACGCGCATCATGGCGATTGTAGGGAAGGACGCCATCAACCCTCTGGTGTATGGATGGGACGGGTGGTGGAACATCTGGACGGCAGTCCCGAACTCCATGATCTTGCCCGCATACATCACAGCGACCCGGTCTGCAAGCTCTGCAACTACGCCAGCATCATGGCTGATTACAAACAGAGAAACATCGAACTCGTCCCTGATCATTCTGAGAACGTTGAGTATCTGACGCTGAATTGTCACATCTAGTGCCGACGTCGGCTCATCAGCAATCACCAGGTATGGTCCAGAGATGAGTGACATAGCTATGAGAATACGCTGTGCCTCGCCACCGCTGAAACTGCCCGGATCCATTACAAATCGAGTACCAGCATCTGCTAGGCTCACCAATCCAAGGTACTCGAGGACCTTCCTCTTGAGCTGTATCAGACGGACATGTTCATCGTGGATTTCAACAGGTTCTCCAGTCTGCATACCTATACTATACATGGGATTGAGTGCATGCCCCAAGCCCTGTGGAATCATTGACAGCTCTCTGCCCCTCAGCTTGACAAACTCTTCTTCGGGCAGCTTCGTCAGGTCCACTCCTCTGAAATAGACGCTCCCTCGAACACCCGGCCGATCAGGCGTTTCGCCTTTCAGACCCTTGTCGAACTCTCTGCGAAGAGTTGGGTCACCGGACGTGCCCGCGGCGTAGCGAGCAACTCTCTCGAAGAACCCCATCATTGCGAGCGCCAGACTTGTCTTACCGCAGCCGCTCTCTCCAAGCAGACCGACGCACTCTCCCTCTCGAATCGCGAAGCTGACATCGTCCACGGCTCTGATGAGTCCCTTCCTTGAGGCATAGTACGCTTTGAGGTTCCTGACTGAGAGGGTTTCGGCTTTCGGCAAAGGCGCCACAGTGCGTTCGGGCTTCACGCGCTCGTATTAAACCCTACCACATGAGCACACAAGGCACATTGCCTTCTTTTCGCGAAACTGACAGCTCAAGACAAAAGCGGCGGTTCCGCGAGGCTGTTACAGTGGGCAAGAGTGCCGTGCCAACACGTTTCCTAGACTGCACCCCTCAACGTCAAGACTTAAAACGAGGTTGCTTCGCGCTCAAAGCTGTCGGTCGAGGAACCACTGAGTCAAGCTGCCTAGTGAACTACTTAACAGCCTCATATGGGCCTGCCAAAGCAGGTCTGGCTCGGTGGGTCTCGGTAAGCAGTTCGTGTACTAGGGGAATTCCAATATGAAACGCGTTCTAGTGACTGGCGCCTACGGCCAGATTGGCACTGAACTCATTGAAGCACTCAGGAATCGATACGGTGGTGAGAACGTCATTGCCACAGGGCGCAAGAAGCCGCCGGCGATATTGACCAAGGGTGGCCCCTACTACAGGCTTGATGCTCTTGACATGAATGACCTTCAGAGAATGCTCGTTGACTACAACATCGACATAATCATTCATAACGTGTCAATCCTGTCGGCCGCGGGAGAGCAGAACCCGCAGCTGGCATGGGAAACAAACGTGCAAACCTCCTACAATGTTCTGGAGGCCGCGCGAATCATCGGACTGGAGAAGGTCATGATTCCCAGTTCCATAGCCGCCTTCGGCCCAAGCACACCTAGAGAGAACACGCCAAATGATGTGATCATGAGACCCACGACCATGTATGGTGTGACGAAGGTCGCCATTGAGCTGCTTGGGGAGTACTACGCCCGCAAGTTCAATGTGGACTTTCGGTCAATGCGTTATCCTGGAATAATAAGCTCAGAGGCCCTGCCCGGCGGCGGGACTACGGACTACGCTGTCGCCATCTTCTACGAGGCAATCAGGAACAAACGGTACACCAGCTTTCTGGCGAAGGACACTCGCCTACCAATGATGTACATGCCAGACTGCCTCAAGTCAACAATCGACCTTATTGAAGCAGACGCGAAGAAGCTTGTCCACAGATGCTTCAATGTCACTGCAGTGAGCTTCACCCCCGAAGAGCTCGCTGCCGAGATCAAAAAGACCATCCCGGAGTTCGTCTGCGACTACAAGCCTGACTTCCATCAGGCCATAGCTGACTCATGGCCGAAGTCAATTGATGACAGCGTCGCAAGGAAGGAGTGGGGCTGGAAGCCGGAGTACGATCTGCCGGCCATGACCAAGGATATGATCAAGAAGCTCAAGCAGAAACTGAGCGCTCCCGGGAAGTAGGTCGCTGAAGGAAGGCGGTTGGCTGCACGATGCGGCAGGCCGGCATCCTTCTTTCATTGTTTCGGCATAGTTCGTCTGGGTTCATTGTCAGGAAGTCGGTCCTGTCTTCCTAGAACACTTTCTTCTTGATCTCGATGCCCCGAGCACGCATGGCTTCGATGAACGGACCCGGAGGAATTGCTCTCTCTGGTGGTAGAACACCTCTCTCCTTTATGGTGCCGTCCGCCATCATGACGGCCGTCGCTGCAGCAGGGAAAGCAGTCGTTCTCATCATCGAGGTGAGGCCCGTCTTGTCATCGTATGTGTCAATGACCTCGTACTCGATTGTCCGCGACTCCGTCCCTTTCCATCCCTCGACAGTGATGCGAATCAGTGTCGCGTCCTTTCCTGAAGCCGGCAGGTTCTTCTCAAGGAGCTTCTCCAAAACTTTCCTCGGGGCTATCTTAGTGCCGCCGAATTCCTGCTCACTGCTATCCATGAACCCGAGCTTATACAGGCACCACATTTTGTGCCCGTGACCGGGGTATCTGAGCGTCTTGTAGTCAAGATCCTTAATCTTGCCCTGATATGTCAGTGGAAGAGTCGATGTCCCACCACTAGTGTTGAACGCTTCGAGCATCCCGAACGGCTCTGGGAACTGCACCTGTTCAAAGCCGACAAGTGGATCCTCGTATGCAATCTTCCCATTTCTGAGAACCATGCAAGGCTCAACATATTCATTGATCAGCCCCTCGACGGAGAAAACTAGGGAGTAGTTGAGTGGAGGTTGGGGCTTCTGTTGGAGTCCTCCCACTCTGATTCTGACACGGTCGGCCCTGCTTAGGTTGTCAACCCCGTCACGGACCAGGATGTTTGTCATCCCTGGAGCGACTCCGCAATCGGGAACCACCGTTATTCCTGCGGCTTTCGCCTTGTCATGAAGCTGCAACTGCTTCTCGACCACTCTGAAGTTGCCGCCAAGGTCACAGAGATGAACACGTGTTTCGATTGCGACCTCTGTGTGGAGCAGGTTCACAGAGTAGCTCACGCAGCTGACCACTGAGTCGACCTTTGAGAAGGCCTTGATGAGCTGGCCTCTGTCCCTCGCATCCAGCTTCTCCGGCACAGCCTTGGGACCCACCGCCTTCGCTAGGGCTTCCGCATGCTGTGAGTCGATATCTGCCACATACACCTGTTCGACTTTGGGGCTTCGCACGAGGTCATGTGCTGCTCCTCTTCCCATGAGACCCGAGCCCAAGACTAGAACCTTCAAGTCGACCAATCCCTCGCGAATACTACTCTATATGAGGGGACTCGGAGTAGAAAACAGTATCGACAGATGCATGTTGTCACTAACCTCGCTGGTAACACGAGTTCGTCAACATGGCACTCCTTCGAAGCTGTCGTTGTTTGTTGCTTCAATGGCCGAGCCTCGCTTTGACTCATCGCATTCATTGTGCCGCTCTGCCAGTATGGTCGAACATGAGAATTGCCGATTAATCTGACGACACTGTCCCACGATGTCGGCGCTAGACCTCTCGGGAGAAGACTGGTTGCATCGATACGAGCTTTGGCATCAGCAGACGTTGCTTGGGAGCGAATGACGTCATGTCGCTGATGGTCCTGACAAGGTCAGCCAGGGTCATGGATACCTGGTCTCGTTTCTCACGCCGACGGACAGACATCTTCCCGCTCTTCTTCTCCTCATCGCCGACCACGCAGATGAATGGTACCCAGAGCTTCTCAGCTGCCCTGACCTTCTTCGCGACGGTCAACTCCCTGTCATCGATCTCATAGCGGATACCTGAGTTGTCCAGTTCGGTGCCGAGCTTGAGGCAATAGTCAAGATGGGCAGTGTCGACAGGCAGAAGTCTTACCTGCACAGGTGTCATCCATAGGGGTATGTGAGGTACACTACCTTCCTTGATGTCCTTGTACGCCTGTTCAAGAACACCATAAACAATCCTCTCGATTGAACCCGAAGGGGAGGTGTGCAAGATGAGTGGATGCTTCTCGACCCCTGACTCGTCGACGTACCTTATGTCGAACCTCTCACCGTTCTCCACATCGATCTGGCAGGTGGCGAGACAGGCTGCCTTCTTCTGGTCATCGACCACATTCCACTCACCCTTAAAGATGAAATAGGCATAGCGCTGGTCGAACAACTCGATCATGACCGGTTTCCCAATCTTCGCGACGACGCGCTCCACGAAGTCTCTGTTCTCCTCGTAGAAAGATCGAAGGACGCGGAACGAAACTTCATACTTTACCTCGAGTTCGTGCATCAGCTTCTCAATGAACACAAGCTGTCTTTCAATCGACTCCTTGGCCATTTTGACGTCTGCCACTAATTCGTGGATGTCAGGCATCGTGAAGGCTCGCGGGCGCCTCATGCCTGCTAGCTCACCGGCTAGCTCTCTCCGATATGATGGAGCTATCTCAAAGAGTTTGAGAGGCAACTGCTTGTACGAGACCTGAGCCTGAGAGATGAGAAGGAACTGGCCGAAGCAGGCGGAGAATCTTGCGAAATAGTCATGGTCACCAGAGCGAACCACATACTGACGCGAGGGGAATCTCTGCAAATATGACTTCAGCGACGGATGCGCGTAGTCGTATATCAGCGGCGTCTGGACAACAAAAGCTCCATAGTCGATCATCTCTGCAGTGACCCTCTCTTCGACAGCCCTCTTGAGTGTCAGGCCGCGTGGGGGCCACCTGAAGTTGCCCGGGTCCGAACCCGGTTCATAGTCGACAAGTTCCAGATTCTTCATGATCTGAATGTGCGGCGGGGGCTCATGGACGGTCCTGTCCTTCGCTGTTTCATGCTTCACGTAGAGCCTGAGCTCCTCTAGTCCCGTGTAGTCAAACTTGTCCACATCTTCCAGTCTGCCATCTGGTTGCATGATGAAGAAGTGACTAGTTGCCTTCTGCTCAGCAGCCATCGCAGTTAGGTCCTCGCCCTGGGTCGTCTCTTTGTCCTTCTTTGCCTGTGTCGTGATGTCAAGCAACTTGGACCTCTCAGCCAGAGGGTGACCCTTACAATGGAGGGAGAAGGCCTTGTACCATCCGAACGGTGCCCTGACAACTCCGTATTCCTTCAGTTTGAGGGTTTCAGCTACTCCCTTCAGGAGTCTGAGGGCATAGGCAGGGGTCGCTGGCTTCTCGCTGAGGTGCACCCAAGGGTAGACTATGACTCTCCGCTCTTTGACCTCATCAGCTGCGCTCGCAATCATGTCAGCGGTGAGCCGCGCAGCAGTGTCGATATCTGTCTGGTCGGAGATCTCCGCCGCGATGAAGTTGACAAGACACGATTCTGTTGTGGAGTACGACTTCTCTTCGGTTTCTTCTGCTTCCTTTGCCGCCTTTCTCTTCGCTTCAAATGCAAAACCATCAGAGTGAATCTGCAGCATTCTCATTCTGGAGACCTCTTGCTGCCCTCGGTGGTAGCGTCACTTAAGTTTGGCGCAGGCATTGCAGGCACTGTGGAATGCTAACTCAAACAGCCAATAGAAAGAGTGGCATCGGCAGACGCAGCGACTGTCTGTCGCTGAGCCCGCCGATGCTTGGTGGCGTGCTAACGGCTCATCAAGCGACTAGCGGCCAAATGACGCAAGGTCAGAGCCTGTAGGACTTGTGGCACCACCAAGCTCGCCTGTTAGTTGTTCCCTGAGGTCATCTTGTCGAGTCTTCGTCGTGACCCAATTGCAGCACCAATCGAGAGCTCGTCTTAGGGCCTGCGGCGAAGCAGAAGGGCAATCAAGACCACTGCCGCAATCCCCGCAATGACTGCCAGCCAAATGACGATTGGATCAACTTGAGGTGTTGTCGTCGTTGTAGTTGTTGTAGCTGTTGTTGTTGTGATTGTCGTCGTCGTTATGGTTGTTGTAGTCTGGGCTTGGACTGTCACAGTGAACGTTGTGCTGAGCGGATTATTGTAGACATCATACACTGTGACTGTGACCCCATAGTTGCCAGCCGCCAAGGTTGTCGCATTTGTCAGAAGACCACTGCTGATGGCAAAGTGTACGGTATCATTGATGCTCCAGTGGTCAATGCCGGACAGGTCCCAAGCTTGTAGCTGGTAGTTCAGCGCCTGTCCATAGATCAGAAGCTGGTCACTAGGGATGACGACCCAGCCGGGCCCTTGACTATCGTGTACGGTGATTTTGACCTTTGCAGTGCAGTTATTCGTGTACGGGTCATAAGCACGCACCTCCAGTCCGTATACGCCCACAGGCAAAGCAGTCTTGTTTGTGATAAGGCCAACCCCATCAATGGCAAAGTGGGATGTGTCGTTCACCCAATAGTGGTCGATGCCCGATAAGTCAGAGGCGTTCACATCGTATCGGAAACCGCTTCCGAACTCTACAGCCAGATCCGTGGGTATCTGATCCCAAGTCGGCTCAGCCGCGTCGATGAGAAGGGTACGATAGGTGCACCAGATGCCCAAATCACCTGCCGAGTCGATAGCCGCAACGCGCCAATACCAAGTGCCATCCGCTAAGGCCAAGATAGGAGTGTAGCTCGTTGAGCCCCCGGGCACCGTGACGTTCCGGAGACTGCCGGAGTTGAAAGTGATCACGGTATCCAGCTGTAGCAGATAATTGGCGGCCCCAGTCAGAGGAGTCCATTGGAAAGTCGGCTTGTTATCGTTCGTGCCCACCCCGTCGTCAGGTGAGGTAAGAATGGGCGCGTCCAAGCATGTCTTGTAGGTGATGGCTAAGCTAGTCAGGGTCGGCGTCTGCAGCGTGTCCGCTGTGATCAGGACTGCCCGCCACTTCAGATGATGACCCACGTTGATGAAGACGTGCTCGACGCCGGCTGTCACGGCCTCCCAATGGGCGCCCGCATCTGGTGACAGGTAGTAAGCGATGGTGGTGCTGCTGGGCAGGCTCTGGGTGCACGTCAGCGTCGCGCGTGCTAGGGAAGCTGAACCGGTCGCCGTGAAGACCGTTACGGACTGGGCGATCGCTAGTGCTTCGCATTGTCGACACCGATTGCGTTGCACCTCCGCCACGACCAATCCGTAACTCTCATCAGCTAGGTAGGCGTGGTCGCCAGCCACCACGACCCCCCGCGCCAAGGTGCCAGCTATGCTGAGGCCGCCAAGGAAGGTGAGGTGCCTGAGGTCGGTTACGTTCACTACCGTCAGGCCTTGGTCATAGTCTGCGACGTAAGCTTGCCTGCCCGCCACCCAGACCTTGTATGCGTGACCTAGAGTATCGTACCAGCCAATACCGACCGTATGCTTGGGATTGGTAACATTGTACACGCGCAACCCAGCATCATCACACGCGACGTAAGCATACTGACCTTGCACGCATACGCCCCGGGCAATGCCGGACATGGGGGAGCTGCTGAGGAGTATGGGATGGCAAGGATCGGTGACGTTGATCACCTGCAACCCATAGCTGGAATCAGTGACGTATGCATAGTGGCCCGCCACCCACACTGAGATTGTCGCGCTAGTGGTGGCACATGTGCCCACGAGGGTGGGATTGCGGGGGTCGGTGACGTTGATTACTCGTAACCCATTGGTTCCTTCAGCGACATAGGCGTAGTGGCCCTCTACAAACACGCCATACGCCGTGCCGCTAGTGGTACAGGTGCCAATCTTGGTGGGGCTCATGGGGTTGGTGACATCTACGACCTGCAACCCTATGCCAACATCCCCAAGGTAGGCATAGCGTCCGTCCGCCCAAACTGCCCGCGCCAAGCCCGGGCTGTTGTAAGTACCGAGGACCGTGGGGTACTTGGGGTCGGTAACGTTCATGACCCGCAGGCCCTTGTCATCGTTAGCAATGTAGGCGTACTGGCCCGACACCCACACCGCATACGAAACGCCAGTAACGGCCTTGATGCCCTCCAAGGCAGGCGGAATGAAGTCTGCAATCTGCACTACGCGGAATCCGCCGGTGCCGTCGGCGATGTAGGCGTAGCAGCCCGCCACCGCCACCCCTTGCGCCTCGATGGTGGGACAGGTCCTAGCGAGAATAGGATTCTTGGGATTGGTGACATTGATGATTCGCAACCCCGAGTTCCAGTCGGCTACGTAGGCGTAGCAGCCCGCCACATCTATACCATACGCGTAAGTGGTTGGACAAGTGCCGATAATCGTGGGAATCATGGGATTGGTGACATTGATGACCCGCAACCCCACGTTTTCGTCGGCGACGTAGGCGTAGCAGCCCGCCACCGCCACCCCTACTGCCGCGCTGAGGGTACAGGTCGCGACGAGCGTAGGAGCCTTCGGACTCGTGATATTGATGATTTTCAACCCCGAGAGGAAGTCGGCGACATAGGCATAACAACCTGCCACCGCTACCTTTATCGCGAAGGTCGTGGGACAGGTGCCGACGATGGTCGGAGCCTTGGGGTTGGTGATGTTAATGACCCGCAAACCCCAGTTCTGGACTGTGACATAGGCATAGCAGCCCGCCACAGCCACCCCCATTGCCCCGTTGGTGGGACAGGTGCCGACGAGGGTAGGATCCTTGGGGTTGGTGACATTGATGATTCGCAACCCCGAGTTCGAGTCGGCGACGTAAGCGTAGCAGCCCGCCACCGCTACCCCCTCTGCTTGGGTGGTTGGACAAGTGCCCACGAGGCTGGGAGCCTTTGGGTCCGTGATGTTGATGATTCGCAATCCCGAGTGATAGTCGGCCGCGTAAGCGTAGGCGCCCTGCACCGCTACCTCCCGCGTTTCGCTGGTGCCACAGGTGGCGACCACGGTGGCCGACTTGTTAGGGAGCTGGACAGATCCGCTGCCCCAGCCGGTGGCGTTGGTAGCCCCAGTATCCCGGTATGTCCCTGTAGTGAAGTTCTCAGAGTAGCTGCCCGTGGCCGCCGCAGCAGGCGGGACGGCAGTGAATAGCATCAAAAAGCAAGCCAAGAATGCGAGACTTGTGATATTACCCTTGACCCGATGTTTCTTGCAGCCTGACATGAGTATGCCTTAGTGTTCTACTTAGTCTGTCTCCCTGTCAAAGAAGCCAGCCCACGCGAAGCCCCGGTCTATTCTTCTCCGAGTTATATTGTTTGCGAGACTCGTCGTTGGAGGTTGCCCGGCGCAGTTGGTACAATGGTACTACAAGCCAGTAACTACTATCCGCTGACGAAACGAATATGCAATAGAAAAAGTAGCATGAGCAGACCCAACGAGTGCTTGTCGTTGGGCCTGCGGATGCCGGGTGTTAGCAGCCCGATGAGCCGCTAGCTACCTTCCAGCCCTAGTTGGGAGCTGTGAGATCGGTGACCGCTCATTGTGAGTTGGACAAAGTTGGACACAGGAGTCTTTGTCCCCCCAGAAACGGCACTGGGGTCGTACTCCTTGAGGCCGGATCGTGTCGAGTCAGCCTCAAAGAGAGGTCTGGTTCGAGCTATTTAAGCTCCTACTCGAGAATGTCCAAGATTGTCCAACTTCTAGGCAGCTGTTGCATACCCTACTCACTATGCTCGTTTACTAGATGACCGGGTCCTCGTGGTTGAGCCTTGGGCATGAACCGGCTTGGCCGCAGTACTCTGCGTTCCAGTCGGTTGCTCTTGGTTCTCACGGTTGTGCCTGCCACCACGAGACTTGCTGGTGTGATTGTTGCGTTTGCCCACTATCTATCTCACCTCCATGGCATGATAGAAAGCGGACTGCTGTTGCAGCGTATTCTTGCTTGCATGACCGGCTGACGCCTTGTGATGTAGATTATCACGACTCAGCAGTCAGACCAATACATGTCGGCAGGAATCCGCAGCTCTACCAGCTGCGAGATAGTGGAACGTGTACCGACACGTCAGCTCATTGGGGAGCTTGTTGCGTGAGATTGCGACACAATGTCGAACTCCGTGTTCCCCAATTCCAATGAAGTAGATTGCATTACTCATGCTGAGGCAGCATCGCCTTCTGTTTTCCGCTTATGCATCGAATGCTAATAAAGTTTTACCCGCTTGTTCGCTGGAATCGGGGGTTTATCCAGTTCTCTTCGCTGAGAATCGGCTGGCATACGGCGGGTCACAAGGACGGCAAGATGGTCGTTCTGGGGCCTCTGGGGGCAATCTACTGACCACAAAACGTGGAACTCAGGTATTGATGAAGCCGATAGATAGCCGGTTTCCCCTGAAGAGTTCTATATCCTTTTGCCGAGGTCTTGCTTGGATGATCAGCGCACTGAACACAACAATGACTGCAATCGCGCCTCCGGTGATAAGAGTAGTCAACAGTAGGGCAAGACTCTCCCCTTCGATACGTATCACTCTGACCCAGACTGTGTCACTGACAGTCGCTCCAAACGCATCAGTCACGACCAGTGTGTAGTTGTAAGCGCTCTCTGACAGCCCGTCCACTGATATCGAGATCCACCAACTCGAATCGTTCAAGGGACCTGATTCAACTTGTGTGTTGTTGCACAGAATCTCATAGTGAACAGGGTCTCCCGCAAGCAATGACCATGTTATGCTGTGGCCCGTTCGACTCTTGATATACGTGATGTCTGATTCATGGCTAATGATAGCCGGGGACACGGCAGAGGCGTGGAAGTAGTCCGGATTCCGGGTCAGCTCAATGAACTCACCTGCTACATATTCGGACACGTTGTAGGGACCTGATGTCACCATGGGTTCTGTTGGTGGGTGCGGATTCCACGTGTTCCAACCGGTTGCACCAATCTCCATGAATACGTGCTTCGGTATGATCGGCTTGTAGCCAACGGTATGCAAATGCCAGTATGGCTCGGAGCCAAACTCGATAACGACCTGTGACTCGGTGGTCGCGTACGCCGATGTCATCTCGGTCAGATCATCACCCAACGGGTTGCCTGGCGCATCACGATAGTAGTTCATTGTGAACGCCACATCATCAGCACTCAAAGGCCGGCCATCGGTCCATTTGACATCCTGGTGCAGATTGAATGTGAATCTTGTGTGTCCCTCCGGAACTGATGCGTCGTCCTGATGCGTTTCCGCGACATATGACTCTGCGAGCCAAGGCAAGTCTTCGCCGTCAGGGTCCTTGATTATCAGACTGTCATAGAGCTCCTGTAGAACATTGCGTGCATAGGCAGAAGAAGAGGCCATGAAATTGAAGGTGTCAAGATCCAAGGAGTTGCTCCATCTGAACGTACCGCCAAGCGGACCACCCTGTGACTGCTTCAAGTGCGCGTTGTAGTTGGTCCACCAGGAATGCACACCATCAGTGAAATCGTTGACGAGACCTTCGAATTTGTCGTTCCTGTATGCCGAGAGCAGGACATTCTCATAGCAGATGATTTCTGGACACTCATAGACCCATATCTTCTGCATCTCTATGGCGGCCTCATAGACCTCATCATAGTCTGCGGAGTGAAGGAGCTGCTCCCTCCAAGAATCATATGACGCATTCCGGAAGCATGGGAGGTTCCAGTAAGGCTCGTCAGCATACTCCGACCAGAATTCATAGGCAAGCCAATCGACATCCATGTCGGTGAAGCTCGCCCCGAGGAACGCCATGTCGTAGTCATAATGGTAAATCAGGGCCAAGTAGCGGTTTCCGCAACAGTCTTCGTATGCGGCTGCGTCAATGTGGAGCGCATGGAGCGTGTCTCTGACGAGAAAGCCAACTTGAAATGCAATGTCTGAGGACGAGAGAAGATCGATGATGACACCAAAGTCGCTTCCATTGGGGGCTTCTCTTGTGCCGTCCATATCGACATCAATGAAACCTGCGTCATTGAGCATCTGGTTTCCAAGGGCCACGTTTCCCTCATAGTAGCTGTAAGGCAGCTGCCTCTCGATCGAAAACGGGTTTATCTTTGGTATGCATGAGTCCAGCGGCTCTGAGAGATTCTCCCATATCTCACTTGATATTCCTCTTTTGTCCAGTGCAAAGGCGAGGGCTCTCCTGAACGCGATCACATTGAACGGGTACTTGTCGCAGTTGATGGTCAGGTATCCGTATCCGTTCCTCAGAGTCTTAGCGATTCCGATGTTCTCGGCCGCTTGTAGGGTCGGCAGATACGTAGGATTGACCATCTCATCGAAAAGGTCAATCTCACTATTCACCAGTGCAAGGACCTGCTCATCGTACCCTGTTATCACCCTGTAGACCAGCTTGTCGATCAGTGGCCCATGTCTCCCGTAGTGTTCAGCGATCGTTTCGGCAGACCCTGATGGCAAGATGCATGTTGTCGAGAAGACTACCGAAAAGGCCAGCACGAGGACTCCCACCTTGTCAATGTGCATGGTTCCACAGCTCCCTGCCTTGGTTGGCTACCAGAAGACGCCAGACCTATTAGCGCTGTATGTGTTCCGATTCCCACATGGTAGAAGGGGCCCAGGCCACATTTGCGGGTGCGACTTACCATCGCACTTATTTCACTTGAAGCTGGCACGTAGAAATCATGAAGAGATTCGACGTCCTTGTTCTTGGGTCGGGCGCAGGTGCGAACGTAGCGGCAGATGCCCACGAGCGGGGAATGACGGTGGCCGTTGTCGACAACGACCGATTCGGTGGCACTTGCCTAAACAGGGGCTGCATACCGACCAAGATCCTGACGCACGTTGCTGACCTCATTGTGGACATCGGCAAAATGGAGAAAGTGAACCTGAGGGCGAAAGTCGAGGGAGTCGATTTCGAAGGCTTGATGAGCCGAATGCGAAAGGAAACATGGGAGGAGTCAGAGAGAATAGAGAAGAGCATTGCCGAAAGCAAGGGGTACGAGTTCTACAAGGGGATGGGCCAGTTTGTTGCGGACTACACGATGGAGGTCAATGGGGAGAGAATCAAGGCAGACCATGTTGTCATAGCCTCGGGAGCCCGACCGTCCGTTCCTCCAATCAAGGGTATCGAGCACGTTCACTATCTCACGAATAGGACAGTCCTCGAGCTCAATGAGAAGCCTGAGTCCATGATAATCATCGGGGGTGGCTACATTGCAGTTGAGTTCGGTCACTTCTTTTCCGCCATAGGTACAGACGTCACGATTCTTGAGCAGATGCCAAGGCTCTTGACAGCTGAGGATGAGGATGTTTCAGCTCTGTTTCAGAAAGAGTTGGCGGCTCGCATGAGGATCTTCACTAACCATGAAGTAGTTGGGGCAAGCGAAAGCAACGGCATGAAGACGGTGGTGGCAAGGGACAGACAGTCAGGGGTTGAGAAGGAGCTCATAGCAAAAGCTCTACTGATTGCGGCAGGTCGAATATCGAATGCAGACCTCTTCAAACCGGAGAAGACCGGAGTGAAGACTGACCCCAAGGGCTGGATCGTAGTAGACGAGTTCCTCCGGACGACGAAGAAGAACATCTGGGCTCTCGGCGATGCACTTGGAAAGCATATGTTCAGACATGTTGCCAATGAGCAGTCAGGAATCGTGTGGCACAACCTTGTAGCCACACTTGAATCGAAGCGAGGCCAAGAGCCAGAACTGCACAAGATGGACTATCATGCCATACCGAGAGCTGTGTTCTCGTACCCGCCGATTGCAACAGTGGGTTTGACACTGCGGGAAGCTGTGGAGTCCGGTCGTGAACTCCTCGTGGGCCAAGCAGATTATGCCATGACTGCAAAGGGCGCAGCTATGGGTTATCCGCCGGGCTTTGTCCGTGTGATATGTGATGGACGTGAGGGCACTGTGCTGGGAGCCACAATAGTCGGACCCGATGCACCGACGTTAATCCAGGAGATCACGAATCTGATGAACGCAGGAGATCACGGCTACGTGCCCATCTTCCAGTCTATTCATATCCATCCCGCATTGCCTGAGGTCGTGCAGGATGCATTTGGGAATCTTGCACCGTTGGGTCACGTGCATGACCATAGCCTTCACTGAAACGAGATTTCAAGTCCTTGACGCTCAGGAAGGTGACTGTTTATGTTTCATGATACTGGTGCACAGATTGTTAGAGATGTAGTTACGATTAGCGGTACGCGGTACTGCGATTGCGAATAATCAAGATTGAAAAGATCACAATCGTTACAACCGAGGCGGCAGTCACTATCTGCGTCATTTGATTCCATGTCCATGTATTGCCTCCGTTGGTCGTAGTTGTCGACGAGGTTGGCGTTGCGTTGGATGGGAAATGGTCAACGCTTCCTGCCGAGCCCGGAATCTGATAATCTCCCTCGCCTGAGTAGTCGCTCCAGCTGTTTCCAAGTGCGTTTCCGTCGTCCCAGAGGTTATTGGTGCCATCATCCCGGGCATTGCTCTCAGTGTTCCATCCGATAGCGTTTGCATAGACCAAGTTCCCGGTGCATTCGTATTCCAGCTCCAACCCTGTGACTGTGTTTTGATAGATGATGTTGCGGGTCAATAAGCAGTCTACGCAATACTGCATGTCAACTCCGTGCCCATTCCCGTGTATGTCGTTTCCCATCACGCTCGCCTGCTGAAGATCCATGCAAACCAGCCCATCAGAGTTGTCAGTAATCGTGCTATTCGCTATGTAGGAGCTGTCGGATCTAACACACCAGATTCCGAGCCAGCCGTTGTCTGAAACCAAGCAGTGGTCGAGCACGCTGCTATACGAGTCATTCAGCAGAATCCCCCAAATCATGTTCGAGCTGGTCGTTATCCTGGTGAGAAACGCCCCTTGTGACTTCGCGATTATTGCTCCGTATACGCCGAACGAAAGTCTACTATCGTACACTGAGCAGTCCTCGCAGAGGGCCATTGTGATGCCCACCGTTGTGTTGCCAAGTTCGCCTCCATGAATCTCGACTCCGCTGCAATCTGCAAGTACAATTTGCCCGTAGTCCACGCCTGCTATCATGAGGTCGTGAGCATTCAAGAAGTAGCCCAAGGCCTTCCCATTGACCGTGTTGCCGATGACAGTGTGATTCCATTCATCTATTGTGTCACCCTCAACTATCAACCCGGCATGAACAAGGGTGCTGTCCATTAGAGTGCAATGCTTGGACCAGGCGAAGTACACTCCGTACTGAACTTCAATTATCGTCACATTCGTGAGCTTGCAGTCCTCTGAGTTATGAACATCGATGCCCATACTGAAACTGGTAAGCAAGCATGAATCTACGACTCCGTTGCGGGCGGATGATATGCCAATCCCAGTACCCTCATAGCTCCCACTGGTACTGAAGACAGAGTTTCTGATGACAAAGTGGGCGTTGACATTACGAATATACACACAGAAAGAGTTGCTGACGATTGAAAGGTTCTCGATAATGAAGGGAAAGTCGTGTGAGCCGTTGCCACTCCAGCCCTCGTATGCGGCCTGAGCCGTAAAGTCTGCGTCGCCGTCTATGTTTATTGGGTCGTGATTAGAGGCTGCCATACCGCGGACCAAGTGTGTTGTCAGGCCATTCACCAACCCAATCCCAGGCCTGGCCGCGACAGAGGCGGTCAATACAAGGGCTGCTGTGAGTATGAAGAAAACAATCTTCTGCGTACAGGAATTCACTGGACAGTTTCCCATCGCATAATCCCACCAACTGCATGTAGAAGCCCGCAAATGCTTAAGGATTTCGTCTGAAGAGAAGGATGTTGAGCCGGGGTCATGCATCGCCCATTGCTCTTCTCTTCGGCTCAGTCGGGTGATAGGACGCCTCCTCCGACAGGAGGAAAGAACACGACAAGGTCGCCTTCCGAGAGCTTCTGTCCTAAGTCGAAGGTGCGTATCCCGTTGACCATTATTATGCGCGCATGGTCCTTTGGGAATCCCAGCTTCTCGATGATTTCCGATATCTCTGCCGCTTCTAGCTCGACCGAGAATGACTCGCCTATCGCCGTGCCCTTCGGGGCGAATTGTCGAAGTGTCGCATAGAGCTTGACATTGACGTGCATGCTTCTCACCTAATAGTAGTCGACATCGAGCTCGCCGCGAGTGTAGCCATGACCTTTCAGATGCTGGCCCCCGCAGAGAAGAACCATATTGTATGGGAATAGCGCCACTCTTGCTCCACTTGGTATGATGTCTGACTTCTTTGCAAGAGTTCCGTCTATGAAGCAATCACCAAGCTGTTCAGGAGTGAGACCCATGCGGCTGGTAAGCTGTTCAAAGGTCTCGTTCGTAACATGGACGACCCACATAACTGTGTCTTCGTCAGGCCGGCTTCCCGGCACGAGCGACCTGAGCAAGCCATAGAGGTGAACCTCGATTTGTGGTCCTTCTTGTGCTGGTGCTTCATGCGTACGCTGTGACAATCGGACCATCCCCAATGGATGTGTGATGCTTTCAATCTTGGATCTGCAGTGTGGCAGAATGTTCCACGGCATGGTGGTCCCTCAAGGCAAAAGAAGCTTGCTGATGGTACCTGAAAGAAAAGGAGGAAGAGGGGATAGGCATCCCCTCTCTGAAACTGGACTAGAATCCCTTGTACACCGCATCCAATTCTGCGTCAGTGACGTCGAAAGTGACGTTGTGCGGTGGGAGCTTCTCAGTGCGGAAGAACTCAGGCAACCTGTCATCGCGTTCAGTGAATCCTGCTCTCTGGTTGAAACCGCGCTCGGCTTTCAGCACAGCCGTTCCGTACTCTGTGACGTCAATCTTCTTTCCGAGGAAAGAGTCAACAGAATCAGTCATTGCTTTGAAGCCTGCGTCATCGTCTAGAACACAGAATGCGATGAAGAGGCAGTACCCACTGGAGTCGATATAGGCTGTGGTGGCCTGGAAGGCGCGTGAGAGGTCTGCCTTCTTGAGGTCTCTTGGATCAGTGACCTTGCCCTTGATGCCAAGTATCTCCGCTGCAATGGTGTAGCCTGACGTGTGATCCGCTCCCATTGGGTTGGTCGCATAGGTAACACCCATACCACGGATTGGTCTTGGGTCATACGCCGGCAAGGACTGTCCCTTGACCACTGGAATCCGGGTGACTCCCAGAGCATGACCAGTAGTCGAGGCTCCTGAACACACCAGCCTGCCAAGGTAGGACTTCGGGTTGTATGCTTCCTTCAGAGCAGCAATAGCTGCTGGGCCATCACCAAACTTGATCATTCCGGCCTCCATTAGCATAGCCAAGGTGTTGCCGGTTTCGATTGTGTCCACTCCGAGGTCGTTGCAAAGCCTGTTGAGCTCGGCGACGTCTTTGAGGACGCTTATGCCGAGGTTAGTACCCATAGCCCAGACAGTCTCGTACTCAAGTGGTGAAATGTGCAGCTTGCCTGTGTCCTCGTAGGGGACCGCGTTGGAGCAGGCAATAGCGCAACCGGGGTGACAGGCATGGCCGTAACCCCCCTGCGCTTTGTCACCAAACTTCTCCTTCGTCTTGTCGATTAGTTCGTGGACGGCCTCACCCGAGATTTTTGATGCTCCCTCAAAGCGCCCTTCATGGAAGGCTCTGGTTGGAAGACCACCCGCCTCGTTCAAGACGTTCTGAAGCACATTCGTCCCGTAGTTCTTTAGGGCTCCAAATGGCTTCCCCTTGTCGTCTTTCAGTCTGCCTGTGATGGGGTGAGCGTCGAGCGACTTCAGGAATGTCTTGCGAGCGGCGTCGAATCTGTCCTTCTCCTTGGGTGTAGGAATAGCACCACCAGTATCGTCACTCACGATAGCGACAACGTGCTTCGAGCCAAGCACTGCACCTAGCCCGCCACGGCCTGCATACCTACCGGGGTCTGTGTTCTCCGGGTTGTTGCCGAAGACACCTGCGGCTTTCTGCAGGCGTTGGCCGGCAAGACCACAACCAATGATGCCCGGTTTCGATGGGTACTCCTTCCAGATTCTGGCAATCAGGTCGTAGGTTCCGAGACCAGCGTATTCATTCTTCTTGACTATCTCGCACTTGTCCTTCCCGACAACGATGATGTGCCAGTCCTTGCTAGTTGCCGGAGGCGCGCCCTCGACTATGATGCCCCGTACCCCGATACGTCCGAGCTTGGTTCCAGTGAGCCCACCAGCGTTTGCTTCCTTGATGCCGCTGGTCAGAGGGGACTTCGCTCCAACGCTCACTCTGCCGGACGAGGGTGCGGGTGTTCCAGCAAGTAGACCCGGTGACACCACGAACTTGTTGCGTTCGCGGAGCGGATGACACATCGGATCAACTTCGGTTGAAACAATATGTGAGGTAAAAGCCCTACCAGCCAGATGCTCCTGCTCTGGCTTGAGCTTCTCCCACTTGAATGTCAGGTCAGTCATGTTGACTCTTAGGACCTTGCTCATTTTGGTCTTCACACCTCCAAGGTGATTGACACTATATGTGGAGGCGGGATATATGCCAGTGTTATGCACGGTGGGGCATATCGTATCTGGTAGACGATGGCAAACCACCGTTGGACCCAGCAAGAACGCTGAAGTTGGGGAAGTGTCGAATACTAGTGACGAGCTGCCCAAAGAGAATATAGTCCCCTTGTGTATCGCACTGGGGTGAACAGACTCGGTCGAACAAGGACGTTGGATTGCATGTGCGAGTGGTGCTACAAACACGGTGCCGGGCAGAAGTGGTATCTGAACTCTAGGAACTACTTGCGGGAGACCGCGCTAGAGGTCGGCGCTCACGACTACATATTCGAACTCTGGAAGCAGTTTGAGAAAGTCTACCTGCAGAGAATATACGGGATATCAATGAGGGGTCCGGGATACAAGTTCAACACGCCTGTGGTGGGCGGGGCTCTCAAGTGGTATGTCAATAGCTGGTTCAAGAAGGAGAAACCCCTGAAGGGACGAAACCCCAGAAGAGCCGAGGGTCATCCCGGACAAGTTGTGCCTCTTGAGGACGCGAAGAAGATCCTGGAGCTGGCAGATCCCATCCTGAGAGTGAACTGCGCTTGCAGGAAGATGACCCGTGGAGTCAACGACCCATGCTGCCTTGCCTTTGGTGCTCTAGCTGAGATGGTGCCCAAGCTTCCGCGATATATTCCCGAGAGAGGAATGGAACCACTGCACATAGACGAGGCCCAAGCTTTTGTCGAAGAGATGAACGAGGCTGGACGAGTCAATACAGTATGGTTTGGACCGGTGCCATATATCGCTGCATTGTGCAGCTGTCAGCAGCCGGAATGTGCCGCAACTCGGCTCAGAACTTCTTACGGTCTCCAGTTCCTATACAAAGGAGAGTACGTTGCCAAGGTGGACTCGTCGAAGTGCGACGGATGTCAAGCATGCGCATCGAGATGCCAGTTTGGAGCATTGACGTTCAACAGTCTGATGAATCGTCCCTTCATCGATGGCTGGAAGTGCTTCGGGTGCGGTCTCTGTTCGACAGCCTGTCCACAGGGCGCAATCGGGATGGCAGACCGCATGTCGTTCCCTGCTCTGAAGGAGGTCTGGTGATGAAGACCGACATCATGGTTGATTACCGCAAGTGTGGAGACCCGCGGGAATGTAAGATGTGTCTCAAGGTCTGCCCCTCGGCCCTGTTCATCATGTATCCTCCGGACTACAAGAGCAATGACCCGGATGAGTGGAGAGTGGATGTAGCATTCACCGATCTCTGCACAAGATGCGGCGACTGTGTGAGAGACTGCCCGAGGGGCGCAATCAGACTGAAGTAACCAGAAAATCTCATTCCTGTGGAGCTGCAGCTTGACACATTCATAGAGCCGGTCAGCTAGATTGAGCTTTCTTTTCCGGCCAATCTGGGGTGCCCATCGAAGATGAGCAGAGAGATTCGTGAGATGGTCAGAATGCGTTTCTCCCCTCGGCTAATCATCGCTCAGGTTTCAGAGGCAGTCGTCTATAGAGTGCGATAACGACCAAGAGAAGTAACACTGATGCTCCCAGCATTGCCGCAAACAGGGCGGTAGTCCCCATAGCGTAGAACCGTTCATATGTCACAGGGACGACTGCCATCCCTGCAAACTGGATTGACATGAGCAGACCCGCCAAGGCACCGCGCTTCTGAGGGGCAATCATCTGACTATAGTAGATCGCGACCGGGTATAACGTTCCGGCAACAACCCCGACAATCAACAGGGCGGCCGTGATCAGAGGCAGGCTATCCGGTGTCCCGAAGCCAGTGATGCTCATCAGAACGGCACTTGAAATCATTGACGCGCCCGTACCCACAATCATGGGGAGCGCCACCCCTCTACGCCTGATGAGACCGCCCGTGTAGATTCCCACAATCGCCGCCATGAGAGCAGACACGAGAAGAATGCCTGCGACTGTGGGCTCGTCAACCAGACCAGATAGAGCCCTTGACGTCCAGACTATCGTTGCCAGATATGTTTCAGAGAACATGAATCCCAAAAGGAGCGTGAGAAGCACGACTGGTCTGCGCCACTCCTGCGCGATGTTCGAAACGAGTACTCTCACGCCTGACTCAGCGGTAGGCGCATGCGGAGGCCCCTTGACAATTACCATTGTGACCAACGCAACTACAGAAAGGGCTGAGAGCCAGACATAGAACCAACGCCAGCTGTATGCCACAACCAGGCCGGCAACAACTGGGCCCATCCCGACTCCTATTGACCCGACCGCTCCTATTAATCCCATCCTCGCCGCGATTCTATCAGCAGGTGCTAGATCGGTCACAAGAGCAATGATCACCGGGTTCACAAATCCCCAGCCGGCCCCAATGACTGCATGTGCCGCAGCGAACATCACGAGTGATGTCGATGCTGCCGACATGATGAGGCCCGCCGTGAACAATAGTAGGCCACTAAGAAGCACAGGCACTCTTCCCCTCACATCTGAAATGGCACCCGAAAACAGCTGCAGTATGGCAAACGGTATCATGAAAGCTGGGATTGCGATTAATACCATCGTTGGGTCCACATCGAACTCTGCAGAGAGAGCTTGAAGAAGAACCAGCATGGCATTCATGATGAGAGGACCGATGAACACCAGAAGGTATGCCATGGCCTCAAGATACGAAGACTGCCTCGTCCGATGGGTGTTAGTCGCTGCCGGACCCACGCCGCCCGTTGATTCTGAACCGGCTTCGGAAGGAGGCACTGGCATGAATCAGAGTCCGGAAAGACCTACAGAAAACCTTCGCGGTGTGACATAGCTGCAGCCATGAGGCCGAGGATGGCTATATGAGCACAACCGCTCGTGCTTTGGTCCCAGACGCAGTTTTCGCTTCACGTCATTTCGTCGACAATCTCGACCAGATCTAGCACTCTGCCCATGTGGCCTCTATTAGCATCGCTCAGGTTTCGCTTGCAGAATGGGCATGCTGATACAAGCACATCCGCATTTGTGGCTCGCGCTTGCTCCAGTCGCTTACTCGCAGTCGCTTGTGCCAGATCCGGAAATGTGGATTTGACGCCGCCGCCTGCGCCGCAGCACCACGCATTGTTCCGGCTGGGGTACATCTCGACAAACTCGATAGGCAGCATCGCAAGGGCCTGTCTTGGCTCTTCGTAAACTTCCATGTGTCTGCCCAAGTGGCATGGATCATGGTATGTCACGCGGCCGATTGGACTGCGAGCCTTGGGCTTCAGTTTGCCTCCGTTCAGTAGCTCATTCGCAAGTTGTGAGGAATGAATCACTTCTATGCCCAAGTCCGCTCCCAGATTCTTGTAGTCCTTTGAGAGTGTTCGATAGCAGCCTGCACAGGAAGTGACAACTCTCCCCGCGCCTGCCATCTCTATCACCTGCAGGTTGTGTTCTGCAACATTTCGCGCTGCCGCCTTCTGCCCTACTCTGAGAAGAGGAGAGCCACAACAGTACTCGTCAACAATCGTAAAGTCAATGCCGGCTTTCCTGAGTATCGAGATCGTTGCATCGCGTATGCTGGTTTCCCTATAGTTTGCAGTGCAGCCCATGAAGAGTATGGTGTCTGCTTTGGGGGGCAAGTGAAGCTGCTCCGCCATCTGACGACTGTGATGTGTGGCGTTGTATGGGTTATGCTTCCGGATGATGCTTTCAGCGAGATCATGATGAGCAGGCAATGGGCCAAGCCTGTCAACTGCAAAGCCTCTCAGTTCCTCAATGATGTCGACGATATGTTCCCTATGCGGCGCCATGCATTGAGTCTGACAGCTTCCACAAGTGGTACAGGCAAAGACTGGTTTCAGCATAGACTCCTGCCAGTCTATATCGCCAGTGGCCAGACCCCGAGCAACTGCTATCCTGCCAGATGCGAAATAGGTTTCGAGCTTGTAGTATTCTCCCGACGGGCAAGATGGTCCATAGTCTCGAAAGATGTACTTGCACGTCCCACAGCGGTTACATCTGTGCAGCCATTGGCCGATCGCTGACTCATATGAGGTCACAACGCCCACCTCCCCGGGTTCATTATCCCGTTCGGATCGAGTGTCTTCTTGATTCTACGGAGCAGTTCCACGAATCCGGGGTCTGCTTTCTCTTGGATCTTCTTCGCGGCCCATACTGGTGTCTTGTAGGGAAGTGCCTTCAGGCCTAGAGCGAGGTCCAGTAGCTCTTCATTGCAGCGCCGGACCTGCTCCACAGTTGTCTTGTCCTTTGGGAACCGAATGATGAACTTGAACTCACCGAAGTGCATGCTGTTCATTGGCTTGAGGTAGGCCATCAGTTCGAACCCATACTTCTCAACAACGCGTCTTCCTTGGGACAGCGCCTCTGCCCAACGCTTGGGATGAATGTACGTGCCGACCCATGTCAGTCCGTCATATTCTGTCAGAACCTTGTAAGCATCGGACGGGAAGTCCACCCATGACTCTGCTTGGTCACCCATCATCTTGGACACTGCATCCCAGTCAACCAAGATCTGACGGTTCTCTGCCTTTCTCGCGTCCTCAACATAGCTCTCGACCAGCTCGTACTTGGATTCGACTTCCTTCTCCGTGTTACCAGATAAGGTGAGCAAGGTCCCATAATCTGGTTCTCCCTCGAACACTTCCACTGGGGCAGACACACCCAGAAGCATCTTGACAATGGACAAAGACATGCAGTCTGCGTCGTCCACGACCTGTGCTCTCGCTATGCGCCTGAGCAGATCTGTTGTAGCCACCTCTCCAAAAGTGAAGAGCGCTGCATGCTTTGTGAATTGCTTCTTAGGCCAGAGCTGAAGCGCAATCTTCGTTACAATACCGGTCATCCCTTGCCAACCGCTGAAGAGACCCACAAGATCTGGAAGTGGATATCTGCCAAACCAGTTGCCATCGCCCATGATTCCTGAGCCTGCTCGCACGATCTCTCCTGTGGGCAGGACTGCCTCAAGCCCGTTGATGAAATCCCCCATTGCACCTCTGACTGTTGACAGATCACATAGTCCTTGTAGAAGAGCATTTGCCATAACTGAAGTGAAAGGCGGAGCCAAGGGGTACGTATACCTCAGCGATGGGTTGTGTTCGTCGAGATACTTGCGAAGGTGACCAAAGGTAACGCCTGGTTCGAGGACAGCGTACATGGCCTCGTCGTCGACCTCGATGATTCTGTTCATGCGCTTGAGATCTACAGTGACAGCGCCATCAACCTGAGGTATCGTTAGGCCACCTACGTTCTGTCCGGTGACGAATGGAACAAGTGGGATTCGCTCTTTGTTCGCAGTCCGAACGATCTGCTGGACCTGTTCAACTGATTCAGGCATGACAACTAGCGCAGGTCGCCGCGGTGGGTTCTCGGTCATGTCGAACGAATAGACATACTGTTCTGCAAGCCCGTCAGATACATATTGCTCACCAACAATCGAAGCGAGTTTCTGCTTGAGGCTCATTCGTGTCACCCCCTGATGGAAGAGGAGATCAGTCTGTAGAATCGCAGAGTAGCCCGAGGGTGTTTCAAAACGCCCTTGACCTTCAGGCCACCGGTCAAGAGTGCCCGGATGGGCGAAGTAGCTCCCTTCACCAGTTCTATTATCGTGTCAAGGTTGGCTCTTACCCGAATCGTTGGTTGAGGGTTGTCACCGTGTTCAACTTTGACTCCTTTGTCGAACATTATGGTCACCGGATAGTAGTCGGTCTCAAGCACGACCACCATCTTCCATCTCATGACCTGCGCCCTGAAATCGGGTCTCCCTAGTGGTTTGGATATCAGAGCTGCCAGGATGTTGCCGATGAAATCCCTCGGTTGCTCGAGCATATCTTCATCCTCGAATACCTGTCTGGTTACTTCTGATTTCGAGCCTGTCGCACTTCCATCTATTGAAGCCGTTGCACGTACGCGCCACCTTCTAAGTGCGGGTTTGACCTGGAAATCAGAGCGAAACTCTCTCTGTTCACTCCCTCTTATCATCTCCGTCTTCACATTCGGGCCTGAGGCAGGTACCTTCTCTCTGATTCCTGATATGACTCATGCCAATCAGGATTGGTTGGACCTTGCTGATCATCAGACAAGAGAAGTCAATGCGCTGGTCCATCTTAACGCAATGGCTGAGGCGATGAACTACGACCTCCATCGTCTACTAGTACGACGCGAGTTACGTGAGCCTGGTCTAGAAACCTTCACACGGACATGGCGTACTGTCAAAGGAATGGCGATTTCAAGGCGTCGAGTGGCCGACCGAGGAAACGCCCCAAGAGCATTCTCTTGCTTGCAGAATCATACTTCCTGACCTGTGTATGGTCTGTCGGCTTCTTCGGAGTGAAGTATTCACGAGGAATCCTCTTGAGCTCCAGAACCCATGTCTGTGGTACTTTCCGACGCAATGCTCCTGACTCTCGAAAGTAGGTGGCGTCCATGCCTAAATAGCCCCACATAACTCGGCCAGTTTCAGTCCAGTCACGGTATCGGACTCGAGGGGTTGACTGTACGATTGCTGAGCGTGCGGGAAATCGACAAGTGATTTAAGAGGACACACTTACATTGAACTGAACTCGAGGCAGATGAGGAGTTGATTATGAATAGCACCAAACAGGACCCCTCAGACCTCCTCAGTAAGGTTGACCCAATCACGGTCGAAGCCAGGACTCTTGTGAATACGTGCAGCGAGATACTGGCCCGCAAGACTCTCACTGAAGAGGATTTCAAGGTTGCATTCACCGAAGCCCTCCATAGGTCTCTTGCTGCTCTAGACATCAAACATGCCGTCAGGTTTGAACAGAATGTTGTGCGTTCACTTAGGGCGGATGCTCTCTATCAATCAGTCATCCTAGAGTACAAGAAACCCGGCAAACTAGCTGACACAAAATCGGTGGACTTGGTCGAGGAACAGATTAGTGGTTACCTTCGGGCTTTGGAAGGTCGACTGCCGAGGGGAGTAGTCGGAGTTGCACTTGATGGCCGGCACATTGTCTTCGTCAAGATGCCGAAAAGGCGAAACGCGGCAAGAGCCAGAGAAACAGCCCAGACCGACGTATGGGGAAACCCAGTCGAAGAATCGATTAGAGGCGAAAGCAGCGGGAGGATGGAAGTTTCCGAAAGCACCATGGAACGGCTTCTACTGCTTTTCCGAGGTCTGGTCAAGAAGACGCTTTCCCCTGAAGAACTAGTAGAGGATTTCGGGCTGAGCAGCAAGGCCGCTTCAACCGCATTGAACGCATTAGCAAAAGCACTGGCCACTCGGAAATCACCCAGAGTCGACACGCTCTACAATGAATGGCGCCGACTCTTTGGGATTGTCTATGGCGAAAAGACCGGCGAAGGGCGTAGGGCAACCGATGAAGTCATGAAGACTATCGGAGCTGGTTATGATTTCGGTATACATGAAGTCTTGTTCATAGTCCATACGTACTTCGCGCTGCTCATGAAGATGATAAGTGCCGAGGTCCTGTCAATCCAACAACCCACTCTTCATGGAGGGTTTGTTTCAGATTGGTCAACGATGAGTGACGATGCGGCGCTCTTGCATAGCCTCAAGGATGTTGAATCAGGAGGAATCTTCGCTAAACTGGGCATAACGAATTTCCTCGAGGGGGACTTCTTCGGCTGGTACGTTAATTGCTGGGATCACGAACTGGCTGAAAGCATTAGATTGATGGCTAAGCAGTTAGCCAACTACGAGCCTGCGACACCTACGCTTGAACCAGAGATCGTAAGGGATCTTCTCAAGAAGCTGTATCAGTTCCTGGTGCCCAAGTCAGTGAGACACGATCTCGGAGAGTACTACACTCCAGACTGGCTGGCCCAGCTGGCACTCAGAGAGATTGGCTATGATGGAAACCCGGCTGTTAGGATTCTTGATCCCGCCTGTGGATCAGGAACATTCCTTGTAGAGATTCTTCAGAAGATAACCGCGCGAGTAATGGCCTTCCCGGAAACATATCCTGACAAGGATGCCGTTCTTGACCAAGTCCTTCGCAACGTTGTGGGCTTTGATATCAACCCCATAGCGGTCTTGGCCGCGCGAACCAACTTCATAATCGCTCTCTCATCGCTCAGAATGGGAACCAGTATTTCCAACATTCAGATTCCAGTATATCTGTCAGATTCTGTCTTGTTGCCTGCGAAGTTTCGGAGCCCAACCGATGGCATGGTGGAAGAACCAGACTATAGACTAATCACCTCGCTTGAGGAACCCTTCATCATCCCGTCCCGGTTGACAGAGCACAAGACACTTGCATTTGTCATGGAAACTCTTGAGGATGTTATCTCGTACGAAGGCACCGCCAAAGTGTTCCTAGATCGACTGAGGGCTTCGATACCCGACAGCACATTGAAGGAAGCGGAATCGGAGCTCTTGGCACTGTTCAACCAGATGTCGAAGCTTGAGGTCGAGGGACATGACAGGATTTGGGCACGCATAATCAAGAACAGCTTTGTTCCCCTTTTTGTTGATAGATTCGACTTTGTTGTTGGCAATCCTCCTTGGGTCAATTGGGAATACCTATCAAGCGAATACCGCAAGGCTACAAGTGATCTCTGGGCGCATTATGAGCTTGTGCCTGGGAGAACCAATGTCAAGAAGCAGTTCGAACTTGGCAAGACGAAACGCGACTTTTCCATGCTCTTCACCTACTCTGTTGTTGACCTATACCTGAAGGACGGAGGGTGTCTTGGCTTTCTTATCACCCAGACAGTGTTCAAGACGAGTGGCGGCGAGGTATTCCGGAGATTCAAGATCCCTCCAAAAGTGCACCTTGGAGTCAAAGTGGTCCATGACCTTGTATCCATGAACCCGTTCGAAGGAGCAAGCAACAGGACTGCTTTGCTTGTGCTTGAGAAAGGGCGGCAAACAACGTATCCCGTGGATTACTACGTATGGAATCGATTGGGTAGGACGCCGTCTTCAGATGCGGACTTGACAGAAGCTGAGTCAGTTGCGAGAATCGACAAGAACATGGCAGAGCCCGTATCGCATCGACTGACTGACATCTGGATGACGGCCAGTCCGCAAGCCCTTGCTGCATTGAAGAAGGTCTTAGGAAACTCGGCATACGACTCTCACGCCGGAGTGACAACTTGGCTCAATGGGATATACTTCCTTGAGGTACTGGAACAGCTCCCCAACCGCAAGCTCAGAGTTAGGAATCTAGGAGATGTCGGAAAGAAAAAGGTCGCGGTACGTGACAGTTCCGTGGAATCCGACCTTGTTTATGTCCTCTTGCGCGGAAGAGACATATCTCGTTGGGGCATTGAAACGAAGCAATATGCGCTCATTCCCCATACCAAGGCCACTGGATGGAAAGCCATTGATGAGGAAACAATGATGACACGATTCCCTGAGTCATTCAAGTTTCTTCGATCTTTCCAGCACGAACTTGAGAATAGACCAGGAAAGAAACAGCTTCGGGAGAAGCACCCCTTCTATATACTAGCCAGCATTGGCGAGCATACTTTCGAACCGTTCAAGGTCGCTTGGGGCAGCATTTCTGAAAGGGTGGATGCTGCCGTATTGGAACCGGTGGATGATCCGTTTCTGGGACAGAGAATCCCAATGCTAGAGCATTCAGCCATGTATCTGGAAACCTCATCCTGGGATGATGCACACTATGTCTGTGCTCTTCTCAACTCCACTCCAGCACAAGCTACGATAATCTGCTTCAAAGGGATGGGATCCTATGGCAACCTCTCGAGACTGATACGAATTCCGAAGTACGATCCAGATAACACCACGCATCGGAAACTGTCTGAACTCTCAAGGCAAGCCCACAAGGAAAGGCGACTGGGTAATGAGTCAAAGGCTATCGAGAATGAAATCGACAAGCTATCTATGGAAATATGGGAACTGACCGAGGCGGAGCTCGGAGAATTGTCAAAGGAGCTGCATGGGGGTTTGCGCTAGGATGTCCAAGTCTAGGATCTGCCCAGCACAGGTGAAAGAAACAGGTTGGCCATCCCGGTTCCCAAGACAAGAGTGCCGTCGGTACTAAATCGAACTGTGACACAAGAATGATTGCGTGCAAAACGCAGAAGGTCGAGCAGCTCTCCGGTCTTATAGCATGCTGAAGACAGGCGAGAGCCTCCTATGCCTTCTTTATTCTCGTGCTCTGCACGAGACACCAAAACCGAGAGCAAACCTGATCCCTTTCGAAGCTTCGTTTCTTCAGTGCCAGTGTCACGTGCGCTGACGATACACAAGCTCTCTTCTGCTTCGTCGAACCTTAGGACGACGCGTCGAGCAGCAGCTGCCAACAGTGCTCTTCTCAGCGCATCGGCTCCGGTCTTGACTGTCACGGCCGCTTCTTGTAGAGGTGGGGGGATGTCTTCTGTCACAATAGCAGGTTCGAGCTTTGCCGAGTAACCTGCACATTCCACAACTAGGTGTCTAGTTGCCTGCCCTTGGACAACCTTGATACGGAGTTCATTCTCAGCCCTCCGCAATGCCTTGTAAAGGGCCTCACTTGACACAGCAGTATCGACACTGTGATCAGAAGGCAGGCACAGATATCTGTGGAAGAACGCTATGGGAACCTTGATTTCTACGAGCAGTGTCTTAGAGGGGTTGAGCTGGCATGAGTAGAGCCCTCTAGGGCTAAATCGAAGCTGAACCTCGTCGAGAACTCTGCGAGCTCCCGCAAAGAGAGTCTTCAGCGACTTGACATAGTAAGCACCAAGAACGTGCGCATCTACGACCTCGGTCATCTCGAAAGCATCACTGGCGTGGTTTATTGCATATGCATGCGTGGCGTCCTGCTATTAGTTTCCCACGCAAGATGCTCGATCGAGAGCTCGTCCCATACTGATAGAAAGCACAGTCAGAATGAGTCCGAGGTATGAGAGGACAGTTTCCTCTCACCATGTTCTGGGCAATCGATCCGCCTTCATTGACACCAGGATAACGCCTGAAGCTGTTCTGGTTCTTCTCAAAGCTCCCCAACACAGGGTCATATCTTCTACTCAAGAATAATGCAGCACTAAGGTGGGCTCGGATCGTTGGCCGGTCTTGACGAGTTTCGTCTGCTTATCATGTTTGTTGATGAACGGTTGGCAGGTCTGCAGGCTGTGCAGACGATGATGCAATTGCAGACACTAGCCTACGTCAAGCTGCATTAGTCACGTCCCCGGACAACCTCGGCTACGTACTCAGAGGGGAATTGCAGGAAATCATGATTGACTGTCTGGACCAAAACGAAGATGTCGGGGTCAAGTTCCTGAACGAGAAGAAGTCTGAGGGTGCTGCTGCCTTCTGTCCGACAGACTCATATCGCGATAATCGGATGGTCGGGTCAATAGGAGTGAAGCTCGTGGTTGGATTAGAAGCAATCAAGACCGACTACCATGAGTATCTTGAAGACTTGAAGGAATACGGAGAAGAGCCTGATGAAAGCACAACGCGGCGACTGTTGGACGCACTTCTGGCCGCCGATTATCCCAGTGTTGAGAGTATTATCAGATTCAGTCGGGTGGAGTTTTGGGAGAGAAGCCTCAGATGTGAGGCAAAGAAGCTGCTTGACTTAGCACGAGAGGTGCCTCTACTCAAGACCATAACCGATCCACTTCGTCAGACTTCGGTGGAGCTTTCCGATGAATGTGATGCTATGCTGACGCGCCTCGATAAGGGAGATGTTAGCATATTCCCAGATTGTAGGCACTTACTTGGCAGAATCCGCGAAACGGAGAAAGAGATACGCTATCTGAGGACCACTGCGGCTCAGGACACTGTACGTAGTGTGGCGTGGAAAGGTCTTCCAATTACACTTGCATCCATAATCATCATCTTCTGGTTCACAGGAGCCAACGCTCTGGTTCCAGTCGTCTGCATGCTAGTATGGTTGTTCGGCGTGGCTTTCAGCTACTATGCTGTCAAAGAGTATCCATCCATCCGAATGACAACAAGGAGATGGGTAATGGTTTCGCTCATGCCTCTTTCCTATGTTATTATGGTACTGTCCGCATACTACACGTTGGGAACTGTCAGCTTCGTGGCACTCCTAGAGATGCTTTCCCTCTCTCTTGGCATTGCTGGCCTGGTCTTGGCGATCGGCTCCGCCATTTCCTCGAACAATGATAGGACCAGTCAAGCAGAGTGAAACCTTCAACAGCTTGGTGCGTCCAGTTGTCACGTTCAGCTACTTCAGCAGAGAGTAT